>Ga0302288_1000017_pt1 | contig 169017 bp, 142 predicted proteins | sample III_Fen_N1_1_FD_194549 | JGI IMG/M metagenome (GOLD analysis project Ga0302288, IMG submission 194549) | Peat permafrost microbial communities from Stordalen Mire near Abisko, Sweden - III_Fen_N1_1 | ecosystem: Environmental > Terrestrial > Soil > Wetlands > Permafrost | place: Sweden: Abisko... | reverse complement strand
AACGAATTTATTATTAAAATGGTAGTTAAGCATTGCGGTGGTGACCCAAGTCTTGTTTTTCGTTAAAATAGAAAATGTGCATATCAATTCTTTGTGCTTTGAAATTTCTTCCGAACACTAATGACTGAAAGTCCGCGCTAGCGGAGCCTGCTACGTCTCTACAATTACCGAAAATTAATCTACATTTTCCTTCTATTTTGAAATGTAAATATTACTGGTTCAACAATATATCCTTTGCTTTTCAAAAGATTTATTAAACCATGTTGTCCTATAACATGTCCACAACCAACAGCAATAAAGGTCGACGATTTGTGTATGCTTTCCTCAATCTTGGGAAGCCATTTTGCATTTCTATTGTTCAATAAAAGACCGACATTATTCTTCATATTCTCGTCTTTATTCATTAAGGAATCCAAATCTTGTATTTTTTGACTTTGATACGCATCTAGCAACGAATAATATTCTTTGTCAATGTTAATGTTTTCAAAATCATCGGTTAATTGTTGATCGAATGGAATGCTATCGAGAATATCCATTTGTTCGTTTACCGTTTCCAATTCAAGTAATGGTTTCTTTTTGCCTGCATATTTTTGGATTTCAATCTCAAATGTTTTTACATCTCCAATCATTTCTTTAAAAATCATCATTTGGAAAAACATAGGTTTAAGAGCAGTATAATTGTTTAATTTCGATTCTTTTATGTGAATAGAATCGCGTAAATAATTATAAAGTCTATCATAATCTTCGGGTTTCATATAACTTCCAATCGATTTACCTTTTGGCAAAAACATTCGTTGAGCTAATTTTATTTGCTCTTTTAATGGAATGTCGGGATTTAACTCCATCATTAACTGTTTCGAAAGATTTATATATTGTTTAATTGAATCGTTTAGATCAAAATATTTCTCAGGAACAGCATGTATAGTTCCAAATAAATACGACGATTCCTTAAGACCATTTCCCGAAATTTTCCATAAAATAGAGTTGTTGTTTGTTTGTGCATTTGTTGTCGAAACAATACAAAATAAGAGTAGTGAATAAAAGGTTTTCATGTGTTTGTAATTTAGTAATTAATTGAGATATAAGACCCTTCGACAAGCTTAGGGTGACGGTTGTAGTCCGAATGTCATGCTGAGCCTGTCGAAGCATCTGCACGTTATAATCATTCTCGCGTGGTATGCAAGTTCTCCTTATGGCTATTTCATACATTATGGTTTAGATTTGAGCTTTTACATACGTGAAAACGTTAAGAATAGTATTTTGAAAAAATATTTCTAACCAAATGCCATATTTAAAATCAACAGATTTCTTTCTTTTTTAGAAATAGTTCAAAAAATCATGTCACGTTTTCATACATTCGTAGTTATATACTAAAATGCGTTTTACATGCTCTTTACAATAGGCAAAAAACATACAGAAGAACAGCAACTTAAAGGTTGTCAGAAGCGAGACGATAAGATTCGCACTGAGACCTATAAAACATGGGCTCCATACATGAAAGCTGTTTGTTTGCGCTATGTTGCCGATGCCGAACTTGCCGAAGATATTATGCAAGATGCATTTATAAAAATTTTTAATTCGGTCGATAAACTCGAATGGAAAGGCGACGGAAGTTTTAAAGCGTGGATGGTTCGAATAATGGTAAATAGCTCTATCGATTTCCTGAAAAAAGAAAAAAGACTGGTTACCGTTTCGATCGATTTTTCGGAAGAAATTTCGAACGAAGAAGAGCAAGACGATGAAACTTCGTTGTTTGGAATGGTAAAACAACAAGGCTTAGGAAAAGACGAATTGATGGCAATGCTGGAATCGTTGCCCGAATCGAACCGATTGGTTTTTAACCTTTACGCAATAGAACAATTAAAACACAAAGAAATAGCCGAAGTTTTAGGCATTGCCGAAGAAGCTTCGAGAGCTCGATTAAAAAGAGCTCGTATTCAATTAAAAGAAAAATTAGCCATACGATGTAATTACATACAAAAAACACAATTAGTATGAGTACCAACGAATCACATAAAATAGACGAATTGTTTCGCGACGAGCTGAGCGATTATACTGTTCCCGTTACTTTAACGGCTGTTCCTTTGTTAGCAATTGCTGCAAAAAAGGGACTTTTCTATAAAGTAGCAGCTTTGCTTAAGGTAAATACAATTACTCTTATTGCAGGAACTGCCACTGTAACATCGGTTGCAACTATTGCGACAGTTAAAATTGTTGAACATTATCAAAAGAAAAACGATGTTGTTGTTCAACAAAAACAAGTAGAACAAAACGAGAAAACGAACGCAAATACCCAACAACAATTTATTGATACTTTAAAACAACAAACATCGAATGCAACTGAAATAGTTCCAGTTGTTGAGGTGAAAGCACAAAAAGTTGAAGCTAAAAATCCTGCAATAAAAACGGAAGCATCAATTGTTCCAAAGAAAAATGAGAAAGAAAATGCTTCTCAAACTACAACAAACTCCGCAGTTCAGCAAACACAAACCGCAAATCCAATTTCAATTTCACAAACCGAAAAGGTAATTCAAACTGCAACCGACAGCACACAAAAAGCAGTAGCACCTGTTCGCAAAGTAGTTTATGTAAAACAAAAACCAGTAGTTGTGCAAGATTCCGTGGTTAAAGTCATAAAAAAAGTAAGACCGAAAAAAGAATAATGTCACGTTTCGAGAAAAACAAGTTATAAAGAAAAGTAATACTAATAAAACCCTAAGACTATGAAAAGAATACTACTATTTGCATTACTGTTTGTCAGTTCTTTCGCAATGCGAGCACAAGGTAACTTTATCGTTACAAATTTCGATTCCAAAACTAATATTGTATTAGCATCGTGGATTACTGGAGTTTGGACTAATACTGCAACCGATCCAATAAATTCGTCCAATAAAGTGGGTTATTTTAATGGAGATAATGCAACGAATTATTTAAGTACAAAGGGAACTTTTGCCACTGCAATTCAGCCAACCTTTGCCAATGCATTAATTGTTCAAGGTGCGGTTTTAAAATGTCGATTATATGTTAAATCGGGTACTTTTGCTACTAGCGAACAAGTAAAAATTATTTTTGCACAAAATGCGTTAGCAAATGCTGGAAGTTATTACGATCCAAATCAAATTCAATTTTTAATTACCCCTACGGTTAAAGATTCTTGGATTGATATTTCTTTACCAATTACTGGTGTAAACAATAAATTATACGATTTTGTGCAAATAGGAACAACAAGCTCCACAACAACAAATGCTGAATTTTATATTGATGATATTGAAATTGCTACTGCAGCACCAACATTTAGTTTCGAACGTGCATATTGCTCGACAGATGGGAAACAAATTATGATTAAATGCAATCACTCGATTGTTCCTACAACAGATTTTACTGGTTTAAGCCTTTTGGCCGATGGAAATGCATTGCCAATAAAGTCAGTTTCTGTAGATAATACGGACAAAAACCTCTTAGCAATTTCATTAGTTGATTCGGTTTTAGCTACAAATTCTATAACAGCATCGTATTCTGCAGGTGCAATTCAAGATTCATTAGGCTTTTCTCTAAATACATTCAGCGATACCGTTGTTGCTAACTTAGTAGGAATATCAATTATTAAAAAATGGCGCGACGATTTCAACAATGTAACCGACGATATAACGAATACTATTGGAGCTACAAATCCACCTTTTACATCGCTTACCGAAGATGCAACTGGCGAAGGTGTTTATTCTGTTACAATGAATGGTTCAGTTGGTTGGCAGTCTCTGACCGTTTTGACCTTCGGAACAGGTCTTACAGACCCAAAACAAGTAATCGATTTAACTGGTCACGAAAATATAAAATTTCGCTATAGAATTTTAGGCAATTCGAACCCAACTTGTTCGCTTCGTGTTGATGTAAAAGATAAAACAACAGGATGTTCGAGCGATCAAATGGCATTTATACCATTAACGATTTCGAATTATTGGAAAGAGGTAACCGTTAACCTAAGCAAAATATTAAAAAATGTTTATGGACCAATAACTGGAAATGTAGACAAAGGAACAATTTATCAAACGAGCTTGTATTTTATCGAAAAAGAAGGAAACTCATCGAGTAATTATAATCCTACAAATTTTAAAGGTACGATTGAATTCGATTATATCGAGATTGGAGCAGATAATGCACCATTAGTTGATACAACAAAAACCGTAAATTGTACTGCAGGTTCATTGTCTAATATATTGACCCAAGAAGAGAAAAATGCGATTTTGAATCTAACACTTACAGGAACTATCGATGCTCGCGATTTTAAAACAATGCGCGATAGTATGCCAGGTATATCGAAAGTAGATATAAGCAAAGCTACAATTGTTGCATATCAAGGCGATTTTGGAACATATCACGACTATCCCAATATTTATTATCCAGCTAATACAATCCCAAATCAAGCATTTTATAATGAGATAACCTATATCGGAAAAGCAAGTTTAAAAACAATTGTTTTGCCCGAAACAGCTATTACTATTGATAGAGATGCCTTTGCTCGTTCTGGTATTACATCGGTTTTTATTCCATCGAATATTACCACTATTGCACATACTGCATTTAATGATAATGCAGGTCCATTTAGCGTCGATGCTAACAATCCAAATTATTCGAGCATCGATGGTGTTTTGTTCAATAAAACGCAAGATTCCTTAATTGTTTGCCCAACATCAAAACAAGGTAGTTATAGCATTCCATCGACAGTAAAAACAATAGCTTGGGGTGCTTTTTTAAATTGTGCAGGATTACACTCCTTAACAATTCCAACTTCTGTTACCAACATTGATGAAATGGCATTTGCATATTGTAGTGGATTATTATATCTGTTTACAAAAAATCCAGTTCCTGTCAATTTAATGAATTCAACTTCTGCTTTTATTGGAGTCGATACTAATATTTGTGTATTAAATGTACCTTCGGCAGCTACAAATTCATATATAGCCTCTCCCGTATGGAAATCATTTAAGCAAATTTTTGAATCAACTCCATATTTTACAACTGGCAATGTGTTAACAGATTTTGATGCCAAAACAAATATAATTTTTGCATCATGGATTACTGGAGCTTGGACTAATACAGGATTAGATCCAGTAAATGCAATAAACAAAGTTGGACATTTTAAAGGCGACGGTATAACATCGTATTTAAGCACAAAGGCAACATGTAGTGCAAGTAAAGTAGTATCATTCAATACGGCTTTAAGTACACCAGCAACAGTTTTAAAATGTAGAGTGTATCTAAAATCGGGAACTTTGGTCGCTGGCGAAAAATTATATTTAATATTTGCTCACGATAAACTAGCAAATGCTGGTAGTTATTACGATCCAAATCAAATAAAACTAGATATTACTCCAAGTCAAACTAATACTTGGGTAGATTTTACAGTTCCAATTACTGGAGTTTCTGATGAATTGTACGATTTTGTACAGATTGGAACTTCAAGCACAACAACAACGAAAGCTGAATTTTATATCGATGATATTGAATTGGGAACTATCCCAAAATTCACCTTAGATCGTGGTTTTAGCTCTAAAGATGGGAAATCGATATCGTTATATTTTAACAACGAAATAGATAAAACATCCGATTTCTCTGGACTTACACTTTCGGTTGATGGTGTTACAATTCCTACGAACTCTTTTGCAGTCGATAAAAATATTCTTACCATTACTGTTGTCGATACAATTAAAGCTGGCCAAACTATTAATGTATCTTTTCCTTCGGGAAATGTTAAAGACATAAAAGGCCTTTTGCTTGAACCAATTACAGATTATACTGTAATAAATTATTATGGTATTACTCGTTTATTTGGTTGGTACGATGATTTTAACTCTGCAAACGATGCAAAACTTAATGATTTAACTTTAGGTACGTCATTTACTTCGTCTGAAAATATAACAGGTACAGGAACATATCAAATAACAGGAAAAGCTGCTTCCGTAAAATGGGATCCAATTATACTTAATATCGACAAACAAAATGGGAAACAAGTGCTCGATTTAACTGGACACGAAACTGTTACTATTCGTTATAAAGTTCCTTCTGCTGTAAGTACTAAGTTATACCTTCGTATAGATTGTAAAGACTATGTTAACGGACAAGAAAGCGACGGAATGGCATTTATTCCATTGTCTTTTGTTGCTGGATCAACATCATGGACTACAAAAACTATAGATTTAAGGAATACGTTTGTTCGGAAATATGATGTTGCAGGTACTCTAAATTCACCTCCATTAATTGTCGATAGGTCTAATATTCAACAACTATCTTTTTATTTTATACAAAGTGAAGGAACGCCAATCTCGAATTATATACCTACAATTTTTAATGGGGTAATCGATTTAGACTATATTTATGTTGGAATCGATTCTACAATAGTTAAAAAAACAGACACATTAAAAATCACAAGCTGTGGAAAATATACATTAAACGATTCAGTCTATACTTCATCAGGAATTTATACTCAAACGTTGAAAAATGTTTCTGGTGGTGATTCTGTAATTACATTAAATCTTACAATTAATCCTTTACCTTCTGTAACACTCTCTACTATTAATTCAAATATTTGTGCAAATAAAGATTTCAAAATACAAGCTACTTGTACAAGTGCTGGAAATGTTAGTTATAAATGGAATAATGGCGAAATTTCGAATACCTGCTCAGTCGTAGGTACAAATCCCAATGCTTCAACAACCAGTATATATGTAGTTACAGCAACAGATGCAAACGGTTGTGCCAATACAGCTTCCACATCGATTACGGTTTTTCCAATACCAACAATTTTGGTTTCAGCATCTAAAAATATAATTTCAATAGGCGACAGTTCTGTAATTACTGCAACGGGGGGTAATACTTATTTATGGAGTAATGGTGTTAACTTAAATTCAATTAAAGTTGGACCAAAAATAGCTACAACTTATATGGTAACAGGAACTAATCAATTTGGTTGTAGAAACTTTGCAAACAGTTCTATTGTTGTTTTGAAACCTCAAATTGCATTAAACGTTGTTTGTCTTGCAGGAAAATTATCAGATCTTATAACAAAAAACAAAAAGGATTCTGTTACAAACCTTACAATTACTGGTGCCATCGATGCTCGCGATTTTAAAACAATGCGCGATAGTATGCCTAATTTAGAATATATCACGTTAAGTGGAGCTTCAATTGTAGCATATACTGGTTTAAATGGAACACAAAATTCTATTACAAACTATCCAGCAAACGCAATTCCTATAAATGCTTTCTCAGATCAAAGTAATATGACAGGAAAATCGAGTTTAAAATCTATACTGTTTCCAACATCATTAAATGCTATTGGAGCAGGTGCATTTATGTTTTGTTCTAATTTACAATCTGTCTCAATTTCTGCAACAGTAACGTCTATTGGTACAGTTCCTTTTGGTGGTTGTTCGGCTTCAATAGATGTTAATTCTTTAAATCCAAATTACTCAAGTATTGATGGAATTTTATATAATAAAGCAAAAGATACATTAATAAATTGTCCAATAACGAAAACGGGTAGTTATATAGTACCAACAACTGTTAAAGTGCTTGCACGAAGTTCATTTTTAAATTGCAAGAATTTAACTTCTATTGATATGCCATCGGTAACCGATGTTGAAAGTTGGGCTTTCGCATACGATAGTAGTTTAACTACAGTTAATTTCTCAAGCTCATTAACAAAGCTTTTTGCATATTCATTTGAAAGTTGTACTGGTTTAAAAACAATTACCGTAATGCGAACTGTTCCAGTCGATTTAAGTAATCAAACTCCTGTTTTTGGAAATGTAAATACTTCTGCATGTCAATTAAATGTTCCAGTCGGTTCTGTAAATGCATATAAAGCAGCCGATCAATGGAAGGATTTTATAAATTGTAACGAATATACATCTACAATTAAAACAGCTTTTATAATAAACGATTTTGATGCAAATACTAATATTTCTTTGTCATCATGGATTTCAGGAGCATGGACGTCTATAGGAATCGATCCCGTTAATTCGACTAATAAGGTTGGTTATTTTAAAAGCGATAATGCAACAAGTTATTTATGGACTAAGGGATCTTTTAATAAATCGATTCAACCAACTTTTATTAATGCATTGAGTTTACCAAATGCAACATTTAAATGTAAATTGTTTTTAAAGGCCGGTACATTAGCTGCAGGCGAAAAAGTTAAGGTAGTATTTGCTCAATCTGCATTAGCCGATGCCGGAAGTTATTACGATCCAAATCAAATAGAATTAGATTTAACACCAACAGCAACCAATTCTTGGGTCGATATTTCTATACCAATATCTGGTGTAAATAATAAATTATACGATTATATGATAATTGGAACAACGAGTTCAATTGCTTCGAAAGCCGAATTTTATATTGATGATTTAAGAATTGAAAACGAGAATTTTGTTCAAGCTCCACTAATAATATCAAACATTGTAAATAATAGTGTTATTTGTACTGTTACCGATTCCATAAATGGAGGATTAATAACATGGTATTCTGATTCTTTACTAACCCAAATGTTAGCGATAGGCAATACTTATTCTGATGTACTTACAAAGAAGAGTGATCAATTTTGTTATGCAACACGTACAATTAGTTCTTTTACAAGTACAACAACAAGAGTTTTTGCGGGTGTAGGATGCAATAAGATAGCGGTTATAATTCCTCCTATTGAAAAAAAGGTACCCTTTTATAAAGGTTTTATTACACTAAAAAACAACATGCAAAATTCCTATTGGAGAAAAGGAAATGATTTTCAACCGAAATCGTATAGCTCTGTTTACACCTATAAAATAGATAAAGTCGATACGTCATACACTATTTTTTCAGGTTCGGACAATGACCCTATCTGTGCAGACGATATCGAATATCATGTTACGATTACCAACGATCTTCCATTCTTAAACACCACAGATACCACTATTTCAATGAATGTTGGAGATTCGATGGATGTTATAATTTTCAAAAGTTCAATAGATAATATAATTTCTCTTGCAGGTGAATCAATCAATTCTAAAACAGATATTTCTATAATGTCTCCTAAGCTAGGTAACTATGACGTGTATACTATTAAGACTTTGAAAAGCGGTGTTGATACAATAATTTGGGACAATATAGGTATTGTTGGAGTTCCGATGCAACTTAAACGAATTATCATTTATGTTAGTGATACAACTTGCCGAAAATTCATACCCGAACCTCCTCGTGTTGTTGTTGTTCCTTCGTCTCAAGACTCAGTTTTATTATTTGGTCAAGCAGAATTTGATTGGTACCAAAGTTCAGATTTTGCTTCAGCTAAGACCTTTATAAAAACAGGTACAGATTGTACATATAAACTACCACAGTCGAATACCTCCTTTTATATTTGGGCTGACCCTAAAACCAGTAAAACCTGTTCATACCCATATATACCTTTTGAAATTAGGGTAATGAAAGATATTGTCTCTAACGATATTTATATGAATGTTGGTGATAGTATAATCACATCAAATCAGACATATAATGATGCTGGTCCTAATAGGATATTTCAATTTGAACGTGAAACCTTCCAAGGTGCTATTGATACCTTAAAGCAATGGTCATATTCGGCATGTTTTAATGTTGCAAATCCACTAAACATGAATGATGACTCTATAAGAACTGCAATTGATATTGTTGGTTGTAATGCTAATGGTATCTATTCCCTAAAGGCGATGAAAGTTGGGATTGATACATTGGTTTATAAGAATAGTATACAGACTAAAACAATTATTATTCATATTACCGATACAATTTCAGTTCCAGCTCCACAAATAACTCCAAATTCATTTGATTCACCATTTTTTGTTTCAGATGAAACAGCAAATATTCCAGTAACATTATTAGTAAAAGATTCTCTCAATGCAGGACTTATAACATGGTATTCTGATTCTTTAATGACAAAGGTTGTTGGAAGCGGCAATAAATATACTGTTGTACCTCCATTTAAATATAGTAATACAATGTATTATGTTACTCGAACTGTTGGGACTAAGGTAAGTGAAAAGATAAAAGTAGGAATTTCTGTTGGTTGTAATAAAATGGCTGTCGAGACTATAATTGAAGTAAGTATTCCACTATATAAAGAAAATATTGTGTTAAAGACAACATTGCCCGATGCTATTTGGAGTTTAGGGTCAAACATCCAAAAAGGCTCAATATTTAGTTATAAGATCGATAAAGCAGATACAAGTTATTCAATTAACTTAGATCAGCAAGATCGTGTGTTATGTGGTTATATTTCAACGTCATATCATGTAACTATTACAAATGATCTCCCATTTGTAAATACTACCGATACTACAATAACTATGAATGTTGGTGATTCGATCGATGTAGCTTTCTTAGCAGGCAACATACTTGGAAGTTGGCAACCTATTGTTCAATATCCACATACTTATTTAATTGACACTGTTTCAGCAATACATTTTGTCAAATCAATAGATAACGAATATGATATATATACATTTAAAGCTTTTCAAGCTGGTGTTGATACTCTCCTCTGGGCATTTGGGTATTTAGATAATGTAATAAAATTGAAAAAAATTGTTTTTCATGTCGGTCAATTACCAAACGATAGCTGTCCAAAAATTGTTTTGAATCCAGAGATTCGTTGTTCATCAAACAATCAACTTGTTGGAAATCCCTATTCATTTTCATATTCGTATAAACCATTGAATGTTTTCCCAATCGATACAATGATTGAAAAGAGTTTACCTTTAAGATTAACCGTTACATATAATAATGGCTGCAAAGTTTTAGCAAGTAATTCTATCATTTCCGATACAATAGTTGAATCTCCAGCTACACCAATAACCGATACAATTGTTCGATGTGATGAGGGTTCTGTTCCCGATTTATCTGCATTAACCAATAAAAGTTCTGCTATTTTTTGGCAAGATGTTTTAATAAATAATACAACGCCAGTCGATTCAGGTTCTATCTTTAAAACAGGTAAAAATGCAGCAGGCATTTATTATTATCAAGTATATGCACAAAGTTATATCACAGGTTGCCAAAGCGAGCCAGTAACTATAAAATTGCAGATTTTTAGCGCAACAATGCCATCAATTTCAGGTACGGTTTTAGCCGCGAGCGCTCCATTTAGCAATGGTATTGTTCAATTATTCAAACAAAATGGAACAAGCTACACAGCAATCTCTACGCAAAATATCAATACAGATGGGACATTCAATTTCAAATGGCTCGATCAAAGCGATTACCTAATTCGTGCATTACCTAACGATTTACAATCTGTTTATTTGCCAAGTTATTACGTTAATTCTAGCGATTGGCAAACCGCAAATGTTATATCTTTAAAAGGTAAAATTATTGGATTACATCTCAATTTAGTCGAAAGCCAAGTATTGTCTACTGGAACAGGTTCGATATCAGGTTCGGTTGATGTAGCAGATACAAACTTTGCAAGTTCGTTAAAAACGTTTGTCCCTATAAAAATGTCGGTTTTAGTAATGCAAAATGGAAAAATTGTAGCCTATGCACTTACCGATGCAAATGGAAATTATACTGTAGATAATCTTCCCGATGGAACCTACGATATATATATTGAAGTTCCAGGTTATGCAAAATTTGCAAAATCGGTTACTATTTCTGGAGGAACCCAAGCTTCTGTCGATTTCACATTGAAAAATGGAGTTGTTGAAACATCCAGTTCTATTGAAATAAATAATGAGGTACAATTATATCCTAATCCTGCAAACGAAAATGTTTCAATACAAACAGATAAAGAATTATTAGCTGTTGAGGTTATAAATATCGAAGGTATTTCTATTTTGAAACTGGGAAATCAAAAGATATTCTCGGTTTCGCAAATTCCAGCTGGAGTTTATACCGTAAAAATTATTTCAGAATCCGAAATTATCACGAAACGATTAATAAAACAGTAACAAATTCCGAGAATATCTACATGTAGTAGAAAAGCCGATTTCTTAATTGATTTCGGCTTTTCTTTTGTCGTATTTTTGAATACATTTGTTCAAATTAAAAAGAAAATATGCGTCAACGCAAGTTTGCAGTTATTTGTGTTTTTGTGATGATTGGATTCCTTTCTCCATTTAATGTTATTTCGCAAACAATTGTTCTTCCCGACAGTATTTCAACAGAAATTTACGACACCGTCTACATTGCTCCCGATACAATTAAATCGGTTCGCATAGATACCGTTTTCGAATATATCGAAGAAGCTCAAACTCCTAGAGTTATTAAAAAACGTCCAAATTTAGCCATGATGTTTGAACCACAATTTGGAATCGGAATTTCTAAAATGTATCCAATGTATAATAAAATTGCAGTAAATGGTTTGGGCGGTTTTGGGATGTCGTTTATGTACAATAATCTTTTTGCAAATATTTCTATTTTAGCAAATACTGTTGAAGAAAACCAAATAGCATATAGTCGACATTATACTAATTATCGTCATTGGACCGACACGATTAAAACTGTTATAGATGAATATACAGAAATTATTGGAAAAGACACAATTCGAACTCAAGTAATAAAAAAAACCTTTATCCCGAAAACCGATACACTGAATTCTGATTCAACATTTTCGAATAAAAACCGATATTGGAATCTTCAAATTCCTCTATTGTTTGGATATAATTTTAAATTCAACAAAACATGGATAGGAGTTGCGGTAGGTCCATCTTTACGATTATTGTTTGCAAATACATCGAACAAAGTTATTGTTGGCGATACCACTTTTGTTGATGAAAGTTTATACTTTAAAAAAATAACTATTGATTTATCGGGAAAAGTATTTGTAAAACAAAAATTAACTAAAAAGCTATGGACAACAGGAACTGTTTTTGTTGATTATGACTTACGATCTAATTTTCAAAATTACACAACGAATTTGTATCGTTCGAATGTATGTTTTACTTTTGGACTTGAATATTTTTTTAACCTTTAGTATTATTTCAAATATTTTGGCAAAGTTTTTGGTAAACATTTGAAAATTTTAAATCCACTGATTATGAAAAAAGTAAATACTCTGTTCTTTATTTTAATTTTTGCGCATTCTTTTGCTCAAACAACTGCTACCAAGAAACCTGCTGCAAAACCTCAAACAACAGCAAAACCTACAACATCAGCAAAACCAACAACTACAGCAAAACCAACGGTTAAACCGGCTACAAATTCTACTGCTAAAAAGCCTACAACGCAAACATCTACGGCTAAAACAACTTCAAGCACAAAACCAACATCAACAACAAGTCGAACAACTACAAACTCGCAAGCTCGACCAGTAGCCCCCGTTCCACTACAAACAAGGCCAACAACACAAGCTCAACCAACACAACCAACAGTTGCACCAGCACCGAAACCAGCGCCAACAGTTGCACCAGTATCGACTCAATCGCAAGCACCAGCTCAAACATCAAGAAGTAGCAGTTCTAAAATCGAATCGGTTTGGTTAGGTGGAAGCATTGGTGGTGGAGTAGGCGTAAGTACAAATATTGTAAATTCGGGAATCATATTTCCTTCAAATCTCGAGTTATTGTTTCAAACTCGTCACCATCGTTGCGGTATTGGTTTTGCTAGTGAATTATATCTTACTCCCGAATCGCTTTCGCGATTGCTTTTTGGAGAATCTCCCGTTGTTAAAAAACTGTATTTTGGTTACGAATTATTCCTTTTTAGAAATTTCCCTGTAAATCTTGGTTTTAGTACTCATTTAGGCTTTTTTGGAACAAGTACCGATAGTACAAAAACAGCAAAATCAAATACACAAGATGCTGCTGCAAGTGGAAGAGGTGGTTTGTTTGGTAATCTTGGAGCAGTTTTAGAAATTGGAGCTCGCCCATTTTATTTCTTTGTTCGTCCATCAATCGAATATAAATCGTGGAGCGGTTGGCATAAGGAAATTATTGCTACTGGATCTATTGGTATTCGATTAAAATTCTTAACCAATTACGAAATAAAACGTCGTGCCGACCGCAAACGCGATAGAGATAATAAATACTAGATAAGTATTGAAAGATATTAATAGTAGGAATTATTTAAGTCGACTAACGTTCAAAAAATAAAATAATGGAAGAAGAAATAGTAAAATATCTTTCGAAATATGTTGCAATTACATCGGAAATAGAGAAGGCAATAAAAGAAAGTGCCTTTATTAAAAGTTTCAAAAAAGGAACCGTTTTACTTGAAGAAGGGAGCATTTCAAATGAATGCTTTTTTATATTAAAGGGTTGTATAAGAAGTTACTATAAAAGAGATGGTGAGGAAAAAACTATTGAGTTTTATACCGAAGAACAAGCAGTAACACCATCAAGTTATGGCAAAAGAATTGCATCAGAACATTTTTTAGAATGTATGGAAGACACCATCGCTAGTGTTGGTTCGCCTGAATTAGAAATAGAAATGTTTCAAAAATACCCTCAATTAGAATCTGTAACTCGTGTGATTGGTGAAATTGTAATGGCAAAATATCAAGAAAACTTTGCAGAATTTAAAATGTCTAGTCCTGAAGAACGATATTTGAATTTGTTAAATACACGACCCGATTTATTACAAAGAGTTCCTCAGCATCAAATTGCTAGTTATTTAGGGATTAAACCAGAATCTTTAAGTAGAATTCGTAAACGAATAATGAATCATAAAGAGTAATTCAAACCTATCTTATTTCTTAACTAAAGTCAATGAATAAAAGTTTATAACGCTGTATTTTTACCAAAAAAAAATATTTGATAAATTGAAATGTACAGAATTATTAATATGAAACGAGTTTTAATCGCATTTACCTTTGCTCTGTTTTTAACACATGCTTATAGCCAATCTCTTAATAGCAAGAACAAAGACTCCATTCCACACTACAGATTTTCAATAAGTACAACATGGTTGACATTTGCCAATTTTGGTGATGAAAAGAAAAATACACATCACTATGAGTTCCATGTTAAATATGCACTTACTCAAAAAGATAAAATTGGGATTAAATTTGCCACATGGAAACTATTTGAACCAATGGGCATACCATTATGGGATTCACTTATAATGCAAGAAAGTGAATTCTATCCTGGCAGGCTTAGAGAAACAGGTTTAGGAATTACCTATCAACGTATGATTTGGAAAGGGTTATTTGTTACTATAGAAATATTACCACAATTAAAAACATATTATGACGAGAATAATAAAAAAGTAGGAAGTGGTTTCAAACTATATACATCCTATCACCTTGGTTATCGTATTCCTTTATTCAAAAATAGAATGTTTATTGAGCCACAAATTCATTGTCAATATTGGCCAATAGACACTAAAATACCTAAGGGATTTATTGATAAGGAACGTAAATGGAATAACTATTTTCTTTTTGAACCCAATATCTATATAGGAATTAATTTTTAATGGAAGAAAAAAGTAAAGAACTGCTTATATGCTGCTATAAAAATAGAGTAAACCAACCAAAATTGAAGTTTAACTTTTAATTCGTTCTGGTTTTTAAGTGATTACAAAGTAGAAATAAACTAATTCTATTTTATAAAGGAAGTCGTTTTATCTAGATGATACCAATCTTTTAAATAAACTCATAACTTAAAACTCAAAACTAATTGCTATTTTTGCATAGAATAAATTGAAATAAATCATCTATGGAAACGGTAGTAAGCGGAATTCGTCCAACAGGAAATTTACATTTGGGCAATTATTTCGGAATGGTAAAAAACTCGGTACAAATGCAACACGAAAATCGTTGTTTCTTTTTTATAGCCGATTATCATTCCCTTACAACACATCCGAATCCTGCCGATTTACACGGAAGAGTTCGTCAGGTTTTAGCCGAATATCTTGCTTGTGGAATCGATCCCGAAGTTGCTACACTCTATTTACAAAGCGATGTTCCACAAATAGCAGAACTGTATTTATTCCTAAATATGAATGCTTATTTGGGCGAATTAGAACGTACTACATCGTTTAAAGAAAAAGCTAGAAGTCAATCGGAAAATATTAATGCTGGATTATTAACCTATCCGGTTTTAATGGCTGCCGATATAATTATTCATCGTGCAACTCGTGTTCCAGTTGGAAAAGACCAAGTACAACATTTAGAAATGACACGCAATTTTGCAAATCGTTTCAATAATCTTTACAAAAACGAATATTTCCCCGAACCACAAGTGTATGTGTTTACCAAAGAAGCTATTAAAATCCCTGGATTAGATGGAAGTGGTAAAATGGGTAAATCGGAAGGAAATGGAATTTATTTAGTCGATACCGACGAACAAATTCGCAAAAAAGTAATGAAGGCAGTTACCGATATTAGCCCAACGGTTCCAAATTCGCCAATGCCTGAATCTATCCAAAATATTTTTACATTAATGGATGTTGTTTCCGAAGCCGATACAATTTCGTTCTTCAAAGAAAAATACAACGATTGCAGTATTCGTTATGGCGATCTTAAAAAGCAATTGGCCGAAGATATAATTAAATCGGTAAGTCCTGTTCGTGCTAAGATAAACGATATGTATAATAATACCGATTATCTACGAAAAGTGGTTGAACAAGGAAAAGAAAAAGCTCACGAAAGTGCAAATAAAACAATTAAAGAAGTAAGAGAAATTATTGGTTTTAAACCATTTTAAAAATATAATATGAATCTAATTGAATGGGATAAATCTCTTGAAGTTAGGATTAATCAAATTGATTCCGAACATAAAGTTTTTGTATCAATTATTGAGAAAATCGAAAAGGAAATTTTAAATAACGGCGACAAAGAATATATTGTAAATCTTTTTGCAGAATTATTAAAATTTACCGATTTTCATTTTTGCAGGGAAGAAAATGTTATGCTCCTCGAAAAATATCCCGATATCGAAAGACACAAAACAATCCATAAAAATTTGATTAAAGATCTTCAGGACAAAATCTATGTTTTGAATTCTGAATACATTCATTTTGGAGCTTTATTAGCTTATCTCGTAACGTGGTTTAATACTCATACATCGAAAGAAGATATGCTTTTTGCTTCATATCTTCAAAGCAAACAATTGTAGTGTTCGAATTGTTTCAACACATAGAATGTAAATACATTGGATGCTTATAGCGACAACGAACTTTTGCTAAAAATTCGATTGAAAGATAAAAGTTCTTTCGATGAACTTTTTCGATTGTATTATAAGCAACTTTGCCACTTTTCCTATAACATGCTTCGAGATAAATGCTTGGCCGAAGAAATCGTTCAAGAGTTTTTTATCGCAATTTGGGAACAACCACCGCTTGTTTCTGAATCTGTAAAGTCGTATTTCTATAAATCGATTTATAATCGCACGCTTAATCATATTGAAAAAGCTAAAACGCGATTAAAAAACGAGGAGAAATACGCTATTGAAAACGAACAAGAAAGCGAATTAGAAGACGATGATTTAGAACTTCAAAGTCGAATTCAAAATGCTGTTCAAGAACTTCCAGAGAAATGCAAAGAAATTTTTGTGATGTGTAAATACAATGAAATGTCGTATTCGCAAGTTTCAGGATTACTTTCAATTTCGCCTAAAACGGTCGAAAATCAGATGGGAATTGCACTTAAAAAATTGCGAGAACGCCTATTACCATTCATAAGAGGGAAGACCTAAAAATAGTTATTAAAAATAATGTTCAAATGTTTGGGGGAACGCAGTAATTGTTCCGGTCTTACATTTGAAACCAGGCAAAATGTTTCGATATTACATAAAAACAAATACAGTGAACCAAGAGCTACCATACGAAATCATTGCCCGCATATTGAGCGGAGAGGCTACCGCTCAAGAACGGAATGATTTAGAATTGTGGAAACAAGCATCGCCCGAGAATCAAGAAGCATACAATCAGATGATGTTTCTTTGGGAAAACACCTCGGCAATGCAATTCGAACCCGATACAGAAAAAGCACTCGATGCTGTTTCTGCTAAATTGGGTTATAAAAAACGCAAACTATTTTCAACAAGAACATTGTTGCAAATTGCAGCTGTTCTTGTGGTCTTGATTGCATCGGGTGTATATTTAAAAATTGCATTCACTCAAGTGCATTATAAAACGTTCCAAACAAGCACGAACGAAAAGAAAACAATTATGCTCGAAGATGGAACGTCGGTTTCGCTTAACGCAAATAGCAAATTAATATTTCCCGAACATTTCGACGATTCTATTCGTGCCGTTACACTCGAAGGCGAAGCTTATTTCGATGTGCATCATAATGCAAAACAACCTTTTATAATTACAGCTGGAGAATCGAATATTCGTGTTTTGGGTACAGCTTTTATTGTTCGCGACAGAAAAGGAGAAAACGAAATATCAGTCAGCGTACATCGCGGTAAAGTTGCATTCTCGAAAGCCGATAAAAAGGTTATTCTAACCATTGGAGAGAAAGGAATTTTAGACAAAAAAGCCGGAACTGTTATAGAAAAAGAAAACGATAATTTTAACGATTTAGCTTGGCAAACAGGAATGTTAACCTTTGTTGGAACGCCTTTAAAATCTGTCGTTTCACAAATATCAGAATATTATACTGTAAAAATTACAATCGAAAAAACGGAATTAGAAACGGTAAAATTTTCTGGTCAATTCTATGATAAAAAGATTGAAGAAATACTTAAAACGATTGAATTGGCAACTGGAAATGAGTTTGTAAAAAATGGAGATGGGTATATAATGAGGTAATATGAAATCAATTTTCTACATAGCACTTTGCATCGTTTTGCCATTCCACGGATTGGCTCAACAGCTTATGTTATCGACGAAAATGAGTCTCACTATTTCACATTCTTCAATGAATGATGCTATAAAACAAATAGCAAATAAAACGGGTATTTCTTTCTCATTTACTAACGATATATTTACAGAAAATCAGACGATTACATATAAAAAGGACGAAGCTTCTTTAGAAAATATTTTGAATGATGTATTTCTTCAAAACCATATAGAATGGTTAGTGTACCAAAACAGTATAATTCTTCGAAAAGAGAAAACAGTAAAAAGCGAATATCACATAAAAGGGAAAGTTGTAGAAGCTAGAAATAATAAGGGAATTCCTTTTGTTTCGCTTGCACTTATCAAACAAAATCAGGGTGTGCTTTGTAACGAAAATGGGTTCTTTGAAATTACCGTTTTAGAAAATCAAATTAACGATTCTATTGAAATATCGTCGGTTGGTTTTGTTCGTCAACGTATCGATATTAAGACATTATTACAATCGACACAAAATAATATTAGCTTACAAGAAAAGGTCGAAGCAATCGCTCCCGTAGTTGTTTGTGCTCGCAATTATAAAACCGAAACTTTGGGTAATGATGCATTTTTTCCTATGGGAACCTTGTATCTCGATACTCATGGTCAGCAAACGGCATTGTTTATCGATAATACAAAAGAACGCGCAGGCGAAATAACAAATCTATCGTTTTATATTTCGAAAAAAGGAAATACGCAAGCTCCTTTTCGGGTTCATATTTATAAACTCGATAGTTTAATTCATAAACCTGGCGACGATTTATTAAACGAATCGTTTGTTGTAAAACCCAACGTCGAAAGTGGTTGGAGTACAGTTGATGTTTCGAAATTTCATATTCGAATTCCTGCAAATGGATTTTTTGTAGCTATAGAAGGTGTGTATCCATCTGTTTTTATTGACCAGAAAGACACAGTTACAAGCTTCGCCAATGAAGGTGAAAGCGAAGATTTCGACGATACACCATCGATAGTTTCCTATGGTCAAAAAATTGGCTATAGCAAAAATCGAAAAGGGAAAAGCAATACTTGGCATTATTCGTTATCGCACACATGGTTTCAACTTCGAAAAAATAATTTTGCGGTGATGATTACTGCCGATATTCGATATTTGAAAAAACGAAAAGCAGGTAAAACGAACGATTAAATATATCGCTATGAAGATTTTACAATATATAGTAGCATCCTTATTATTTCTCTTTTCGGGAAATGTTGGATTTGCACAATGCAACGAAAAGCTTGTAGAGGAAGCCGCTTCGAAATCGGGTTCGAACGCAATTTTTATGCGCGAATTCCGAGTTCATTTATCGGAAGGAACAATTAAAAACCCAGCGCCTCTTAAAAAGATTTCGGTGATATTAAGTAAAAATGTTGTGTATCGTTTTACCGTTGCCGATTCAAAAGATTATACTGGTCGAATGCTTTTACAATTATTCAATAAAGGCGAAATGTTGGGTAGTACTTTCGACATCATTCTAAAACAAGAAAAAACGTGGTTCGATTACCGTTGCCCTAAAACGGGTAATTACCAAGTTCTACTTTCGTTTCTCAATGGTTTGGAAGGTTGTGGAGCTGGAGTAATGTCGATGGTAATGACTGATTCTTTAAGCACCATCGATCCTTCGGTTAAGAAAATAGAAGGTAAAGACAATAATCTATATCTTGGAATAGATAATGAATTAGGAATAGCTTCCGACGAAATTCAAGATGGACATATAGAAGTTCGTATTTCGCAAGGACTTATTACTGGACAAAATGGAAAATATATTGCAAAGCCCGAAAAGCTTGGGAAAGCAGTTGTTAACGTTAGTGTTTTCGATAAAAATAATATAAAAAAATCGATCGATTCAGTGGTTTTTAACGTGAATGAAATCTCGTTACCCGATGTTGTTCTTTATGGAAAAACGGGTGGTTTTATGTCAAAAACGACTATTCAAAATCTTAAAAAATTAGAACTTCGATACAACATCGACATTACAGGTTCGCCTTACGAAATTATAGGATTCTCAATTCAAAAAAGCAGGTTCGATGTACAAAGCCTCACATCGGGCAATGCTTTCTTAACAACTCGTCAGATTCAGTTTCTGCAGACATTGCAGTCGGGCGAAACATTTCTTGTTACACATATCCTTGTAAAAGGTGTCGACAACAAAGTTTACGAACTCGATTCACTTGGTTTTATAGTGGATTGAAATTTACCGAAACGTTTTTGCCTGGTTTCGGAAAATTAGTTCTTAACCTTTAAAATTTACGATTATGAAAACAATCAAATTTTCATTCATTGCATTGCTATGCCTAATGGCAATCGAGGTTTTCTCTCAAGAATGTACCATATCAGGTCAAATTTTCGATGACGAAACCAAAGAAACTATTCCTGGAGTACCAGTATTAATCAAAGGAACAACGAAAGGAGTTTCATCCGATTTAGATGGAATATTTACCATTAAAACTAAAATAGGTGATGTGTTATATTTTAAGTATTTAAGTTATGATGCACAGGAAATCTCCGTTAACGAAAAACTTGTTTCTCTTTGCAAGAGTAATTCAACAAAACATGGTATTTCTATTATATTGAAAACGAATAGAATATTTATCGATGATGTAGTTGTAACAAGCTATTTTAAACAACCTAAAGGAACATCTACCGAAGCTGTTGATGTTGTTGGAGAAAAGGCCTTAAGAACAAGTATATCTTCAAATATAGATCAAGCTTTACAAGGACATGCAGGTATGATGGTTACAACAAGTGGTTCACCTGGATCAAGTTCTCAAGTAATGTTACGAGGACCAGGAACCATAAATAATTCAGATCCACTTTATGTTTTGGATGGAATTCCTCAATCATCGTCTCCTAGAATAAATACTACGGACGTTAAATCGGTAACAATTTTAAAAGACGCATCAGCTTGTGCAATATATGGCTCTCGTGGTGCAAATGGTGTTATTGTTATTACCACAAAAGGAGGTGTTATTAAGAAACAAGCTGAAGAAAAAACCTACCATTTCCGAAATAAAAAAACATATAGAGGAACCTTGTTTGTTGTCGATAGCATAATTGTCGATACTATTTTCGACTTTAAACCATGGGGATTTAAGAAAAGGAATGTTGCGGAATTTTATCTCGAAAGACAAAAGAATGGTTTGGCATATGTTTTTATGGATACCGAAACAGATATAAACAACAATCTTAAAAACATTACAACCGAAGTTAAAGAATGGATTTTACATCATCCCAAATGTATGTTTAGCATTAACGATACGATTCAACCATCGAAGGCGACGGTATTAAAAATGCTCAATGCTAAAACCATTGTTAAACTTAACCCATTAGTACAAGCCGATGCCGAATTAAAATATGGTCTTGCAGGTAAAATGGGGGTGTTGGAAATAGTATTGGAATAATCTGTGTTTCGTATTTGTAGAGACGTAGCCTGCTTCGTCTCTTGTCTTACCATTAATCGAAGAGAATAAGCCCTAGCGTGCTAGGGCTCTACAAAAAAATCTTCCCAAAAATAAAAAAGGCTGCCAGTGTTTAAAATACTGGCAGCCTTCGTATTATCAGATTTTATCTTACGATTATTTAAATTCGTCGAAAAAATCGTTTCCTTTATCGTCGCAAATAATAAATGCGGGGAAATCTTCGATTTGAATTTTGCGAACAGCTTCCATTCCTAAATCTTCGAAATCGACTAATTCAACTTTTTTGATGCTGTCTTTAGCAAGAATCGCTGCTGGACCGCCTATTGAACCTAGATAAAATCCACCAAATTGTTTGCAAGAATCGCGAACAACCGACGAACGATTTCCTTTCGCAACCATAATTAACGAACCACCTAAAGCCATAAATCCATTTACATAAGAATCCATACGACCAGCAGTTGTTGGACCGAAACTTCCCGATGCCATGCCAGTTGGTGTTTTCGCTGGGCCAGCATAATATATTGGATGATTTTTGAAATAATCGGGCATTGGTTTGCCTTCGTTCAGCATTTTTTGAATTCGAGCATGTGCAATATCGCGAGCCACGATTAATGTACCTTTTAGTTTCAATCGAGTTTTTACGGGATATTGGCTAAGAATTTCGCGAACTTTTTCCATTGGTTGGTCGAGGTCTATCTCAACTGCTGGAAGGAATTGCAATTCGTGTTCAGGTAAATATTTTGCAGGATTTTTCTCCATTTCTTCAATGAACAATCCTTCTTTGGTAATTTTTGCTTTTATATTTCTATCAGCACTACAGCTAACTCCCATTCCAACAGGGCAAGATGCCGCGTGACGTGGTAAACGAATTACCTTAACATCATGGGTAAAATATTTTCCACCAAACTGAGCTCCCATGCCAAATTCTTCGCACATTTCTTGGATCTTAGCTTCCCATTCTAAATCGCGAAATGCTTGTCCGCCCAAGCTTCCTTCGGTTGGAAGATTATCAAGATATCCTGCCGATGCAAGTTTTACGGTTTTAAGATTCATTTCGGCCGATGTTCCGCCTATTACAATTGCTAAATGATAGGGTGGGCAAGCAGCTGTTCCTAAAGTTTTGATTTTTTCTTTTAAAAGTTTGCTCAACGATTGCTCGTTCAATAATGCTGGTGTTTCTTGGAATAAATAGGTTTTATTTCCCGATCCACCACCTTTGGTAACAAACAAGAATTCGTATTTATCGCCTTTTTCGGCATAAATGTCTATTTGTGCTGGAAGGTTTGTTCCAGAGTTTTTCTCTTCGAACATTTTTAATGGCACAATTTGCGAATAACGTAAATTTCTTTCTTGGTATGTATTGTAAATTCCTTTCGAAATATATTGTGCATCGTCCGAGCCAGTCCAAACGTTTTCGCCTTTTTTAGCCACAACGGTTGCTGTACCTGTATCTTGGCAGGTTGGTAATTGTCCTTCGGCCGAAACAATTTGATTTTTAATTAATGTTAATGCAACAAAACGGTCGTTATCGGTAGCTGCTGGGTCTTTCAGAATTTTCGAAAGTTTTTCCATATGAGCTGGACGTAAATAAAAAGATACATCGGCAATTGCTTCTTGAGCAAGAATTTCGAGAGCTTTTGGATCTACTTTTAAAATTGTTTTTCCATCGAATTCAATTGTCGTTACATAGTCCTTGGTTACAAGGCGGTACTTGGTTTTGTCCTCGCCTAGTGGAAACGGTTTTTGATATAAAAAATCTGCCATTATTTTAGGTATTTATTTGATAATTATTGTATTAGTATTTTGGTTTAACAGCAATCAAGGTAATAAATAATGATATACTAAAAAATATTTACCGATTTTTTTTATAGCTTTGCAACGAATTTTAATTGAACAGTACATACAAGTCAAAAATTAAAAAAACTAACGATGAAAAAAATCCTTATTGCATTATCAATTGCCTCTCTGTTATTTAGTTGCAACAGAATGTCGGAAGATCAAATTAAAAAATTAGAAGCTCAACGCGATAGTTTAGCAAAATCTACCGAATCGCGCGATTCATCAATTAATCAGTTCTTATTGGCTTTCAACGAGATCGAAGGTACATTGAACGATATTAAAGAAAAAGAAAAAATCGTAAATATTTCTGCACCAGGCGAATTATCACAATCGCAAAAAGACCAAATTCAAAGCGACATCCTTGAGATGTACAAAAAGATAAAGTTCTATAAGAGCAAAATGGCTAAAATGCAAAAGAAATTTAAGTCAATGGACATCAAGATAGGACAAATGAAAAAAATGATTACTCGTCTTGAAGCTACTATTAAAGAAAAAGATGCAGAAATCGATGCACTTAGAATTAAACTTACCGGAATGAATATCGTTGCCGATAGCTTATTCAAAAATATCGACGTTTTAAATGCTAAAAACGATGCTCAACAAGAAGTTATAGTTGAAAAAACAACGAAGTTAAATAAAGGATTTTTCGTTATTGGTTCGAAAAAAGAATTAATCGAAAAAGGAATTCTTGACAAAAAAGGACTTTTAGGTAAAGTTGAAATCAAATCTGATATCAATAAAGAATACTTTACTCAAATCGATATTACTAAAACATCTGGAATTCCAGTATTTTCTCCAAAAGCTCAGTTAATGTCAATTCATCCAAGCAAATCGTACACTATTCACATTGCTGGAAACCAAGTTGATAGTGTTAAAATTACCGATGCAGAAGAATTTTGGAGTGTTTCTAAATACTGCGTTATTGTTGTAGAATAATTGTATTCTAAAAATATTTTAAAGGAGAGACAGGACATTGGCCTGTCTCTTTTTTGTTGTATTGATTGTGTTTATTGAACTACTTTGAGAAATAATTAAAAAGTTCTCTTTTGAAATTTGATTATTTAAAGTAATAAAATCATTACTCAACCCCTGTCTTGCCAGACATCCCCTTCTCTCGCGAGAGAAGGGGAGTGTGTATGGATAAGTGCGTTGGTGAGGGGATGAGTATGAATTGGAAAAGTGATACAAAGAATTTGTTTAGTTTAGTCAAAATATACTATGTCTACGACAATAATGGATAATGAGTAATCCGTTTTATTCCGGCTTAAAACTCCATTCAATTATATTGTCCGAATAAATTGAAAAAAGTCTACCATCTTTTACACAATAGTCTCTCCACACTTCGTTATGATCGCCCCAGCGTTTTAAAACCTTTCCATCGAGGTCGAATTCTACTAATTTCCCCATTACATGATATAGCTTATCTCCATCGAAACAAATCGAAGTAGCGGTATAATGTTGGTCCGAAATGAGGTTTTTAATAAATTCTCCATTGTCGTTATATTTTACAAGTTTATTGCCGTCAACATAGAGATTATCAGATTTGTCGAATTCCATATACAAAGGCGATTGACCAATTATTTGCCCATCGGCATTTCCATAACCACCAAAATCCTTAATTTCTAAACCATTCGAATTATATTTGTAAATGGTATAATCGTTCATTACAAAAAGGTTTCCTTTCGAATCGACAGCAAAATCCATTACAAGCGATATTTTAGAATCGAAACTAATTTCTGCTAAGTAACTTCCAGTACTTATTTGAACTTTTATTATTTCGTTCAACGAGCATGCATACAATGTATCGCCTTGAATATAAATCTGATCGGGATACCAATCGTGCTGTTCACTTACTTTTTTAGTAGTATGCCAACCCCAAGATCCGTTATCGTACCCAAGCCAGTCTTTTGCTTTGTGTGTGTTTATGTCGAAACGTTGCACACGATTATTGCCATGGTCGGAAACATATAAGTACGTTCCATCTGTTCTTATCTCCGATGGGTCTTTTAACTGTCCCAATGCAGACCCCGATTCACCAAAGGTCGATTCTTTCTTTATTTTTCTAAAGTAAATTTTATTGCATGATGTTGCAACTACTAAAATTGCAATTACTACAAAACTTGATACTGTTTTCATAATTCTATGTTTTTATAATTATTTGATATCCAAGTTGTTTCGATGCTTCGACTCCGCTCAGCAACCGCTCCGCTCAACGTTCTAAATTTGTCACTGAGCGGAGCCGAAGTGACTAACGTTTCATAAATAAATCTTCATTGCAAATAGTACTTCATGCAATTGAACTGTTTCATTAACAAAAATAGAATTTTAATTCAATTACTATTGCTTTTATGATAATAGAATCAATGTTTTGAGCAATAAGGCAGAATTTATATTAATACTATTTAACCGAAAGAGTGAAGTAAAAGAAACTAACAATATGTACATTTTTATATTCGATTTAATTTTTTTTCTATATTTGAGCCCTAATTAACCAAACAGTAACATTAAACTAAAACCTAATTAAATCATGAAAAAAATCTTTTTATTCTTTTTAAGTTGCATGTTAGCAACAAGTTCAATATGGGCTGCTTCAGATGTTGTATTGAGCGATTACGAAGACAATACAACACAAGGTTGGACTGGCTGGGGAACAACACCTGTATCTGCAGATGTTAATCCAAGTACAACAGGAAACACATCGGCAAATGTTTTTAAATATGACCAAACTGGTGGTTCTTGGAGTGGCTTTGCTCATTGGTATAATACTCCATTCACTTTTAGCGATTATAGTAAAATAACAATAGATGTTTATGTTGTAGGTGAGACTGGATTAATTAAACTAGCGATGGATAATTCTGTTTCTGGAGGTGCCGATTTTGGTCAAACACAGAATATTTCAACATCTGATGCCTGGGTTCATTTAGAATTCGATATATCTGGTTTATCAACATTCGATTATAGACAAATTGCATTTCAAGGTAGTAAAGCTGTTGTTTATTATATCGATAATATTACTTTAGTGGCTAAATCAGCTGCTCCTCCAACAAGTATCGAACTTTCTCCTGCATCTATTACAGCAATCGAAGGTAAAAATATTCTTTTAGCTGTAATACCTACGCCTGTAACGGCAAGTAATACGGCATCATTTGCTTCAAATAATGCATCGGTAAGTGTCGACCAAAATGGTATAGCTACAACTGTAAGTGCTGGTGAGGCTACTATTACTGCAACAAGTATTGCAGATCCATTGGTTACAAATACTGCAACTATTACCGTTACTAAAGCTAACACAGCATTATCACAAGTATTAGATAATTTCGATAATAGCAAAGATACTACAGTTGTTTGGTCCGGACAAGGTGTAAAACCAGGAATGCAAATTATTGTAAATCCAAATAAAACAGGAAATCCTTCGGATAGTGTACTTTCTGTTACAAATTGCAGAGCTTGGGGTGGTGTAGCTGTTGAACATTTCGATCCAAATCTTTATAATTATTTAACATTTAAAGTTTATTCTACTGTTGATTATACAGATTTTGGATTAAAAGTTGGTATTAACAATGCAGTGGCAAGCTTAGTTAGTGTTGATGGTGGTAACGGTTTAGTTGCTAATACTTGGACAGAAATGAAATGGGTTATTTCAACTCAACAAATAGCAGCTATTGGCCAATACGATGATTTATATTTTCAACTTAGTTCAAATGGAGCTACAGCAACAGGATACGATTTTTTAATAGACGATATCCAATTAGTTGCAGGTTCTGATTTCTATCCAGTTTCATCATTTCTTATTCAAGGTTTAAGTGGTGTAAATACTATAGCATTATCCGATGCAACCTTACAAATGGAAGCTAAAAGTATTTTACCATTTAATGCAACAAACAAAACCTTAGTATGGAGTACTTCTGATGCTGATATTGCAACTATTGATGCTGCAACTGGTTTGTTAACAGCTGTTTCTTTAGGAACAGTTACCGTAACTGCACAAGCAGATGGTGGTGGTGTTATTGCTAAAAAGGTAATCACAATTGCAAAATCGAGCGATGCTTCTTTAAAAACTCTTTCGGTTAGTGCTGGTACTATTTCTCCTGCATTTAATAAATCGGAATTAGCATACATAGTTACTTTGCCTTCGGGAACGACAACTGTACCAGCAAATATTATAACAGCTTTGGCAACATCAACACTTGCAACTGTTACAATAACGCAACCAATAACTGTTACTGGTCAAGGTACCGTAGTTGTAACTGCCGAAGATGGAACCGTTACTACATATACCATAACAATAAAAGTAGCTGCTGCTACTAATGCTGATTTAGCTACACTTTCTGTTGATCCAGGATCATTAACTTTCGATGCTAATACATTAACTTATGCAGTAACTATTCCTTATGCTACAACAGCCGTTACTGTAACTTACACAAAAAGCGATGTTAATGCTACCGTAGTTAAATCGGGCGACGGAATAACTTCTAATACAATCGAAGTTACTGCTGCTGATGGTACAACTAAAAAAACGTATACAATTAACTATACGAAAGAAAATCCTTCAATAGATGCAACATTAAGTTCCCTTTCAATAAATGGAGGTCTTTTAACTAATCCAACTTTAGGATTAACATTAAAATTACCAGCGGGAACTTCTATTGTTCCAACTATAATTGCAAATGTAAATTTTGCACAAGCAAAAGCTGTCGTAACGCCTGCATCATCTCTATCAGGAAATACAACTGTTGTAGTAACTGCAGAAGATGGTATTACAACAAAAACTTATACTATTGCTTTTTATGTAATTTCTGATAATTCTGCTTTAACTTCACTTGCTGTTTCATCAGGAAGGTTAAGTCCAGTATTTAGTGCATCTACAAAAACGTATACAGTTGAATTAGCTGCTGGTACAACTGCTGCTCCAACGGTAACTGCTGTTGCTGCTTCTACTTTAGCAACTGTTGCTATAACAAATGCTACATCTCCAACTGGAACTGCTTCTGTTAAAGTTACTGCAGAAAATGGTTCAATTTCTACCTATACAGTTGCTTTCTCTTTAGCTACAGCAGCTGTAACTGGTGTTACTGTTGTTGCTGATAATGGATTTGCTCCTACCATTCAAGTAAAAGGTGGAACATTACAAATGAAAGCTACCGTTGCACCAGCTACTGCTACTATTAAAACAGTTACTTGGTCGGTTGAAGCTGCTATAGGTGGTGCTACAACATTAGCAACTATAAGTTCAACAGGTTTATTAAAAGCTGCTGGTACTGCCGATGGTATGGTTAAAGTTATCGCTACTTCTACTGATGGCGCAAAAGTTGGTCAAACTGCAGTTACTATTTCTAACCAAACTGTAGGTTTCGAAGCTGTTGAATTACAAATTCTTCAAATTGGAAATGTATTCACATTCAATGGTTCTGCACAATTGATTAATGTTTCTGGTAAAGTTATTGCTACTGGAACTACATCAATCGATGCTTCTTCTGTAACTCCAGGTATTTACTTCTTAGTAATCGATGGACTTTCTAAAGAAGTTATTGTAAAATAAGCTTTTACAAACTTTATAATAAGGGCAGTTTACCATTTGGTAGACTGCCCTTTTTTATTGCACATATATTTGTTTTACATCATATACCAATTCTAAACCTAATTCAGACCAATTCCCCAACCCCGTTAGCTTCGCTGAACCTTTTAGGTTTCTCCAAGGGGGCTTTGCGTCCATTGGCTGTTTTAGCCCTCTTGGCGAACCAGCTTGCTGCTCAACGAAGTTAATTGCGAAGCAATCGACGAAGTCAACAGGGTTGGGAGATTGACTTTGGTTTGAAATGAATAATGATTTGGTATAACCACGATTTTCCGTTCCATTTTGTTCGCTTTTATGTCAATCGTATTTCTTTACATTGCCATTTAAATGCATTAACTACATTTGTTTACATAAATGATGAGCTATGAAGAAGTTTTTACTATTTGCAATCATTTTGCAATCGAATGTTTTACTATTTGCACAAAAAACTATGAAAATAGAAGGAAAAATTACTAACAAAGCAGCACAATTAGGCGAAGGTGCAATGTGGGATTTTCGTACAAATTTTTTGTATTGGATTGATATTGAGGGGAAATGCCTTCACCGTTATAATCCCGAAACAAAAGAGGATAAACGTATGCCACTTAATAAGCGTCCTGGAACAATTGTTTTAACCAAAGATGTAAATGTTTGTGTCGTTGCCCTAGAAGATAGCGTTTGCGAAGTTTCGATTGATAAAAACACAATAGTTCCAATTTCTAGTCCATCGTTCAATGGCGTTCCAGTTCGCTTTAACGATGGTAAATGCGATCCTTTAGGCAAACTTTGGATTGGTACCGTAGATTGTAAAGATTATGCAAATCCAATTGCAAAACTCTACCGTATGGAGGCCGATAAAACATTTACCGTAGAAAAGGAAGCTGTAACTACTTCGAATGGTATTGCATGGTCGCCCGATGGCAAAAAAATGTATTATATCGACTCGCCAACAAGAACTGTTGTTGCTTACGACATAGATCCAAAAACGGGCAATAAATCAAACCCCAAAGTAGTAATCAATACTCCCGAAAATCTTGGAACTCCCGATGGTTCAGCAATCGATGCAGAAGGTATGCTTTGGGTGGCACAATGGGGTGGTGCATGCGTTACTCGTTGGAATCCTCAAACTGGCGAAATGATTGGAAAAGTTGATGTACCTGCTAAAAATGTAACTTCGGTTGCTTTTGGTGGAAAGGATTTAGATATTTTATATATCACTACTGCACAAATAGCTATGTCGCCTGATGATGAAAAAATATTTACCGAAGCGGGTCATTTGTTTTTCCTAAAACCTGGTGTAAAAGGTATTAAGGCTTGCTTGATGAAATAGATTAATCGACATATAAAACTGAAAATCGTTTTATGTAATTCGGTGTCATAAAATCTGTTAAATTTGCGACTAAATTTTATTTTAATGAATAAAAAATCTTTTATAGTCGTATTTCTTTTAGTACAATCATTTTCAATTTTTTCGCAACGTTCCGAAAAACAAGCGTTGCCAAAGCCAACATTAGTAGTTGGTATTGTTGTTGAACAAATGCGCTACGATTATCTGTTGCGTTTTTGGGATAAATTTGGCGAAGGAGGATTTAAAAAACTTATTGTTGGTGGAATTAGCTGTCGACAAGCATCGGCCGATTATATGTATCCACAAACTAATCCTGGATATGCTTCGATTGTTACTGGATCTAATCCTCGTTCGCATGGAATTATTGCCGACGAATGGTTCGACCGTGTGAAAAATAAAGTCGTAACTGCAACTACCGACGAAACGCAAATTGCCATTTCTGGATTAGATAAAGATGTTACGGTTTCACCATCTCGACTTCCCGTTTCAACAATTGGAGATGAGCTAAAATTATCGAATAAATTATCGAAAGTTATAAGTATTTCGTGTAAACCATCGTCAGCAGTTATGCTTGCTGGACATTCTGCCGATGGCGCTTATTGGCTCGACGAAGGTTCGGGCGAATGGACTACATCATCGTATTATAGAACCGATTTGCCACTGTGGATTAAAGATTTTAATGCAAAGAAATATGCCGATATATACATGTCAAAAACATGGTCGCCATTAATGACTATCGATAAATATAACGATTGCTTGCCCGATAAAAACGATTACGAAATTGGCATCAATACTCAGGTAACATTTCCTTATCAATTGCCGCTTTTAACCGATTCGTATAAGAAATATAAGATTTTAAAAAACACGCCATTTGGAAATTCATTTACCAAAGATTTTGCTATTTACACAATTGCTGGCGAAAATCTAGGTAAAGACCAAAACCCCGATTTACTTATGGTTTCGTTCTCGGCAACCGAAAATATTGGCTATCGATTTGGTCCTCGTTCTATCGAAATCGAAGATACGTACATTCGATTGGATAAAGAAATAGAGTTCCTTTTGCAATACATCGAAAAAGAAGTTGGAAAATATAATACCTTGGTTTTTCTAACATCAACAAGTGGAACTGCCGATAACACAAAACAATTAAACGATCAAAAAATATTGGCTGGACAATTTAAACAAGTTAAAGCAGAACAGTTATTACGTTCGTATTTAAATGCTGTTTATGGTCAAAACGATTGGGTTTCGTATTATGGAAAACAAACATTTTATTTGAATCAAACATTACTCGAAGATAAAAAAATACCTTTACAAGAAGTTCAAGATAAATCGGCCAATTTCTTGGTAAAACTAACGGGTGTTTCGCAAGTTTTTACATCATCAATTTTGCTAAATACTAATTTTACAGAAGGCATTCAACGCCAAATGTATAATAGTTTCAACCAAAAACGTTCGGGCGATATTTTTATGAATCTCGAACCTGGTTGGATTGAGCAAACGACCACCGAAGCTACTGCTCATAATTCACCATATAATTACGATACACATATTCCACTAATTTGGTACGGTTGGAAAGTTGAGCATTTACAGCTATCAAAAACGGTTTCATTGACCGACATTGCACCAACAATTTCGGCAGTTTTGAAAATTGCGGAACCGAATGCATGTACCGGAAAACCTATTTGGGAAGTTATGCTAAATGAGTAAAAAACCATTTTAACCCCAAATATTTGATTTAAAGCTATTCTTTTTTAAAAAAATGAATATATTTGCGCTCTTGATGTATTATATACTGAAAGTTGTCAAAACGTTAATAATTAGGAACTTAATAAAATAATAAACAAATGCAAAATAAAGGAGCAATTAGGACCTTTGCTATTCTGTTGGCTTTAGCGAGTTTATATTCGCTATCTTTTTCATTCTTTGCTAAGAAAGTTGAATCGGATGCTAAAGAATTTTCTAAAGGAAATTTAGTAAAAGAAAACGCATATCTTGATTCAATCAGAAGCGAAAACGTTTACAACTTTGCGTGGTTACGTCAGTTTACCTATGCTGAATGTAAAGAACGTGAAATAAATTTTGGTCTTGACCTTAAAGGAGGGATGAACGTAACCCTCGAGATCTCAGTTGTTGATCTATTAAGAGAATTAGCTACCGATAAAAACGATAGTACTATTCATAGAACAATTGTAAGAGCTCAAAAATTACAAGAAAATAGTCAAGATGATTTTGTAACTTTATTTGGTAAAGCATTTAACGAGTTATATCCTAACCAACGTTTAGCTAATTATTTCTCGAAACTTGAGAATAAAGATAAAGTAAATTATCAGTCTTCTAACGACCAAGTATTGTCGTTCTTAAAAGAACAAGCACAAAGTGCAATCGACAATTCATTCAATATTCTACGTACTCGTATCGACCGTTTCGGTGTAACACAACCAAACATTCAAAGTCTTGGTGGTGGTCGCGTATTAGTTGAATTACCTGGTGTTAAAGATCCAGAACGTGTTCGTAAACTGTTACAAGGAACTGCAAAACTTGAGTTCTGGGAAACCTACGATGCTTCTGAGATTTGGACAGCAATGGAAGCTGCAAACACAAAAATCAAAGAACTTAATGAACTAAAAACAACAAAAGTTGTTGATACAACAAAAGCTGTTGCATCTGCTACAACCGATACAGCTAAAAAAGGTTTAGCTCTTTTACAAAAAATGAATTCGGCTAAAGACACAGCTAAAAAAGATTCATCGAAAGTTGACAAAAAAGCTAATGGAGCAAAAGATTATCCATTATTTTCAATCTTAACACCTAATACATCTTCGAAAAATACCTTACAAAAAGGTCCAGTAGTAGGTATTAGCCATATTAAAGATACTGCAAAAGTAAATGCATATTTAGCAAACGAAAAAGTTAGAAGATTGTTCCCAGCAAACATTCGTTTTATGTGGACAATCAAAGCCCTCGATAAAGGTGGAAACTTCCATCAATTAGTTGCTATTAAAGCTCCTCGCGATGGAAAAGCTCCATTAGAAGGTGATGTAATTACAAATGCTCGTCCAGAATCTGGTCAAAACTCGAATTCAGTTAACGTTTCAATGTCAATGAATCAAGAAGGTTCTGCAATATGGGCACGTTTAACAAAAGAAAATGCAGCATCTCATAAATCAATAGCTGTTGTACTCGACGGGTATGTTTATTCATTCCCAAGTGTACAAAACGAAATTACTGGTGGAAATTCTCAAATTACTGGAAACTTTACCATTGCTGAGGCAAAGGATTTAGCTAACGTACTTCAATCTGGTAAACTTCCTGCACCTGCAAAAATTGTTGAAGAAGCAATTGTAGGCCCATCATTAGGAAAAGAGGCTGTAAATAGTGGTATGATATCGTTTGTTGTCGCATTCTTACTTGTACTTGCATTTATGGTTCTCTATTATGCTAGAGCTGGTTGGGTTGCAAATATTGCTCTTGGAGTAAACGTATTCTTAATTTTTGGTGTACTTGCTTCGATGGGAGCTGTGTTAACTTTACCTGGTATAGCCGGTATCGTTATTACTTTAGGTATGGCGGTCGATGCAAACATTATTATCTACGAACGTATTCGTGAAGAATTAAATGCAGGCAAAGGCGTTAAATTAGCTGTTGCCGATGGTTTTAAACATGCAATGTCTGCCATCATCGATGGTAACGTTACAACAATGATTACTGGTATTATCCTTTATATATTCGGTTCAGGACCAATTCAAGGTTTTGCAACAACGTTAATAATTGGTCTTATAACTTCAATGTTTACTGCAATCTTTATTTCTCGTATCGTTTTCGAAAATTTACTTGATAAAAACAAAGCGGTTACCTTTGGAAATAGAATTTCAAATAACATCTTTAAACATGTTGATTGGAAAATTATTGAACAACGTAAAAAGATGTATATTCTTTCTGGTATTATCTTAAGTGCTGGTATAATTTCAATTGCTGTTCGTGGATTTAATTATGGTGTTGACTTTAAAGGTGGTAGAACATTTATTGTTCGTTTCCACGAAACAGTTAAAACAGAAGATGTTCAATCGTCTTTAAAAGTTGTATTTGATAATATTGCTCCAGATGTTAAAACCTATGGCGAAGGAAATCAAATAAAAATTACAACTAAATATTTAATAGAAGATGCTTCACCAGCTACAGATAGTATTGTTGAACATAAAGTTTATGAAGGTTTAAAATCTATAATTGGTAATAATGTAAGTTATAATACTTTCTCTCACCAATATAAAATGAGTTCTCAAAAAGTTGGACCAACTGTAGCCGATGATATTGTTTGGGGTGCTTTATTAGCTGTGTTCTTCTCATTAATTGGAATATTCTTGTACATCTTCATCCGTTTCCGTAGTTGGATTTATGGTCTTGGTGGTGTTCTTTCATTATTCCATGATGTTTTATTCGTACTTGGAGCATATTCAATTCTATGGGGATTCTTACCATTCTCAATGGAAATCGATCAGGCATTTATTGCTGCTGTTTTAACCGTTGTTGGTTACTCAATTAACGATACGGTAATCGTTTATGACCGCGTTAGAGAGTACAAAAACCTCTATCCAAAACGCGATAATCTTACATTATTTAATGGTGCAATGAACTCAACATTCGGTCGTACTATTAATACGGTAATGACGGTAATGATTACACTTCTAGCTATCTTCTTCTTTGGTGGAGAAATGATTAGAGGATTTATCTTTGCATTGTTAATCGGTGTAGGAACTGGAACATATTCTTCAATCTTTATTGCATCGGCAATTGTTTACGATACAATGGAATGGAAAAATAAAAAAGATGCTAAAAAGGCATTAAAATAATTTTATAAATACATTTTAAAGGGGCTGTTTCTTAATTGATTCAGCCCTTTTTTATTAATAACTTTTTGATAAGTTGTTGAGTCTCCATTGTTTTTTACTTGTAAATACTTTTACTTTTGTTTCTATGTTGAGTAAGGTTTATTCTACTCAATAAAAAAAGAAATTATTCGTATTTAAAAGAAAAATTAGAAATATGATGCACTCAATCTTATTACAAATCGCAACATTGGCTTCGCCTACAGTTGCAACTACTGCTCCAGTAAAAGAAGCAGAAAGTGTTTTCGAAATAGCTATGAAAGGCGGATGGATACTTGTTCCAATTACCTTTTTATCGATTGTTGCTGTGTATGTAATTATTGATCGATGGTCGGCAATTATAAAAGCAAAACGTGGTGGCGATCTTGTAAAATCTATTGAACCAATGATTAAAGAAGGTAAGATTGATATGGCAATTGCAACTTGTCAAGCTACAAATACACCGGTTGGAAATGTTTTAGTTGCTGGTTTAAAAACTATTGGTCATCCAGTTACCGATGTGCAAGATGCAATGGAATCGGAAGCTAATCTTCAATTAGACAGCGTAAGTAAGGGAATGCAATATTTAACAATTATTGCATCGGTAGCTCCAATGTTTGGTTTCCTTGGTACAATCTTCGGAGTAATTAAAATCTTCTATAATATCTCGTTAACCGATAATATTAGTATTGGAATTATATCTGGTGGATTATATCAAAAAATGATTGCTTCTGCATCAGGTTTATTTGTTGGTATTATTGCATTTGTTGGATATCAATTACTAAATGCAAGTATCGATAAAATAATGAATATCATAGAGCGTCAGTGTACGCAATTTATCGCATTACTTAGAAGTAATTCTTAATTGTAACGACAATGAAACTTAGACGCAAACGTGACTCCGAAACTCGGGTTTATACTGAATCGCTCAGCGATATCATGTTTTTCCTTTTGTTGTTCTTTTTAATTATTTCGACTCTTGTAAATCCTTCGGTTATTCAATTAATGTTGCCTAAAGCATCGGCAAATATCCAAAAAATGAATAAGCAAACTATTAATATTTCCGTAACGAAAGATTTACAATATTTCTTAAATGATAAACCTATTTTACTCGAAAATATTAAACCTGAAATAGAAAGAATGAATGTTATTTCAGAAAATGCTACAGTAATTATTCGCGCTGACCAAGCTATAACCGTTCAACAATTGGTAACCTTGCTCGATATAGGAAATCAGCTTAAGGTTAAGATGATTCTAGCAACACAAAAATCTTAAAAATGTGCTAATGAGATAATATGCTAATGTGATAATGAAAAACATCGAAAAATTAGCACATAAGCACATTAATAAATTATCACATTAACCCGGGGGGTTAGCTCAGTTGGCTAGAGCGCTTGCATGGCATGCAAGAGGTCAGGGGTTCGATTCCCCTACTCTCCACAGCATTATTAAAACTTTTGGAATGATTTATTTATCTGTTTATTTCCTTCTTAAAGCTATCAACCACCTCTTTTAGAACATCTTTAATCGTTTTTTCATCATAAAATGTTGAATCAAATTCAATATCATCAATAATATTAATCGCTTTTTTAAAACTTATATTGTTTTGTAATATTTTAGAAATTACTTTAGAAAGTAGTTTTGGTCCAGTTCGTTCTAAACCTTCAATAGTAGTTTTATAACCTTGTTTGTCAATATATCTAAAATCAAAATGCTCATCATCTCTTACAAATACATAACCTTTTGTAATATTTTGGGGAATAAAAAAGATATCCTCATCAAAATAACAAATAAAGATTTCGTAAGGTTTATTTTTAATATGACTAATGATAATTATCCAATCCAAACATGTCTGACTGCGAAATATTGATGCTTCAATAGAATGAGGTCTTTTATTGTTTTTCTTATTAGATATAAATTCAATTTTACTTTCTACTTTTTTAGTTAATTCGTTTTCATTTTTAAAGTAATCACAAGTGTGATTTTTTAATAATAAATTTTTAAATTCTTTTAAATTCTCTAAATTAGAATAATCAATATGTGAAGGTTTAACTAAAGAATTCTCTTCATCTATTAAGTATACATAAATATCCTTTTGTGTAGAAATTGCTTTTAAATATTCTAATTCAGTAAATGATTTTCCAGTTTTTAAATCAATAGAACCATATCTCATTCCAACAATAAGCAAAAACACATCACAGTGTTCAACCTCGTGAAGACAGGTTTCTAATGGTTTCTGTGTTCTTGCCCCAAAATTCTCCATTCCAGTAATTTCGATATCGTACAAATCGAATAATTGCCATATAGATTCTCTATGATTTTGTAAATCGATAAAAGTTGAAGATAAGAAAATGTTTTTTGTCATAAAATCAATACTTATATCAAATGTAAAACATTATGAATAAAAAGTGTTATTTAATTTAAGTAATCTGGGTTTTCCAATATTGAAGACTTTCAGTCCTTATGTAACGGGATTTTATTATTTTTCACCTGCGGCAAATTTGCATTATAAAAGAAATGAATCCTTTTTTGAAAAGGTTTACTTAACACTGACTAAATGTCTGCTTTAATAAATTACGGCAAAAGTTACATTAGATTACTACTCTCCATAACAGATCTACGTTTATACCGAAGTCCTTTTCGTAATAAACAAGCTTAGTTCAAACAATGCATATAATGGTAATGCCACAATTGTTTGCGTAAACATATCTGTAGAAGGAGTAATAAAACCTGCTATAATAAAAACAATTACTATTACCCATTTCCTGTTTTTAGATAAGAATGCCGCTGTAATAATTCCTATTTTCGCTAGAAAATAAACAAGTACTGGCAACTCAAACACCAAACCCATTAAAAAAGTAAGTGTAGTAACATTCGAAATATAAGACGAAATCGTAATTCTATTTTCTATCAATGGGCTTAGCTGGTATGATGCTAAGAAGTTTACCGTAAGAGGAGTTATAACATAATATCCAAATAAAACTCCCGAAAAGAAAAGAGTGGAAATATAAAAAACCATTCCTCTAACTTTCTTTTTTTCTTTCGATTCGAGCGCTGGTTTTATAAAAAGCCAAAGTTGCCAAGCTATTATTGGAAATGCAATAATAATTCCTGCAACGAATGATATTATAATATGATATCGGAATTGTCCACCAAGTTCAATATTGCTTAAGTTTAGTGGAATTGAACTTATACAAAGTCCATCGATAGAAAATCGTTGTCCAAGATAACACAGTAGTCTATAAGTAGGGAAATGTGGATTCGCTGGAGCTAAAATCACATCGTCGAACATAAATTCTTTATAGAAAAATGCGACAGTCGAAAATATAAAAACGATTGCAATAGAACGAATAATGTACTTACGAAGTACATCTAAATGTTCCCAAAATGAACTGTCTTCGGTTTTATCTTTAAGACCTTTAAAAATAAAGCCTAACATAGAGTTTTAGCTTTTCTTTGAAGGTTCTTCGTTTTCTTTAGATATTGTTGGCTTTTCATCAATAATGCCATCTTTGGCTTTTTTAAATTCGTGCATACCTTCTCCAATTCCTTTCATTAATTGAGGAATTTTAGTACCACCAAAAATCACGAGTATAATTAAAAAAATAAGGATTAATTCCTGTCCACCAAGGATTCCAAGTATAATAAGAGGTGTATTCATAATTTTATTTATTTGATGAAATATCATACAAAAGTATACTTTTTATGTAATTAATAATAGAAACAATCTCGTAAATTCGTGATTTTCTGTTATTTTTTTAAAATGTAAGAAAAACGTAAAATTTTTGTATGAAATTTAAAAACATCACGTCTAAATTTGGCTAAAATATTTAAAAACGTATAAATCAATAGTTTATTTTTTTCATACAATTGGAGTAGGATTAAAAAATTATTTTTTATATTTTTGATAGACTTTAAAACTCATTATAAAACATGTCGGAACAAAACAATAATTCAGAAAGCAATAGCAGACGAGCGTTTTTAAAAAACCTTGGATTAATTGGTGCTAGTGTTGCTGCAGGTTCGCTTGCAGTGTATTTTGGAAAAGAGTATGAAGGCAAAAAGAGTGGTAAAACTGTTCGTTTGCTAACAACCGATAATAAGGTTGTAGAATTCGAAAATGGCGAGTTAAAAGAACTTGTTGTAGACGAAGATTTACTTCAACAAAGAGGTCGCCAAGGAATTCCTGGTAAACGTTGGGTTATGGTAATTGACCTAGCCAAATGTAGAAATGCTAGAAAATGTGTAAATGCTTGTCAAGGAGCTCATCAATTAAAACCAGAACAGTTTCATTTGAATACACTTCAAATGCAAGATTCTCCTAATGGTGCAGCTTACTACATGCCAAAACAATGTCAACATTGCGATAATCCACCATGTGTTGCAGTTTGTCCTGTTGATGCTACCTTTAAAAGAAATGATGGTATCGTTTTAATCGATAATGAACGTTGTATTGGTTGTCGTTTTTGTATAGCAGCATGTCCTTATTCCGCGCGTATATTCAATTGGTTGGATCCTAGAGATGAAGCAAAATATGCTAATCAACCTTACGATGTTGAATTAAATGTACCTCAAAAACTTGGAACGGTTTCGAAATGTGTTTTTAGTGCCGATAGATTACGTATTGGTGAATTACCATATTGTGTTTCGGCTTGTCCAAATGGTGTTTACTGGTTTGGCGACGAAAACGAAGATGCTGTAACGAATGGAACTACAAAGAAAACAGCACGCTTAAGCGAATTACTTCGCGATAATGGCGCTTATCGTTTAATGGAAGAATTAGGCCAAAAACCAAGAGTTTACTATTTACCTCCGAAAGAACGTTTATTCCCAATTCCAGAAGAAGATGTAAAACATCCTGACTTTTTATAGAAGAAATAATAGGTTTTTTTAAGATAAAAACGATATATGAGCAATAAAATAATAGCAGATTTAACAGAACATGTAAAGCTTAATAGAAGCTTTCATATTTGGATGTTGTTCCTAACTGTTTGTTTAGGCGTATGTTTATATGCATATTCAATTCAATTAACAACGGGACTTGGAGTTACAGGACTTCGCGATTATGTATCGTGGGGTATGTATATTGCAAACTTCGTATTCTTTGTTGCATCGAGTTTAGTTGGGATGTTAATTAGCTCTGTACTTGGACTAACTGGTCAAAAATGGATTACTCCAATAGCTCGTATTGCAGAAATAATTGCATTCGCATTTGCTGCAGTTGCTGGCTTAGTTATTGTTTCAGACATGGGTCGTCCAGATAGGCTTTTAAACGTGTTTATTTATGGTCGCTTTCAATCTCCAATTCTATGGGATGTTACAGTAGTTACAACTTATACTTTGATAAGTTTTTTACTTTATTACATTCCCTTAATTCCAGATTTAGCAATTTTAAAAAACGATAAATCGCTTCCAAAATGGCAATCAAATGTTTATGGTTTACTTTCTTTAAATTGGAATGGTTCTGCTGAACAAAAAAACTATTTTGCTCAAGCAATGAAAATTCTTTTAATTTTAGTAATTCCTATTGCACTGTCTATACATACCGTTACATCATGGCTTTTTGCTGTTACTCCTAGAGTTGGTTGGAATTCTTCTATTTTTGGACCTTATTTCGTATCTGGTGCTTTTGTAGCAGGTGTTGCATCTGTAATAATTGCTATGTTTATATTTAGAAATATTTATAATCTAAAATCGTATATCACAGATTTTCATTTCGATAAAATAGCAAAATTACTTGTTCTTGTTTGTTTAGTTTATTTGTATTTTAACATAAACGAATTCATGGTTCCAGGATATAAAATGCAAAAGTTCGAAGCAGTTCATTTTCATGAATTGTTTGTTGGACGTTATGCTTTGTTGTTTTGGATGGTTCAGATATTTGGATTAATTCTTCCAATTATTGTTTTACTGTTTAAGCCTTTTAGAAAACCAGTTCCAGTTTTTGTTATAGGAATTTTTGTTTTAGTTGGTTCTTGGTTTAAACGTTATTTAATTGTTGTTCCTACATTGGAAAGTCCATTTTTACCAATACAAAATGTACCACAAAACTTTGCTTTATATTCTCCTACAGTAATAGAAATTGCTGTTACCTTTGGAACATTAATAATGGTGGTAATGATTATTAGTACATTGGCAAAAATTTTCCCCGTTGTTCCAGTTCATGAAACGATCGAGGAAAAAAGTCTTGAACATCAACAGTAAAATGATTAGAAACATGAACCGAAAAAAAAGTATGATGATTCGTAAACCATTTTTAGTAGCGTTAGCTCTTCTTATTACTTTAGGAAATCTTTTTGCCCAAAATGGTTGGGATGTTCCTGCCGATAAAAATACTAAAGTAGCAGATTCAAAATTCGATGCAAAAACGATAGAACAAGGTAAAATGCTTTTCTCAAAGAATTGTATGTCTTGTCACGGAACACCTGGTTTAGGAACAAATATAAAAATGACTCCATTGCCTCGTGATCCCGCTTCGAAAGAATACCAATCGAATACCGATGGTGGTATATTTTATAAAATGACCGAAGGGCGAGGAGCAATGCCATCTTTTAAAAACTCGATTGAAGAAAAAGATCGCTGGGCTATAATTTCGTATATCCGTAGTTTCAATAAGGATTATGTTCAACCAGAACTTAAAGCTGGAGCAAGTGTAACCGGTGCATTATCTGCATCTGTTCAATGGAAAGAAGGACAAAAAATAATACAAGTTACTGTAAATCAAATTGACAAAGCGGGCAAACAACCTGCTGCTGGTTGCGAAGTTACTCTTTGGGCAAAACGCTATTTTGGAGAATTAATGCTCGATGAGTCTAAAACATCAAACGTAAATGGAATTGTAACTTTTAAAATACCGAATAAATTACCAGGTGATAGTATTGGTAATATCGCTTTAAAAATACGAGTTTCAAACAATGCTTCTGGAAATTCTATGTCGAAAGATACTGTTTTGAAAATTGGTATTCCTAAACATCATGTAAATGTTCTTGATAATCGTGAATTTTGGAATGTACGTTCAATGGCTCCTATATGGTTAATATTGACTTATTGTATTGGTGTTTTAACGGTACTAGGAATTATTGGATATATTACATCGCTTCTGTTTAAAATATGGAAAGCTGGTAAATCAGCTTAAAATTCTAAAGAGAATATAGAATTCGCGGTATTTAATTGAAACTAAATTTATTACAAATGATAAAAAAACTACTAATTCTATTAATTCCATTTTATACATTGTCGCTAAAAGCGCAAGTATTTGTTGGAAATAATGCTCAAATTGGAATAGACGAAAAACTCGATCAAACAATTCCATTAGATTTAAAGTTCTGTAACGAATTAAAAGACACAGTAACGCTTGGTGATTTAATTAAACAACCAACTGTTTTATCGTTCGTGTATTTCGATTGTCCTGGATTGTGTAGCCCTTTACAACAAGGAATTTCGGAAGTTATTGATCAATCGGATTTAATAATTGGTAAAGATTATAAAGTAATTACCATAAGCTTTAATTATCGTGATGATCCACAAAAAGCTGGTAAAAAGAAAAAGAATTTTGCACAATGTATTAGCAAAGATAAATGCTCAAATTGGTTCTATTTAACATCAGATAGTGCAAATATTAATGCAATTTTAAAAGCCGTTGGTTATAAAGTTAAAGTCACAGGTATGGATTTCGCGCATCCATCTGGAATTGTTGTGGTAAGTCCTAAGGGTAAGATTACAAGATATTTATATGGCTTAAAGTTCTTGCCATTCGATTTTAAAATGGCAATTATCGAAGCTCAAAAAGGATTATCGCGTCCAACGATAAGTAAAGTGTTAGATTTTTGCTTTGCGTACGACCAAGAAGGGAAAAAATATACTTTAGAGGTAACGAAATTATCTGCATCTATAATTATATTTTTTGCAGCAATTCTATTGATTTTCTTAATAATAAGGAGTCGTAGAGATAGAAAAAAGAAAGAATAACAAGTACTAATTATTAATAAATACCTTTTGCCATGGGCAATGCAATAGAAGAAAGTTATTTACACAATGGAAGCAAATTCAAGGGAATTCTTGGATATTTGACTTCGCACGATCACAAAAGAATTGGTTTAATGTACATGTACGCTGTAATTTTCTTCTTTTTCGTAGGAGGAAGTTTAGGTGGATTGATGCGTTTAGAATTAATGCATCCAGGACAAGATTACATTTCGGCACAAACTTATAATGGAGTATTCACCGTTCATGGTATAATCATGATATTCTTGGTTGTGATACCCGGTTTAACGGCCATTTTTGGTAATATAATCATGCCAATACAGATTGGTGCTCGGGATGTTTCATTTCCGCGATTGAATCTTTTATCGTTTTATTTGTATTGTATTGGTGCTATTTTAGCTTTAATTTCTCAATTTTATGCTGGTGCTGTTCCCGATACTGGTTGGACATTTTATGCACCTTATAGCACATCGTCGCACACAAATGTTGTACTTGCTGTAACTGCTGCTACCGTTCTTGGATTTTCATCTATATTAACGGGCTTAAACTTTATTGTTACCATACATCGTCTTCGAACAAAGGGTATGACTTGGTTTAGAATGCCATTATTCCCATGGTCTTTGTATGCAACAGCTTGGATTCAAGTTTTGGCAACTCCAATTGTTGGAATTACTTTATTGATGATAATTGCTGAACGCACATTACAAATAGGTTTCTTCGATCCAAATCTTGGTGGAGATCCAATTTTATATCAACATCTTTTCTGGATATATTCGCATCCTGCAGTTTATATCATGATTTTACCAGCTATGGGTGCTATTACCGAAATTATTCCAACTTTTTGTCAGCGTAAAGTTTTTGGTTATAAAGCTATTGCAATGTCGAGTTTGGCAATTGCTGGAGTAGGATATTTAGTTTGGGGACATCATATGTATACTGCTGGAATGAGCGATTCGGCTCGTTGGTTATTTAGTATATTAACATTTATTGTTGCTGTACCAAGTGCTATTAAAGTATTTAACTGGATTGCAACAATGTATAAGGGTTCTATCAAAGCCGATCCTCCATTTATTTTTGCTATGATTTTTATTTTCCATTTCTTAGTTGGTGGTTTAACAGGTTTGGTTCTTGGTTCACTGGCTACCGATATTCATGTACATGATACTGCTTTTGTTGTAGCGCATTTCCATTATATTATTTTTGGAGGAATGGGCTTTGCATTTATTGCAGCACTTCACTATTGGTTCCCTAAAATTTGGGGTCGCATGTACAATTTTAAATTAGCATATATTTACGCAGGTTTCCAAGTTGTTGGATTTACACTTCTATATTTTCCACAATTTATAATTGGAATTCAAGGTATGCCACGTCGTTATTTCGATTATTTACCAAAATACCAATGGGGAGAAACTTTGTCGGGAATTGGTGCAATTGTTATTGGAATAGGATTTTTCTTAATGCTTTATAATATGGTGCGTTCGGCACATAAAGGACCTTTAGCACCACCAAATCCATGGGGAGGAACAACATTGGAGTGGATGGTACCATCGCCACCTCCAGTTGAAAATTTTGATGGTGAATTGCCAGAAATTACAGAAGAACCATATAATTACAAATAAAATATTTTCTATGGAACATACTCCTGCACACGAAGAACACCGCGACGACGTAGCCGACAGAATGGGAATGTGGTTATTCATTTTTACTGAATTACTTCTTTTCTCTGGATTGTTTATTGTTTACGCTGTATTTAGAGCTAAATATCATAACGATTTTCATATTGCTGGTTACCAGTTGAATGTGTTCGTTGGAACGATTAATACTGTTGCGCTTTTAATTAGTAGTGCAACCGTTGCTATGTCTATTACTGCAGTTCAAAAAGGCGATAAGAAAATGGCATTAATTCTCATTGGAATAACTTTGTTTTTAGCTACGGTTTTCTTGATTAATAAATACTTTGAATGGGGTCATAAAATCCATATAGGATTATATCCTGGATCGGAAATTATGATGTCTTTACAACGTGGTCAATCGCTGTTTTTTGGTTTATATTTCTTTATGACTGGACTCCATGCTTTACATATAATTATTGGTATGACTTTACTCATTATTATAATGTTACAAGTAAACAGTGGAAAAATTAATAAAACAAGCTATGTTTTTCTTGAAAATGGTGCTTTATATTGGCATTTAGTCGATTTGATTTGGATACTCCTTTTCCCTTTACTTTATTTAATTGCTTAAACTATGGGACACGAAGAAACTCACATTTCAAGCTATGCATTTAATGCAAAAATTTTAATAACACTTTTGTTATTAACTTCTATTACTGTTGGGGCTGCTTGGTTTAATTTTAATGATTGGAATATTGTTATTGCGATTGGTATTGCTTCAGTAAAAATATTTCTAGTGTTGACATATTTCATGCATTTAAAATATGAAAACTTAATGTTTAAGTTAATGGTTGGAATGGTTTTCCTTTTATTAGCTGTAGTTTTCGTGATATTATTTTTCGATTATTGGTTTAGATAAACTTTCAATTATGAACGAAGTAACAAGTTACGCGAAAGGTGTTGATCACGCGTTTTATTTCATTTTAGGTATCGATGCATTTTTCCTTATCGGAATTACTGTTGTAATGATATTCTTTGCTATTAAATTTAGCCGAAAACGCAATCCTAAAGCTACACAGATCAAAGAAAGAATGTGGTTAGAAGTAACATGGACAATTATACCTTTAGTTCTTGTTTTGTGGATGTTTTATTATGGCTATGCTGCATATCGACCAGGAAGAAATGTTCCAAAAGATGCAATAAAAATAACCGCTGTTGGAAGCATGTGGCAATGGAATTTTATTTACGAAAATGGTAAAGAATCAAATCAATTAGTTGTTCCAGTGGGTAAAGCTGTTGTTTTAAAGCTAGAATCGAAAGATGTTGTTCATAGTCTTTATATTCCAGCATTTAGAATAAAAGAAGATATGGTTGCTGGCAAAGAAAATTTCTTATGGTTTCAGCCAACGGTTAAAGATACGTTTGATATTTTTTGTGCAGAATATTGCGGTGTTCGACATTCTTATATGACTTCGTCGGTTATAGTTATCGATGAAAACGATTATAAAACATGGGTTTCTAAAGTCGAAAAGAAAGTTGCAACTCAAGATTTACCTGGCTATAAACTATTGAAAGATAATGGTTGTTTAGGTTGTCACTCTACTGATGGAACAAAAATCGTTGGTCCATCTTTTAAAGGATTATTCGGTGGAACCAAAAAAGTAATTACAAATGGTTCTGAGCGAGAATTAACGGCTGATGAAGAGTATATTAAAAACTCGATTCTAGATCCAAACAAAGATGTGGTAAAAGATTTTCCACAAGGTTTAATGCAACCATATAAAACGGTTTTAAAGGATAAAGATATTCAAGATATTGTAGACTATTTTAAAGCAACGCAAGCTAAATAGTTTTAAATGTGGCAAATAATTAAACAATATGCAAGACTATGTAAGTCGATATTATCGATTGCTATAGCCTTTTCTGCTATTGTTGGTTTTGCCATTTCTCAAACATTATATTTCCAATCTGTTTTATTGCTTTTTGTTGGTGTTTTCTTTTTATCGGCTGGTGCATCCGCATTAAATCAATATCTTGAAAGAAAAACCGATGCATTAATGCAACGAACTGCATCGCGACCCATTCCATCAGGATTTATTAAACCTAAACAAGCATTAATTGCAATTGTTATTTGCATCGTTTTAGGAACTATTGTTTTAAGCTTTTTAAGCTTTTATTCTGTTTTGTTAGGTCTGTTAAATATTGTGCTGTATGCATTTGTATATACTCCATTAAAATATAAAAGTAATTTAGCAACAATTCCAGGTGGTTTAGTTGGAGCTATACCTTCTTTAATGGGATGGTTTGCTGCTGGAGAACAAACATTTTCCGTTGGAATTTTATTTTTTGCAACTTTTATGTTTCTTTGGCAAATTCCTCATTTTCTAATTTTAAATCTAAAATATTCCGACGATTATAAAAAAGCAGGCATTTCGACTTTGGTTGGAGATTTTTCTCAAGATAAAATGAAAATGATATTCTTCCTATGGGCAAGTTGTGCTATTATTGTTTCGTTTTTATTCCCTGTTGTTGGAATTGTAACAGGACCAATTCAAATGTACATTCTATTAGGATTAAACATTGCTGTATTAGTTATGTTTTCTTATCTTGTATTTTATAGAAATGGTGAACGAATCGTAAAAGGAAACATCTTTATGCATAGTTATTTGTTAGTTCAATTTCTTTTAATTGTATTTGGACGAATTGTGTTTTAGGCAAACAAAAAGAAAAGCCTACCTTTGCCGTCATGAATCTACCAATTCTCTATCAAGACGAACATATTGTCGCCATTAACAAACCTCACGGACTTTTAGTTCATCGTTCACCAATTGCTGCCGATGCTTCTGAGTTTGCATTACAGATTTTACGAGAACAGCTACAAAAAACTGTTTATCCAGTTCATCGTCTCGATCGTAAAACTTCGGGAGTCCTTCTCTTTACTTTTTCGAAAGAAACTTTGGTTAATGTTTCCAACCAATTTATGGCTGGAACAGTAAAGAAAAAATATCTTGCAATATTACGAGGTCATTCACCCGAATTCGGCACAATAGATTACCCACTTTTAAACGAACACGAAAAATTGCAAGATGCAATTACTCATTATAAAACAATTGGTAAAAGCGAAATCCCATACTCATTAGGAAAGTATACTAGTCTGCGTTATAGTTTGGTTGTTGCCGAACCAGAAACTGGCCGTATGCATCAGTTAAGACGTCATTTTGCTCATATTATGTATCCTATAATTGGCGATCGACCTCATGGTTGCAATAAACAAAACCGTTTTTTTAAAGAAACATTTAATATGGATTCCATGATGTTGCATGCGCAAGAATTAGAATTTACACATCCAATTAGTAATGAAGTTATTCATATTTCTGCACCTTTAAGTTCTGAGTTTCAACGAATGTTGGATGTGTTATTGTTAGGAAATATATAGTTGGAGATTGGTTTTACAGTTGTTGTACCAATTTTTCAAATAACATCATTGCCTCTCTCTTAGGTTCATCAAATTCAAAACTGATGTTTTTTGTAAGGTAAGATTTAATATCTATGCTAAATGTAATATTGTTTGATTTGATTGCATCTTCAAGCTTTTCAATGCCTTTTTTAAAAGCATTTTCGAATAAGTTGACGAATTCTATATCAATAGGTTTTTTCGAAGCCCAGCAAGCAAATACGAAGGGCAATCCTGTCATGTTTTGCCATTCTTTTGCAAGATCGTAACTATATTCCATGTTAGGTGCAAATCCAAAAGCTCTATTGCCTATAACTACTCCTGCAGTTTTACCTTTAATTTTGCTTTCGTAGCCAATTTCGGGCTTCAACCAATTTGGCGATATTTTCCAATGATTTTTTGCTAAAACTTGTACCAAAAGATTTGAAGTTCGTGAATCGTGGTCGAGATAAATAGATTCAATTTCGTGCAATGGACATTGGCTAAATAGTTCAACTGTTTCAACTCTACCATTTGCTCCAATGCAATGATTTCCAATAATTGTATATTCCGATTTACCTAAAATGGCACCAATTGGAATCAGACTTAAATCTACTGTATCGTTAAAAAGCTTTTCAGCACAAATTGCAGGTGGATCTTTTTCAAGTATAATTGAACCTTCGGGCATAAAATGCTCCAATCCATAAACGAATGGAATGGTGTTATAATAACTAACTATTGATATGCGAACAGGAGATTTCAAGTTAAAAACTAAAAAACTAATAGTTAAAAGTTAAATATAGATTGTTGAGTATAATAAAATAACTTTTAGTTTTTAACTATTAGCTATTAGTTCTTCTTACCAAGTAGCAATCACTGTTTTATTGCCCGAAACTTTTTGGTTAATATTTACAGTTATTTTAGCATCAAGCGGTAAATATAAATCCATTCTTGAGCCAAATTTTATAAATCCAACTTCCGATCCTTGAGCAACAATAGTATCTTGTTCTGCATAGCAAACAATGCGACGAGCTAATGCTCCAGCAATTTGACGAAATAAAACCGATTGTTTTGCAGCTGTTTCAACAACTACAGTCGAACGTTCGTTTAATTCCGACGATTTTGGATGCCAAGCTACCAATTTCTCTCCTGGATGATATTTGTAATACTTTACTGTTCCCGAAACCGGATACCAGTTAATATGTACATTTAAAGGCGACATGAAAATAGAAACTTGTTTGCGTTTTTCGCCATAATATTCCTTTTCAATAACATCTTCGATTACAACAACTTTACCGTCGCATGGTGCATAAATAACATTCGCATTTGGTTCAGCAATTCTAACTGGTTTTCTAAAAAACCAAAGTATAATTCCATAAACAATTATCGAAACAAATAATATTGCATCGAAAACGAATAATGGAGTCATATAATAAAGGCAAGAATTTATTAAAAATAGAATAAGTGTAGCACTAAATATCGTTGCGGTTCCTTCTTTGTGAAAAATCATTGTTTTAGTTTTTAGTTTTTAAATCTTAGTTTTTAACTAATAAGGTACAAATATGCGAAAAATGCGGGAGTTGAAAAAATAACTGCATCAAATCTATCGAGAAATCCTCCATGACCAGGTAATAGAGTTCCAGAATCTTTAATGTTTAGACTGCGTTTTAAGAGCGATTCAACAAGATCTCCAAATACACCGAATACACATACAATTAATCCTAAAATAATCCAATTAACGATTGATATATAAGGAATTAAATAAGCAAATAGAAATGCTATTCCTACTACAGAAATTGCTCCACCAATTGCTCCTTCCCACGATTTTTTAGGAGAAATGCGCTCGAATAAACGATGTTTACCAAAACTAACTCCGAAAAGATAAGCACCAGTATCGTTTGTCCAGTTAAATGCGAATAAACAAAGTAATAAGCCAAAACTATATTCCGCATTGAAATGATTGAAAACAATAAAATTGAAAAGAGAATATGGTAAGGCAATGTAGAAAATACCTAAAAGTGTAAATGCTATATTTTGAAATGGTTTGCCTTGTTTTTTATACAATTCAATTATAAATGATAGTAAGAAAAGCGGAATAATTAATGCAAAAACACGAGCATCGACAAGCTTTTTGGCATACAAATAACTACTTGCAAAAATTGCAATTCCTATAGCTGCTCCAAAAATATTTTGAGGAACCGTTTCGTCCGATTTTGTAATTGTATAAAATTCAGTAATAGTAAATAATAATAAAGCGCCAATACAAAGTAGGAAAGAATATTCACTAAAAACAATACTTCCAATTATTAATCCTAATAAAACCACACCGGTTATCGTTCGTTGGGCAATGTTTGACACTTGTTTATGCTTTTATAATAAATACTATCAATTTTTTAGGACCATGAGCGCCAAGAATAAGCGTTTTTTCAATATCTGCCGTGCGACTTGGTCCGGTTATATTACTTACCCAAGATGGTAGTTTGCCTGCATATTTTTCCATCATTACTTCCAAAGCGTTTTCCAAATCTGCAACAACTTGGTTTTGATTCGCAATAACAATATGAAGATCTGGTGCAACATGCGGACGTCGTCCCGAAGCATTTCCATTACTTACCATAACGCTGCCAGTTCTTGAAATTAAAAATTCACAACCAGTAATTGTTGCGGCACAAGTACTTACTATAGAAATATCACTCGATAATTGGAAGTTTTGATCTTTTATCTTGTCCAAAATTTCAGATTCCAAACAAAGAACTTGTGAAATAGATTCTGCTTTTAATAATTCATCGAGCGTAGAAACTATTGACGAATAATCATTTACAATAAAACAACTTCCGCTTATTTTTTCAATTTCCGATTTGAAATTTTCCGATAAATCTCCTACAGGAGCCACAAAAACCGAAGCCGAAGCTTCTTCTGGTGTTAGCTCTATAGCTAAATCAGAAGTGGCTCCGGCTGTTTTTGCCTTGCGGATTTTTTCTAAAATACTATCTCGCGAATTACTCATTCGGTTTTTCTTCATTTATTTGAGGAGCTTCGTTTGCTGGAAGTTCTTTTGGTTCTTCTACATCCGATGCTGCTAATTCAACATCTTTGTTTCTAGCTATTTCGTCAAGAATTTCTTGCGACATTATTTCGCGTTCCGATTGCCATTTGCGTTTTCCAAAAATACGTTCTAAATCGTCGGCAAAAATAACTTCTTTTTCGAGCAATAATTCAGCTAGTTCTGTTAATTGTGGAAGATGTTTTTTCATTAATTCTAATGAGCGAGCATATGCTAAATCAATAATTTCTTTTGCTTCTTTATCGATTAATAATGCTGTTTCTTCGCTATAAGGTTTGCTAAAACCGTATTCGTTTTGTCCAGATGAATCGAAGAAACTAATATGTCCAATTTTTTCGCTCATACCAAAGTAACTAACCATTGCGTAAGCTTGTTTGGTAACTCTTTCAAGATCGTTTAACGCTCCTGTCGAAATCTTTCCGAATACAACTTCTTCAGCAACACGCCCACCTAAGGTTGCACATAATTCGTCGATAATTTGTTCGCGAGTTGTAATTTGACGTTCTTCTGGTAAATACCAAGCAGCTCCCAATGCTTTGCCACGAGGAATTATTGTTACTTTGATTAATGGATGTGAATGTTCAAGAACCCAACTCATTGTAGCATGTCCAGCTTCGTGGAAGGCAATTGTTTTCTTTTCTTGTTTTGTAATGATTTTGTTTTTCTTTTCTAAACCACCAACAATACGGTCAACAGCATCTAAGAAATCTTGTTTCTCTATTTCCGTTTTTTCTTTTCTAGCTGCTATTAATGCTGCTTCGTTACAAACATTTGCAATATCTGCACCCGAAAATCCTGGTGTTTGTTTTGCTAGGAAGCTAACTTCAACAGCTAGATTCATTTTCAAAGGTTTAACATGTACTTTGAAAATTGCTTCGCGTTCAACAATATCTGGAAGATCGACGTTTATTTGACGGTCGAAACGTCCAGCACGTAATAACGCTTTATCTAAAATATCTGCACGATTTGTTGCAGCAAGGATTATAACACCCGAGTTTGTGTCAAAACCATCCATTTCGGTTAGTAATTGATTTAAGGTGTTTTCGCGTTCATCGTTCGATCCAAAATTTGGGTTTTTACCACGAGCACGACCAATTGCATCAATTTCGTCAATAAAAATAATACATGGCGATTTAGCTTTAGCTTGTCCAAATAAATCTCGAACTCGCGATGCTCCAACTCCTACAAACATTTCAACAAAATCGGATCCCGACATTGAGAAGAATGGTACATGAGCTTCGCCTGCAACTGCTTTTGCTAATAATGTTTTTCCTGTTCCTGGAGGTCCTACAAGTAAAGCTCCTTTAGGAATTTTACCGCCAAGATCGGTATATTTTTTGGGATTTTTTAGGAAGTCAACAATCTCGCGTATTTCTACTTTTGCTTCTTCTAGTCCAGCAACATCTTGGAAATTGATTTTTATTTCAGAATCGTCTTTATCGAAGATTTTTGCTTTCGATTTGCCTATGCTGAATATTTGGCCACCGCCACCGCCAGCCCCACCGCCCATGCGTTTCATTATAAACATCCAAACAACTACGAGTAATAGAATTGGCATTATCCAACCTAAGATTTCGCCTAAATAATTGTGTTGTGTTTCGAAAAGTAATGGAATTTTTTGATCATCGGGAATACCAGGTTGAGCATCATCCATTTTTTTAGAGAAGCTTCCAACATCACCAACAGTTAAATAAAAATCTGGCTCAATTGCTTTTTCACCCCACATATTTTTCTTTGGAGCTTTTACCGCTGTTGGTTTTTTGCGTTGAAATATTTGAGCTGTTTCCTTATTTACGAGCACAACTTTTTCAACATTGTTCATTTTAACCATTGTATACAGTTGATTCCAAGAAATAACCTTAGGTCCAGTTCCAAAATCAAGGTATTGGATAGTTATAAAAGCTAAGGCTAAAAGGATATAAATCCAATAAAAGTTAAATCCTGTTTGTTTCTTTTTTGGCTTGAAGAAAGGATTGTTTTTATCTTGTTTATTATCTTGCTTCGTTTCTTGTTTTGTCTCAACTTTTTCTTGAGAATCTTGCGTTTCGCTCATATTAAAATGTATTAAAAATCAGTATGTGTTTGAGATTTGCAGTCGGCCCACAAATCTTCTAAGTTATAAAATTGACGATATTGGGTTTGAAAAACATGTACCACGATGTCGACAAAATCGAGTATTACCCAATGTGAATTTTCTCTACCCTCGATATGCCATGCATTTGTATTTAATTTCTTTTTTGCAAATTCATCAACAGAGTCTGCTATAGCATTGACGTGAGTATTAGAATCTCCATTACAAATGACAAAATATTTACACACCGAATTTTCTACTGGAGAAAAATCAAGACTGACAATTTCTTTGCCTTTCAATTCCTGAATTCCAGCAATAATTGTTTGTAGTAATGTATTGGTGCTTTTACTTTTAACCATTTATATTTCAACGAGGCCTACTTCGTAGGCAAATGTACTATTTTTTTATTTTAATTGTTTAACGGCTCACCAATAATCGTACCGCCAAGCCCGAAATAGAATTCATCAATACTAACGGCAGAGTTGACATGATTGTTATGTTATTTTGTCATGGAAATTAAAGAAAATCAATTTGTAAATCAAAAAAATACTAACGTATTGCCATTTTAAGTACTTTTGAAAGTATAAATATATTTTGATGCGATACGATCCAATTCCAAATAGTCTCTTTAAACACAATAGAGCCAAATTGCAAAAGCTTTTAAAGCCAAGTTCGATTGCAATTATTAATTCGGCCGATTCTATGCCACGAAATGGCGATTCGCATTTTACGTATCGTCAAAATTCCGATTTGTTTTATCTAACAGGAATTACCCAAGAAGAAACAGCTTTGGTTTTACTCCAAGATGGAACTGAAATTTTGTTTATTCAAAAGCCCGAAAAGCTTCGTGAAACTTGGGAAGGAAGAAAATTAACAGACGAGGAAGCGTCGCACATTTCTGGAATTAAAAAAGTTAAATATATGGTTGATTTTGAGCAAGAATTAAAAAACTTAGCCTCGAAAGCCGAAATTTTATATTTAAATAAAAACGAAAATGCAAGATATCATTCCGAAGTTGAAACGAAAGACGATCGTTTTATTCATAAAATGAAAGAATGGTTTCCATTGCATGAATTTGAACGATTGGCTCCTATACTTAGTTCGTTGCGTTTACTAAAAGAACCTCAAGAAATAGAATTAATTTCGAAAGCATGTCATATAACTCGCGATGGCTTTCTTCGTGTTTTAAAAAACATTAAACCAGGAATGAAAGAGTATGAAGTAGAAGCGGAATTAGCCTACGAATTCATACGACAAGGTGCTAGCGGACACGCTTTCGAAACTATTGTTGCATCGGGCGAAAATGCTTGTTATTTGCATTATAATAAGAATAACCAACCATTAGTTGACGGCACAATGGTGTTAATTGATTTTGGATCTGAATATGCACAATATGCTAGCGATTGTTCTCGAACAATTCCTGTCAATGGTAAATATTCGAAACGTCAACGTCAAGTTTATGAGGCATGTTTAGACGTGTTTTTCTATGCTCAATCGATAATTCGTCCAGGTGTTTCTATAATCGATTGTCAAAAAAATGTTTGTGCTAAAATGGAGTCGGAACTTATAAAATTAGGCTTGTTTACCCATGCTGATGTTAAAAATCAGGATCCGAAAGAACCATTATATCGTAATTATTTTATGCATGGAGTATCGCATTATATGGGATTAGACACACACGATGTTGGCGATCGTGATATTTTTTTACAACCAGGAATGGTTTTAACTTGCGAACCCGGTATTTATATCTTGGAAGAAAAAATTGGAGTTCGAATAGAAAACGATCTTCTTATTACTGAAACTGGCAATCTTGACTTGATGGCAGATATCCCAATATATCCATCGGATATTGAGAAAATAATGGCAGAGCGTTAGTTTCAAGTTTTCTTGTTACTTTTGTAACAAAGTTTGTCAATCTCCCAACCCCCTTCTCCAAGAGGGCTAAAACAGCCACTAACGCTAAAGCCCCCTTGGCGAAGGGGGTTGGGGGATTGAATGAATGAATAAATTTATCTATTTCAATTTGCAAACAGTAAAGAAAAAATATTTTGCCAGCGATTTTCATCTTGGCTATCCAACCAAAGAATTAAGCCGTGAACGAGAAAAAAAACTTGTTCGTTGGCTCGACAGCATTAAAGATGATGCTGAAGAAATTTACTTAATGGGTGATATTTTTGACTTTTGGTACGAGTACAAATGGGTTGTTCCTCGCGGATTCGTTCGTTTTATTGGTAAACTTGCTGAAATAGCCGATAGCGGAATTCCTATTTATATCTTTACAGGAAATCATGATGTTTGGTTTAAAGATTATTTTCCCAAAGAAGTTGGTGTAATTCTTTCGAATCAAGCAGTTGTGAAAGAATGGAATGGCAAAACGTTTTATCTGCATCATGGACATGCTTTAGGTAAATACGACCGAGGAATGAATTTTTTAGATTGGGTTTTTACAAATAGGTTTTTGCAATTTTGTTTTTCTCGAATTCATCCAAATGGGGCATTCGGTTTTGCTCATTTTTGGTCAAAGAAAAGTCGCGAAGCTAAGGTTTATGAGGCAAAAACATTCTTAGGAGAAGACAAAGAAAAACTATTTCTCTTTGCAAAAGACGTTCTTCAAAATGAGCATTACGATTATTTTGTGTTCGGTCATAGACATTTAGCTCTTAATATGCCAATTGGGAAATCATCAAGAATTATTAATCTTGGAAATTGGATATCTCGTTCGACTTATGGGGTTTGGGATGGCGAAAATTTTGAATTAAAAGAGTTCTCTTAGTCTATTTTTTCTTTAATTTTTTTGTCGACGAAACAAATGATCGCGCATGTCCTTGTCCTCCACCTAAACTTGTAACAGCACCTGTAACTTCTGTAGATCGTTGGCTACCATAGCCCAAATCAACATCTTTTGCCGACACAAAAAGTTGACCTAAAACAATGTTAATTTCATAGAATTGGTGCACTTTTACATATATCGGATCGTAACCATCGCAAGTAAAGTATAAATAAGTTTTTTCGTTTGGAACTGTAATTTTATAGTTTCCTAAAGAATCGGTTGTAGAACAAAAATCGGTACCATCTATTTTAACAGTAACATTTTTAAGTTTATCGCCGAGTTCGCTTTCGTATACCGTTCCTCGAATATGCATTTGTGCATTTACCGAAAAAGAATAAAAAAGAATACAAATAAAAAAGAAAGGTTTTGACATTGAAATGGAATCTTAGTTTTTTGATTTGGGAAAATTTCCAAAAGTACGTTTTATAGATCGGTGAAATTTATGCATTCCTTTTACGGGTTCTGCAACCATGAAAATACAATTACCATAAATAAACTGAGCCATTCCACTTTTGCCTAAACCAAGTGCTTTAGGCGTTTCGCACATTTGTTGAAGCCAAATATGGGTCATTTCTGCATCGAAAGCTTGTTGAATAATATCAGTCGATTGCGATTTTGGAGTTAAAATAATTACTCGTTTAACCTCTTTGGGTAATTCTGCAAGCGATGAATATACTTTTTCACCGTCGATGTTACTGAGTTTAGGGTTTACTGCCAATACTTTATAGCCTTTTTTTCTTAATTCTTCGAAAACCATTCGGCCAAATTTCTTCTTATCGCACGATACTCCAACAATTGCGAAAATTTCCGTAAAATTAAGAAAAGATAAAATTGGATCTATTGAGAACATTGTTTTGTACTTTTAATAAATTAGTGAACTAAGTTAGTTCTTTTTTTGATGTGATTGATCTTTACATTTTTGAAATTTATAGTATCTCAAATTATAAGTATCTTTGATTTAAATTTTAAGCTATGAGAATTGCTGTTATAGGAATTGGTGGAATTGGTGGATATATTGGCACTAAACTTTGTCAAAGATATAGTAGTGGAACCGAACACGAAATTATTTTTATTCAACGTGGCGAACATTTCCGAATGATAAAAGAATCGGGGTTACTTTATATTACAAAAAACGAAATCATTATTTCCCCAAATGCAATTTATGAAACAACCGTAAATGCAGGAATATTCGACCTTGTTTTTGTAAATGTTAAAAGTCGCGATTTGGAACAAACTGCAGAAAGCATAAAAAATAATCTAGATGCAAATTCAATAATAATTTCGACTTTAAATGGAGTTAACAATGCGAAACGACTTCAAAAAGTATTGCCCAATGCAATTGTTTTAAACGGCTGCATTTATGTAAGTTCATCGATCGAAAAGCCTGGTACGATTCGACAAATTGGAGGTTCTGGGAATTTAGTCTTTGGACCAGAAAATGGAGATAGTAAACCATATATTCACATAGAAAAACTTTTAAATGATGCTGGATTAAAAGCAATTCTTTCTTCAGATATCACGAAGGCCGTTTGGGAGAAATATATTTTAATATCAACATGGGCATCGTTATCTTCGAAATATGCAATAACAATTGGAGCAATTTTGGCCGATAAAGATAAATTCGAAGAATTAAAATCCTTGCTTTTCGAAGTTTTAGCAATTTCAAAAGCCAAGAATGTAGGTCTATCTGACGATATTATTCAAAAATGTATCGATAAATATCTAACACTTCCTTACGAAAATAAAACATCGATGCAACTCGATTTCGAAGCAGGAAAAAAGCCTGAATACGATGTTTTAACGAAGTATATTGTTGATTGTGGTGATGAATTGGGAATTGATGTACCAGCACATCGTAATGTTTTACAAGTTTTGAGCAATTTGTAAAATCGTTTTCCATTGTTCTAATGGATTTTGGTTTCCCCAAATATATCCTAAAAGTGCAACGCCTTTAAAACCCATTTCTTTACAAAGTAAAATGTTCTTTTCTGTTATTCCACCTAATGCAATAAAATCGGTTTTGTTTGGTCTTGTTAGAAATTGACAAACTGCATCGTGCTGATATGCTTGGTTATAGCCAGATTTCGAAATGCTATCGAAAATAGGACTCAAAAACGCATAATCGAACAATTGCTCGACAGAGCCAGCCTCACAAAAACCATGCGTCGAAATACTTTTTTGAATTTTTAAATGTTCGTAGTTATAAAACTCATCGCGACCAATTGCTTTGCAGTGAATTCCCTTTAGCGTAAAATCATTTACTAAAGAATAATGTGAATGTACAATTATTCGATTATGATAAATCTTAGGAATCGATTCAATAAATGCAGCTAATTCATTCTTTGTTCTTTCTGGTTTACGAAGATGAAAATAGTGTAAATCATTTTCGAAAAGCGAAATCAGAATTTCTTTTTCTCCTACAAAGAAATTGGGTTGTGAAATTAGAATTAGCTTAAACATTTACCGTTAATATTGGTTTAAAAACAAAAAGCCATCCCCAAAGGAATGGCTTTCAATACTATTGTGAGAAAATTATTTTACTCTTTCCATGTACTCGCCTGTAGTACCGTTGATTTTAACTTTATCGCCAGTGCTTAAGAAAAGTGGAACACGAATCTCAGCTCCTGTGTCGATTGTTGCTGGTTTTAATGTACGAGTTGCAGTATCGCCTTTTATACCATTTTCGGTATAGGTAATTTCAACTTCTACCGATGTTGGTGGTTCTGCATATACAGCATCTTCGCCTTCGAACGAAACTTGAATCATAACACCTTCTTTAAGGTATTTTATGCTATCGCCTAATAAATCAACAGGTAAATTGAATTGGTCGAATGTTTCAGGATCCATACAAACTATTGTCGATCCATCGTTATATAAATATTGTTGTGGACGAGCCATGATTCTTACAATCTCGATGTTTTCATCAGGACGGAAACGTTGCTCGATTAATTTACCCGATTTAAGGTTACGGAATTTTACTTGATAGAATGCGCGTAAGTTTCCTGGAGTACGGTGCTCGTATTCAAGTACTGTTGCTAACTCATTATTATAACGAACAAATGTTCCTTTAGAAATATCTGATACTTTTGCCATAAACGTAATTATTTTCTGCAAAAGTACTTAGCTTTTTTTGTTTTCCAAAATATTGTTCGATTTAATCTTATCTTAAAACAAAAAAGAGAAAAATCATTGTACAAGATTTTTCTCTTTTAAAGAATTCAGATTGTAGCAAAAGCTTATTTCTTCTCTGTAGATTCAGCTGTTCCTTGTTTTTTGCAACATTTTTTTTGTTCTCCAGCTGGACATTTTGTTCCTTCAGTTTTTTTGCAACATTTTTTGTCACCATTAGCTTCGCATTTTTTTTTTTCTTCGGGAGTACATTTTTTTTCTCCTTTAGCACAACATTTTTTATGCGAAGATGTGTCAGATTTTTCATCATGTTTAACAACTTTTTCGCTTTTAGTTGTTGAACTTGATTTTTGATCTTTAGGATTTTGTGCAAATGTTAAAGAAATTCCAAACATTGCAATTACTGCTAGAACGATAATTTTTTTCATAAAATGTAAGTTTTTAAAATATTGATTTACTACTGTTAACTTTCGACAATCTTATTGTCAATTAATTACAATAGTACGTTTGTTTTTGAAAATTATTTCTACCTTTAACTTTTAAAAACAAAGATTTTTGAAAGTATTTCATCAACAAATCTTGTAAGTTGCAGATTTTAAATTGTATAAAAAGGTAAAGCATGAAAAGAAAAACTCTTATAAAGAGCCTTGCATTTGGAATATTATTGTCGAGCGTTTTAGTATCTTGTAAAAAAAAGGATACAACTGTTGAACCTAAGAATCCTTATAAAACAAGCGTTGGATCGAACTTGTCGAATACCGATAGTGTTAGTGGTGAATTAGCTGAACCTTCAGCAGAAGTTATATACAGTATAAAAGGAATTGGTCATGGTATCTCGGTTAAATGTTACGATCAAACTTATAAATCTACAGACACTTCTTATGCTGATATAACTGTCTATTTTGCCTTAACTAAATCCGATTTAATGAGCGGAAATTATTTGCAAACCTTATATCCTAGTAAAGACTCAATACAATCGAAAAACTTTGGAATTCAAGATTCTATTTATATTAAAGTTGTAAAAGATTCGCGCTCTTCGGTTAATAATCCAATTGGGAAATATGCATTAAAAGTTGTACAAAATGTAATGCCAATCGAAAGTGCAACTTCCTTACTAATTAATGATGCTACTTTTAAAACAATAAATCTCATAACAAAAGGTCAAAATAATTATTTTGAATTATGGTACAAAGCATCTGTTACACCCGGAAATACCTATTATTTACAATATTTAATTACAAGTAATAGTGCAGCAACTCTGGCTTTCTTTAATTGCGATTTTTGGGATAAAGATGGAATTACTCCACATAAAGGTATTGATGGAGTTGCTCAAGATTCTATTAATTCTCATTATGTTGCTTATACAGTTCCTGCTGGACAGTCAAATTTATTTATTCGATGTTATAATACGAAAACAGGAACTAATTTAATTAAACTTGTAGATGTAAAACCCTAATCAAATCGATTACGATTTGTTCTCAAGAAAATACTTGTAGGAATAAAATTAAAATATCATATTTGTTTTCTGAAAAAATCTAAAATATGGCAAAGGTCAATAATAACGAAACATTTTCTGCAAACATTATAAATGCAGGTACAACAATAACAGGGGATATTGAATGTCAAGGAGATATCCGTTTTGATGGAATTTTAGTTGGGAATTTAATTACCAAAGGTAAGTTAGTTATTGGAAATAATGGCGAAGTAAAAGGCGAAGTTGTTTGTGCTAATTGTGATATTGAAGGCTCTGTTGAAGGTAAAATTTCGGTTTTAGATTTACTTTCTTTCCGTTCTACAGCTAAATTTATTGGTACAATTTTAACTGGTCGCTTATCAATCGAACCAGGGGCATATTTTAGTGGAACCTGTAATATGCACGATAAAAATAGCGAAGCTAAAAAAGAGTAAGAATGTGAAAGACAACAATAAGAAGCAGGATCTGAGCGACTTTGCCCGTTATTCGAATATGGGTTTTCAGATGCTTGCGATTATCTTATTGGGCGTTTATGCTGGGTACAAGCTCGATCATTGGCTTGAAATGAAATTCAAAGTTTTTACCATCGTTTTTACTATTCTTTCTGTCTTTATAGCGATGTATCATGCAATTAAAGACTTGTTAAATAACAAATAATCATGCAAAAACCATTTACTGCATATTCGATTAAAGTTACGATTCTTACTATTTGCTTAGCTTTAGTTGGAATTGTAGTTTTCAATTCGGTTTTAAAACAACCTTTAATTCCTGCATTTTCAACGATTATTGTTTTATTCTATTCAGCATCGTTGCTCGTTTATTATTTGCTCGAACGTTTTACAAATTCCAATCCGAAAAGATTCATTCAGTTTTACACCTTATTTTCCGGAATGAAACTTATTTTTTATTCTTTTTGCCTTGTTATAATGCTGTTTATATGGCGACAAGATGCGGTGAAAATTGCTGCTTGCTTTGGTGGTTGTTATGCCTGTTATACTGGTTTGGAGATTGTTTCTGTATTAAAAAGTTTGAGATAATTCTTCAACCAACATCTTTCCTTGCTTTATCCTATCAGCCATTCCAATTCCATCTCGTAAATTACCGCCAATAACTAAACCCGGATATTCTTTTTGTAATGCTTCGATAGTTGCAAAACGATCGCCGCTTTCGATTCCGTATTGTGGAATTGCATGCGAATGTCGCGAGATGTGAATCATATCGGGAGCAAAGCTATCGCATTTCATTATCCTGCAAAATTCTTTCGAAAGTACTTTTATCAGTTCTTCGTCGCTTAGGCTAACGAGTTGAGGTTTCGAGCTACCACCCATAAAGACATTAAATAGAACTCCACCATTTTTAGTTCTTTGAGAAAATAATGTTGACATAAAGAGTACGCCAAGCAAATCGCTCTTTTCTTTTGTTGGAATAAGTCCGCCAAATCCATCGGGATTAAAGCCTTTCCATTCTTTAAACCCTATAGCAATTTCAGCAACTGGTGCATATTCTAAATTTGCTATTTTTTGAATTTCATCTTGATTTACAAACGATAAAATTGATGGTAATGCATATGCAGGAACCGTTGTAATGACATGTTGCGCTTCGATTTTTTTTGTAATTCCATTTTGGGTAAATGAAACAAAAAATCCATGAGCATATGGTTCAACTACAATATCGTTGCATCCAAGTTCAAAGCGTTCTTTGCCAATCTGATCGTACATGGAATTAACGAGCGATGTTAAACCACCTTCGGCCGAAAATGTTTTTCGAGAAACTCGTTTTTGGAGTTCTGTTTTCTTTTCCGAAAATTGTTTTTTAATTGAGCCACCAATAAGACTGCCATAGTTTTGTTCTATTGCATACAATTTTGGCAAAGCAAATTTAACAATCAAATTTTCGGGATTACCAGAATAAACCCCTTTAATAAATGGATCGATAGCATAATCCAAAAAACTTTGACCCATGCGGCGTTTTACAAAATCGGCAAGCGTTTCTAGTGGATTTGAGCCTTTTTTTCGAAATGGCTCACCAAGAATACGAAATTTATCTTTTGTGCTAAATAAAGGTGTTTTAATTGCTGAAATCAATCCCATTGGAAGTGCTTGCCAATTACCATCTTTTAGAATATAACGTTTTTTAGCTACATCGCTTGCTGTTTCTATTTTACATGATTGTAGTTCGTCGAACATTTCAACAACGGTTTCGTTACCAATTACACCGGTATTTGGACCTTCTTCGAAAGTAAAACCATCTTTCGAAATGGTTCGAATTACGCCTCCAACTCGAATGTCTTTCTCTAAAACAAGAAAATCTTTTCCGGCTTTTTTGAGGTAAAAAGCTGTTGAAAGTCCAGTTAGCCCTGCGCCTATTACAATTGTATTTATCTTTTCCATTACATTCGATTCTTATGTACAAAGCTAATGAATTAACGAATAGCTTCAAAAAAAGAGATTCGCTGATCAATAAAGCTATTTTATTCCGTTATTTGTACTATAAATGTAAATGTTATGCTAAAGTTTTATTTATCAGTTTCTGCTGTAATAGTAGCTTTATTTGGTTTTAGTCAGAATGTTAGTAAACACATTGTTGTCGATCAATTTGGTTATTTGCCCGAAGCTGAAAAGGTTGCAGTTATATCGGATCCACAAGTTGGTTTTAATCAAACGGAATCGTATATTCCTGGTAACGAATTAGAACTTATAAATGCAATAACGGAAAAAACAGTTTTCAAAGCAGTTCCCGTTTTGTGGAATAATGGAAAAACCGATAAACAAGCTGGAGATAAAGGTTGGTGGTTCAATTTTTCTTCAGTTAAAGATACTGGAACATATTATGTTTTAGATAGAGATAAAAATGCAAAATCGTACGATTTTAAAATTTCGAATACCGTTTATCGAGATGCTTTAAATGCTGCATGTAAAATGTTCTATTATAATAGATGCAATTCTCCTAAACAAGAGCCTTTTGCCGATAAACGATGGGTTGATATAGCTGATAATCTTGGTCCAAATCAAGATAGTCAATGTCGAGATATTAACGATAGTTTAAATCTTACGAAGATTAAAGATTTATCTGGTGGATGGTGGGATGCTGGCGATATGAATAAATATATACCATTTCTTTACGATGTTCTCCATCCAATGCTTTCGGCTTACGATTATAATCCCGAAGTATTTCGCGATAATTTAAATATTCCTGAAACTGGAAATGGTATTCCAGACATAGTCGACGAAATAATCGTTGAACTTCGATGGATGATAAAAATGCAAGAAGACGACGGTGGTGTTCATATAAAAATGGGCGAAATAGTACCAACAAGAACTATGCCTCCAAGTAGTTCGAATAATTCTCGATTTTATGGTCCGGTTTGTTCTTCGTCTACAATCGTTTTATCTGGGATATTTGCTCATGCAGCTCTTGTCCTCGAACCATTTCCAATGTTTAAACCTTTACGAGAAGATTTAAAGCGCCGTTCCGAATTGGCTTGGAAATGGTATTTATCGAATCCAAAATGCGATACCTGTGATAATCAGAAAATCAGAGCAGGTGATGCTGATATTTCTATCGAAAAACAAGAAAGAGCTTCACTTGTAGCTGCATTTTATCTTTTTAAATTAACGAGAAATCAAGTTTATCATACTTATTTTAAAATGAATATACTTAAGCATGATATTTATTCTCAAGATAATAGCGATTTATATTCAACAACATTTCATACAGCTTTACTCGAATATGCGCATTTACCTAAAGTAGATTCTACTTTAGCATCTTTTATTACAATTGCACAAAGAAATAATGTCGAAAATATTAAAACACTTTATGGCTGGAACGATACGCTTAGTTTATACAGAGCTTATACTGCCGATGCATCCTACCATTGGGGGAGTGTTATGCCAATTGCCAGTACAGGAATTATAAACGAATTGGTTTCGTATTTTGGAATCGATTATTCAAGAAATAAAGCATTTTCGAAAAAGGCTTTAGGAATAATACATTTTTTCCATGGAGTAAATCCGTTGAGTTTGATGTATCTATCAAATATGTATCAATTGGGTGGCGATAATTGTGTAAATCAGTTATATCACACATGGTTTAAAGATGGAAGTCAATGGGACGATTGTCGAACTTCGGCTGGTCCTCCACCAGGATATTTATCGGGAGGTCCAAGTACACAATATAGTATAAAAAAAGTATCGCCTCCATATGGACAACCAGCAATGAAAAGTTATAAAGACTGGAATGTAGGTCGTCCCGAAAATTCATGGGAAATAACTGAGCCTGCAATATATTATCAGGCTTTATATATTAGATTATTAGCACCTTATGTACGATTAAAATAATGGAACAAGGATTGGTTTTAAAATCAACGGGAAGTTGGTATAAGGTAAAAGGCGAATCGGGTAAAACTTACGATTGCCGTTTAATTGGAAAAATGCGCGAAGATGGAATTAGAAGTACGAATCCAATAGCTGTTGGCGATAAAGTAGATTTTGAACTAGAAGCTGAGGTAAATGGTGTCATAAAAAATATTCATAATCGTAAAAATTATATAATTCGTCGTTCTTCGAATTTGTCGAAAGAATCGCATATTGTTGCTGCAAACATCGATAATGCTTTTTTGATGGTAACACTTCGTTCACCTAAAACACCATCGCAATTTATCGATAGATTTTTGGTTTCGGCCGAAGCATATAGAATTCCCGTAACAATTGTATTTAATAAAATCGATTTATATACCGAATCTGATCTAGAAACACTTCGAGAATTAGAAATACTTTATACATCCATTGGATATGATTGTATACAGATTTCGGTAAAAGAGAATATTAATCTTCAGCTTATTAAAGACAAATTATTAAACCATGTTTCGCTTTTTTCGGGAAATTCTGGTGTAGGAAAATCATCTTTGATAAATGTTATTGAACCACATTTAGGTATAAAAACGGCATCTGTATCTAAAAGCCACAATAAAGGCACACACACTACAACTTTTGCAGAGATGTACGAATTACCCAATGGTGGATATATTGTCGACACGCCGGGCTTAAAAGGCTTTGGTTTGCATAAAATGGAAGCCGAAGAAATAAGTCATTATTTCCCCGAGATGTTTAATTTATTACAAAAATGTGAATTCTATAATTGTTCGCATATTCACGAACCTGGTTGTGAGGTAATGAAAGCCGTAGAAGAGGGTAGAGTTCATCCTTCTCGTTACGAGAATTATGTTGGAATGATTGAAGATTGTAAAGAAGAAAAATATAGGAGATAAAAAAAGGGAAGTTTATTAAACTTCCCTTTCGTTTTTTATTTTGTATCGTAAGCCCATTTAAGGAATATAGATCCCCAGGTGAATCCACCACCAAATGCGGCTAGAATTAAATTATCGCCTTTCTTAAGCTGTTTCTCATAATCCCATAAACAAAGTGGAATAGTTGCAGCTGTTGTATTTCCGTATTTATGGATATTTAGCATTACTTTATCGTCGGTTAAACCTGCACGATGAGCTGTTGCATCAATAATACGTTTATTGGCTTGATGAGGAACTAACCATGCAATATCATCGCTTGTAAGGTTGTTTCTTTTTATTACAGCTTCTGCTGCATCAGCCATGCTTTTTACAGCAAATTTAAAGACATTCTGTCCGTCTTGGAAAAGATAATTGTCTTTACTATCAATGTTTTCTTTCGTTTTTGGGTTTAAAGATCCTCCTCCTTTTAGATTTAGATATTGTCCTCCAATTCCGTTTGTTTTTAATTCGGTATCAATAACTCCAATTTCCTCGAAAGTTGGTTCGATAAGAACAGCGCCAGCAGCATCACCAAATAAAACACATGTTGTTCTATCTGTATAATCTACTATAGTCGACATCATATCGGCACCAATAAGAATAATTTTCTTATATTTTCCCGATGTTATAAATTGTGTTGCTGTTTCTAAACCAAAAATAAATCCAGAACATGCTGCATTTAAATCGAATCCCCATGCATTCGTAAGTCCTGCTTTAAAACAAACTAACGATGCTGTGTTTGGGAAAGCCATATCGGGAGTAATTGTAGAAACAATTACAAGTTCAATATCTTCTGGTGCAGTTCCACTTTTAAGTAATAGACCCTTTACAGCTTCAGCAGCCATATCGGAAGTTGCCTTACCTTTTTCTTTAAGAATTCTACGTTCTTTTATGCCTGTTCTGGTCATTATCCACTCATCGTTGGTATCGACCATTGTGCTTAATTCGTCGTTGGTAAGAACATACTCTGGAAGCCAACCATTTACAGCGGTAATTGCTGCCCTAATTTGAGTCATTATTCGAAAATCTTTGTTTAATTTTTCCTACTAAATCTGTTTCAACAATACGTTTTGACGTTAATATAAGGTTTTTAACAGCATTAGCATTCGATATTCCGTGTCCAATAAGAACTGGAGCATTGATTCCTAATACAGGTGTACCACCTTCGTTTTCGTAGTTGAATTTATTAAAATATTCGTCGTTAAGTCCCCTTATTGCGTTAATTGCAAATAGAGACTCTACTAACTTAAGAACAATATTACCCGAGAATCCATCACAAACTACAACATCTGCTTTGTCGACTAAAAGGTCGTTTCCTTCAACATTTCCAATAAAATTAAAATCTTTCGATCCTTTCATTATTTCGAATGTTGCTTTTGTAAGGAGATTCCCCTTTTCTTCTTCCGAACCAATATTAAGCAATGCTACTTTCGGATTTTCAATTCCCCAAACTGCATTTGCATAGATTGATCCTAAAATTCCATATTGATAAAGTACTTCTGGCTTACAATCAGCATTTAATCCGACATCAAGTAATGTTGTAGGAATATCAGAGTTGATTCTTGATATTGGTCCAGAAATAACTGGTCTAATAACGCCTTCGATAGCTTTTATCATAAACATACCACCAACCATCATTGCGCCAGTATTACCAGCACTTGCAAACGAATCGATTTTCCCTTTTGCCAACATTCCAAAACCTACAACAATACTCGATTGTGTTTTTGTTTGAAATGCCTTTGCAGGATGATCGTTCATTGTAATGACTTCGGGAGCATGAACTATTTCAATATTATTGCCCGAATAATTCTCTTTTTTGAGAATTTCTTCAATTTGAGCTTGGTCGCCAATTAAAACAATTGTTACCCCTGAAGGTAATTCTGAACTTGCCTGAACTGAACCTTTAACGATTTCAAAAGGAGCGAAATCTCCGCCCATTGCATCTATACCAATCCTCATTTACGAAAATTTTGTTCTATTTAACAGCTTTTTTCTTTTCTATTAAAAGTTTACCTCTGTAGTAAACATCGCCTTCAACAACGTATGCTCTGTGTCTTTCGTGAACTACACCTGTTTCTTTGCAGGTTGAAAGAGTTGGTTCGCTTGCTTTGTAATGCGTTCTTCTCTTACGTTTTCTTTGTTTCGAGATTCTGTGCTTAGGATGTGCCATTTTATGCTATTATTATATTAAAACTGTATATTCTTTAGTGCGTCCCATCGGGAATCGCTTTCATTTTTTGTTTTATTTGGCTTATTCGGTTTTAGCCTTTTTATCATTTCCTTATTACATTCTTTGTCGGGATGTACTTTTTTTATTGGTAATGAAACCATTAAAGACTCATAGAGATATTGTGATAAATCGAGAAAATCTGACTTAACAGATAAATGCATAAGATTTTCATCTATCATTTCTGTTTTTAAAACATTTGTTTTAACAATTAGCTTGTTTTCAAAGCTAGTTTCAAGCTTAAATGGCTCTAAACATCTGTCACAGGGAACCGTAACCGTTCCTTCTGCTTCGATTTTAAGGTCTAACATCGTCTCAGATTTTAACATTGCTATATCTACAACAATGGAAATATCTTCAATTTCTTCTATTTCGAATAATTCAATGAACCCTTTGTCAATCATTAGTTTGAACTCGTAATTGCCATCCTCTAAGCCTTTGAAGGCAATTTTATGTTGGTTAAACGTTTCCAAATTCATTTTTAAACAAGTGGTGCAAAAGTAGAAATTAATTTTTTATTAAAAATAAGATTTTCCAAAAATTCGTGTTTTACTATCATTTTTTTTGTAAAACGATTCTGAATGTTGTCTTAATTTCGGGCTCTGATTGCTTTACGAAGATCTTTCCTGTATGATATTCTTCAACTATTCGTTTCGCCAAAGTTAAACCTAATCCCCAACCTCGTTTCTTTGTTGTGTAACCTGGTTTAAAAATGGTTTTGAATTTTGAACGCGCAATTCCTTTTCCTGTATCTGATATATCTATAATTACTTCTTGCGGTTTATCGAAAATTTCGATTAATACTGAACCGGCTCCACCTATTGAATCAATTGCATTTTTACATAAATTTTCAATAACCCATTCGAATAAGGTTTTGCTTATCGGTACAACTATTGTTTTTGCATCATATTGAACGGTTAATGTTATTTTTGGAGATATTCTTTTTCTCATATAATCGACAATATCTGTCGTTATTTGAATAATATCTTCTTTTGTATGAGCAGATTGAGAGCCAATTTTCGAGAATCTGTCAGCTACAATTTGTAGTCTATTTATATCTTTTTCGATTTCGATAATTGTTTCTTCATCAACATCTTTTAATCTAAGAATGTCGACCCAAGCCATTAGCGAAGAAATAGGTGTACCTAGCTGATGTGCAGTCTCTTTCGACATGCCCATCCATACCTGATTTTGCTCGTATTTACGAGATGCAGCAAAGGCCAAATATGCTATTAGAATAAGGACAAATAATGCCAAACTTATTGCTATAGGATAATATCTAAGAATTTTTAAAAAGTAGCTTTCTTCATAAAAAATGTAATTTTTAGAATCTTTCGAAAGCATAATTTCTATAGGTGGATTCGAATTTCCCATATCGTTAATTCTATGTAGCATTGCTACTCTATTATTTACGATTCGTCGTTCTATATTACCATAAGCAATGATGTTTTTCTTACTTTCGTCTGTAATAATTACTGGTACCGATGCTGAATTTCCTACTACTTCGGTAAAAAACGACTGAATTATATCGTTCATTACAAGTTGTAATTTTGCAAAGAGTTTCGAATCCTTATAATATAGTTTATTAAGAAGCTTGTTGTTGAATAGAATTCGAATTGGTGGGTATTTTGAGAATTCGCGGATGGTTTCGTCTGGAATTTTTTTACCTTGTACTATTGGCTTTTCTAAATTTATTGATGAAATAACAACTCCTTTTTCGTTTGTTAATATAATAGGTATGTTTTTGTTACTCGAAATTATTTTTACCAAAATGGTTAAATCGCTCGAGTTGTCGCTGCTCAATAATCGATGCATTGCATCTGACCAAAGTTCTACTTTTTGACGTTCGTCAACTTGTAATTTATCGAATAATTCTTTGGTATATTCAACGAGCGATGATTTCTTTTGAATAGCTTCGGCCCATAACAAAACACTTTTGCGCTCTTCAGTTTGAACCCTGGTAATAAGAATATTAAGGAAGAATAAAGACACAACACACATCGAAACACCCGCAATAAGTAGGTATAATTTCCATTTTTGTCTTTTAGAATATAAACTCATTACTCGAATTCTATTTCAAATTTTGGTTTTGGCTCTTCTTTTTTTATAGGAGCTTTTTTTGTTGATGTTGAATCTTTTTTAGTCAATCCAAATTCTTCTTTAAAGATTCTAGCTATTTCGCTTTTTTCTTTTTTTAGTGTTTCCTTAACGTTTTCTTTTGCTGTTTTGGTATCGTAGCTCATTGTAATTCCAGAAGGTGTACCAATTATTTTTATAGGTAACCTTGTTTGGCCCGCACCGTCGTCAACAACTTCTCCAAAATACTCATCAGGGTGCTTGTTTCGATGTTTTTTTGCTAGTAATTCGCTAAGATATAATTGGACATTATATTCGAAATTATTTGAAAAATTATGTGTTCCCGACATTTGTAAACTTAAAGCCGACGATTTTATTTCCATTTGAGGAATTGTAATTTTCTCATCCTTAATGATAAAATTGTTTTTTAATGTTGAAAAGCTGACATCTTCGAGTTCAGCAACATCTACAAATTTCGATAGTTTTTTCATTGGTTCGAAATTTAAAAGTCGTCCGTTCATAATGGTAGCATCGCATTGCATTACCAATGATTTGGGTTTTAATGAAAAATCGTTGTTAAATTCGGCAGAGAATTGTACTTGACTAGTTATTAGGCCTTTGATGTTTTTGTCGATCAACGTTTTCTGATTGAAATTATTCATTGCCGTAAATATTTTATCGACATAAATATTTGATGTTGTAAACTTAGATTTTAGTTCAAAACCTTTGTTTTTCAATTGCGATAGATAGATATCGCCAGTAAAACGTCCACCAAAAACGATCAAAGAAATGTTTTCGGCCTTTACACCATCTGCATTGTATGTAAGCTGACCTCTAATGTTTTGGAACGACATCTTTTGATAGTTCAAACATTCAGCATCAATAGTTACTTTAACATTATATAATAAAGGTAAAATAACTGCACTGCTGTCGGCTGAAGTTGTTTTTAATATTTTATTGTAATCTATACAGTTACTTTTAACCGTTAAATCGCCGTTTAGAACCTGATTGTTGCTTAAAATATATTTCAAGATGTTTGATACTTTTCCAGTAACCGACATTTGCGAACCGTAATATTGAAATTTGCATGTATCTATCTCATATTCATCGTTCACACTTTTAATTGCTGCCGATAATTCAGAGATTTCAGAAAATGCATTTGGTTTATACTTAAAATATCCAGAGCTAATTTCAATATTCGAAATGAGGTTTAGTTTTTCAAAAAGATGTTCATCTATGGTATCTATTTTATTTACATCAGTTTCGAAGGCAATTTTTCCTGTTGCGAGACCTTTCATTATCGTTTTATCATTTTCTACAAAATCGTAAACATCTTCTATATTTAAATGAAGATATCCATTACTTTTAATGTGAAAATTATTAAAATCGGAAATGCTAAGCTTGCCAGTAAATTCACTACTGCTATGAAAAATGTCGAATGTATCGAGCATCAAACTATAGCTATTAATATCATTGAGATTTGTAGATAGAAAAGTCCCTTTACAATTTACTTTGTTTTGATGATTTTTAAGTGTGAAATTACCATTTTCAACTGCAAACTTTACGGTTAAAGACGGTAAATCGTTATTAGAAATGTTGCCTTTAGAAAGAACTGTAAGCTTCAACTCAGCTTCCGGTTTCCATTTTGTAAGTTTATTTTGAATCGTCGTTGGGAAATATATCTGTATCTCCGATAATTTTGCAAATTCAACCTCGGTTTTTAGATTTATATAATAGAATTTCTTCTTTGAAATTTTTCCCGAAACTTTAGTCTCTATATCATTTAATGTCAAATTGCATTTATTAATCGAATAGCTACTGTCGATAACATGTAACGAACTTTCTAATTCGATTGCCACATCCGATGGTAAATGCTGTCTGTTTACCGAAAGTTGTCTGCTTTTACCCTTTAAACTTGTTTCCAAATCGAAGTCGTTCGACGAAAATGTTCCTTTTAAAAGGCATGTTTCCAAGAAACCTTTCCATACAAAAGTGCTTTTATTATCAATATATACATATTCGCAGTTTTCGGCTTGTACTTTTTTAAGGTCGATAGTTAATTTCGAAGGAGTTGAACTAGTATCTTCTTTCAGGATTTTAAAATTGTTATTCCCTTTTTTGTCAATAAATATGGAAATTTTTGAGTCGTTAATTGCTATTTTATTTATATCGTATTTCTTTTTAAGTAAATCGAAAATATTGAATTGTAACGATAAATGTTTTGATGTTAAAAGTATATCTGTGTTTTCGTTGAACTCCTTCTTTTTAAAAGTTTCTGATGAATAAATAATAACGTTGTTTAAACTAATCGATGCATTAGGGAAATGTTTAAACATTGAAAATTCTATACTACCAACAGCTACTTTTACATTGAGCCTCTTATTCAATTCAGAAATAACGATACCCGATATTTTATCGCCATAAAATTTACCAAAAGTAAATAGAGATGCGATAAACAATAATATTATAGAAATAAAAACGAGAAGAGTTATTTTGATTGCTTTTTTCATTCGGTTCAATTAGGTTTTATTGAATGAATCCCTTTTATATTCAAAAAAGGGAAACATTGTTCCCCCTTCGATATTAGATTTTTTTTACCTTGATTTTCAATTTCATGCCTTTCATTATGGCATTACCGTTTTTCAATCCGTTCAATTTAATGATATCTTTTTCTGTTACACCAGGATATTTTTGAGCAATAGCCCAAAGTGTATCGCCTGCACGAACATTATAATAAACTATCTTACCAGTTGATTGGTTTTCTTTATTCTTGTCTTTTTCTACTGTTTCTTTCGAAGATTTTTCAGCAACTTTTTCTTCTACTTTTGGCTCTGTTTTTTCTAATGGAACCTCATCTACTTTTTCTTTGTGTTTATGTTCTTTTGAAACGGTTTCTTTATGAATTTCTTTGTTTTCGGAAGTATCTATTTCGACCGATTGCTTAGATACTATAAGCCTTTGACCGACCATTGCAACAGTGCTTTTTAAGTGATTCCATTCCTTAATATTTTGCACAGTTATCCCATACTTTGTCGCAATCTTGCTCAGATTGTCTCCTTTTTTAACAGTGTAACTCGATGTTTCTCCTTTTGAGGATGAAGATTTAGAATGTTTTGAGCTTTTCGACGATTTCGATTGATTTTCGGAATATGCGTAGCGAGCAGGTTGTTTATTTAAATATTGTGGGTCGAAAAGAATAGAATCTTTGTAAGCATAGATAGAATCTTGTTTCTCAATAAACTTTTCGCCAAATTCTCCAGGTAAAAACAAAGGATTACTTCCTTCGTCGAATGGTATTATATTCATCCTATATTGTGGATTCATATCTTCAAGCATTTGCAATGGAATATGCAATACATCAGCAACTTGAACTAAATGCAAACGTTGTTTTACCATTATAGTATCTACGGTTGTAGGGATATTAATAACACGTGGATATAAATTATGAGCTTCATTGTAGTTCATAACATAAGTTGCTGCAATATAAGCAGGTACGTAACCTCTTGTTTCTAATGGTAAAAATGGGTAAATATCCCAAAAATCGGTTTTGCCACCCGAACGTTTAATCGCTTTTTTTACATTTCCTGGACCACAATTATACGAGGCAATTGCCAAATTCCAATCGTGAAACATACCATATAAGTCTTTTAGAAAATGAGCTGCAGCTACTGTAGCTTTAATTGGATCGCGACGTTCATCAACAAAAGAGTTTATTTTTAGTCCATACATTCTTCCTGTAGAATACATAAATTGCCATAAACCAACAGCACCAACTTTCGAAGTTGCACGTGGATTTAATGCCGATTCTATTAATGCAAGATATTTTAATTCTTGTGGAAGGCCCTCTTTATCAAATATTTGTTCGAAAATAGGGAAATAGTATTCCGAAAATCCTAACATAAATTCCGAAAGATCTCTTTTCCTTTGTGTGTAAAGATTTATAATACCACGAACCTGATCGTTATATGAAAGTTTTACAACAGAATTTATGTTTTTAATCCTCTTTAAATACTCTTCATCTGTAAATGTTGGATTGTAATTTATATCGCGATTAGCTGGAGGACGTACAAGATATTTGTTAGCAGCTGCTGTTTGCACCCACCATAAATCCCTTAAACCCATTAGGTTAGCTACGAAATTTATGCTATCTTGACGTTGGTTAATTGTTGCTAAAGAGTCGTCGGATTGAGGTATAACCGCCCTGGTTTGAGTTGCCAAAAACAACGCAATCGAAACAAAACATAAACGGAATAATACTTTCATTCTTAAATATTTGAAAATCCTTGTTAAATATTGGGTGCAAAGGTAAAAATATGTCTTAAAATCAAACTATGATATTCATTTTAACACTAACATAATATTAACATACGTTATTAAAAGAGTTTAATTGTCTCTTCTTCGAAATCATCGTTCATTAATTGAGCAAAATCAATAATTTGATCGCTTTCCTTTATTTCTATTAGCTTTCCAGCTTCGCACTTTAACGTTTTTGAAGGGTATTTTTTTAATAAATTATGGTTGTGAGTTGCCATTAATACAGCTCTGCCGGTTTGACTTATTTTAATAAGTAATTTCATTATTTCTTCGGTCGACTCAGGATCCAAGTTACCAGTCGGTTCGTCAGCTAGTATCAATTCAGGATCATTGAGCATTGCACGAGCTATAACCACCCGTTGTTGCTCACCTCCCGATAGATTATAAGGCATTTTATGTTCTTTGTGAACGAGGTCAACTTTTTCTAAAACATCGTGGATTCTCTCCGCAATTTCTGCTTTATTCGTCCATCCTGTTGCTTTTAAGACGAAAAGTAAATTCTCGTGAACCGATCGGTCGGTTAATAATTGAAAATCCTGAAATACGATTCCAATTTTTCTTCTTAAATATGGTATTTTGCTGTTTTTAAGTGTTTTAAGATCAAATCCAGCAACCATTCCAAATTCACCATCGAATGGTAATTCACCATATAATGTTTTTATTAAACTCGATTTCCCTGAAGCTGTACGTCCAACCAAATATACCAATTCACCTTTACTCAATGTAAAATTTACATTCGTAAGTACCACATGATCAGCATGTGAGACCGAAGCATTTCCTATTTCTACAATTGCATCTAAAGACATTGGACATATTTAATGTTCTGCAAAACTACAAAATTAAATCTTAGTTAGCAATATGTCAATCATTTAGCCCGATTTTGATAGATAATTTATATGTGTTATATGTACTAAATGCCCCATTTTGGTTTTTTTATTAACAATCAAATTGTATCATGTTTCTAGAATTCAGTGTTATGCGATTTAGATTAACAATTTATCAACAGCGATGGTTAATATTGATATTGTGGAATGATTAAAAAGTATTTTTTTTGTCTATACTTTTGAAAATTGTAAATATTAGATTGATATAAAACCATAGAAATGGGAAAAATTATTGCATTAGCAAATCAAAAAGGTGGAGTTGGTAAAACAACAACGTCTATTAATTTATCAGCAAGCTTAGCTGTATTAGGCTATAAAGTGCTATTGGTTGATGCTGATCCACAGGCAAATAGCTCATCTGGGTTAGGTTTTTCTCCCGATGATCAAAGAGTAAGTCTTTATCATTGTTTAGTAGAGGGTGAGAATACCGAAAAAGCAATTTTAAAAACAGCTGTCGATAATTTAGATATTATTCCTAGTAGTATTGATCTTGTTGGTGCTGAAATTCAATTACTTAATAGAACAGAGCGCGAAAAATCGCTAAAGAAAACCTTATCTAAAGTTCGTGCTAATTACGATTTCATATTAATCGATTGTACTCCTTCGCTTGGATTATTAACGGTAAATGCGCTAACTGCCGCTGATTCAGTTATTATACCTGTTCAATGTGAATTCTTTGCTTTAGAAGGAATTAGTAAGTTGTTAAATACTATTAAGATAGTCCAAATGAAGTTTAATGATGATCTCGAAATCGAAGGCTTTGTTTTAACTATGTACGATAATCGTTTAAAACTTGCAAACCAAGTAGTAGAAGAAGTTCGTCAACATTTCGATACAATGGTATTTAAAACAATTATTCAAAGAAATGTTACTTTAAGCGAAGCACCAAGTCATGGTGTACCTGTTCTCCTTTATGATGCTGATTCTAAAGGATCACAAAGTCACCTTCATTTAGCAAAAGAACTTCTTGTAAAAAACAACTTACCTGCTGAAAAAGAATTAGTTGGTTAATAGTATATCAATTCATTATTTAACAATATAAAATGACAACACCAAAGAAAAGTGTACTCGGAAAAGGTCTTTCTGCTTTAATGGATTCTTCATCGAATTATTCAAATACAATTACCAATCATGTAAAATCGGGAATTGCAGATATCGACATAAATAATATTGAGCCAAATCCAAATCAACCTCGTACTAGATTCGACGAAGATGCTTTAATTGAACTTTCAAGTAATATCAAACAAATAGGTTTGATTCAGCCAATTACCGTTCGAGAAATAGGCAACAATAAATATCAAATTATTTCTGGTGAACGTCGTTGGAGAGCTTCGAAAATGGCAGGACTTGAAAACATACCTGCATATATAAGAAAGACTAATGACGAAGAAATACTTTTGCATTCTCTTGTAGAAAATGTTCAACGCGAAGACCTAGATCCAATTGAAATCGCTGTAAGTTACCAGCGTTTAATTGATGAATGTAATCTTACTCAAGAGCAATTAAGCGAAAAAGTTAGTAAACCACGCACGACAGTTACAAACTTTATGCGTTTGCTTAAACTTCCACCAGAAATGCAAGCAGGTATTATTAATCGTGAAATTAGTATTGGACATGCAAAAGTTTTAAGTGGAATTAGTGATTCTGAAATTCAAATAAAATTATATACTGATATAATATCTAACGATCTAACTGTAAGAAAGGCAGAAGAATTATCTAAAGCTTTACAAGAAGAAAATTCTAATGAAAATGGTTCTTTTAAAGTGTCAAAATCAAAATCTTCTAATGGCTTTCCTGTTGAATACGAATCGTTAAAAAATCAATTAACATCGGTTTTTAATGCTAATGTTAAGTTGAAGAAAAACCCTAATGGTAAAGGTGAAATTGTTATCCCTTTTGGAAATGAAGAAGAATTCGAACGATTAATTGGAGTTTTAGAAAAGCTTCAAGCTTAAATTATAAGAAAGGCTATCAAAAAATGATAGCCTTTTCTTTTTAATCCTTTTTCTACTACATTTGCAAAGATTTAATTAAAGTATTGATGACAAGTATCTTTCTACGTTTTAGTGTTTTATTTTTTATTGCTTTTACATCAATATTAAATGTTAACGGACAAGAAAAAAGTTCAAGTATTACATATATTGATAGTACTAAAGTTGATACAAGTGAGAGTGTTGTGATTAAAAGAAAGCATTCCCCAAAAGTCGCTTCTTATTTATCAGCAGTACTTCCCGGTGCCGGGCAAGTGTTTAATGGAAAGATTTGGAAAGTTCCTGTTATTTACGCTGGTTTTGCTGTTGGTCTTTATTTTCGACAAACATATAATCATTATTACCATACTTATGATGATTTATATAATGTTGATTCTGTAAAACAGCATCCATATAAAAGTATCATTTATAAGAAACAGAAGTATGATCCTGCTGTAATTCTTGAATATAGAAACAAAATGAGGAAGAATAGAGACTTTACAACTATTTGTCTGTCTGCCTGGTATATATTGAATATTGTTGATGCTTGTGTCGATGCTTATCTTTTTGATTACGACATAAGTGATAATTTATCGATAAACATTAAGCCAAGTTTCTATTATCTAAATAAAGATAATTTTAATACTGGAATTGCATTAAGGTTTTATGTTAGAAAATAATATAATAGTTTAAAATACTTGATAATAGATTAATTAATCTCAAGTATAACTTAAATTAAATTTCATTTTTTTAAAATTCGCACTAAGTATTAGTTTTTTTCCTTTTTATATTCTGATTTTTTTAAAACATAAACATTCTTTTAAAATTGCGATTTTCTTTTTATTTATTATTTTAATGCGCTTCTAACCAATTATCTCCCAGACCTAAATCGACTAATAGCGGAACCTTTAAGTGAATTGCATTCTGCATCCCACTTCTAACCAATTCAGTAACGATTTCAACCTCAGATTTTAAAACATCAAAATTTAACTCATCGTGCACTTGCATAATCATTTGCGATTGTAAATTTCTTTTCGAGAATTCTTTGTTAATTTTAATCATCGCAATTTTAATTATATCTGCTGCAGAACCCTGTATAGGGGCATTTATGGCGTTTCGTTCTGCAAATCCACGAACGGTTGCATTGTTCGAATTAATATCTGGCAAATAACGTCGACGCCCCATCATGGTTTCAACAAAACCCTGTTCGCGAGCAATTCCAATTTGTTTATCCATAAATTCTTTAACTTTTGGATAGGTATTAAAATATCCATCAATTAAGAATTGAGCATCTTTGCGACTTATATTTAAATTCTGACCAAGTCCAAAAGCCGAAGAACCATATGATATTGCAAAGTTTGCCGATTTCGCTTGGCGTCTTTGTTCGCTTGTAACTTCTTCTAATGGAATTCCAAATATTTTAGCGGCTGTTGCAGCATGGATGTCTTCATCGTTTTTAAAAGCTTGAATAAAAGCCTCATCTCCACTACAATGTGCTATTATACGAAGTTCTATTTGCGAGTAATCGGCTGAAACAAAAACTCTATCTATGGAAGATGGAATAAAAGCTCTGCGAATTTCTTTCCCTTTTTCGGTTCGAACTGGAATGTTTTGCAAGTTTGGATTTGTAGAACTTAAGCGACCGGTTGCAACTATTGCTTGATTGTATGATGTATGTATATGATTTGTAGCTGGATTAATTAGTTCAGGTAATGCATCGATATAAGTAGAAACAAGCTTTTTAATTGAGCGATATTCTAATATATCATCAACTATTGGATGTTCGCCTTTTAATTGTTCTAAAACTTCTTCGCCGGTTGCATATTGCTTCGTTTTCGTTTTCTTTGCTTTATCCGATATTTTGAGACGATCGAAAAGTATTTCGCCCAATTGTTTTGGAGAACCTATATTAAATTCACATCCTGCTTTTTCATAAATTGCTTGTTCTATTGCTGCAATCTCGTTTTTCAGTTCGATAGACGAAAGTTTTAATGCTTCAACATTTAAATTTACCCCTGTTCGCTCTATTTTCGAAAGGATTTTTACAAGTGGCATTTCTATTTCCGAAAATAATCGAGTTAAATTGTGTTTACGAAGTTCGACTTGTAAAATATCGCGAAGTTGAAATGTTATATCAGCATCTTCGCCCGAATATTCTTTGGCTTGTTCCAAAGGTACTGAACGAAACGATTTTTGATGAACGCCTTTTTTACCAATCAGTTCATCTATCGAAACCATTTTGTAATTTAAATATAACTCGGCTAAATAATCCAAACCATGGCGTAAATCGGGTTGAACAAGATAATGAGCAATCATCGTATCGAACATTTGTCCATTTACTTCGATTCCGTAATTTGCCAGTACCGAAATATCGTATTTCATGTTTTGACCTATTTTGGCAATACTTAAATCTTCGAACAATGGTTTAAATTCGTCGGCAATTGCTTGAGCTTCGATTGAGTCTTCAGGTACTGAAACGTACCAAGCTTCTCCTTTTTTAATGGAAAAAGAAATTCCAACTAGTCGAGCATCTATAATATCGAGCGAAGTAGTCTCAGTATCGAAACAAAATTCGCCACTCTTTTTAAGAATCTCGAATAATTGTTTGCGTTTTTCCGCTGTATCGACCAATTGATAGTTATGTTCCTTTGAATAAATAGTATCTAAAGTCGAAATTTCGACATTTGGTATAGGCTCTATTTCCGATGGCTCATCGAGCATATCGAATAGTGATCCTTGAACTGGTAACGTTTTCTTTGGTGTTGGAGTATTTGTTGTTGGTTGACTCTGTTGTTGATCTCCAAATAATCTTGTGCCTAAAGTTCGAAACTCAAGATGTTTAAATAGATCCATTATTTTTTGCGTCGAAGCAACATCATAACGTAACGATTCTTCGTGAAATTCAATGGGAACATTAACATGAATTGTTGCTAAATGTTTCGATAAAAGAATCTGATCTTTAAATGCAATAATGTTTTCCTTTTGTTTTCCTTTTAGTTCATCAAGATGATTATAAATGTTTTCGATACTACCGTAAGCTGCTACTAAATCTTTAGCACGTTTTTCTCCAATTCCCGGAGCACCTGGAATATTATCAGAAGCATCGCCCCATAAGCCTAAAATATCGATTACTTGCGAAGGTTCTTGAATCGAAAATTTTGCTTTTACCGATTCAACATCCATAATTTCATATCCAGGACCAAAACTTCGAGGTCGATAAATAAAAATACCTGGTTCTACTAATTGACAATAATCTTTATCGGGTGTTAGTAAATAACTTTGAAAACCTTGTTTTACCGCTTGTTTCGCTAGCGTTCCAATAACATCGTCTGCTTCGAAACCTTCGACTTGTAGTATAGGAATATTAAATGCTTCAATAATTTGCTTAACATAAGGAATTGAAGCTCTTAATTCTTCTGGCATTTCTTGACGTTGAGCTTTATATGCTTCGTATTGTTGATGGCGAAATGTTTTTCCTCCAGGATCGAATGCCACACCTATGTGAGTAGGTTTTTCAGTTTTTAAAACATCTATCAATGCATTGGTAAAACCAAATGGTGCTGACGTGTTTAATCCCCAAGAAGTACGACGTGGTGCATTTATAAATGCAAAATACGAACGATACAACATTGCATATGCATCGAGGAGGAAGAGTTTCTTTTGTTCTGACATATTTTTAGATACAAATTATATGGTGCAAGTTACGAGTAAAAAATTCTTAGACAAAGTTTGACTAATTTCATATCACGTGAAATTTATCTATGGACACTTTTTATATTAAATAATCATGTAATTTTGATTCCTATATAAGGTAATTTACTATGAAGAATGTTCGCTCTTTGTTAATTGCATTCGTTGCAATAATTTCGCTGTCGTGTGTCAAGCAGCCAACTGCCGATTTTAAAACAGATACAACTGTTTATACCGCTGGAGAAACTATTAAATTGACAAATACGTCTATAGATGCTAGCAAATATAAATGGACAATGCCCGATGGACAAACAAGTACATCGACTCATGTTAATTATTCGACACCCGCTTCTTTAAACGATGGTATACTTACCTTTAAACTCGAAGCATTATCGAAAAATAGTAAGAAAGTTGATGAAGCGACAAAAGCTGTTTCAATTAAAGCATCTACTGGTCAACTTACTGTTTGGTGTTCCGATGTAAATAGCGATTCTATAACTGTTATTCTTGATGATGTACCTGCGGGCTTTATTACAAAATCATACCCTAACTCAACTCCAAACTGTGGCGACGATGGTTGTTTCACACAAACTTTAAAAATTGGCTACCATACAATTTCTGCAAAAAGAGGCGGAGTTTCGTGGAGTGGATTTATGAACATTACTAAAAATGGATGTTCAAAATTCCAATTGAAACCCGTTATTTTGTAATAAAATATGCGGTTACACTTTTTTATTTGTTCTAGAACAAAGTAATTCCGATATATATCGTCTTTCATCTGTTTTGAGTCGCATAAACGAGTGATTAGATAGGATTAATTGCGATACTCTAATTGTTTAAAAATATTTTAGGTTGGAAAATATTATATTCTTTTGTATGAAGAAATTTATTAACCTAAAATTATAATCTTATGAAGAAAATCATTTACATAATTGGCTTGGCTTTAATGACAGCAAGTTGCGTAAAAGAAGGACCTACTGGTCCAACAGGCCCAACTGGTACTGCAGGTATTGCTGGTATCGCAGGTAAAGACGGCGTTAATGGTACTAATGGTACAAATGGTGTTGATGGAGCAAAAGGTGCTGACGGAGCAAAAGGAGCTGATGGAACAGCTACTTGTTCACAATGTCATGCTAACGACGCAAAACTTTATACTGCACAATTACAATATAATAAATCTATTCATGCTGAAGGCGCTACTGCTGGTTCTGAGAATAGATCAGATTGTTCAGGTTGTCACAATAACGAAGGTTTCGTTCAAAGAATGACAGATGGCAATTTTGCAAAATTACCTGCAACAGGTTATTCTGATGTAACTCCAATTAGCTGTTATACTTGTCATAATATCCACACTAAATACGACAAAACAGACTATGCATTTAAAAGTGTTGCTCCAGTTATTTGTTTAGCAGATTCTTCTGCAACAATTAATAAAGGAAACAGTAACCTTTGTATTAATTGTCACCAAAGTCGTGCTTTATCGGTTGTATTTAAAACTGCTAAAACATATACTGCTCTTAAAAGTGCTGACGATACAGTTATCGTTAAACTTACAAGTGGCCGTTTAGGACCTCATCATGGACCACAAGGTAACTTATTAAATGGTACTGCTGGTTCAGGTGCTTACGAAATTGTTGGAAGTATGGCTTATGTTAATCATACACATGCTTCTGCTTCAAGTTGTATTCAATGTCATATGGGTAGCTCTGCTGCTGGTGTTATGGCTGGTGGTCACTCTTTAAATGTTAGTTATTTAGCATCTGAAACTGCTACAACAAAAACTTTAAATCAAAATGCTTGTGCAACTTGTCACACTGCTGATATCGCTGCTAAAGCATTAGCTGGAACTGCAACCGCAAAATACGAAACGTCTCAAGCTACTATTACAAAATTACTTGCTAGTTTAAAAACAGTATTAGGTAAAAAAGGATGGTTAGATACAATTCCTGCTAACACAAGTACTTATGATTTATTAATTGGTGCAAACAAAAAAGGATTATCTGCTACAAACGTTTTATACTTATCAGCAGCTCAAGTTAAAGTTTTCTATAACTACAAATTTGTTGAAGAAGACAGAAGTCTTGGTATCCACAATCCATCGTACGCAAAAGCATTATTGCAAAACTCATTGGAGTTAGCAAAGACTTGGTAATAGGTTTAAATTTTGGTTAAAACAATTAAGGCTTCGAAAATTTTCGAAGCCTTTTTTTGTTTAACATTTGAATCAAAATGTAGTTAAAATCCATACATATAATAACTACTTCAATTTCAAAAGGGAAAGTTGTAATTTGTCAAAAGATTTTGTTATGTCCCTAAATAAAAATAGTTTTATGATTGACTCTCTTAAAAGAAATTATATATGAATATTGTAAGAACGAAGGAAAACAGGTTTTATATACTTTAAAGAGAAACTAATTCTAGCCTTTAGAACTAATATCTTCTAGTTGTTCGAGGTTTAAGATTGTAATCCTGTTATCGGTAATTTTAATAAAACCCGATTCTTCGAACGAATTGAGAATACGCCCTGCACTATCTTTACTTAATGCTGTATAATCGGCTAAATCTTTTCTATTTAAAGGGAAACCTGTTTTACTCGATAAGTAAATTGTTTTATATAAATATAGTAATGCATCGGCAACTCGACCGTACATTTGTTTTTGAGTAAGACTTATAAATCTGTCAAAATTGTAAATACCTTTTAAACTAATATCTTCAATATATCCAAGAGCAAATTTTTGATTAGATTCTAATACTTTTTTAAATATTTCAATTGGTATCAAACATGCAGTTGTATCTTCTACAGCAACTACCGAAAAGTGATTTATTTTATCTACAAATGCACCTGGTCCTCCAATAAAATCGCCAGGTTTAATATATTGAAGTATTAAATTACGTTTCGAAATACCTTCAATATATACTTTCGCTAAACCAGAAGTAACAGAGAGAATATGTGTAACAAAGGAACCTTGTTTAAACATTATTTCCCCTTCATTAAATGTTATTTCTATTTTAGAATCATTTATAAGCTGAAGCTCATCTTTTTCAAGGCGACAAAATAGATTGTGTTTTAAAGAACAATCTAAACAAGTGTGAGATGATTTTAATACAGCCATAAATACTTTTAAAATAGAATTTATAATTTATGGATTTAATGCTTAAATAGTTATAAACCAAATATTTATTCGCAACAAATCCTATGATTACGGTAGCAAATATAATAAATCTTTCGATTCCTTGATGTAATTCTATGAAATTTACGTTATGTATCGTTAAAAATTGAATATATATCGACATTTAAGGTAATTTTAACTTTTAAAACGGAAAATAGTCTGAAAAATAGAAAAATTGATATAATAATTTTACTATGTTTGTACCCTATTATACAACTAGAATTAGTTGTGTGTATGATATCGTAAAATTGAAATAAAAATCATTCTATATCTTAAGAATGAGGTAATTATTAACTAAACTAAATTATAATGAATTTTTCAACCGATAAGAAAATGTTTCAAGCTCCTTGGGGATATATTGAAAGTTTTACCCTTTTTACGATAGCAATAGTATCTTCTTTTATTATTCAATACTTATTTCAAGGTGCTTATTTCGGGTTAGCTCCAAAACCTTATTTCTTGATATTCTTTGGAGTATTTTTTCTTACAATTACCTTAGCTCATTTATTTGTAAAACATCCAATAATTGCATGGCTTTCTAGTATTCCAGCTACAATTGCTTCAATTTCACTTTATACAGTAATTATTATTTTACTTGGAATTATACCTCAAGCACCAGAAAATCCAAATGTTATTTTATTTAAATTAGGTTTAACTCATATAACAGAAAGTCTACCTTTTCTAGTAGCAACATTTATCGTTTTAATTATATTAATGTTTACCATTTTAAAACGAATTACTGTTTTAAATAAAAAGAATATAATATTTTTCCTTAATCATTTTGGATTATTTCTAGTAATAATGGCTGGTGCTTTTGGATCTGCCGATAAACAAAAATTAACTCTTAAATTAGCAGAAGGCGATAATTATAATGTTGCTTTTGACGATAAATTTCAACATACATTTTTACCATTTTCACTTGAATTAAAAGACTTTACAGTTGGGGAATATACTCCAGAATTAGTAATTGTAAATGAAAACGACGATTTCGAAAAAGATAAAGATGGAAGATTACTTTTTCAAATAAAAGATTCCACTACCTATCATATTGGTAAATATGTTGTAAATATTAAAAAATATTTGCCCGATGCTGTGCCCGATTCTTTAGGTTTTAGAGTTTATCCAGGTCCTGGTTCAACACCCGCTGTTCAACTCGAAATTCATGATTCTAAGACTAATAAACTAATAAATTCTGGTTGGATTTCTTCAGGTAGTTTCATCTTTGGAAATCAAACATTACCCTTGCATAATGGACAGGTTATAGGCTTATTAAAACCACAACCTAAAAGTTTTATGTCTAAGGTTAGAATTCATCCCGATTTAAAGAATAAAGCCAAATATATTGCAACTACTATTGAAGTTAATAAGCCATTTAAAATAGATGGTTGGTATATCTATCAAGTTGGTTACGACGAACAAATGGGTAAATGGTCTCAATTTAGTGTTTTTGAGTTTGTTTACGACCCATGGTTAAAAGTTATATATGCTGGCGTTATTATGTTAATGGCCGGCGCTATTTTGCTCATTTTTACTGATAAAAAATAATTTAAAATCATACGACTGTGTTAATCAATTTCAATACTATTTATTTCCTAACAATCCTCTTTTGGATTATAGGACTAGGGTTATTTTATTTGCCAATTCAAAACCCAAAAAGAAATTTAGGTATATTGTTTTTTTATATTGGGATAACTGTATTAGTAGTCTATATTATTGGACTTTGGATTGACTTAGAGCGTCCTCCAATGAGAACTTTAGGCGAAACACGTTTGTGGTATGCCACTTTCCTTTCCCTCATTGGAATTCTATTATATCATTTTAGAAAACTATTGTGGGTACCATTATTTAGCTTCCCATTTGCAATTTTATTTTTAACAATAAATTTTGCTCATCCAGAATATTTTCAAAAAACCTTAATGCCAGCGCTTCAAAGTCCTTGGTTTGTTCCTCATGTAATTGTTTACATTTTCGCATATTCAATTTTATTTGCATCAACAGTTACTGCATTTTTTGGATTATTAGCAATTCGTAAAGGCGAGGATGCCACAGAATCAATAAAAATTGCAGATAGTGTTGTTTCTATTGGATTTGCATTTTTAACTACAGGATTAATTTTTGGTGCATTATGGGCTAAAGAAGCTTGGGGTAATTATTGGACTTGGGATCCAAAAGAAACATGGGCTTTTATTACTTGGTTATTGTATCTTGTTTATCTTCATTATCGTTATCAATTTAAAAATGCAGTTAAAACACCACTTGTTATCTTAACAATTGCTTTTGGCATTCTCATGATTTGTTGGTTTGGTGTGAACTATTTACCTTCTGCAAAAAATAGTGTTCATACCTACGGTATGACACAAAAATAGAACAGCTTTTTATTGTTATATCGTTAATGGGTTAATTCTCAAATATTTCCTACTTTTGCGATAGGATAAATATGAAACAAGCATTGATGTTAAACTTGATATTCACGATATATATCGTGAATATCAAGAACTACTCTGTATTTTAGCTCTTTAGAATGTTAAGTACTATAGTTACCTTTGTTAGATAATATAAATTATTCATAATACCTTCGTTTTTAAGAACTGCTAAAATTATTGATATGAAAAAAAGAACTCTTTTTTTAGGTCTATTTATTCTGATTGGAATTTATCAATCGTGTACGTATAAAAAAACAGAATATGTAAAACCAAGTTCAAATACGAATACGACAGATACAACTCATACACCTGGAGATACTACAAATAAAACACCTGGAGATACTACTAAAGCTGCAACAGTAAGTTTTGCAAGCGATATTGTTCCAATTTTTAACTCTTCATGTAAATCTTGTCATAGCGAAAGTAACGAAACATTGAATTTAGCTACAAATGTCTATTCAAATGTTAGTAAAGAAGTAAATACTTCATCACCTACAAGTAGTAAGCTTTATATTAAACTTAATGAAGGGCATCAAGGTGCAACTTCTGCACAAGCTACCAAAGTATTAACTTGGATTAAAGAAGGCGCTAAAAATAACTAATAATCGAAAAGTATAATCACATGAAATAAGCCATAAGCCAATCGTGCAAGCCAATAGCAATGATTATTTATGACGTATTCCATCTGACAAATAAAAAATAATTTAAAAATAAACAGATGAAAAAGATATTTATTCTCAGTTCAATTTTAAGCTTAAGTTTAATTCAAACAACTTTATTTGGACAAACAGACAGTACAGCTCAAGCCGATTCAACAGTTCAATCTGCACCTGAAGTAGTTGTTGATGAGCCTGTAAGAAATACATTTAGCAGCTCAACTATTATTGATAATCAAACTGTAATGACTCCAGCTAAGGGTGGTATGGAGTTTATTATCCACCATCGTTTTGGCGATATGAAAACAGTTAAAGACTTATTTGGTCTATATGGCGCATCAAATATAAGACTTGGTTTAACATATGGAATAACAGATAGGATCATGGTCGGATTCGGTACAGAAAGAGATCATAAAATGCAAGAATTCCTTTTAAAAGCGGCACTTTTGAAACAAACAAAGTCAAATAATATACCCGTTTCTATTACATATTATGCAAATGCAGTACTGGATGGAAGAGATAAAACTCTATGGGGTTCAAATTATTATTACGAACGTAGATGGTCTTTCCTTCATTCAATTATAGTTGCTCGTAAAATAAATAAACGTTTATCTGTTCAAGGATCTGCTGCGTTTGCTCATTTCAATCAAGTAGATACAATTAAAACGAACGACATTATTGCGTTAACTTTTAATGCGAAATGTAAAATTGTGGGTCCAATGTCTGCAATTTGCGAATATGATTATACGGTAGCTCCTGTTAAAACGCTTAAATATTATCAAGAACAATCAAAACCAAATGCATCTTTTGGTTTTGATATAAATACTGGTACACATAATTTTCAGTTTTTTGCAGCAAGTTATAGAGGAATTGTTCCTCAACAAAACTATATGTTTAACAAAAATGACTTTACAAAAGGCAAATGGTTTCTAGGGTTTAATATTATTGTAAGATTATAATTGTGAAAAAAGTACAATTAATACTGTCAATTGCATTACTAGCGTTTGTACAATTGACGTTCGGACAAGGAGATAATCAAAAATGTCTTAAATGTCATGGACAATCATCTTTTACCGTTCTTTCTAAAGATTCTTCAATGCATAAGAAAATGCTTATGTGTGCAGAACGTAGAATTGATTCAGTAAAATTTGGCAAGGCTACACATGGATCGTTCTCTTGTACCGATTGTCATGATGAAGGTTATACATCTTTTCCTCACGATGGAGAATTAAAATTTACTGAAATGCTTAGCTGCATGGATTGTCATGGTGGAAATAAAAAATTTGCTAAATACAACTTCGAAACGATTGAATCTGAGGCAAAAAAGAGTGTTCATTATGCTAATGTAAAAGATTTTAATTGTTTTAAATGTCACGATCCTCACACTTTTAAAAATACATTTACACAAAAAAATACAAGTAGCAAACAAGCCGTTGATGTTTGTAATACAATGTGTTTAAGTTGCCATAACAATCCAGATAAGATGTCTTTAGTTAGTTCGAAGAAATCGAAATCTTTATCAGAGGTTCATAATTGGTTACCAGAACAAGAACATCATTTTCAAAACCTAAGATGTACCGATTGTCATGGTGAAATTAATAACAACATAGCATCAATGCATAATATTTTACCAGCAAAAAAATCGGTAAAAAATTGCGAAGTATGTCACTCAGTTAATTCTCGTTTAACAACTACACTTTATAAATTTAAAGCTAAAAACGAACGTAAAAAATATGGTTTCTTTAATAGCGCAATAATGAATAACGCGTATGTTATTGGAGCAACACGAAACGAAATTTTTAATATATTAAGCTTTGTGCTTTTTGCTGGAATTATAGCATTACTATTGGGACACTATACATTACTTAAAATCTTACGTAAAAAAAATAAAAAAGATGTCGAATAAATTATTTTTATATCCCAAATGGATACGTGCTTGGCATGGCATAAATGGTTTGCTATGTTTTATGTTAATTCTAACAGGTATATCAATGCAATATTCAAATGTTAGTTCATTGTTATTCCAATTAAAAACTGCTGTAAAAGTTCATAATTTTTGTGGTATGGTTTTATCTTTTAATTACTTATTCTTTTTTATTGCTAATATTGCTAGCGGAAATAGTAAGTTCTATAAAATAAATCCGCTGAAAGATATGCCTGCAGTTATAAAACAGATTAAATATTATTCTTTTGGAATTTTTAAAGGAGAAAATGAACCTTTTGAAATAAATGAAGACAGAAAATTCAATCCTTTACAAAGATATATTTATGTAAAAATGATGTATATCGTTATTCCACTTATTATTTTTACAGGAATCGGACTTTTAATTCCTGATATTCTTATAAATAATGTATTGGGTAAGGGAGGGTTTATCTTAGCAATTTTTACACATACAATTATTGGATTTTTTATTTCAATATTTATGATTATCCATTTTTATTTTGCATTTTTAAGCAAAAGTTTGTCAAGTATAATTACAGGTTGGCATAATAGTGGTAGTCATCATTAATAGTAATTAACATTAAATCTATAAAACCATGAAAAAAATCATTAAAATTTCAGTAACAACATTTTCTGTTGTATTAATTTTTGGATTATTCTCTTTTGTAAGTTTTCAATCAAAACCTTGGGCTGCTCCAGCTGGTGATAATGCAAAAGTAAATCCTGTAAAATCAACACCTGCTTCAATTGAAGAAGGTAAAACACTTTATGTTAAAAATTGTCAATCATGCCATGGTAAAGCTGGTTTAGGCGATGGTCCCAAAGCAAAATTATTAGAATCATCGGCTGGCGATTTCTCTGGAAAAGCATTCCAATCTCAAACAGATGGTAGTTTATTCTTTAAGACTGAAAAAGGACGTGGTGATATGCCTTCATATAAAGGTAAAGTTGAAGATAACGATATTTGGAAAATCGTTGTTTACATGCGTACATTTAAAAAATAATTTTCTAATAGTATAATTAAAAGCTCCAATAACATTGGGGCTTTTTTTATGTCATTTTCGGAATGATCAGATTATAAGTTTTATATGTTTTTTGTTTCTTAAAGTTATTAACAAAATGTCTCTAATGAGAATAAAATCCAAACCGAATAAAATCATGACACGTAAACGTTAACAGTTTTTAAATAAAACAAGTTACTTTATGGTGCCTGAAAATCAATTAAACACTACGTTAATAAATGATCTCCGAATTGTAGAACAAGACTATACATTTAGGATTATTTTAAAGTTTTGGAAAAAAGAGAGTAAAAATACACAAATTACTCTATCTGCTTTCGATTGTGATTCTTCTGATAAATTTGTTAAAGCTATTAAAAAAAGATTTGAAATAAAGCGTTATTTTTGTCTTGAAGAAATTTGGGTTTTACAAGTTCGCACTCCTCAAGAAAAACAATTAAAATGGGTTAAAGATGTTAATGGTCGAATTAAACTTTCAGTATCCGATACATTAAAAGATTTGTTGATGAAACGTGGTCAAGAAAGTGGAACTCGTCATTTTGAAGATCCTTTATATGAAATAGAAGTTTAAATACATTTACATTGAGCTTTACAATTTACGAACTATCAACATATATTAAGCAACAGTCAGCCATTCATGGATTTACATCTTGTGGTATCTCTAAAGTTCGTGAATTGAATGAACATAAATCAAATTTAGAATCTTGGCTTGAATACGATTTCCATGGTGAAATGAGCTATATGGAAAGAAATCAGGAAAAGAGACTTAATCCTGTCTTACTTGTTGACGGAGTCAAATCAATAATTAGTTTTTCTTATAATTACTACCCCGACGTATCTCAATCATCAGATACTTTTCAAATTGCAAAATATGCATATGGAGATGATTACCATAATATTTTGAAAGATAAATTACATGTAATATTATCAGAATTAAAAAAACTTGATTCAACCATTGATGGACGTGTTTTTACCGATTCAGCTCCAATTTTAGAACGTGCATGGGCAGTTGAAAGTGGTTTAGGTTGGATTGGCAAAAATTCATTATTAATAATTCCGCAAAAAGGCTCATTTTTCTTTTTAGCAGAAATTATAATTAATAAAGAATTAGAATACGATAAACCATTTTTAAAAAAATATTGTGGCACTTGTTCAAAATGTATTACTGCATGTCCAACCAAAGCAATTATTAAAGATGGAGTTGTTGATGCTCGGAAATGTATTTCGTATCTAACAATTGAGAAAAAAGGAGAAGTTACTATAGAAGAATTAGCTAATTCACCATATATATTCGGTTGCGATATTTGCCAAGATGTTTGTCCATGGAACCGTTTTTCTAAACCTCAAAACGAGTTTATTATTAACCAAAGTTTAAGTAAAATGTGCAAAAAAGATTTTGATACATTAACAAAAGAAAAGTTTACAATTCTTGCAAAAAACAGTTCATTGAAAAGAGCTGGATTTAAAAAACTTACAAACACAATTAGTGTTAGCAATCAATAATTCAAAAGATTGTAAAAGAAAACGGCTATAGTTTTGGATTAAAACATTAACTTGCGCTTCAAAATAAATTTCATTGAATCCGCATAACTCACAATATCCAAGTGTTTTTAGGAATGTAATTATTGTGTGGAGTTACATTACAAAACAATTAAATTATATTATGATGAAAAAAGTAATTTTATTAAGTCTTCTTTTTGTTTTTAGTCTCACAACCTATGCTCAAATTACAGCTGCTGACTCCACACACCTGGATAGTGTTTTAGTACTTTGGAATGCAAAAAAACGAGCAGAAGCGATTTCTAAATATGTGTATATTGATTATTCTGATTCGTTACTGTGTCCTACAAAAAAGAACGGTGTAACTAATCTTCAAAAGTTCTGGATATCAAATGCTTCCGAAAATGAATATATACTTTCGTATGATAAAACTGAAAAAGCACTTCGAGTAGATTTTAGCTTCACAAAAGTGGATCCATGGTATCAAACTTATGGAAATTTCAATTCTTTTGGGTTTAATCTTGTTAAAGCTATTTTGAATAGTTCCTCACAATCATTTAATCCATTCACACAAAACGACTCGGTAATTGGCACCTTTGTAGATATGTCTAGGAGACAAAATATAACAATTACTTATAAAACACAAAACCTTGCAGCTGATGCAAATATTTCATTATTATTAATGGATGCAAATGGAAGATCTTCTAATGAATCGGAATCTGTAGAAACAATCTCAAATGGTGATAGTCTTTTTTACACTACACGGACATTTTTGTGGAACAATCAAAATAATCAAATATCAGATCTTTTTTCTCCTAATTGGTGGGGAATTGATAATGGTAGGTCAAGTGTCAACAATAAACCAATAGGTTTACCTACTATCAATGGCAATAATCTATTTTGGCAACTAGGGGACAAAGTCCCTCTCGATTTAGCAACAATTTGTGGTTGGGGAATTACACTAAACTCAGGGAATGCTCAACCATCTTCTGATAATGTGTTTACGTTGTATATTAAAAGTATTCAAATGGGAGATACAACGCAACCCAAACTTGATTTTAACAATTTTGGATTTTCTCAAATTCCTAATGTTAATTTCAATGCTACAAAAACATCTGAAACTATTAACTTGAACAAATTTTTACCTATTCCCGGTGATAAATCCCATGCTGAATTACAACAAAACACAAACCTTGATGTCAGTGTAACAAATGGCATTGCTAAGATAACACAAATAAAACCTTGTAATAGTTTTTCTGAGAATATAATATTTGTATCGTCATTAAATGGGAAAATAGCAAGAACAACCATTACTGTAACTCAAAATGATGTAATTGCTACTCCCTTTACTTTTAATCAAATTCCAAATCAAAGTTCTGGTGGTTCTATTGCATTTTCGAATATATCATTAAATCAATATGTTAATGGTGCGAAAAGTAGTCAAATTATAAACTTTACTGTTCAAAAAACAGAACCAGCTTGTACATTTATTGTAAATACATCAAAAGAATTGGTTGCAACAATTATTGACCCTACTTGGATGGGAACTGCAATTGCTACAATTTCGGCACAAGACCAATGTGGGCTAACTGCGTCAACAAGTGTTTTATACAAACAAAATGGAGCTTCGTTAACTACATTTGCTGAACCTGCTAATGGCACTTTTGCATTATCAAGCGAAATGGTTCAGCGATATGAAACAGTACAATTGTTTCCTTCTCTTACAAGCGCATCGTCTGTGAATTGGGTTTTTGAAGGTGGAACACCTTCAACCTCAGCATATCTTTCTCCAACCGTAAAATATGCAAAACCAGGAACGTATAAAATCACCTTAAATGCAATTAATAATCAAGGAACAACCAAAATTGAAAAAACGATTAAAGTAATTGGCATAGAACAAAAAAAGACACAAACATGTGCAAATAAGGCGTGTACTTTCACTTTAAACGACAATTCAATGCAATATGCATGGAGTAATGGAACAACAACTCAATCAATAACTATAACTCCATCAATGGCAACTTTATATGTTGTTACTGCAACAAAAAATTCAAAATCATTTATTGACACTTTAGAAATAAAACAAGTACAGACTGTTTATAATGAGGAATTAAAACTAGCAACAATAAGCGAAAATGGTAAAAATGTTGTTTTAGCCTGGGAAAGAACAGACAAAAAAGGAACAGCTAAATACAGTTTGTGGCGAGAAGGTTTAACAAATAAATATTCAAAAATTGGTCAATTACCTTTCGACAGTATAAGTGTTTTTGTTGATAGTTTAGCCGATATAAATAAACGTGCATACAAATATAAAATGACAACAACCGATACTTGTGGAATGGAATCAGATTTGAATAATTCGATAGCTCAAAAGACCATACATCTTCAAAAAACATTTATTAATAATGAATTACAATTAAAGTGGACTTTATATGAAGGGGCTGATATTTTAGGATATAAAGTTTTAGAAGGTGCAAATTATACCCAAATGCATGAAGTCGACTCTTTTGCAACCGATCAAACTACATATACTGTTTCTAATCCAGGTATAAATAAATATCGGGTTGTATCTATTTTTACTGATACAATTTCACCATCAAGTTTGAAAAGTGATAGTGGCCCATTTAGCCAATCTATGTCTAATATGGCTGAGAGTGAACTAACTGAAAGCAATGAGATTTCTCAGGAAATGGCCATAGTTGCTTTACCTAATCCAGCTAATGGAACATTCACATGTTTGGTAAAAAACAATAGTAAGGCTGATATATTATTACAATTAATCGATAACATAGGTATTATTGTTTATTCTAAAGTGTTTTTAAATACAACTTGGATTGAACAAAAAATAACAATTCCAACTGGAAGTTATTTCTTAAAAGTATCTTCTGGTAGTTCAGTTAAAACCATACCTTTGATAAGTTTTTAAACCAAAGATTTTAACAGAAAAGGAGCGATTTGAATAATTCAGATCGTTCCTTTTCTGTTTTTAAATATCAAGTTTTTTGTAACATCTTCAATCAAACATAATGAAATTGACATTTAATTATGAGAAAATAAATACTACTGTTTTTGTAGTATAAATACCCGATTTGTAAGGTAATTTTAGCGTTCTAAAAAAAATATTTATATCAATTGAAAAAAATGATAATAAATAATCACAATCTAAATTTTTATATATATTTGTGAAAGAAGTGGTCATTTGATTTTATGCAATTTTAATCATGTTTTTGAAAAGAATATTTACGCACATAATCGCTCTTACGGTATTTGTAGGAATATCGCTAAGTTCAGTTGCATCCGAAGGCTCCAAACAGGGAGAAGCTGAAAATAAGTCATTTAACGCTGGCGAGTTTATATTTGAACACATTGGTAATTCCTATGGATGGCATGTAATGACTATTGGTCATAAACACGTAGTTTGTCCACTTCCAGTTATCGTATTAAGCAGTACAGGTTGGCATGTTTTTATGTCTTCGGAGTTTCATCATAGTGAAACAGGTATTGTTGATGGTTTAAAACTTCCTGTTGAAGGACCAAATAAAAATCATATTGTTGAAGTAACTGCTTCTGGAGAAGAAATTTCGCCAAAATTAGATATATCAATTACGAAAAATGTTGCTGCATTACTTGTTAGTGCAATTTTGTTGTTATGGATATTCTTATCTATAGCAAATAGATATAAAAAGAATGCTTTACAAGCACCTAAAGGAATGCAATCTATTCTAGAACCATTAATCCTTTTTGTTCGTGACGATATCGCTCGTCCTTGTATTGGCGAAAAACGTTATGCGAAGTTTATGCCGTATCTATTAACGGTTTTCTTTTTCATCTTTATCAATAACTTGATGGGTTTAGTTCCATTCCTTCCAGGTGGAGCAAACGTTACAGGAAATATTTCGGTAACATTAACATTAGCAATTATAACATTTGTTATTATAACATTTTCTACAAATAAAGGATATTGGGGACATATAATTAATGCACCAGGAGTTCCTTGGTGGTTAAAAATTCCAATTCCACTTATGCCAGTAGTTGAAATTATTGGAGTTATTACAAAACCAGTTGTATTAATGATTCGTCTTTCTGCAAACATAACTGCAGGTCACATTATTGCGCTAGGTTTTGTAAGTTTAATCTTTATTTTTGGTAAAATGGCACCTGTTGCTGGTTATGGAGCATCAGTTCTATCAGTAACGTTTATGATTTTTATGTCATTACTCGAATTACTAGTAGCATTTATCCAAGCTTATGTATTTACTATGCTTTCTGCATTATATTTTGGAATGGCAAAAGTAGAACATCATCACGAACATGCTGAGCATTCAGTTGAACATGCACATTAATATTGTATAACAATTAACCTTTAATACTTACAAACATGTTATTGTCAGTTATCTTACAAGAAGTTGCAAATAATGCAATTGCAAAAATGGGTGCCGGAATTGGTGCAGGTATAGCAGCTGTTGGTGCCGGTATCGGTATCGGTAAAATTGGTGGTAGCGCATTAGAAGCTATTGCTCGTCAACCAGAAGCTGTAGGCGATGTTCGTTCAAACATGATCGTTGCTGCTGCACTTATCGAAGGTGTTGCTTTCTTTGCAATCGTAGTTTGTTTACTTATTCTCTTTATCTAAGAGTAATGCTAGAGATGTAACGCTTGGTTGCATCTCTGGTTTTTAAATGAATGTTTTAAATTACATAATATAAAAGAATCATGGAATTAGTTAGGCCGGAAATTGGAACCATATTTTGGATGACCTTAGTCTTCCTTACTTTAGTATTTATCTTAGGCAAATTTGCTTGGAAACCAATTATGGCATCTTTAAAAGAGCGCGAAGACTCTATTACTGATGCTTTAAAATCGGCAGAAAAAGCTAAAGAAGAAATGTCGAAATTGCAATCTGACAATCAAAAAATATTGGCAGAAGCTAAAGCAGAAAGAGATTTACTTCTAAAAGAAGCTCGCGACATTAAAGATAAAATGATTGCTGATGCTAAAGGAATAGCAAGTATTGAAGCTGCTAAAATGATTGAGAATGCTAAAATCGCTATAGAAAGCGAAAAAGCTTCAGCTATCAATCAAATTAAAGCTCAAGTTGCTTCATTATCTATCGAAATAGCTGAGAAAATTCTTACAAAAGAATTGGCTGATAAAAAAAGCTACGACGAATTAATGAGCAAATCGCTAGAAAATATGAAATTAAACTAAGGCATTACAAAACGTTTTACAATGAACGAAAGTAAAATTTCAGTACGATACGCCAAAGCATTATTCCAACATGCAATAGAGCTAGGCAAATTAGAAGAGATTAAGAAGGACGTAGAATTAGTTTTTAAAACGAGTGTCGAAGTACCTGCATTTAATTTATATCTATTAAGTCCAATAACGAAAGTTTCGGAAAAGAAAAGTCTTGCTTTAAACGTGTTTGGAAAATTCGTTTCGAAAGAAATGTTAGCATTCCTCGATTTAATGATTAAAAATAGACGCGAATCGTACATAACAGATTCAACACGTAATTTCCTTCAGTTATATAAAAAACATGCTGGAATTAAATCGGTTGAGCTTATTTCGACACAAGCAATATCTCCTGAGTTTAAAACTGCAATTATTGCTAAAATTCAATCGACAATGAATTCGAAGATTGAATTAACAGAAAAGATTGACAAAAGTCTACTTGGAGGATATATTCTTAGAATCGAAGACCAACAATACGATGCAAGTGTGTCTAATAAATTAAAGCAAATGAAAAAATCGTTGCTCGAAAAAAGTTTATAAATAATATTTAGAAATAATTTAACAATTACCTGATAATAAATAACACCTATGGCTGATATTAAACCTGCTGAAGTATCTGAAATCCTAAAACAACAGCTTGCTGGATTAAAGACCGTTACCGAATTAGAAGAAGTTGGATATGTTCTTCAAGTAGGTGATGGAATTGCTCGGATTTACGGACTATCAAATGTTCAATCGAACGAAATGATTGAGTTCTCGAACGGAATGAAGGCTATTGTACTTAACCTCGAGGAAGATAACGTTGGTGCGGTACTTTTAGGACCAACAGACCAAATTAAAGAAGGTGATATTGTAAAACGAACTAAGAGAATTGCCTCTATTATGGTAGGTGAGCAATTATTAGGTCGTGTTGTAAATACACTTGGTGAACCTATAGATGGTAAAGGACCTTTAACAGGAGAATTATTTGAAATGCCATTGGAACGTAAAGCTCCTGGTGTATTATTCCGTCAACCAGTAAACGAACCACTTCAAACCGGTGTTAAAGCTATCGATGCAATGATTCCAATTGGTCGTGGACAACGTGAGTTAATCATCGGTGACCGTCAAACAGGTAAAACAGCAATTGCAATTGATACAATTATCAATCAAAAAGAATTTTACGATAAAGGTGAGCCTGTATTTTGTGTGTATGTTGCAATTGGACAAAAAGGTTCGACTGTTGCAAATATTGCAAAAGTACTTGAAAAACAAGGTGCAATGGCTTATACAACAATTGTTTGTGCTACAGCTTCTGATCCAGCAGCACTTCAATTCTATGCTCCATTTGCAGGATGTGCGATTGGTGAATATTTCCGCGATACAGGTCGTCCAGCTTTAATTGTATATGATGATTTATCAAAACAAGCAGTATCATATCGTGAGGTTTCTCTTTTATTAAAACGTCCTCCAGGACGCGAAGCATATCCTGGTGATGTGTTCTACTTACATTCTCGCTTACTTGAAAGAGCTGCGAAAGTAATTAATAACGATGCTGTGGTTCAAAATATGAATGATGTACCTCCATCAATTAAACACAAACTTAAAGGTGGTGGATCGTTAACAGCTCTTCCAATTATTGAAACTAAAGAAGGTGACGTTTCTGCATATATCCCAACAAACGTAATTTCGATTACCGATGGACAGATATTCCTTGAGTCTAGTTTATTTAATTCAGGTATTCGTCCAGCTATTAACGTAGGTATTTCGGTATCTCGTGTTGGAGGTAATGCTCAGATTAAGTCGATGAAAAAAGTTGCTGGTACATTGAAAATTGACCAAGCACAATTCCGTGAACTTGAAGCTTTCTCTAAATTTGGTTCTGATCTTGATGCTGCTACAATGTCGGTGTTAAATAAAGGACGTAGAAATGTGGAAATATTAAAACAAGCTCAGTTTTCGCCAGTAACGGTTGAAGATCAAGTTGCGATTATCTACATTGGAACAAAAGGTTTGATTCAAGATGTACCTGTTGAAAAAGTTAAAGAATTCGAAACAGAATATCTAGAATATTTAAAGATGAAACATAAAGATGTGTTAACTCGCCTTGGAAAAGGAGAATTAGCCGACGATATGACTAAGATTCTTGAAACAGTTGCAAAAGATTTATCATCTAAGTATAAAAAATAACACAAGCGTTGATTCATGGCTAGTATTAAAGAAATACGCATAAGGATTGTCTCTGTAACTTCTACAATGAAGATTACCAGTGCCATGAAAATGGTATCGGCAGCTAAGTTACGAAAGGCGCAAAACGCAGTTCAACAAATGCGTCCATATGCTCAAAAACTGAATGAAATATTTGAAAATATTAGTTCGGGACTCGACTCGGTTGATGATTTAGTTTATGCACGTAAAAACTCAGTAAATAAAGTTGCAATAATTGTTGTTACTTCGAATGGTGGTCTTTGTGGTGCGTTTAATACAAATGTTGTTAAACAAGCTATTATCTTGGCAAAAGAGAAATATGCCAACCAACTTGAACTTGGTAATGTGCATTTCTATTGCATTGGTAAAAAAGGAGCAGAACAATTAAAAAGTCGTGGTTATTATGTAACCGAGAACTTTAACGAGTTATTTACAAAAATGACTTATGAAAAAGTATCGGCTGTAGCTACAAACTTTATGGATAAATTCGTTGATAGCTCTTACGATGCTGTAGAACTTGTATATAATAAATTTAAAAATGCAGGATCGCAAGTTGTAAGTGCTGAACAATTTTTACCAGTTGATGTTAGTTCAAAATCGAAAGGGAAAGCAGCATTAAGCAACGATTATATTTTCGAACCATCGAAAGAATTTATTGTAAAAGAACTTATCCCTAAATCGCTTAGGATTAAGTTCTATAGTACGATTTTAGAATCTATAGCGTCTGAACATGGTGCTCGTATGACTGCTATGCATAAAGCTACGGATAATGCTGGTGCATTCCTTAAAGCTCTTAAATTGGAATATAACAAAGCACGTCAAGCTTCAATTACAAATGAAATTTTGGAAATTGTTAGTGGAGCAAATGCTTTGAAAGGATAATTTTTATAAAATATTGTTTGAAAGGCTTTCCAATTTGGAGAGCCTTTCTTTTTTGTATATAAAATATATTTTCATATGAGATACGAAGTTCAAAAAAGCGCTCCACAGAGCGCAATTTATGGTTTAGGATTAATTGGTGCTGCAATCTATTTTATTTCAAAAGCAACGGGTTTTTGGATGGGTGTGATGGGTTTCTTTAAAGCTATTATTTGGCCCGCAGTTTTAGTTTTTGAGGTTTTTAAACGAATGGGGATATAATTAAATACTATTTATACCTAACATTTAGGCTAAAATAGTATTTAAATATCTATAGTTACTCAAATAATTTATAGATTATTCTTTAATTAATCTAAACGTTTTTTGTGAAGTTTTTGATTTAAATATTGCAATATATTCTCCCTTTGAGAATTCTTTCAAGTTCAGTTTGTGAAAACCACTTGTAAGTTCTTGTTTTATAAGCACGATGCCTAATGTATTATATATCGAAAGCTCTCCTGATATTTTATCATCGATAGCAATATTTATTACATCTTTTGTAAGTGTTGGATATAGTTGAACTCGATTTGAACTAATATCTTGAACCGATATTTTAATTGGTTCTACTATCGATATCGATTTTATTACACTATCAATACAACTATTGTTTACCAACTTAAGTTTTACATTGTAAGTACCCGCACTATCAAAATGATGTGTTACAATATTGCTATCTTTAAACGACTCGTTAACCGAAAAGTTCCAGATAGAAGATGTATAATATTTACCTTTGTTTTCGAATAAAACTGACAACGAATCGGATTGTTTTGTAAAATCGAAGTAGGCTTCTGGTTGCTGAAATACTGTTACATCAAACATATCCGACACATTACTTACACCCAAATAATTGTTCATTTTAACTGCTATGTGAACATTCCCAGAAAAACTTCTATTCCAGTCAACAATTAACGAATCGAGCGATTGTGTTACGGTGCCTGCATTGTTTGGCGATATTTCCCATGTACTTCCAGTTGCAAATCCCGATGGATAAACTTTGTAAACAGTTTGGTTCGCGTTGTTGCAAATAGTATTTGGTCCAACTGGAATCATTGGTTTAAACGGTATTTGGAAAGTTTTTAATCTTATATACGATGAATCTCTAGAAATACAACCCTTGTTATTTTTCTCAAGATAAATTTTCATTGTATCGGTATTGTTAAATGTGTAAAAAAGTGGACTACCCGTAAACATTTCGGAACGATTATTAAAATACCAATAATTTACTCCAGGACTAACAATAGCATTTCGTAATTCTATTCTATTTGTTTGTTGTGAATATTCAATTTTAACATCTTTTGGCATGTGAGATACTATAATTTCAACGGTATCAGATGTTGAATCGACCATCGAATAATCATCATAGATCGTTAATGCAACTTTTACTGTTCCATCGAATTGATCATTCCAATAAACATAGGGCGATGCAGATTTGTCTTCATCTAATGAAAATCTGCAGGATTCTTTGGGCAAAATGCTCCATTTATACCTTGATGCTTTCGACTGAGTATTTGCTTTTAAATTAGTATATGTGTTATATGTTTGACAAACAAGTTTATTAGCTAGAATAATTACAGGCTTTGTAATTGTTTCGGTAGCATTATTTACATTTTTAATTCTTATTGTATCATAATCAATACATGCGTTTGCGGTCATGTTATATGTAATTTCGTGAACGCCCTTTTGATTACATTTTATATCGCAGGAATCGTCAGTATTTCGTAGAAATGTAACATTATTTGGAAGTTTCCATCGATTCGTGCAGATTTGGTTTTTCTTAGAGTAAATTCTCATTGTGTTGTATCCAAGACGCAAAGTATCGAAAACATTTATAGTGTGCTTGTTTACAATTATCGTTTTAGTTTTAGTAATGATACTATCGTTTTGTAATACAATAATAGCTTGCAATACAACATTGTTATTAAAGGAATTATCCCATGCAATATCGACCGTATTCAAATTGGTTGTCATTGTTCCTGCAGTGGTTGGATTTAAACTCCATCCAATTGATTTTATCTGCGCATTATTTAAAATTTCGTAATGCGATTTTTCTGTATTACAAATATTCTTTGGCCCTATTGGATTGAACAAATCGGATTCACTAATTGTTACATTATATAAACGAGGAACAGTACACAACCCATCGGAAATTTCTAAAGTAATTGGGTACTGACCAGCAACAGAATAAGCATGTTTCATTGGATTTTTTTGTTCTACTGTTCCATCGCCATAATTTACTTTGCGAAGACTTGGATTGTTATTTGTTTCTGTAAGTTCAACTTCGTTTTCTGTTTTAATCATAGAAATATATCCAGAGGAAGGATATGCGTTTACTGTCACAGTATCCCATTCCGACCATTCTGTTATTCCATTTTCTGTTTCAATTCCAACTCCAATTGTATATTGTCCTTTGAATGTTCCAGTATGCTTGTATATATAAGTATTACTGTTTGTGTTCGAACCAAGATTGCAGTACCAGTTATATTTTTTAGCATTTGGGAAATTATCGACTGTAACAATAATAGAATCGTTGTAACAGGCACTATCTTTAATAAATCTGAGTATGGGTCTTTTCGTTAAATCAATTTTAAAACTATCGATCTCACGACAAGTATTTTTAATCTGTTCAACAGTAATTATGTATGGTTTATTAACAGAATACAAGTGCGAAAATGATATTGAATCGCTGAATGATGTTCCATCGCCAAGATTCCATGTTATACCTTTGGCATCTTCTACTCCATAGGAATTATTAACTTTTATAGACTTTCCAGCAATGTTAAAGTTCGATGAAATATAATTTGTACTCGATAAATAAACTCTTAAAGTATCTTTAGTTATATTTTGATTTGCAGCATTTCTTACCGTTACCATAATATCTACATTTCCAGTATAACCTTTATTCCATTTTATTTTACAATTTAAATTGTCGATTTTCTTTAAACTTCCAGCATGCGATGGTTTTATTTCCCAAATATAGTTTGTCGCATTGTTAACGGCATTGCAAGAGTAGAGTAATGTGTCGTCGTTCGAACAATTATTCTTTTTACCTGTAATTAGATTATTTTTAGGATCATTTATGTTTACAATAATTGTATCGGTAATAATACAAGAATTATTTATTGCATCAGCAATTATGGTATAAACTCCGCTAGAATCATACGTATGCTGTATACTATTATCTTTAACCGAATGTACCGTTCCATCGCCAAAATCCCAAATATATTTTGGTAAATTAGAGCTCGTGTTCGCTTGTACGAAAACAGTTGTGCTGTCAATATTATTTAGTTGTAATGATAGGTATGAAATTTTCGAAAGTGTTGTAACGAATGGTGTAAATGCTGGATTATATCCATATTGATTTTCGGACATTGCATATATTTTTACTGAATTTGCTTGAACATTTACATTCCATGTTACAGTTACAGATGTGTCAGTTGCTTGGAGATTTCCAGCCAATCGTGGTTCTACTTTCCAAATATAGGAAGTTGCTCCAATAGCTTTGGGAATTTTATATGTTGATGTTTTTATAGATGAAAGACAAACATCTTTAGGACCTATTGCTTGAAGCGTTGGAGCTGGTTCAATTCCTCCTGATTGGTAAATTGTAAAAGATCCGGTTTCATATAAAGTCTGTTTATAAATGCCAGCTGTTTTAAAAATATCGATAACAACAACATTGTAATTTCCAGGAGCTAATTTGCCTTCATTCATACTATATGGAACTTCTTCAACTGCGGGTAAAGCTATTCCACCAGGATGATCGAATGTTACTTCGTAATAAAAGGTATTACCAGTTCTGTAACGATTTGTCATTGAATACATATGGGTTTGATTCCAATAATATGCCTTAAATGAAACAAATATATCTTTCGTACCATCTTGGTGTATTTCGTTAACAGAAATACTTGGTCGATCGCCACAATACATTGCCGAGGTACATTCTTGCGATATTGCATTATATACATTACATATGAATAAACATACTGTTAGGAAAATAGTAATTCGTTTCATATTGATGAGGATTTATATAATATAATTGTTGTTATCTAAGACTATAATTGTTTAAATAAGTTGCATGTATGTAGTAATTTAAGTATGTTTTAATCTCCATTCATAATTATTCGAATAACAAATAATATGATTTTATTCCTTAACATTAAAACCATTAATAAATAACCACAATGGAAAGACAATCATTTCCCATAAACCACCAGGAACATATAAAATAGCTCCTAATCCACTTGTTGTATCTATTAAGCCACAAATATCGAGTATAGCACTTAGAAGTAGACAGAAATACCCAATAAGACCCCAAATAGAAAGAAATCTTGGGATAATTTTCGATTTGAACATCGAATAGTTTAATAGAATGCTACCAAAACCTAAAACAATCATGGCTAATTGGTATCCATAATACTTTATTTTTATCGCTAACGAAACTGATACGATATATTCAGAAATATCTGTTTTCTGTATATATTCTTTACCTAAAGCAATAACATATAAATAACAAATAGATCCTAAGAGTAATAGAATGCATTCTATTGTCCTAAGTACTACATAGCTAAGTGCAATTGTTTCGCTTTGTTTTTTTATAATTGGATAGAATGCTATTGCAATAAATACAATACCTATAGCCATTATTAAAACAGAGAATACACCCAATAATAATTTGTTATCTATTTGTAAAATTGTATGTAAAGTGTTTTTGAATTCTGGAACAACAAAATAGGCATCTATCATACCTGCAAGCATTGTAAAAATAAATAATGCTCCAATTAGGATTGCGTTTTGTCTATATGTTTTCATCTCTCTCTATATATTTAAGTTTTAATTGTCAAATGGAATAGGCCAGATATTCATCTTCGCGTGGAGTGCAAGTAATAATGGTTTTTCCATTTTTTAAATTGTTAAATCATTTTTTTATTACATTTTTTGGTATCGAGACTCCCTTTATCAACAACCATAATAGCAATACAACTTCACCCAAAGCTTCGGGAATGCTTAAATAGTTTCTCAATAAAGTATGGATTTCTTGATTAATTAGAAAGCTTAAACTGTCTACAATGTATCCAATTCCCGAAATTATTAAAACAATTGCAATTATTTTGGGGAAGAAATTTGATTGATATGTTAGTATAGCTAAAGGGAATAACCATAATCCCCAAAATATGTCGACAATGTATACACCTATAATATTTAAGTGTAAAAACATCGTTGATAGATCCGAAATCTGAGCTGGTGTAAATGCTGTGAGATAGCTCGTTCTGTTTAATAATACAAGAGACGTTGTTTGAAAAATAATATTCACAAACATTACCGAAACCGAAATAAACACCAATGTAAGCATCAGTCTTGCTTGTACTTGATTAACTTTTTTAAATAATCGATATAACGTAAGTGCTAAGAATACAAAAGCTATTTGTCCAATAATGCTACATATTATTGAAGTTATAAACTGAGATTCTGATTTAAGAATATTTTGAACCGTTAATTCGGCACTCTCGATGACAAAGGTTTTTGTAATATAAGTCCAGCTATATCCAGAACCTATTGCTAAAATTAAATACCATAATCCAGCAATTCTTGCAGTTTTTTTATTTTCAATATATTCTTTCATACATTTATTCTTAATTTTTTAAAGTCAAATCATTCACGATTGTTTCGTTTCTCCTTATGCAAGGATTTATTTCACTCTGTTTTTATTTTTGTGATCTTTCGCGTTGCTATTACAATTATAAATACACCAACAAGAACTAAACTAGCTTTTATATTTCCTAAATTCATTCCTTCGGGTTTTGTTAAATAATCGCCCATAGTTGCGCCAATTGGATGGGTCAAAATAATTGCGAACCAATACAAAAGCTCTCTCGAAATAGTTGTCAAATATACTAATCCAACAACAATAAGTAGTAACGCTAATAACAGAAGTGTTCCACCATCAAAACCTAATGGAGTATCGTGTGCAAGATAATCACCAAAAGCAGTTCCCAGCGTACTAGAAGTTAATATTGCTATCCAATAAAGGAATTCTGATGTTTTATTTAGTCCACTTTCTACGGTATTTACTTTTGAATATTTTTTCCAAATAGTAAATGTAAATCCTAAAGCAAAAACTAATAGAATTGTTCCATATAAATAACCTTGTTCTTCTGTATAACCTAATAATACATTGAATAAGGATCTAGAGATATAATCGGAAATAGTTGTACCAGCAGTACTTGCCAGTGTTATTACTGTCCAATATACCAAAGGTTTTTGACTTTTGGAATAAATCGAAATAGCTAACGCTATTATAAAAAGTGTTATTAACGCAATTGTACCACCACCATATCCGAGATTAAAGGTTTGAGATATTAAATCGCCTGCTGTTTCTCCCATTGTATTAGCACTTATAATTAAAGCCCAATAAAAGAGATTTATTTTCGGTAAATGTTTCATCTATTTACTCTATTAACAATTTTGGATAGTATTGAAACAACATTATTCTATCTTTTTTAATTATTTGGCGAACCTGCAGTAACCCATTTCTTTAATTGTGTTTTCTTACAATCTATTAATGCCGAACCTGGTGGCATAAGAGGCTTACTATTCAATTGATTAATAACTTGCAGAAGTAATCCATTATCTGCAACTGTTTTAATGTCGCTATATGTTTCGAGTTTTAGATTAAAAGAAGGAGAAGAACCACTGTGACATCCAACGCATGAGTTTTGGATAATACTATTAATTGGACCGGCAAAGTCGAATGTGTTCGTGTCGCAATTACTAGTGCAACTCGAATTTTTTGCACCTTGATTTATCCAATTTTTTATTGCTGTTTTTTGTAAAGCAGTTAATGGGCTATGTGGAGATGGTGGCATTGGATTGTCAGAATTGCTAAAAAGTGTTGTATAAACAATACTTGAATTTGCGTTTCCAGCAACCACACCTTTCATTAATGAAGAATATACCGAAAAGTTATATCCTTCAACATGGCTTATTCCATTATGGCATCCCGATAGGGTACAGTTCGATACAAATATTGGAAGAATATCGTTTGTAAAGCAAATTGAATCGGAACTAACTGGACTAGTAACTGGCGGAATAGTTTTAATCCATTTTCTTAATTGCGTTTTTTCACAATCAGATAATCCATTTCCCGAAGGAGGCATTAATGGCATATTGTTTAATTTAAAAATTACCTTTTCGAGTAATCCGTTTGCTGCAATTACCTTAACATCGTTTTCGCTTACAAGTTTAATTCCGTACGAAGGATTAGTCGTTCCATGACAACTTACACAATTATTTTGTATAATCTGACTTATAATTCCCGAATAGCTAAATTCGCTAGTATCGCAAGTTATTGTTGTTGTAGTACAAGATGTCGTATCGGCACCTTGTCTTATCCATACAAAAATGGTACTTCGTTGTTCTATTGTTAACGGTTCGTGAGGTTTAAGAGGCATTCGACCTCCAAATGCCATTGTTATCGATGTATATAATTCGCTTTTATAAGGATCGCCTGCTTTTATGAGGCTTTTCATTCCTTCGTAAGTACGTAAATCCAAATTGCCTGCAGCGCCTTCACCATGGCAAGAGGTGCAATTCGACGAAATTATAGGCATTACTTCTGTTTTAAAACAGACTTTTCTAACTTTACTTACATCGGTTTCGTGTCTACACGAGGAATATATTCCAATCGATACAAATATTTCTACTCCAAATAAAATAAACAGTATTATTTTATTGCTTTTGTTTAATTTCATAATGTTGTTTTATAGATTTATGAAGTAAAAATTATTATTGTTTATTACAAATTTATCGGGTATTCGTGTACCATAATTTATAGCGATTTGTTTTTCTTAGTTTTTTAATTCAATTGTCGTTGTTTCAGTTGTAAATAAATGCTCTGTAAAATCAATCTTAAGTTGTAACCATGTTTCAGAATCTTTCTTTACTTGCTTATAAATTTTCGCTTCTTCGTCGTTTTCTCGTTTTGAAGATTCGAAATGGAGTTCAAATAGAGGAGGGATTTTTTCAGTAAAATAGTTGCCTAAATAATAAATTTTAGCTTCATCGATTATTATTTCATTAAAGTACGATTCGTCTCGAAGCATTAATGTATTACATCCTGTAATAATTTGTAGTGCTTCTACAACATAGGTTCCATTTGGCACACTTGTTATCATCACAAAAGAATTAAAACCCATTTTCACCTTGCTTTGATATCTTATATTTGTTACAACATTTTTTATTATCAATTTACCACCATAACCCGTGCATCCGTATGAATTGTATTTAAGCTTCACTATTACTACAGAATTGTTAAGTTGTTCTGTTTTATTAGCGTCTGTAAAAGATAAAGTTCCAATTACAATAATGAAGTAAAATATAATATGTCCGATTCCTTTCATACGGTTTATTCTTAAAAGATATCTAAAGTATTCATATAAAAACATTTGCAATAGCTATATTCTCAAGAACAAAATATAGAATTAAAAGAAAAAAAGTCTTTACAATTTTGTTTTTTCAAAAGCTAATATAGGTAAATTCAAGAACCTACAATAAATTTTATTTATAAAAAAATAACGGTAACTTATCTCGTTTTCAGTTGGAACAATTTGCAATTTATACTTTTGGGTGCTCATGTTTTTTGTAATACATTGCTATGTATCAAACATGAATTTCCATTTATAGTCGGAAAAACAAATGAAATATTAATACAACGGTGTTGTTTTTCTTGGCTGAAAATTTTATTCGACTATTATCTTCTTTCGAACGATCATGTTATTATTTGACATGGTAATAAAGTAGCTTCCTGGATTTAATGTACAGATATCGGCAAGTTTTACAATAATGGGATTATTGCTAACTTCGACTTCGCCTTTAGAGATTTGACGACCATAAATATCTGTTATCGTTATAGTCGCGGTACTTATTTTAAGACATTTAATAACAAGATTGATTTCTTCGGCTATTGCTGGAATTGGATATATCTGCATTGAAATAGAATCGTTTGTGAACTTAACACTTTCAATATGACTATAACTAAACATGCCATCCAAATCGGTTTGTTTCAGTCTATAATAATTAATACCACCGAAAGTATAATTATCAATAAACGAATAGCGATGTTCCTTGGTGCTTGTTCCAGCTCCATCGCATCGATATATTTCTGTCCAGTTTGTGCCATCAAAACTTCGTTCAACACTAAAAAAATCGTTATTTATTTCGCTTGATGTTGTCCAATCTAAATTGCTATTATTGCCATGTTTGCGAGCAATAAACGTTTTTAACTCGATTGGTAAGGTACTTCCATCTATACCAACACCAAATGTCGAAAATGTTGAGATTCCCGAAGAAGTTACTATTGAATATGGACCAGTACCTGATATTGCATCACTAACCTGGGCTTTCCAAGTATCGTCGCCACCAAAATGTCTATTTTTAGAAATCGATGCTGTAGTGCGATTTAAAGCAAACGTTGCTCCTTCATCCGACGCATTCCATTGTAATTGTATTTTCGCATTAATATCTGCTTGAACCGTTGGTGTTATTTCCCATGTTCTATTAACTAATTTAATTATATCTGCATTTGGTGCACCACTTAATCCATTAGTATAAACTCCTGAAAATACTCTTACACTAAAATCTTGAGCTGTACCCGAATTTTGAATATAACAAGGAGTATAGCTACTCGAAGAAACTCCAACGGGGAACAATGTATTTACATTACTTCCAACGTGTAATATTTTTAAATACCCAGAAGAAACACCTGCATTATAAGCCGTATTTGTTAGTATAAAACTTGATGATGAACCTCCAGAAATTGAAGATGTTGTTAGAGTATGAGTCTTAACATCGAGAATGCCATTTGTAAGCGTTAAAGTACCCGAAACCATAACATCTCCAGTTAAAGTTGTTCCTGACGCATTATTTATAGTTAAATTATTGAAAGTTATTGATGGAATTGATTGAATGCCGCTTCCTAAAAAAACGACGCCATTTGCATTTGGGATAAAGGTTCCAGAACCTGTAAAATCTCCATATATATTTATTGTAGAAGTTGCTCCATCAAGTGTACCTGCTGAAATTAAAAAATTATTGACTGTTACTGTATTATTTGCAAATATGAGTGAATTATTTCCCGTTTTAGTAAAATGTTGATTATTTGAAATAGTTCCTGATAATGTAATTTGATTATCAGCTTTTATTGTTGATTCGTCTGCAAGTGAAATGGCTCCTGGAAAACTTGCTGGAGTTGCACTACTATTATATATCACACCTGCATTCGATACTCCTCCACTACCTTTAATTGTTAATGCTTCCGCATTTGCATAATTTTGTCCGTTTAAATCGAGAGAACAATTATTCTCGACCACTGTTCCAGCAGCTATTGAACCTAGAGCTGTCGAGCTTCCAAGTTTTAAAATACCACCACTTATAGTGGTTAATCCAGTATAGGTGTTTGCTCCCAAAAGGGTTAATGTTCCAGAACCAGTTTTTGTGATAGTTCCAGTTGTTGTTCCAATAATACTAGCTATTGATGTATTATATGAACCAGCCAAAGTAAGACCATGAGTTGCTCCTGTAATTGTTCCAGCATTTATAAGTGATATATTACCTGATGTTGCTACTATACTACTTGGACTTCCTAGCGAAAGTAATCCCCCATAGGTTGCATCTATTGCATTACTATTTATTAATGCACCTCCATTTGTAATTCCTGTTCCATTTAACGTTAATGGTTCGACACTAGCATAATTAATACCATTTAAGTCCAACACTGCCCCAGAAGTTACCGATGTTGCACCAGCTACAGTTCCAAGTGCTGCTGTATTATTAAGTTTTAAGGTACCAGCATTAATAGTTGTTGTTCCCGAATACGTATTTGTTCCTGACAATGTTTGTGTTCCCGAACCAGCTTTTACAAGATTTAATACTCCCGTTCCATCTGTAATAAGATTATCATAACTATAATTTGAAGTTGAGTTAGTTGTAAGGGTAGAAGCTGTTGCTCCATCATTTGTAATTTGTCGAATAAGTGTTCCTCCACTGCCCGTTGTTAATCCACCAACCGTTTGATTATATGAATTTAAATCTAATGTAGCAGAAAATGCTCCACTTTGACCTATTAAAATTACGCTTGAAGTAGTTATTGCATCAGTAATGCCTAATTTAATTGTTCCAGAAAGTATATCTGTTGCTCCCCAAGTATTGCCATTAGCATTTAACGTCCATGTGCCAGCATCCGTTTTAACTATTTTTGATGTTCCAATTGAAATAGTAGCATTCATTATACCATTTGAAATACCGCGCAAATTTAATGTTGTACAGCTGCCGCCAATTGTTCCTTGAATTGTAAATGTACCCGTTGATGATAGAATAGCATTGGAACCAGTCCCAGCCAATGTTATATTTCCATTCCATGTTGATGTTGCGGAAGCATTAAGATACGATCGTAAATCACCAGTAGTATTAGAGTTTAATGTAACTGTTTCGCCTGTTATTATCCGTCCTGGAATTGTTAAATACGTAAATGATGGATTCGGCCCTGCTGTCAACACTGTACCTCCTGATGTACTTCCAAGAGCAGTGTTATTATCGGCTATTAATGTAGAACTTGCAGCAATTGTTGTTATTCCATCATAAGTATTAGAACCTTGTAACGTTAAATTTCCCGAACCATTTTGATTTACTGCCCCTGTTCCCGATATAATACCTGAATAGGTATAAGAATTCGATCTATTAAATGTTAGTGTTGCATTATTAGTAATATTTCCTGGCAATATTCCAGTTGTTGAACCTGCTCCTATTTGCAAAATTCCCGCACTTATTGTTGTTGAACCAGAATAGGTATTTGAACCAGTCAAAATTAGCGTTCCAGATCCTGTTTTAATTAATGACAAAGCACCAGTAGCATCGGTAATTAGACCAGAAAATGAAGTATTTGAACCATCACCACCACATGTTAATGTTGGAGTTCCAGCTCCAGCAATATTGTCAATTGTTCCTGCTCCAGTAATTGAACCAACTGTTTCGCTAAATGTATTCATATCTAATGTACCGGTTACAGTAACTGCACTTGCATCCGGAATTACACCCGAAGCTCCAAGTTTTAATGTTCCTGCTGTAATATTTGTTGTTCCAGTATATGTATTTGGTCCTGATAATGTCCAAATTCCAGCATCTTGTTTTGTAAGACTTCCTGATGTTGTTGCTAAAATATTTGAAAGAGTTCCGTTATATGCTCCACCAAGTATTAAATCATACGTAGCTCCAGTTATAGTTCCAGCATTTGTTAGAGATATATTTCCAGAAGTAGCGATAATACTACTTGAACTACCAAGAGTTAACAATCCACCATATGTTGCTGCAGCTGCACTACTATTTTTTAATGCACCTCCACTTGTAATTCCTGTTCCATTTAACGTTAGTGGTTCGGCATTAGCATAATTAATACCATTTAAGTCCAACACTGCACCAGAAGTTACCGATGTTGCTCCAGCTACTGTTCCAAGTGCTGCTGTATTATTAAGTTTTAAGGTTCCAGCATTGATATTTGTTGTTCCAGAATATGTATTTGTACCTGACAATGTTTGAATTCCCGAACCTGCTTTTACTAGATTTAATACTCCTGTACCATCAGTTATAAGATAATCATAACTATAATTTGATTCAGAACTTATCGTTAGTGTACTTGCTGAAACTCCATTATTGGTAATTTGTCGTGTTAGCGAACCAGCAGTTCCAGTTGTAATTCCATTTAAAGTTTGATTATAAGAATTAAGATCGAATGTAGCTGAATAAGCACCTGATTGACCAATTGACATTAAGCTTGAAGAAGGTATGGCATTGTTAATGCCCAATTGTAATGTTCCTTGAACAATTGTAGTATTACCCCAAGTATTACTAGACGAATTTAAAGACCATGCTCCTGCATCAGTCTTTGCTAAAATAGTTGATCCTATTGAAATTGCCGAACTTAGACTCCCTGAGCCTGCTCCACGTAAAAGCATTTGACTACAACTTCCGTTAATTGTTCCTTGAATAGTAAATGTTCCAGAATTTGATACTATGCAAACACCTGCAGTTCCTGCCAAAGTTATAGTTCCATTCCAAGTAGAATTTCCTGTAGAAGTAAAATATGATCTTAAATCGCCTGTTGAATTTGTATTTAATGTGACAGTTTCGCCTGTAATAGTTTTTCCATTAATATTTAAATACGTATATGTACTTGCTCCTGCAGTTAATACTGTACCACCAGTTGTATTTCCTAAAGCAGTATTATTGTCGGCTATTAATGTACATGTAGCTCCAATTGTAGTTAATCCAGCATATGTATTTGCACCTTGTAACGTTAAAGCTCCAGAACCATTTTGATTTACAGCACCTGTACCCGAAATAATACCTGCATAAGTATAAGCATTAGATCTATTAAATGTTAGAGTTGCATTATTGGTTACATTACCGGGTAATATTCCAGTTGTTGAACCAGCTCCTATTTGCAAAGTTCCTGCACTTATAGTAGTTCCTCCCGAATAGGTATTTGTACCCGACAAAATTAGTGTACCTACTCCTAGTTTTGTTAAAGCTAAGGTTCCTGTTGTATTTTGAATAATACCAGAATACGTTGTACCAGTTCCATCGCCACCGCAAGTAAGGATTGGCGTTCCAGCTCCAGCAACATTATCTATTGTTCCTGCACCTGTTATAGATCCAACTGTTTCGCTGAAAGTATTCATATCTAATGTTCCGGTTACAGTAACAGCACTAGCATCGGGAATAACTCCAGAAGCGCCTAATTTTAAAGTTCCTGCATTTATGCTCGTTGATCCTGTATATGAATTTGGACCCGACAGAACCATTGTACCTGCGCCCGTTTTTATTATTCCACTTATTGCTTCTAAATTTGGGTCTACTTGGTATGCATTTGCAATTTGAGTTGAAATTACTAATGCTGGATTGCAGTTTGCAGCAACATTAAAAGTTGTTGCTCCACCATTAGTATTATCTCCAACATGAATAAAATTAGGACTTCCACCATTATTACTCATTGTTGATGTTGAAGTGCCATTCACAGTGACTGTACCCTTTAACGCAAATGTTCCCCATGTCGGCCATGCTCCTCCATTTGAAACAAGACTTCCACCACTTAAAGTAAGATTATATAAAGTTGTATATGTCCCATTAGCATAAAGCGTACCTCCTGCATTTACAGTAACAGTAGAAACTGGTATAACCATGTGTGTACCCATAAAATCACTTCTATCGAAACGAATAGTACCTCCATTATTAACTACAATAGAACCTGCTGCTGTTCCATTATTATACAATGATCCACTATTTGAAAATACTAAAGTTCCAGCATTTACTGATGTAACACCTGAATAAAGATTAGAATTTGTAATATTAATTTCACCTGAACCAACTTTTGTAAATGCTAAAACGCCAGTAGTATTATTAATTACACCCGAAAAAATTGTTGTTGAATTATTGCCACCACATGTTAATGTTGGCGTTCCAGCTCCAACAACATTATCGATTGTTCCTGAACCAGCAATCGATCCCACTGTTTCGCTAAAGGTATTCATATCTAATGTTCCAGGCGAAGTTATTGTTACGGCACTTGCATCGGGAATTACGCCAGCTGCACCAAGTTTTAATGTCCCTCCAGTAATTGTTGTCGTTCCTGTAAATGTATTTACTCCAGAAATAGTCCATGTTCCAGTATTTGCTTTAGACAAGGTTGTTACAAAACCACTACCATCGGAAATTATACCCGAGACTATATTACCAGTACTTGTTCCATCAAGTTGTGCTGTATGAGCTGCATTAGAAGTGGTAATTGTTCCAATAAGTAAATTTGCAGTTGTTGGATTAAATATCGAGATTCCAGAACCACCGCCTGATAGTACGCAGCTTGGAATTGTAACGGAATAGTTGTTTGCACCTGTAATAGTAAGAGTTGCTACAGCATGATTTAACGAACGAAATGAAACTGTATTTCCAGTATTTGCTCCATTATTTGCGACATTAATTGTACCGGTATAAGCACTATTTACAACTAAATCGGTATTTATTGTAATAGTACCATTATTGCCCGATCCATTATTTAGTACTTCTAGAGTACCTCCATTTATATATGTTTGATGTTGTAATGCATTTGTATTTGTTATCGATAAAATACCTGCATTACTATAAAATTTTGCATTTGTATTTGCTCCAGAAAGTGTGAGAGTTCCACTTCCACTTTTTATTATCGTTAATGATCCTGTAGTATTTTGAATTGAACCAGAAAATATACTATTTGTATTATCACCTCCACATGTTAATGTAGGTGTTCCAGCTCCGACAACATTATCGATAGTACCCGTACCTGCAATAGAGCCTACTGTTTCGCTAAAGGTATTCATATCTAAAATACCAGGCGAAGTAACCGTAACAGCACTATTGTTTGGAATTACGCCAGCTGCACCAAGTTTTAGTTTACCTCCACTAATTGTTGTTGTTCCATTATAGGTATTTGCTCCATAAAGAGTCCATGTTCCTGAATTTGTTTTGCTAACTATTAATCCAGAAGTATTACCTGAAATTATTCCAGTTATACTATTTCCAGTAGAAGTGCCATCAAGTTGAATGGTATGTAAGTTCCCATTTGTACTTATACTACCAATAATTATATTTGCTGTAGTTGGATTAATAATTGAAGTTCCAGCTGAACCACCCAATAAATCCATTGTAGCAAATTGTACATTATAACCATTGCTTCCAGTTATATTTAAAGTAGACGAAGCTCCAATATTACATGTGCCAAAAGATATTGTATTGCCTGTATTTGAACCATTGTTGCCAACATTTAAGTATCCCGTCAATGTTGAATTTATAATAAAATTATTGCTAAAACTTACGGTACCATTACTGCCAATACCATCAATAAGTACCGATAAGCTTCCACCATATAAATTAACATCGCCAGTACCTAAACTTGTTGTTGTATTTACAATTAAAGTTCCCAAACTTTGAATTTTGGTTGTTCCTGTATATGTATTACTTGCCGATAACGTTAAAGTACCTGAACCTAGTTTTGTTAATGCAATAGCATTCGTTATAGTGCCCGCATATAAAGTAGAAGTATTATTACTTCCAACAGTTAAGATTTTAGCAACGCCACTATTATTTATAACGGCACTTCCACTGGCAGCTAAACTACCAATTGTAAGATTGTACCCTTCCATTTGAATAGTTCCAGTTCCAGTTAATGTTAATGAACCGGTGGTTGTATAATCCGAAGTCAATGTTACAGTAATGCCTGTTGGAATGGTAATATCATCAGTACCCGAAGGCACTATATCTGAATCCCAATTCGCAGCAGTACTCCATAAACCATCGCCTCCACCTGCATCCCAAGTTTTACTAGAAGCATAGGTTATAAGTGTAAAAAATAATAAAGGAAAAAGTAAGAGTATTCGTTTTACCATTTTCATCTGTTAAGTTTTCATTAATTTCTTATTTACGAAAATAGTATTGTAAAAGTTCCATTGTGAATGCAATTTTCTTAACGTTATTTTTAATAGTAGTACATGTTGTTTTGAATATGAAAGTAACGTTACATACTTCTTTAATTCTTATTAAAAACGTTTAAAATCGAAATAGTTATGGTGCAACATCATTATCTAATTCCTGCCAATAAGTTCCATCAAAATACCAAACAGTATTTGTATCGGTGTTATAACGTAAATCGCCAGCTATTGGAGCTAAAATAGCAGAAATTTGAGCTCCTGTCATTCTTGCAAGTTCGCCCATTATAGTCCAATTTGGGACACCAGCTGTTCCAATATTATACATAAATTTTTGTTTATCGGTATTATATATAAACAATCCATTTGCTGGATTTACAATTGCCTTCATTTCGGCATCGCTAATTGTTGGAATTAGTACTCCGCCATTATTCCCAGGTGAACTTACGTCAAGTTCGGCTGCTGCATTTGGGGTTATTGTTGAAACTCCAACTTGTGCCATTCCAAAATATGAAATGAATACTGTAATAAAACAAACTAAGTACTTCATATTTTTCATTTTTATAATGATGTTCCTGTTTTTTTAAATTTTCGCCATCCCGACCCATTAAAATAATTCATATTAAAAGTTGAAGTATTAAAATAGATATCGCCACCATCTTTAATAGTAATTAGTGTTAGATTATTTGTTTGAGATGTTGTACCTATTTGATTCCAATCTGATCCATTAAAAAATTTAAATACATTATTGTTGAAATCAAATACCAACAATCCAATTGCTGGCGATGCAATAGCATTTACTTGATCTTCCGTTAAGCGAGGTATAAGAACACCTTTATCGTTTGCTGGAGATGTAATTTGCATTGCTGCAGATGCATCGGGGGTTTCATTTATAATGCCAACTTGAGCATGTATTGACATGAACCAAAAGGCGAATACAAAAATAGAAAGTATCTTTTTCATATGTTTATGTTTATTTTTTTGATTTAAGGTGTTACGTTTCCTGTATTTTTAATTTCTTGCCAATCGGTTCCATCCCAATAAAACATAGTTTTTGTTGTTGTATTAAATCGCAATTCGCCCAAATATAACCCTGTTCCAGTAGATAATTGTGTGCTAGTGTTCTTAGTAACTTCGCCTACAAATTGCCAAGCTTTTGCGGTTTCGGTGCCAGCATTGTACATGTAACGGCTATAACTTGTATTGTAAATTAATAAACTTTGAGGTGGATTTGCTATTGCATTCATTTGAGCTGTAGTTAACGATGGAATAAGAACGCCTTGTTTTTTAGGAGCAATTGCAGCGTCAGAAACAATATGTAATTCGGCAGAAGAATGTATAAATATTGTATTAATTCCAACTCCACTTACGGGAATTGAAACTGGAATTAATGGTGTAGTTGTAGAATTTATTGAACCAATTGTAATATATTGTCCATCTGAGAGATTAATTCCCGAAAACGAGTATGAGCCATCACCATTATTTGTTGCAGTTGCAGCCGATATTGTAGCATTACTAAATACACCATCGGCATCTAGTAATAATCGTAAATTTGCAGTAACAATAGCGCCCATATTCGAAAGATTAAAACGTATTTCGCATGCACCAATATCACCATTTATTTCATGGATTTTCCATACTCGTCCATTTCTTGCTTGAATCGTAGCTGGTAAATCTACAATTCCCGATGCTGAATTTGCTACATTATTATTGGCCCATGCTAAGAATAACTTGTCGCTAGAAATTGTATTTCCATTTAAAGCATTTGTTGTGGCAATAGCTCCAATTCCTATTTTTAAAATATCATCGGTATTTGCACTTGCCGATTGTTTTTGATAAAGAGCCGATAAATCATCGCGACCAATTCCTGCAATATCATATTTATAGGAACCAGCTGTTGATGATTTCCAAATTAGTGTTCCATCGGAAGCTGTATAATTTGTTGCTGGTGTTTGACTTATTGAAATGCCATATTTAATAGCTAAATAACTATATATTTTATTTACCTGTGCTGCTGTAAATGTTTGTGCATATGCAACAACTTCTGCAATATCGCCTTCAAAACCTTCGCCATCATAACCTCTACCTAATACACCTTGTCCGGTACTATTTAATTGAGTAATAGCAGCATTTGTATTTGAAAAGAATAAACTATTTTTAAGTTCTCTAATAATTTTACCGTTTGCGTTATCAAGCGAACCATGGATTATTGATGGGGCAACTGGATTGTTATACGATTTTACTGTCACATCTAAATCATTTCCATATTGAGCAACTGTTGCATCCAAATCATCTCTATATCCAAAATGCAAACCTGCATTCAATCCTGTTTGTTGGGTTCCTAATACATACGATTTTGTATTTGCATTGTCTCTGCGTACAACAGCAAACATGCTATAACTAGTATTATTTAAATACGACAAGTCAACATTAAAATATTCGGTATCGCCATTTGCAAATAAAACGGCAGGATTGTAATTTATATAATTCGAAGCAAATAGTGGATTTGAAGTTCCCGCTTTTAATGCATTATTTGACATGTCGCCGTAATTATTCCAACGCAACACTGGATCGCCAACATTTGCTAATACTCCTCCAGCATTATTACATACCCCAGCATTTGCTTTAAACCATATCACCATATTGTTTTTTTGCCCTCCAGGGCCAGTTGTTGGAGGTATATACACATCTTTAATTCCTGAAATAACGGTGCCCAAACAAGGATGTGTGGCATCGCATTGATATCGATAATAACCATAATTCATTGTTCCACCATTAACAACAGTTGTTTGACTTGCCGAACAAACCGAAAGATGATAATCGTTAGCACAATCGGTTCCAGCTGGTGTTGGTTTTATAAGTTTCCAAGAATACGAAGCATCAACACCTCCAGTAGCATACAATTGAAAATTTCCACCACCAATATCTTTTGCTTTTACTCTAATTTCGGGCGTATTAAAACCAGAAAAATAACCATATAATGCACCTTTTGACCCACCACTTTCAACTTGATGAATATATCCTAAATGAAAAGTTGTTGAAGTATTTTTTACCATATAATTGCTTCCTTGATTAACGGTAAAAGGATTAACGGTATAATACAAATCACTCACAGCATCGCCATCGGTATCGATTCCTGTCCATGTTGGATTAAACCCAGTCCAAGATCCTGCGCCTTCTTTATAAAAAAATGTACCTGCCGAATTTGTATGCGAAAGAAGAATAAATTTAAATGATGTTACTTGAGGACGTGTGAACGAAACTACAGAAGAACCAGTACATTGATCGACAGATGGAAGCGTTGCACCTGCAAGTTCAGTATCAGTTCCGTTTGTTACATATCCACTTATTTGCATACATAAAAAAGGATGATTTGCCGAAATAAGTTTGTAAGAATCGTTTCTGCTAAACGATGTATATTCATACATTTCGCCTTCGTTAAGTGTAATTATTGTAACACCATTAATTTTAATTACAGTACCATTTTCGAGTGCTCTAATAATAAGTGTTTGGTCGGCATTTACATTTCCTGTATTAAAATCGGGAACAATATATTTCGAACCTGCTTTGGTTATTGGAATATTTTGATCACCAATAACATCGGCAGCAATTGAACCTGCGCAATCGCCATCTTGCGCACTATCGTCTTTAACAGAAACAGCAATGTTTTTTGTTGAAGTAATTTTAATTCCAGAAATTGGTTTTTTTGTGCCCTGCGAAGCCGATTTTATTGAATAAATTTCGCCTTTATGCATTGTTATTGTCGTCGTTGTAAATCCTGAAAAAGATATTGAAGTTGGAACAGTTACCGTTGAATCTAACACCGTTGCATTTGTTATTGCAGCAAGAGTTGTATAACCTAAATGGAATTGTTCTTGAAAATATGTTAATATAACATGCTTTCCAGCAGCAGAATTTTCCCAACCATCATTTATTGTATATACACCAACGCAATAACAACATATATTAGCTGCAGTAGTATCGTTCCAAATTTTTGGTTGCAATGAACTTGATTGAAGTACTCCATTTTTCCATACTTCAAGTGTTTTTTGTGTCCAAAGAGTTGGAACACTCCAATCATATTCAAAATGTGTTGCTCCCATTAATGTAGCATTAGGTGCCGATGTTGCTTTTTGTTTGAAAATTTTACTTGCATTTTGAGTGGCTGTATTTGATTTGTATTCGTAAATATCGTTAGTACCTCCGCTCGAAGTTGTTGGGATACTTATTGTAACACTTGTATTATCTTCTGTTGCAACAATATCGACAGTTGTCCAAGAATCAAGAGCCCAACCACTACAACCTCCAGAAGTTACATTTTTATTAGGATATCGTGTTTGAATTAAAGGATAAAATGTTGTGCCTAAAGCTTCGGCACCTTTAAGGGTAAAAATTTCGGTATTATTATATGAACCTATTTCGTAGTATATATTTACGGGCAAATCCGATTCGATATATATGCCTCGTTTAAGAATGGTAGAATACTGGTCGGCTTCTACCAGAGCTAAATCAATGTCTTGACCTGTTTTGCCCAATGTTACAGTTCCAACAGAATTAGAACCCACCGATTCGGAATGTAATAATGTTTGCACACCACCAGGAAAATAATAAAAATTAACGACAGCAGCTGAAAGTCCTGTTGAAATTCGAAAATAATTTGGACCCTTATCAGCAGCATTATCGCCATCGCTATCGTGTGTCTTATCTATGTATGGAACAGCAAACCAAAATTCAGTATTGGTTTGAGCTAAAACATGCGAACTAAGTAATCCACATAAAAGTATATTGAATATTATTCTTTTCATCAAATTATATAAAATATTGTAACTACTATCTCTATATTGATTTTTCAGTATGCAAATTACTAAAAAATATTGCATGTTGTTTTATTCTATAACGAACTCTTTTAAATAAGTTTAAACAAATATTTAAAACTTAGTACGTAATTTATTTACAGTACTGAAGTATTATACATATTAGAATACCTATATTTTCATTCTTTTATATAAACAATTTGCAATTCGTTCTTCACATAATACTCAGTTTTGGGCCTATAAATATTTAAACTAATTAAAGGGTCAATTGGTTCCAAAAAACTATCAAATCTTTTCTTTTTGGTAAAATATTGCTTTGAAAAGTTTAATTATATTGTCGTTATTTTGTTTGAACAATCAATTAAAATCAAGTTTTATTAGTTCAATATGTTTGTGTTGCAATTTTTTAAAGTGGCTTAACAATACCAATGGTTGCATTAAATGTCGAGCTTATGAGAGTGCGAATTAGGGACAATTCAAATGAAGTCGGAACTTCTTTTTACGTTTATTTGCAAGTATTATAATAGATATAAAAGCCAACTAACGAAAGTAATATATAGGAGTATATGCACTTATAATTTTATGTTTTACTTTTATTAATTAACTGCTACTGCTTTAACTATTTTCCAAGCAATTGAATCTACATCTTTATAGTTTTCAATTTTCAATTCTATTGTTTTGGTCGATTTTGGAGAGAATATTTCGTATATCGTAATGTCTTTAATATCAATGGTTGTTTTCGTTTTCGTGAAATATGTTACTCGAACAACAGCATCTTTATAAGTCACTAAAGTTGCTTTATTTGTAATTGTACAATTTATCTTTAATTTGTTACCCCAAAAGCTTTCTTTAAATGTTCCACCTGCAGTTAAATATTTTGTTGGACTTTTTTTCTCAAGCATTCTTAATTCTTGTTTCAATTCTTTTGGGCTTTTTTGAATTGTAGAATTTGTACTTTCAGTATTTTCATTTTTACAACTATTAAATATAATTGCAGAACAGATAAGTATTTTTATTAATAGTTTTAGATTTTTCAATTTCATAATAATAAAGTTTTATTAAATAAATATCGTAAAGTTTATTCTATTTTTCAAACTATTTTATGGAATATTCTACTATCGTTACTTTAGCTAAACTTAGTGTAAAAGTCAGATGTTACTCATTAGAATAAATAATTTACCGTTAACGCATTTTTTATATCTCTTTTCGATAACTATCGATAATAATTTTGTGATTCTATATTCAAAACCTAAGGTTGGTGCAAAACCATATCCTAAAGTATTAATTTTAGCAGATTCAAGCATGGGAAACATTCCACCGCTTAAGACTAAATCTGCATAAGACTTAAATCCAATCAAATCGATTGCGAAATAGGGGATATACTTTTCCCTTAGTATAAAATCTTTTTCAAGACCTAAACGAATAGAACCTTTTTTTATATATCCTTCCGAAGATGTTTGATCGCAGCATTGTGGCTTATCGGGTGTATTTATTATTTACGTTTTATTTTAAACGTAATAATTTTATTTATTAATAGTTAGCCTCTTTCATAAAACAGTAATTTGCGGGCTACTTTATTCTTTTTAAAATAGGTATTTAGCCATGTTTGTTGTTCTTCCAATTTAAGTTTAATGTCATCAATCGATTTATTTAATTGATTAATCATTTCAACTAGATTTTCATTAGGATTTTTAATCTCAGCTAATTTTAATTTGGAAGTAGTAAATTTCAAACTTGCAAAGTTTAATATATTTTGTATTGCTGTATCGGATTTAGAAGGTGTAAACTGTTTGTTTCTATATTCGATAAAACTATTAAATATCTGAATTCCTAGATTATATTCAAAAGTCGCTGAGTTAAAGTTTTTAACAATGGTCGATTGTCTTTCATTTTCAATTTCTAATTTAAGATGTTGTAATCGGTCAAAAATCATAGAATTCTTTAACCCATTTTTCTCTACTCTATATGCAGACGAGCGAATTTGTTCCAAATGGCTTTGACTTTCGTAAAGACGAATTGAATCATTATAATTAAAGAATGATTTAGGCTCTTTTTGTAATTTGCTTTCGTAAAATTCTTGATTTGTTATTGGATTGGTTACACATTGCCATAGATAATCGAAAGGCATGTGCGATGTAATAAAATAGTTCGGAAAAGCCATAAAATAGTTATTATTTATTTTCCGTATAAATCGACCATCCAAAATAAATCCCGATCCCCAAGTGGGGTCGAATAAATACCAAGAACTATCTATTAAAGCAGCATTCCAAGCATGAGGCATATAATCGGTATACCCATTTTGTTTTGTATAACCTTCTATTACATACGATTTAATTCCTGCCTTTTCGCAAATATCGGAAAAAAGCGATGCATAATGTTCACATATTCCCTTTCGAGTTTTAAGTGCTTTTACAACTTTTTCCTCTCTTTTCTCATAAAAGTTCAACGCATAGATATTTGCAATATCATATTGAATGTTCGATGCAACCCAAATAAATATAGCTCTCGATTTAGTTGCATCATCACTAAATTTCGATGACATGTATTCTGCTATTTTATCGGTCGAAGTCGTTAAAGAATCAGGAATTGCAAGTGCAAGCTTATCGATAGTTGCTAATTCTTTATTCTTAAATCTTTGTGCAAATACAATTTGAGTCGTAATAAGAAAAATGAATAGTAGTTTTGTCTGTTTCATTGTTGTTGTTTATTGTCTTTTATCGTCATCAAATTTACTATCATTTATCGACTTATAAAAACGTCATTTTCGTCTTTTACTTTTATTGTTTTTTAAAATTGAGAACTGCCCCAATTAACGAAAGTGAAAAACGAATTAGCAAACGTAACGACTGTAAAGAAGAATAATGAATATTACAATTAATTTATACTATAAATTATCTTTCATTATTTCTTAAATCCCTTAAGTAGCAGATCTTAAAATTATGAATTACTATTAGGTATATTAGTCCTAACAAACGAATCTCCATTTCTTAAGTCAAATTTTATTATTCCATATTGTTTTTGCCAATATAAATATTCCGTATCGTAATGGACTTTATCATTACTAGTTGTTTCATTATGTAATTTGTAATAATTAAAGTATTTATTGTTCCAATATGAAATTGTATCGACAGTATTAATTTCTTCAAAGTTATTTGAATATTCTCCTAAGAATTTATAAAAGTCTAACAAGATTACTGTTTTATCTTTTCTTTTTATAATACTAAGTAATATAGGATCTTGGTATCCTTTTATTGTTATGTTTGGATCGTCTATATCACGAAACGATACATTCATTTGTCGAATTTTTCCGCTTTGTCCTTTATAAATAGAATTACTTTTATTCGATATTATAAATCTTTTGAATAGACCTGTTTTAATAGATTTAAAAACCAATGTATCTCCAACATTATATACATCAATCATGTCTTTTTCAACTTGATTAAACTCAAATTTTCTACATGAAAAAAGTGTTATGATAAATAAGACTAAAAAAAATCGTATCATTTAATTACTTATTATAATAACACAGATTGGAACCTCGATCGAATATTGCTTCGTTTTTTAGGCTCGGTTTCATTTTTTAATTATTCAACAATCAAACTTCTTGAAGTGATTTGGTCTTTACATATAATTTTCAATATATACATACCTGGCTGAAAAGTTTGTGTCGAAATGTTTTCATTATTCGAAACAGTAGCATTAAAGATTAATTCTCCATTTAATGAATAAATCTGTAAAAGCGAATTATCAGCATTTTTGATTGTAAAACCTAATTTTGAGGGATTAGGGTAAAATGAAACCGTTTCATCATTAATAGTTGAAATATCTGTAGCAGATAAAGATGTTGTTTCAATACTATTTGTAAAATCTTTCCATCCATATGCCGAAGCATAAAGAGCTTTTGAACCAATAGGCACATATAACGTACAAGCAGTTTTATCTACATAATTGAAATAATCATTTGATGAATTTAATACAATTGGATTGATTGAATTTGAATAAATAGATTGCAATCCACTGCAATTAGAAAACGCTAATGATTGTATTGTTGTCACCGTTGATGGAATTTTAATCGATTCTAAATACAGACATCCAGAAAAAGCCCCTTGGCCTATATTTATAACTGATGAAGGAATATCAAAATTTCCAGTTTTATTTTTAGGACATTCAAGAATACAAGTTTTATCTACGTTATATAAAACTCCATCAACCGAAATAAAATTTGTATTATTTGCATCAACATTCAAATTCCCATTACCCCAATTAAATGCCTGACTTCCAATTGTAGTTAGTGAATTAGGTATTTCTATGTTTGATAAGGAATTGCCTAAAAATGCTACAGAAGCAATGCTAGAAACTGAATTCGGAATTGTATAATCGCCTGTTTTTGATAGAGGACATTGAATTAATTCTGTTTTATTTTTATTAAATAAAACACCATTTTCCGATGAATATTTACTATTAACAGCATCTACAGTAATTTCTTGTAAACCACTTGCCGACAGTGCACTATGTCCTATTGAAGTAACAGATGCAGGAATAGTAATTAATGTTAGATTAGCACAATTCGAAAACGCATCCATTCCGATTGTTGCAACCGATGATGTAATTGTAAATGCATTTAATTTTCTTAATCCATTAAATGCATTTGAACCAATAGTAACTGTCGATGACGGAATTACTATTGTCGTTATAGGTCTAAAATAATTTTTCGAATCGTAAAAAGCAAATGGAGGTATACTGTTTGCCATATAAGTTCTTGAACTATTAGTTCCAATTACACCTGTATATGCAACAATTGTCGACCCGCTTAAATCTAACTCAATAATTGCTGGCATACTATCGCGAATAGTTATAAAATCTAATGCATTTATACTTCCTGTTACGGTTAAGTTAGTAACAGTACTTTTTTCCGATGCCGCTAAAACACTGTTTAAACTTCCAGCAGTTGTTACAACTATTGTTTTAGATATTTGAGCTTGCATCATAATCGAGATGCTCATGCTTACAATAAAAAGTAATTTTTTTCTCATCTGTTTATATTTATTTAAGTTTTTAATTGTCAGATGGAATACGCCATATAATCATCCTCGCGTGGGGTGCACCATGTCGCTCATGGCTATTTCATCTGTTTATAAGTTATAATTAGTTGATATCTTAGTTGTTTCGATACTTGGACATTTAACGGTCACTGGGGCGAAGTCGAAGTGACTACCGTTGCCTTATGTATTCATCTTTGAGTTTTTGTTCTTTAATCTTTATATCCCATTTTGAATTATCATATTTCTTCATTAATTGATATGTCATAATTCCAGCCAATTCACCTATAGCTGAAAAAAATATTACAGGAACTAAAAGTAATACCATTCCTGCATCACCCATAAATCCTTGTGTAATTGCAGTTGTAAGTATTATGGCAAGTCCACCAATAATTGGGACACTAAAAAATATAATAACAAATTCTCCAATCATTTGTGAACCCAATTGCTGTTTTTCTAACGATACTATGTTTGATACTTTACAACTGTCATTATTAATTAGAATCAATGAGTCATTTATAATTGAAAATTTTCCTTTTAAATTTTTAGCATTATTGTAAATACGTATCTTAGTACCTTCATTGACAACAAATTCTTTCCCGTTTATTTTATTAATCAAATAAATACTTTTCTTTTGTCCAAAACTATTTTGTTTGCAAATTAGTAACATACAAAACAATATTACTATTTTAGTTAATGTTATTGCTCTTCTTTTTTTCATTAGATTTAATACGTTTGAGTTGTTTGTTTTCTGAATTGTTTCAATGAGTGTTATTCTTTATTATTATTTTCAATTATCAAACTTCGTGTTTCGTTAGTGCGAACTTGTTGGTACCAATTATTTCTTTAAAAACATATATCCATTTTAAAATTAATTGGCATATTAAAAAATAAACATTTCCTAGTTTTACTCATTGTTATTTCATGTGTTTATATTTATGTAAATATTTGTTATGCAAGTCGTTTCGACTCCGCTCAACGACCAATTTAGGGTCACTGAGCGGAGCCGAAGTGACTACCGTTTCTTTATATAATCATAACCGCGTGGTGTGCAAGTTTTGCTCATTGTTATTTCATCTGTATTAAACATTCTTTTTGTATTGTTAAATACACCAGCCTGTTTTTATAGTAGCGACTGAGGTCGGAACCTCAGTCGAACATCGCTATTTTTTAAACTCTACTTAAAAGGTAATCAGAGCGAATAATTGCTTTATCAGCTTATTTAAGTAATTATTACAACACAACTATTTTTTTGTGTAACATTAATCGATTATTATTTACAACTTGAATAAAATAAATTCCTGATTGTAAATTTTCTTTACCAACGGTACATTGCTTGCCCGAAAAAGTAAAAGATTTTTCAATTTGACCCGATATGTTGATAATTGATATTGTACATTTATCTTGTATTTCACTAAATGATACTGTTACATCTGAAATAATGGGATTAGGATATACAGCTATAGTTTCAGATTCAATATTTTCAACTGATTGTTGTCCATTTGAGGGATATGAATAAATAAAAAATCCAAAAGCCACCGGACCTGAACCAACTTTTATTGTTGATGTTACTTTATTTGTGCTTGTATTTATAACACTTACGTTATTACTATTATTGTTTGCAACGTAAACAGAGTCACCATTGGGAGTAACAGAAATACCTTGAGGATATGAACCAACAGTAATGGTATTTGTTACTTTTTTCGAAATAGTATTTATAACACTTACCGTATTTTCGTTCGAATTTGCAACATATACCGTTTTACCATCGGGGCTGATTGATATTCCTTGAGGCCATTGCCCAACAGTTATTGTATCTGTTACAGTATTTTTATGGCTATTTATTATGTTTACAGAATTGCTTTTTAAATTCGTTATATAAACATTATATCCATCGGGTGAAATGCATAAACCAAAAGGAGAAAGGCCAACCGGAATAGTTGCTATAATAGTGTTGTTTGAACTATTTATAACACTAACGGTATTTGAAACATTATTAGTTACGTAAATTTTACTTCCATCTAAACTTACTAGAATTCCTCGAGGACCTTTATCAACGTTAATTGTCGAAACAATTGTGTTTGTTATACTGTTTATAACACTTACTGTATTACTTTTATCGTTTGCTACATAAATCATACTGCCATCAGGGCTAACACACAAACCTAACGGAGCAGTTCCAACTGCAATTGTTGCTGTTACCGAATTTGTTTCTGTATTGATAACACTTACGGTATTATCGTCATAATTTGCTACATAAACGTTGCTTGAATCAGGACTTATGCATACCCCTATAGGTCTAGCTCCTACTGCAATAGTCTTTATTACAGTATTAGTTTCAAGATTTATTATCGACACATTATTACTTGCGAGATTCGTTATATATGCATTTAGAGCAAATCCACTAAAGTTAAGTAGGAGAAGTATTGCAACATAAAGGACAATAATACCTTTTTTCGAATTTTTTTCTACTGTTATTTGTCGTTCAGTTTTCATGCTTATTAGATTTATATAAAATTACCTATGTTATTTTTTTCAATTATACCACTTGTTAGGCAAAGGCACTTTAGTTTACAGCCTCAACTTAATAGGGGTATTAATGTCTTAACAGTTTCACTTATGTGGGTATATAGTGAAGGCAATAATATTATTAAATCGTTTTGAAGCTCATATGGATAAAAGTTATATGTAACGTTATGTCCAGAATAATAGTAAATCGTTAATTTACGTCTACGAACTTGTCTTTCAAACACGAATGTAATAATATTATAAATTTGCTAACGAAACCCCTTCGTTAAACATAGGCTTCAGCCTGATTTTTTACATTTACGCCTGAGTTAGAAATCTCGGCCAAACGTTGCTTTGTTTATAACTTCGGTTTTACGATGGATTTTTATAGTTGATTTATTCTATTACTATTTGCCTAATGTCAATAGTCTTATTTTGTGCATCAATCAAGTGTACATAATATATCCCTTTCCCATTCCAACTGTTTAAATCAATAAATGAAGTCTGTTGATTTATTGCAGTAATAAAAACGGTATATCCTAATGTATTTACAATTTTCAAAGTATAACCATTCATAATAGCATAGTCACCAAAGTTAATTGTGATATGGTCTTTTGCTGGATTTGGATATACTTTTAGTGTATTTGTATTGTTTGGTGCAGCTATATCTGTTAAGATTGCTTTAATAATTAAAGTATCAGTTACAGAAACATGTACTGTTTGTATTACCTTTATTGAATCGGTAAATGAACAATAAGTTGGATTACTTACAAATTTAATATATCGATTTACAATACTATCACAACTACCATTCACAGTTTTTAAACTATCTGTTTTTATAAATTGTGATATTGGACTAATTGATGCATATTCAACATCTGAAACATGATATATTAATGTATCATTGACAATCGTTTTTATGCATTTATTTTCATAGTAAAGGGCAGAAATTTCAGATGAATTTAATGCGCGATTATAAACTCGAATATCGTCAATTTGACCTTTAAAATATTCACTTTTTAAAGATATAGAACCTAAATACATTCCACAATTATAATCGCTAGAAGTAGATACATTCCATGTTTTATCAAGAACACCATTAATAAATATCTTGTAAACGTTTCCTTCTTTTTGTAATATAACATGATACCATTGTTTTGAAATATAATGATTATAATTTGTTGGCTGATTCACCAACATATTCCAAGTCACATTGTCTGGATTTGAATTTAACCAAAGGGTTAATCCATTATTAGTACAAGATCGATTTATGTCGAGACCGATACCATTATGAGGTATTGTATTAAAGAAGTTTTGATAACATTGACTAACATCATAACAATTGAACCATTCAGATAAGGTAAAGTTTTGACCTATGTTAAAGAATTTATTAATCATAACAATGTTATCAGTAGTACCATTAAAAAGATAGCTTTGATTCTCATTACCAAATCTATCCGAAGTAAGTTTTGCTCCGTTTACTGTTCCATTATTCCCATTTCCACTTTCATCGTTAGCATTTCCATTAAAAGGCCAATAGCCAACAAGACCATTGTTTGGCAATTGAGTAAATGCATTTAATGCTAATGTTAAAATTACAAATGTTAAAATCTTTTTCATATTGTTAAAATTTAAATAAGTATTAATAAATATCTACTTTGTATATGTTACTATAAATCAAAACATAAAATTTTATGATACTGTGAGGTTTGCCACTAATATTCATTTTAAAACAATGTTTTAAATTATTTAGAATCAACGATAATCAATATCATATCATTCATGTTTTTTCAAAAGCTAATATAAGTAAAATTACGAATCGGTAATGAGTTTTAACTATAAAAAATGAAAATAATTAACCTTTTTTTTGTTGAGATTAAAACTATTTTACAAGCCTTATATTTATTGGCTTTTTTGTTTTTGCATACAATCGTTTTGATTTTTGCTTTTGTGATTTGTTGTGCGTTCGTGCATTGTTTCTATTCATGTTTTATTTAAGTATATCAATTGCTCTTTCCAATACTTTATCTTTGCCGTTAGCAACATCGGTTGAATCATTTTTAATCAGAATGTCAGGTGGATAACCCACTCCTTCATAACTAATTCCTTCAGCATTTCTCCAGTCACCAACTGAAATAGCATATACCCAACCATTTGGCAATATTCTTTGAATAGCATCAGAGAAAGCCCCAGATGTTGTATCTCCAACAATTGTTACATTATCCAATTGCGCCATTGAAAGAGTAAAAGTTTCGGCAGCACTGATTGTGAACCTATTCGTTAATAATACTACCGGCTTTATGTATTGCGTTTCACCTTCAGGTTTAATCCTGTAATCGGTGAACGAAGTAAAATCGTTATGTCCGGGCCCATTCCTTAGCCTGAATTTAAAGGCAACCTGATCCGTAGTAGCAAAATGACCGGCAATAAAAACGGAGTTCATATCCATTCCGCCTTCATTGTTTCTTATGTCCAGCACTAATCCATCAGTATTTTTCATATAATCCAGAATTTCTTTCAGTGCATTCTGATAGAATATTTTACTTCCCTCCATATTAGCTAGATGAATATATCCGGTATTTTCTTGTAGTTTGCCATAAAATATTGTTTCCCCAATGGACTTTTTTTCAAGGAGGTAATTATTACTTATGGTTGATTCTTTAAAATCAGAAAAAGTTTTTTGCTTGCCTAAAATACCCGATTGGTAGCTTTCTAAATGGCTATTTGCAGGCACTAAAATCACATGATTGTCATTCAATTCATCAAGCATAAGAGTTAGCACATTGTAAAGCTCTTCATCCGAACTATTTTCATTTAATCGTGGCCTATAAACACTATAAAGAGAATCCCAATTAATATTTTTAACAACAAAACCACCATACATTCGATCAAAATTGTTCCATAAATCATCAAAACAGCTGACCGGATTATTCTTAGTTTCCCCTGGCAAAAGCATTTTGTCGCATGATGAGAAAAATAGAGTAACTATAAGTATAACGAGTAAAACAAGCTTTTTCATTTGTTCTTCAGTTTTTTAGTGAATAATACCAATATCTGATTTTCATAGGCGGTTATGCCTCTCTTTTTTGAATAGTGGAACCAATCGAACTTATATGCAATTCCCAAATCCCATTTTTTTGAAAGTTTTGTATTATAACCAAAGGCAAAGTTTAATCTTTGATATGAAAGAGGCGTAAAAAATTCTGAGCCCATAAGATAGGTTGCAGAAAAGTCTCCATGTTTACCATCTGCAGGGTCATTTGCATAAGGTAACCTTACCATTATCCCTGTCAATGGGAAAGAAAATGACAAATTATAAGATGACCGTTCATTTATATCGCGAATTATTGTAAGTTTTGGGTTTATACCGATTTCATTCATTACTAATCTTGCAACCGGATGGAGGGAGAGGTGTAAGTAGTGCTTAAATTCACATCCAACATAAAATTTGCTTCTAAATATTTGTGCATTTTGAATTCTTCTTTGGTACCAAACGCAAATTTCTTGTTGAAAAAACGAAGCATGTTTTAGTTTCAGTTTCTCATTTTCGAGTTCTCCTTCATTATTTACCGATGGTATATTGTAATTAAGCTCATCATGCCTGATACTACTTACCAAACCAATAAATGGGATTAATTCGGTATGAATCCCCCAAATTTTCTTTTCTGATAATACATAGTATCCAATACCTAAAGGAACAATATCTGCCCTATATATTAGCGGGGAAACCTGTTTATCCAACATTCGTAACTGCGAATATCCTGTTGTCAGCATAAAATATCTTTGTCGACTTATTATTGATGAATCAGCGTTTTGGGCGGAAAGTCCCTTAACCATAAAGAATGCCATAAATAACAAGCTGGTATTTATAACCCTATTTTTTCTTCCTGAAAACCTTTTTGTCATTTTAATATTGTTAAATGTAATTTGCATGATTGTCTCTATTGCATGACACACAACTATAATATAAACACAATTGTATTTATATATTAAAAAGTAATTATCAAAAGCTAATATAAGTAAAATCACGAACCAGCAATGGGTTTTAATTATAAAAAGTAGATGTAATTAACCTGGTTTTGTTGAGTTGAAAAATTATTTCTAAGCCATTTGTTAAAGTATCGACTGAGGTCGGAACCTCAGCCAAACCGCTCTTTGTTTATAACCTCAGCTTAACAGATTTTTTTTAAGCATTACTAATCGTTATATAACCTCACTTGTTTTAAATACAGTATTCTATTTTTACTTTCCAATTTAAATTCCACATCTAAACCAAAATCTAGATATGATTTTGATGTAAATGTATGGCGAAAAAAGTATTTCTTAATCAAATCTAGCTGATTTGCAAGATTTTGTATTTCAGTTTCATTCATTACTAAATTATTGCCATTTAAACTTGATTGCGTTATTATATCAACCGTATTTTTGTTTTTATAAATATCATCTGCACTATTTGGATAACAAATAAATTGGTCGGAAACAATTCCTTCTTTGGGTTTTACAACACTTTCATCGCCAAGTTGAGCATTAACTACAAACCCGTAATTATCTGGACGATATAAATTTTTAGTTATTGCCACACCATTAACCTCCTCGTTTGGAAAAGAACGATGAACTAGTATCCCCATATATACAATTCTATGGTCAATAGTAAAGTACTCCCTCTCTGAATATGCCTCAAAAGACCATAAACTAGCCCAGACCTTTTTGATAGCTACTTCAAAAGAATTCTTTTCGTCATATAAAATTCCTGTTTTTGATGTGTACAATCCTGCTCCTGAAAATCCTTTTGCATCTTCTGCATTAGTTGACGAACGAAATCTCATTCGTACACAGTCACTATTGGCTAATGCTCTGTTATATATTGAATGTAATAATCCAGAATCAAGCGGAGATGATAGTATAGCATCTCTAATATTCTTGAGCATATACTTTAACGAGTCAATGTTGTGAATCTCATTCTTCAATACTAACAAATTGTCTATTAATTGTTTTACAATAGAGCTTTGAATATGTTGATTATAAAAATAGAACGGAATTACAAATGCACATTCGGGTACTTTAAAATCACATTTTTTACTGAGTTGATATAAAACGCCGAAATTACTGGCTTTATATCCAGCATATTTGAAAGCTTTTTTGTCAAGATTTTCTACGCCAACCAGAGAGTCAACCTTAAGGTCAAATTTCAACCTAATCGGATTCTGATTTGATTTGGGAATTGGGAATTTATCAACTAAATCAATGTTGAAAGTGTCACTCAAAACATCAAGACAAACTTTTTCATTATTCAATTTTAACAGAGATGAATCTTCAAAGGCCAATTTATAGGCACTTATCGGAATCTTTCGATTTTGTCCTAAAATAATCAAATGACTAAGAGGTGTTTGAAACTCGTTGACTATAACACCTGCTACCTTTGGCAATCCTAATGGAGTTTCATTAATAACGATAATGTCATTCGGTTTAATATCGTCGTTCTCAGATTTCAAATCATTTATAAAATGTAAGACACCACAACCTTTATATTTACTAATTGCCTGATAATTTAAATTTCTATATATGTCAGAAGGATTCAATAGTGGGATTTTACCTTCAAATGACGAACGATATTTTTGCAGCCTAGTACTATTTAGAAGAAGGTGTAAGCTATCGCTAATAAAAGTTGATTTAGAAACAATATTGCTAAGCAGAATTATATCCTCCTTAGTCATTAAATCTACTGGTGTAATCTCTAGAGCATATATGTCAAGCGATTTAAAGTAAATAATAGTAGCAAGTAAATATTTTCTTCTTGGATCATTAGTATAATTAATTTTATTAAAGAATTCTAATTCAACATCAGGCTCTAATTCATTGCTACAGAATTGATGGTGATATGTGAAGTATCTTGAATTGATGTAAAAGATTTCTTTTGACTTCAAAACATAAACTACTTTTACCGCTGAAACCTCACTATATTTATCAACTAATGGTGGTCCCGAAAAAATGTCATAGTCGTATTTGCTATCAAGTCTCTTCACGTAATTTTGTCCGAAAATACTAACAGAGAGTAAAATAAATACAAAAATCGAAATCTTTCTTTTCACTATTTATCAATGTTACTGTTTGATTTTTCTGAATAAAGCTAACTACGGCAAAAACCAGCGAAGCGGAATCTCTAAACTGCGTCTGTATCAACCCTGACGATAATTTGATACGAGAACTGAACGTGTAAAACCCCTTATTCGGCTTAGGTTCTACCTAAGCCTTTTGTATTTCTTTAGGCTACAGCCTATTTTTATAGATGCGACTGAGGTAGAACCTCAGCCGAACTTCGCTTTATCTTAACCTCAGCTTAACAAGGGTGATCTCTTAACTGTAGTAATTAATGAGTGTGGCTAAAACTTTTATTACCACAAATTGGACACTTTTTACCTTTAATAATAAAGTAATATAACAGATACAAAAACCAACCTATTGCAGTCAAAAATAAAACGATAAACAATAACCAGTTAAATTTCTTTTGAGGAACTACATTCCTATTACATAGGCTACACCATTTTGCACTCATATTTTTAGTTTTTTAAATTTAATTAATCGCTACTGCTTCTATAACTTCCCAACCAATTGAATTTACATCTTTATAGTTTTCAATTTTCAATTCGACTGTTTTTGTTGAGTTTGGCGAGAATATGTCATATATCGTATAGTCTTTAGTGCCAAGGTTTGTTTTTGTTTTCGAGAAATATGTTACTCTAACAACTGCATCTTTATATGATGCTAAAGTTGCTTTATTTGTTATTGAACAATTTATTTTTAATTTATTACCCCAAAAACTTTCTTTATATGTTCCACTTGCTGTTAAATAGTCTGTTGGACTATTATCCTCTAGCATTTTTAATTCCATTTTTAATTCTGTTGGGCTTTTGTGACTAGAAGTATTTGAACTATCTCCACTTCCGTTTTTACAACTATTTAATGTAATAGACGCAATGAATACAATAGTTACAAACCGTTTAATATTTCTCATTTTCATATTGTTTTTGTATTATAACCATCTTTTTACTCCACCATGATGTGAACACGTTCCTCTTCTGCTTTGGCTAAAACTATATGTGCCATCATAGCATTCTGCAGAAGCACCTTCAGGTGCAGAATTGTAATATGTTGGAGATTTTACTCTTACTCCATTTGAATTTGTATAATGTCTTACTCCTGATCTTGATGAGCTATAGTTATTATTTTTAGTTGTTACTTCTTTAAGAAAATCAGTCTTTACATATCCAATCTTTCCTTTATAATTTATTTTAGTCCAACTTTCATGTTCTTCACTATCTACTATTACTGTAACTGCAACTCCTTTGGGTACAGTTCCTATTTTGTTGTTTGTAATCTCAGGTGTTGACCTAAGATTAACAATTTCAGATACAACTTTTATTTGTCCAAACGAACAAATGGTTAATAGGATTAATCCTATTATTATTTTTATTCTTTTCATTAGTTTAATATTTCCTAATTATGCTCAGTACTCTATTTAAATTTTTTCTTTTCTTCATTACTGAGCATTTCAAATTCATTTTTTACAACACATATAAGCTCATTTTCACCTATTCCGCGTATATCAACTTTTTTAACTACGAATGTTTCGTGTAAACTTTCATGCATTTTTTTGGGGTCAATGCCACGTCTTGAAAAACAAAAACTTAAAGAGTTATATTTTTGTAATCTAGCTGAAACATTTATACACGGTCCAACAAAATCATTTCCATTACCTACCGAATAAATTATACCTCGAGCTATTCCGCATCTAAGTATTTGGGGAGCGTCAACTATACAATCATTTATTCCATTAATAAATTTAGATTTATAATTTTTACATATTTCGCGCATTGAAACTACAATATCAGCGATTTCACCTTCACTTAATTCAGAAGTATCCCATAAGAAAAGAAGTCCATCTCCCATAAATTTTGATAAGAATGGTAACGAAGCATAAGTTTTATAGCCTTCTTCATACTTCTGATCAATTAGCTCTTCTTTAATTTGTTGAAACACCCATTTTAAAAATTGGCTTAAAAATTCGGGAACTGCTAATTGTGGATCAATTTGTTTACAGAATTTTGTAAATCCCTCCAAATCAAACATTACACTTAATGCGTCAATCTGGTGTGATTTTGCACTTATTTGTCCTAATCCTAAAATATTTTCAGAAAAACTATCAAAGTTGTTTTTTGAAATTATTGATACTTTCTTACCATCTTTAATTACTACTTCTCTTGTGGTTTTAAATGTGCTCATTCCTTCGGGGTTTAATATTTTTCTAGAATTTTATATTCAATATATACACAATTATATTTAATCGGTTTTAATATTACTAAATAAAGGGAAAGCAAAAGAAATTAATTCCATTTCTGTTTTCCAAAAGCTAATATAAGTAAAATCACGAACCAGCAATGGGTTTTAATTATAAAAAGTAAATGTAATTAACCTTATTTTTTGTTGAGGTAAAAAATAATTTACAAGCCTTATATTTATTGGCTTTTTTTGTTTTTGCATACTATTGTTATGAGTTGTTCTGTGTGTTTTTGAGTAAATAATTAAAATTTTTGGCACAATAATTGAAAATGTGCTGCCGTTATTTTGAAAATTACTCACAACTTAAATCTTACATTTATGGGAAAACTAGAAACAGGCCATGCCAAGAACATGGCCAACTTCGATGAGCTGTTAACCGTTGTTATCGGCTATGGAACAATTTACAAACCATCTAAATCGTCAATTCTATTACCAGCATTGCAAACACTTGCAACAAATGCTCGTAACGCTTTGGCTGCGGTCAACATCGCCGCAGCAAGTTATCACACCGCAGTTGCCAATAGAGAGGTGGCATTTTCTACCCTCGGCAAACTTTGTACTCGCATACTCAACGCTATTAAAGCAACCGACACCACCGAGCAAATAGACGATAACGCCAAATCGTTGGTTCGCAAAATTCAAGGTACAAGAGCATTGCAACCTGCAGCAATTGCTGCCGAAAAAGCTTCAACATCGGAAACGGTTGTTGCAAAAACAAACTCGAGTTCGCAAATGGGCTTCGATACCCGTTTAGATAATTTCGACAAACTTATAAAACTGCTTATCGGAATTACCTTATATGCGCCCAACGAAGCAGATATTAAAACCGCAGCTTTAACTACTCTCTACAACGACTTAAAAGCCAAAAATACGGCAGTAGTAACCGCAGCCGTTGCACTATCAAATGCCCGCATAGCTCGCAACGACATTTTCTACAAAACAAATATTGGCCTCGTAGACCTAACCCTCGATATTAAAAATTATGTTCGTTCGTTATACGGTGTAGGAAGTCCCCAACTTAAACAATTAACAAAGCTTAGTTTTAAAAATTGCAATTAAGAATTGCAAATAATCTCTTCTAATTTACCTATTGCAAAGCGCCTTTTACATATTGTAATCGGCGCTTTTCTTATTGCCTTCCGCAGTTTACAAACCATCGACTGCATTTTACAAATAGCCTCCTGCACTTTTCAAGTAACCTCCTGCAAATTACAAACCATCTCCTGCAAAATTAAAACCCTCGTCCGCAAAGTTCAAATAACCTCCTGCATTTTTAAAACTGCTTCTTGCACTTTTCAAAGTATCACCTGCACTTTTACAACTATGAGTCTCCTTTCTGTAGAGACGTTGCCTGCAACGTCTCATGCGCACAACGAAACAAAAATAAAATCGCACAACCACAATACCGTTGTCGCCACAATGTATTTCGATTTCAGTCAATGTGTATAATCGAATACCTTTCCCTCGGCAAGCTCGGGAATCTCAGCCATAATTCTAATACAAATGTCTCGACAAGCTCGACAAGGATTTTAGTCGAGCCTGCCGAGACATATTCCTCTCAAGCATTCCGCCAAGGTCCCCGAGCCTGCCGAGGGGAGCAGTTGTCGTTGCAAATCGTATCAAAACGCTAAAATATTTGCATCTATAATAATATTTTGCTCTTATTGTGAACTTATGACACATAGAAGCGATGAGCTATTTAATCGATACATTGTAATGCAACTTTTTAAACATCCGAATAGTCTAAACATCGTTTTGTAATAATATAATATAAAAAATGTACTATGAAAAGGTCTTTTATTTCAACAATAATATCGGTTTTATTGTTTTCCGTAAATGGGTTACAGGGGCAAATAGTATTTAAATCAGACGTTAAATATTTACTCGATTCTGCTATGACCTATAATTTCAATAGCTCAACAGATTCTATTTTGTCTGGAACTACAAGACATCTTTATCATTGGTCTGGTATCGACTCAATTTTTACAAACGCAAATTACGACTTCATTAATAAAACATGGATAAAAGATAGTACTACAACATTTATCGATTCTCTTGGTCGAGATACAACGAGAATTACAATTGATAAATATGGTTCGCCCAATAAATATACAACATCCTATAACCAAAATGGGCGTATTACAAGTAAAGCATATTATGCCTGGAGTATAACACATTGGTATGGAATAGATAAATCTGTTTTCGAGTTAGATAGTTTAACTGGAGATTCAACAGAAACTGTTTTTGATAGTGATAGATACCCTTATTCGTGGGATTTTGTAAATTGGAAATGGGGATTACCTCATCGGAAATATAGTACTAAATATAATGCAAATGGAACGCCAAGTAGAACGTATTGGTTTATGGCTGTAGATGAAACAGGTAATATGGCTTTAATATTTAAAAATCTTTTCTATTACAATAGCCAAAATAAAGTTACACTCGAAGATTGGTATTATTCAAAACAACAAAGCTATTTCGACTGGACTAATGAGAGGAGAATAAATCGATCTTATGATTCACAAGGAAACATGATACTTTATTCAGAATCAGTTTTACGAACAAATTATAATTATTGGTCTACGGGGAATAAAAAGAAATGCTATTACAAAAATAATGTATTAATGAGTGAATGTAACCTTGGATCGTATGATACTCTTGGAATTACAAATAGAACTAATGATAGTATAAGCTATAGCTACAATAATAAAGGTCAACAAATATGCAAAACATATTATGTTAAAGATGCATCGGAACAAATGCAGCTTGTTTCTAAAACGTATTCTTACTATTCGTTAAACAATGTTTTAACTCCTATTGATACAAGTAATATTTCTGCTATTGAAGAGCAAAATCAATTTGAAAATATTTTAGTATATCCCAATCCAGCTTCCGATAAACTCTATATTTCATCAAATGATTATGAGTCTAAAGATATTGTTCTCTTTTCGAGTAATGGACAAGAAATATCGAGGTATAAATGTAATCTTGGAGAACAAGAAATCTCACTCAATGGTGTTGTCCCAGGGTTTTATTTGGTGAAAATTACAAGTAAAAATCAAACTAGAATTTATAAAATAGTTATAAAATAATTGTCGTCTTAAAAATGTAACATAACATTCGAACTACGACCGTCACCCTGAGCTTGCGGTTGCTGAGCGAAGTCGAAGTATTGAAGGGTCTTGTATCTCAATTAATTACTAAAATATAAACACATGAAAAATATAACTTTTGCTATTCTTTGTTTCCTTTGTTTAGGAGGAAATGCTCAAACAATCGAAAATACATTATTACAAGATTCAGTAGTTGCTTACGACTTTACCACTACTTCCGATTCGACGAAGAGTCTTTTTAACGAAACGACCTACGACAGCGTTGGTAATAAAACAATTATTGGTTATGAAATTGGTAATAATGGATACATTCCTAATTTTAAAACAGTTATAAAGTACGACTCTAAACATAGAGAAGTAGTTTCTGAATCATATTACTTACCATCAGGAGCTACTGTTTGGATTGGTATATCTAGAAAAGATTTTCAGTTTAACTATTTAGATAAAGTAGAAAAAGAAATTAATTATCAATGGGATAATGCAGAACAGCTATGGGTTGCAATTCAACAAACAGAATATAAAATAGACGCAAATGGTTTTGTAAATGAAATTATAGGTTACGAATGGCGTAGTTTGTATCAGAAATTGGTTGCAACAACAAAGAGAGAATTCACGAAAGACTCAAAGGGCATTGTATCGACAATTAAAACATCGCATTTAGATGTTAGTACTTGGATTAATGATAGTTTAATTCAATATTACTTTTCGAAACAAGGTAAAGATTCTGCTATAATTAATAATGCGTGGAATTCATTAAAACAAATGTATGAACCTATAACAGCTCTTTTTTATACATACGATATTAACGGTAAAAAAACGATCGAAACAACCAAAATATGGGAAACGACACAATCAAACTGGATGGCAATTGGAAAAGCTGAACGCTTTCTCGACTCATTTGGTAACGACACATCAATTGTTTATTCTTATTTATCGAATAACATTTGGGTAAATTCGAAAAAAACAATAAAGTCATTTGATAATAATGGAAATCAAGTTATTGATGGAAGTTACGATTGGAATTATAATGATAGTATTTGGATAGGTTCCTTTAAAACAGAAACTATTTTTGATAACCATAAGAACCAGACAAGTTATACTCAATTTTATTGGGATTATAATAATTCTAGATGGTATCCAAGCTATCGATATAGTAATACATACAACAATAAAAATAAAAAAATAAGTGATTTTATTGCATATTGGGATTATACCGATTCAGTATTAGTTCCAAGAGTTAGACTTGATTATTACTACGATAAAAACGATTCATTAATAGCAAAAGAAGTGTGGGCTATTCAAACAGGAGAAACACAATACAGCCTTTCTAATAAAGAATTCTATTATTTTTCAAATCATATGATTCAAATTCCTCAACAAACAGCATTTTCTAATGAATCGGCTTTAACTGTATCTCTTTATCCAAATCCTGCTCATAATTATTTGCATATTAAAACCAATAGTAACAATGGACTCATACAGATACTATCTTCTAATGGTGTTATTGTAAAATCGATGTATTTCGAGACTAATAATATAGCAATAGCAATTGATGATTTGAATGTGGGAGTATGGTTTGTAACAATTATTTCGAAAACAGAAAAATTGGTTAAGCAATTTGTTAAGTAGAAGATTGAAAATACTGTTGCATTTTCAACTCAATCCCACTTTTACAATCATTAATGGCATATTGTAGAGACGTTGCCTGCAACGTCTCATGTGTTCCGATAAATACCAAGAAATACCGTAGTTTTTCCTCTCGACAAGCTCAACCATAATCTTTGTCATATTCCACCAAAGAATTAAGACAAGGTTCCCGAGCTTGCCGAGGGGATTAGTTGCCATTGCAATATGCATCAGTTCGGTAGAGACGTTGCACGCAACGTCTTATGTGAAAAACACCCCAAACCCCTAAAGGGGCTTACTGTCCCAATAATTAACATTATTATAGAAATAAAAGAAGAATAGTTTCCAACTAGGTATCGCATCAAGTCCCCTTCAGTCGATTTAGGGGCAAACAATAAGTAAACAACTAAAAAACGGCTTATTTGCTGTTTCTATAATACTTAAGCACACTATCGCCAAGTGTTTCGCTTTCGTAAAGTTTTGCCGAAAGTTTTGGAGCCTTTACACCTTCTACAAACTTTTTGTTGCCAATAAATACACGAGCTTCGTCCCACACACCGTCATCGATAAAACTTTGCAAAAGTTTAGTGCCACCTTCTACAATAAGCGATTGAATATCTCGATAATGTAAGGCTTTCATTATAGATGCAACCGAAATATTGGCTTGGGTAACATATTCTATGTTTTCGGTATTTTCTTTTTGTCTGTGGGTAAATATAATTGTTCGAACCGAGTTATCGAGTAAATGCAGATTTTCGGGAAATGTTAATTCTTTATCGATGCTTATTCTAATGGGGTTTTGTCCTGTCCATTCGCGCGTTGTAAGCGATGGGTTATCGGTTTTAGCGGTGTTTGTTCCCACCATAATTGCAGTTTCTTCCGAACGCCATTTATGCACAAGCTTTTTGCATTCATCGTTGGTTATCCACAAACCTTTTTGCGAGGTTTTTAAATGTTGTGCAATGTCTATAAAACCATCTTGCGTTTCGGCCCATTTAAGAATAACAAAGGGTCTTTGCATTTCGTGATAGGTAAAGAAACGACGATTTAACTTTTTACATTCTTTCTCTAGAATTCCTTTTTTTACAGTAATACCATTACTACGTAAATGTTCAATTCCTTGTCCAGCAACTTTCGAATTACTATCTATGCTGCCAATAATAACTTTGGGAATCGAATGTTTTACAATTAAATCCGAACAAGGAGGCGTTTTCCCCCAATGCGAACAAGGTTCTAGATTTACATATAAGGTCGATTTTCGCAGTAAAGATTTATCTCTAACCGAATTTATAGCATTAACTTCGGCATGTGGTCCGCCATATATTTCGTGATATCCTTCGCCAATAATAGTACTATTACAAACAATAACACAACCAACCATAGGATTAGGCGCTACATTACCTTTCCCTAGTTTAGCGAGGGTTAGGCATAGATTCATGTAAACTTCGTCCTTAGTCATAATTGTGTAACAGTTGTGTAAGGTTTTATTAATATATTTGTTCTAATCAGAAAACTTAAAAACATAAAAGTATGGCAAAAATAACATTAAAAGGTAACGAAATTAACACAAAATCGGAATTACCTAAAGGAATAGCTCCAAATTTCACCTTAGTTAAGAGCGATTTGTCTGAAGTTCAACTATCAGACTTCAAAGGAAAGAAAGTAATTTTAAACATTTTCCCTAGTTTAGATACGGCAGTATGTGCTTCTTCGGTACGTAAATTCAACGCAGAATTAAACAAATTAGCAAACACCGTTGTACTTTGTATTTCTAAAGATTTACCTTTTGCACACAAACGTTTTTGCGAAGTCGAAGGATTAGCAAATGTTATTTCTTTATCGGAATTTAGAGATAAAAACTTCTCATCGGCTTATGGTGTCGAAATTCTCGATGGTCCACTAAAAGGATTAATGGCTCGTTCTGTTGTTGCTATCGACGAAAAAGGTTCGATTATTTACAGCGAATTAGTTCCAGAAATTGTTCAAGAACCAAATTACGATGCAGCTTTAGCAGCAATAAAATAATTTGAATTATATAAGAGGAAGTTCATTTACATATAAGTATAAATAGAGAGAGCCAAGACAATTTGTGCAATTGAAATGCAAAATATCATTCGAGCATTCGACAAAAATGCGTGCAACGAGTGAAAAACGCTGTAAAATGGTATCATAAACGTTTTTTTGTCTTGATTTTTTGTTACTTTTTTATCAAGAAAAAAGTAAGGCAACTAAAGTATTTTATTTGTTTTGAGCTTTCATAAATAAAAAATAGATCTATTCAAACTAACCCAATAAAGAGCTAATTCAAAGTTGAAAGGTTTCATTAAAGTAAGCGAGTTACTATTTGATAAGCCGAAAGGCAGCTTTTTAAAAGGGTTGGAATGAATGTTTCTTTTACTTCGCAATAACCCTATATTGCGAAATACCATAACCACTCCAAATTCCAATTCCACCTTTTACATTCGAAATTAAATTTTGGCCATCTGCTCCAAAAGGGTTTCCGCCATTTAACATTTCGCGTTCGTAACCTGTCCAAAAATCGAAGCTTGCTTTATCCATTGTGCAGAATTTAACATCAACAGTATCGCCAACAGGGAAACGATAATCTACTTTCTTGTCGGTATTTGTTTGTAAACCTCTGTAAAGAGGAAACTCAATATATTTTCCATTAAACGAAGCATCGTCTATTACCGACAAATGGGTTGCATAAAACTGATTTTGTTTGCGGTATGTTCTTGTAAATGCACGATAATAATTCGTTTCGTTAGCTGGATCGTCGAACCCAACCCAAATAAGTCCCTTTGTGGAATCCTTATCGTTTCGTTGGTATCGTATGGTTTTTAAATCGAGTTTTTGTGGAATAGTTGTTTCAGAAGTAATGGTATCGCCATCGACAATAACTTCTAAATGATAGGTTTTACCAGCTTTACCTCGTAACATATTCGATCTGTAATAATGTGGTGGGAAATATTTTTTATCGTAAAACAAAATTAAAACTTCTTTTGCATCGTCGGTCCAAACGGTTACTTTCGCATGTGTTTTTACCACTTCGAAATAGTTCGATGTGTCGATTACCGATTCATAATCGGTCGAACCCGAAATAAAAACATAAGCGAACCCACCGCTTTCTATTCTGCCATCAATTACTACTTGTTCTTTTATTTTCGCATCTTCTTGCTTTTTGCACGAAAGAACAAATAAACAAATGGGTACTATTGTAAGTATCCACTTCATCGACTTATATCTTGGTAAATATTTGAGATACTAGACCCTTCGACAGGCTCAGGGTGACATTCGAACAAGCAAAAGCAACAAAAAATATTCGCAATACGAATGTCATGCTGAGCCTGTCGAAGCATCTGTGAAATTGTATATTTACAAATCATTTCCATTAAAAGCTCATATTATAAGTTACAGAAGGTAAAATTGGGAATAGATAAACCTTTTTCATTTCCACCTTCAATCTGTATTCTTTAAGGCTTCCCGAAATATTATAATACATATAATAAGGATTTAGATGATTATACAAATTCGAAACCGAAAAGGTTAAATCAGATTTTAAATGTGGCGAATCTTTAAACGAATATTTTATTGCCACATCTGCCCTATGATATGCTGGCATGCGATATCCATTTTTAGAACCATAGATATTGATAATGTTATTTTGAACAAAATATCGCGAAACGGGCATTGTAATATTTACCCCCGATGAATAAGTAAACAATGCAGAAAAGTTCCAATGCTTCGACATCTGATACGATCCAGTAACCGTTAAATCGTGTGGTTTATCGTATTTAGCGGGAAATGCTTTTCCATTGTTTAGTGTTTCGAATGTTCTAAACGATCGCGAAAAAGCATACGAAATGCCGTAATTAACTTTGCCAATGTACTTATCGATAGATATTTCTGTTCCATAAGCCTCGCCCGAACCCTGAGCTACTACCGAGCTGATGTCTTTTGCATCAAAGAAATTGAGCATTGTACCAGCCGATTCCGAAACATCGTTCATCTTTTTGTAATATGCTTCGAGGCTAAAACTATATTTCGATTTCAGCCTATAATATCCACCAGCTATTTGTAATGCTTTTTCGGGTTTTACGCCCTTCATCGAAGGCAGCCACATATCAGTTGGTAATGCCGACGATATTATTGGTATTAGTTGATTATATTGAATGTTATAGGTCAAAGATGATTTTAAGGTATTGTATTCGTTTATAATATACGATGCCAAAAGCTTTGGTTCGGGATATGAATACATTTGAACCGATTTCCAAGGATCGTAAAGCATTGAATCGGTTGTTTGCCCAACAACATTCGAAATGTAACTAGTGTAAGGACCTATTTGTTCGAACAACGAATATCGAATACCAGGAACAATTATTAATTTTGAACCAATATTTAAAGAATACTCAATAAATGCTGCCGATTCAATAGCATGTAATGTAATGCTTTTACCAAAATCGAGAGCCATTTCTTTAACTTTTGCATCAATATTATTGGGATTGTATGTGTGTTTTAGAGCTTCAATTCCAAATCGTAATGGATTTCCCTTAATATCCAATAACCAATCGCTTTTAAAACGAAGACTTTGAATTGTGGTTTTCAAATCCATGGTGTACATATATTGCCCAACATTATATTCTAAGAAATTCTTACTCCACGCTAACGATTGCGATGTAGAAAATTTGTCGTTAAAAGAATGTTTCCATTTAATACTTGCGGCAGTATTTCCCCACTTCAAATCATTTGTCAATTCGTTTTTTGGATTGCTTAATAAAAAAGCGTCGTTACCTGCATAGGTCGATAATTCAAGTCGATCTTTCTTGAATTTTGTAGCTATTTTAATATTATAATCTTGAAAAAAATATCCATTCTTGTATTCCGAGATATTACTATCGAAGTATTTGTTCGCTATGGGAAGAACTATTTTATCTATATACGATCGTCTTCCCGAAAACGAAAACGAACATTTATCTGTAATAACGGGTCCGCTTACCGAAATATTGGAAGCCAACAATCCAATCGATGCCCGATTATCCCAATGATCCATATTTCCTGCATTACCTTCTATTATCATGGCACTTGCTAAACGACCGCCATAACGAGCTGGAATTCCTGTTTTGTAAAACTGAACCGATTGAACTGCATTCGTATTAAAAACAGAATACATTCCCAGTAAATGCGAGCAATTGTAAATTATAGCTTCGTCATAAAGAATAAGGTTTTGATCTTGGCTACTTCCTCGTACATTAAATCCTTGACGACCTTCAACTTGTTTTACACCAGGTGTGGTTGCCAACATTTTCACAACATCCGATTCGCCAAGCATGGTTGGAATCTTCGTTATTTTCGTTTGATTTAAGTAGGTTAATTGTTGTGTCGAATTTTGTGAATTATTGCCTATAATACTTACCTCTTGTAAATTCGTGTTTGAAGGTGTTAAGCCAAAAGTAATTGTAGTGTCGGAGTTAATTGTAATCTTTTTACTAAATGGTTTATAACCAACAAATGTTACTGTTATAGTTGCTGTTTTGTTTATTTTAATTCGAAATAATCCTTTTGAATCGCTGGCAATTTGATTATTTGTTATTAAATCTATAATACTTGCACCAGGTAATATATTACCACTTTCGCCATCAACGACAAAGCCTGTAATTATCTGAGCAAAGCTATTTGCTGTAATTATTGTAAATGATAGTAAGAATAAGAGCTTTTTGAACATTCGAATAACGTTAGTATTGCAATGATACTAAAAAGAGTTTAATCTATTGCTTTAAAAATAAAAAAGTCGTCTGCCATATTTCAGACAGACGACTTCGTGTTTATTAAAACTTTCTAATTAATTAGTTGCTGTAGTTGTCGAAGGTTTTACTTCTGCTTCAAATTTGTCTAATTCAGTTTTTAAGTTATCGAAATTAGCAGCATCACTAAAGTATGTCTGTGCATCTACTTTACTTCCATCAGGGAATGTTAACCAAAATGCAAGAACTGTTTCTGTTTGTCCTGTTGGAACACCATAATGATCTAATACATCTTGCGATTTAGCATATAAACTTACATCGGCAATTTTCTTTGTAGTACTAGCAAATATAGCATTTAAAGAACAGTTGTTGTTTATTGTATTTACAATTACAGTATTATCGTTTATGTTTGATAATGCATCTATTGCTTTTGTAAAGTTTAAAATATCAATCGAACCAACAATTTTAATATCCATTATTTGATAGTAAATAATGGAAGTATTTATAAATTCTCCAACTTTAGAAGCTACAGGAGTAATTGTAGAATCGTTATAATATGTTTCTAGTTCTTTAGCTTTAGCTTCAGTAATAGTTCCGTTAAATTCAGCACCTTGAGCCATTAAAATTGTTGTGTTATGTTTAATAGACATATCGCTTGTTAGTTTGGTTGTTGAGTATGCGAAATTGTAATTAAACGAAAATGCATCAACGGTAAAACTTGTTGCAACAGATGTAGGAATTCCGTCCGAATTGTAAGAAGCCGTTAATGAATATGTCATTGCATTTGTTCCATCAACTTTTAAATATGCATTGCAACTGGTAATAGCATTGTTAACACTGTAAACAGAGTTTGATGTTGGAACAGATGTAAATGCCATATTATATACTTTAAATTCACCAGTGTTTGTTATATCGCCTTCTTTACCTGGGAAAAGAACTTTTATAATATTTGTACCCTCTGCGGCTGAACTATCGAACTCATCGGTAATAAAATTGTATGTATAAGTTGCAGCTATTTTAGCAATTTCCGATTGGAAGTTTGCTTCTGGAGTCGATCCTTTTAACGATTTTAATGAACTAGTACTATTACCCGACATTAACGATTTTAATAGTTTAGCAATTGGCAATTTATTGCCTGTTACAACAAATGATTTTGTTGTTGAACTATTTCCTAATCCCAAAAGACTTGTAATTGCTCCTACAGCTGTTGTCTTTTTAATTGCTCGTAATTCATTAACAAAATCAACCCCCGCTGTTTCCATTTTTGTTTTATTTTCAGCAGTTGTTTTAGCTAAATCTTCGGTTGGTGTTGGAGTAACTGTTGGAGTAGGATTTACCGAGATTTTTGATGAAGTATCTACTGGCGTTTTTGGATCTGGCGTTACCGAATCTTTCTTGCAACTAAAAGCAAAAAGCGAAATACCAGCTGTAATAATCAATATTGTCTTTTTCATAATCGTCTTTTTATTTTAATTTTAGGTATGTAAAAATACTACTTTTTATATACGAAAGCAATTAAATAACAATAAAAAAGGTCTATTCAATTAAGAACAGACCTTTTGTACTGTATTGTGTGTAATGGGATTATCCTAAAATAATCTCAACTTTATAGGTTTTACCTTCTGGCATTATAGGAATGATACAGCCTTGAACAGCTTTCCCATCAACACTAAGTGATTTTACTCCTTTTTGTACTTTATTAGGATTTTTTACTTCGATATCAAAAGTAGCTCCGCGGAATTTGCGAGTTACTTTAAATCCAGTCCAATCAGCAGGAATACATGGGTCAACTTGTAATCCATCATACGCTGGTTTAACACCTAGTATATATTGTGTTATTGCATAATAGTTCCAAGCTGCTGTTCCAGTTAACCAAGAGTTCTTAGCTTCACCTGGTTTAAATGCATCTTTACCTGCAATCATTTGAGCATATACATAAGGCTCAACTTTGTGTAGGTCGCTTATTTCTTCGCGGAATGCTGGAGAAATCTTTTGCCAGTAATCGTAAGCATTGTTTCCACGTCCTAAAACGGTTTCTCCAATGATAATCCATGGGTTATTGTGACAGAAAATACCTGCGTTTTCTTTATATCCAGCAGGATAAGTAGAAATTTCGCCATATTCAATGTAGTATTTTGTAAATGCTGGATTGTTCAATACAATTCCGTGTGGTGTGTCAAGACGTTCTTTAACAGCGTTCAACGATTTTTCAACCATTCCTTCTTCAAGACCAATTCCTGCCATTGTACACCAACCTTGCGATTCGATAAAGATTTTAGCTTCTTCGTTTTCGTTAGTTCCTATTTTACGACCAAAATAATCGTAAGCACGGAGGTACCATTCGCCGTCCCATCCTTTAGTTTTGATGGTTTCAACCATTTTATCAACTTCGATTTGAGCTGCAGCTGCTTCGTCGTTTTTGCCAATTTGTTTACATAGTTCGATATAATCGCGACCATATACTACAAATAAACCAGCAATCATTACCGATTCTGCTGTTCCACCACTTTTATTTTCGGTAGTTTGGAACGATTCGTTAGGATTTTTCGAGAAACAGTTGAGGTTTAAACAGTCGTTCCAGTCAGCACGTCCAATTAATGGAAGTTCATGTGGTCCTAAGTTATTTACAACATGATAGAACGATGCTTTTAAATGATCGAAATGTGTTTTAGCACGAGTTTCGTCATTATCGAAAGGAACCATTTCGTCGAGTAACGAATAGTCGCCAGTTTCTTTAATATAAGCTGTTGTAGAAAGAATTAACCACAATGGATCGTCGTTAAAGTTTCCACCTACTGCATTGTTTCCACGTTTTGTAAGCGGTTGATATTGATGATAACATCCACCATCTTCGAATTGTGTTGAAGCAATATCAACAATACGTTCGCGAGCACGCGATGGTATTTGATGTACGAATCCAACTAAATCTTGGTTAGAATCGCGGAATCCCATTCCACGGCCAATACCCGATTCGAAGAACGAAGCAGAACGGCTCATGTTAAAGGTAACCATACATTGGTATTGATTCCAAATATTTACCATACGGTCTAAACGCTCGTCGCCACTTTCAACAACGAAAGTACTTAATAAGCCATCCCAGTATGTGCGAAGTTCAGCAAGAGCAGCTTCTACTTTAGCAACAGTATCGAATTTTGCTAATGTTTCTTTTGCTTTTGTTTTATTAATGATGTTTTTCGATTCCCATTTATCTTCGTCTTCGTTTTCTACATATCCTAAAACATAAATGAATTCTTTTGTTTCTCCTGGTTGTAGTTCAACTTCGATATAATGCGATCCAATTGGCGACCATCCATGAGCTTCGGTATTGCGAGGTTTTCCTTCAACAACAACTTGTGGATCGGCAAATGTATTATAAAGACCAACGAACGATTCTCGATCTGTGTCGTATCCTTGAATTGGAGTGTTTACACCATAATATGCATAATGATTACGACGCTCTTTGTATTCTGTTTTATGATAAATGGTAGATCCTTCGATTTCAACTTCACCAGTAGAGAAGTTACGTTGGAAGTTTGCCATATCGTCTTCAGCATTCCATAAACACCATTCAACAAGAGAGAAAAGTTTTAATTTCTTAACTTCTTTTGTGTTATTGCTAAGTTTTACTTTTTGAACCTCAGCCCAAGTTTTAAGTGGAACGAAGAAAAGTACTTCAGCTTCAACGCCATTTTTAACACCTTTAATAGTAGTATAACTCATACCATGACGGCACTCGTAACTTTCTAATTCTGTTTTAACAGGTTTCCATCCTGGCGACCAAATAGTTCCACCGTCGTTGATGTAAAAATATTTTCCACCATTATCCATCGGTACATTATTGTAACGATAGCGTGTTAAGCGACGGAATTTTGCATCTTTATAAAAAGTGTAACCTCCTGCAGTGTTTGACACAAGCGAGAAGAAATCTTCATTTCCAAGATAGTTAATCCATGGCCATGGTGTACGTGGGTTGTTAATAACGTACTCTCTGCGGTTGTCGTCGAAATGCCCGTATTTCATTGTGTTTTACTTTAATATATAATTACTATGTTTTATTTATCAGCTTCAAAAAAGCCTCGCAATTTATTAAATTTTTAAGACTTATTTATGTTTGATGTTAAAAATGTTTGACAGTAAAATTCTTAATTTTTAATGTTAAAATTATACTTATTTTTTCAAGTAAAAATATTTAATATCACTATCCCTTTTTTATATGCAGACCAGCATTATCGCTGTTTATCGCTGTTTTTGATCAAGTAAAAATCAAGTAAAAACAGCTGTTTTTGAGTTTTCTTGAGTTGTCTAACTATCAATACATTGCATTTTTAGAGCTGGTTAAGTGTCATAATGTCAATATTTTATGTCTTTAAAAAAGACATAAAATTGTAGCATGTTGATTGTCAATAAAATGTTAAAAAACAAAAACCCTAATCGCTTTAAAATCTTTGTATTATTGTAGTAACTAATTTATAGATAGTTATGGAGCTTGATGAATTAATACATTCAGTTCTAGGAAACGAAATCGGTTTAATAGAACAAGAGTTTGCTTTCAGGGTGATTTTGAAATTCTGGAAGAAGGAGAGCAAGAATGCTCAAATCTCTTTTCTAACATCGCAATGTTCTACTCCAGATGCTTTTATTCAAGCAATAAAAGAGAAATTTGAGGTAAAACGTTTTCATTGTTTAGAAGAAATTTGGGTTATGCAAGTAAAATCCGATTATGAGCAACCGCTTAAATGGGTGAGAGATTGTGGAGGAAGATTGAAGATTCATGTTTCCGATACTTTTAAAGAACATTTAATGCGTCGCAGTCTTGAGGCTGGCAAACGCGACTTTGAAGATCCTCTCTACGACTTGGATGAGTAAGAAAAAGAAAAGGCACAATCAATATTTGGTTGTGCCTTTTTTGTGAATGGTAGAGACGCTAGTAGGGCGTCTCTACGAACAATCATTATATCATTAATAATTCTCTTCCCTAATTTGCATATAAGACTTAGGATGCAAACAAGCTGGACAGGTTTCTAATGCTTTTTCCGACTCATATACATAACCACAATTCAAACATTTCCACCATACTTTTCCATCTTTTATAAAAACTTTGTCTTCCGAAACGTTTTGTAATAATTTCATATAACGACGTTCGTGTTCGGCTTCTACCTTTGCAATCATTTTAAATGCTACGGCAACTTGAGGAAAGCCTTCTTCTTCTGCAATTTTTGCAAATTCAGGATATAATAACGTCCATTCTTCGTTTTCACCTTCGGCTGCAGCTTTTAGATTTTCTTTTGTTGTGCCAATTATTCCAGCAGGATATCCAGCAGTAATTTCGGTACAACCGCCTTCTAAGAATTTAAAGAAACGTTTTGCATGTTCCTTTTCTTGAAGCGATGTTTCCATGAAAATTGCTGCAATTTGTTCGTAACCTTCTTTTTTTGCTACGCCTGCAAAAAACTCATAACGATTACGTGCTTGACTTTCGCCAGCAAATGCTTTCAATAAGTTTTGCTCTGTTTTTGTTCCTTTAAGAGATTTGCTCATAATAGTTTATATTTTAAATTATTGAATTGTCTACTACAAATATACTCGATTAACAAGAAATTAATACAGTTAAAAAAAAGAATTGTAACTTTACTTTCATCAATTCGTTTTAAACGAACATCCTCTAAAAAGGGGATTGTAATTGCATCAAAAACAAGCTACATTGTTAAAATAACTATTATGAAACATATACGTTTTAGCTTTCTAATATTTTGTTTGGTTCTATGTTTCGAAGGATTTAGTCAATCTACTATCGATTCAACAGATACAGAATGGAATCCATTTACATGCGAAGGAGCTTATATTGGCGATGCCTTTAATAATCTTAAAGGTGGATTAAAAACAGGATCAGGTTATCTTGGAATGGGAAATTTTAGAGTTGCATTGGATACAAAAAAAGCAGGTTGGTGGAAAGGTGGTATTATATTTATCAATGCAGCTGCAACACATGGAAAATCACCTTCTGAATTAGTTGGCGATTTTCAAATTGTTTCAAATATCGATGCCGGAGATCATATGTTTATTCAGGAATTATGGTTTAAACAATCTTTCGGGAAATGCGATGTTGTTTTAGGTTTACAAGATATGAATGCTGAGTTCATCACAAGCGAAGGTGGTGGGCTATTTATGAATAGTTCCTTTGGGGTTCCTTCCGTTATTTCAAATAATGTACCAGCACCACTTTTCCCATTAACCACTTTAGGAATTGAAGGAAAATGGAATATTTCCGATAAATTAGTTTGGCAAGTTGCTTTTTTTGATGGTAATCCATCAGATTTTAGTAAAAACACCTATAATTTAGATTGGCAAATTAAGAAAGAAGATGGAGCATTGGCAATTACAGAATTACAGATTATTAAAAAAATATTTAACAAACCGACAACCTGTAAAGTAGGAATTTATTATCATTCTACCTTAAAACAATTCGATGATTCATTAGGTTCTTACACAAAACTTTTTACAGATAATAAGGGATTCTATGGGATTGTAGATCAAAACTTTTGGCATAATTCCGATTCAACAAAATTATTTAATTATTTTATTCAATTTGCTTTTAGTCCTCGTCAAACAAATAATCATAACTACTACATTGGTGGTGGAATTACATATCAAGGATTATATAACAAACGTCCCGATGATATTTTAGGATTAGCATTTGCAAATGCTGGGTTTCATAACTTTTCTCATAAACACGAAACTGCAATTGAATTGAATTATAAATTTGTCTTAAATAAAAATATTTATATTCAACCTAACTTTCAGTTTTTAATTAATCCTGCTGGTACAGATTCGAAAATTGACGATGCCATTATTGCATTTGCACGCTTTGGGTTGAATTTTTAAATTACAAATATCTTCTTACTTGCTTTTTATAACTCAAGTATTCTTGTCCAAATCGTTCTTCGAGAAATTGCTCTTCTCCTTTAATTATGAGATGATAAACTATAAAACTATATAGAGCAAAAATTATAAGATAAAGGTTGAAACAGTAAATTAGCGATGCAAAATTCAATAAATGCAAACCCACATAAATTGGATTACGGCTAATTTTAAAAAGACCATGTTGTTTTAAAATTGTATTCTCAGTAGGAATCCCAACTCTTGTAGAACTACCCAAATTGAATAAGCTCACAAAAATAAAAAACATACTAAGTAAGAATAAGAACAAAGCAATATAGATACTACCAGCAAAACTCGTTTTTTCAATAGTTACAATATTAAAAAATACTAACATTGAAACAATTATTGGTATAAATCCAGCTATTTTACCAGAATAAAATAAAAATGGATTGATGGTTGTTTTTCCTAAGACTTCCATAATAAATTTGTTTTAAATGATTATTCTACAAATATATGTCAAACAATTATGCAATCGAATTGCAATCATTTAAGAAATACAATTTGGACAAATTCCTTTAATAGTAAATTCAACTTTAGAAATACGATAGTTCGTTTTTCGAATTTCTTTTAGACTATAAATAAAATCATCACTACAAGTTGTTTTTTTACATCGTTCACAATAAAAATGAGGATGATTATCTTTGTGAACATCAACAGTACAATTGCTAGAACAAAGAGCATAATAAATTCCTTTGTTATTTGCTTCAATAGCATGTGCTATTCCATGTTTAACAAAAGTTTGTAGTGTTCTATAAATTGTAATTCGATCGGCAGGGAAAAGTAATTTTTCGATTTCAGTAAGCGTTACATTCATACTTTGAAGTATCAATTGTTCCAAAACCAACATTCTCATTGGAGTTGGCTTAACGTTTTTTTGTTCTAAAATATAAATTACTTGAGAATTCATTTCTTAAACATCATTAATCAAATATAACTTATTGTCTTCGACCAAATAATACATCGGAACAATGGTTACTTTGGGGTAAATTTTTCTTAATCTTTTTGCCTCACTTACAATAAAGTCTAGCTCGTTACCAATTTCAAAATATGGTGCATATTTCATAAAATGTTCAACAGCCTTTTCTCTTTCCCAACCAGCATTTTCGACCAAACCATCAATAAATTCGTTTTTTCGATCTATAAGATTTACCATTCCACAATGGTTGTGAGCTATTAAAACCATGTGACGAACTTGTCCAACAGCAATTGCATACGAAACTTTAAATTCGCTATATTGTAGATTCGCTCCACCGGCTCTAATTATGAATGAAAAATTATCGGGAATATGTAAATGTTTGCGATTGTCCATGCACATACCTACTAGAAGTTCAGCCTTTTCGTATTGATCGTATGGCTTATCGAGGTTGTGGTATTCTATTAATAATCCAATAGGAGTATTTCTATGCTCTAAAGGTATGTCGTAGAATGAATTTATTGCTTGTAATCTGTGCATTTATATGGTTTAAGTTTTGGCAAAGGTAAAAAAGAGCCTCATAATTTGAGGCTCTTTAAAATTTAAAAATCAAAAAGTTCAGAAAAAAAACTCTTTTTATGAGTTGTTGTATGCGTTCCATAAACTTGATGACTATCGTGGCGTTTTTCAAAATGACTATCATGATGATCATCATGACCATTGACACTCATATATGCTGAGCCAAATGCATTCGATCGCTCAATAATCTTGTTGAGTTCTCCTTTATCGAGCCATACGCCTCGGCAATTGGGACAATAATCAATTTCTACACCTTGTGTATTTGATATCTGTAATTTAGCATTACAATTTGGACAAATCATTTTTCTTTAAAATTATTTTTTAGTACCATTCCATAACGTATTTACTACACCTTGAATACCATTTTCGCTTAAGTAATGTGCCATTTTTAGCAAAAAAGGGAATAAAAGAGTTAGTATAAAAACAAGCAAAATAAACAATACAATAACTACGATTACAAGTACTATTTTTAATTGCTGATTGTTCTTGATCTTCTGTAAAAACATCAATATATAATCTTGATGTTTAGATGTCGAATGAGATGATTGATGAAAATTATCGTCTCTATGGTTGTAATCCTGTTTATGGCTTTTATTGCCATGTTCAAGAAAATCATCGAACCCCATATTACGGTGTTTTAGATGAAATTAGATTTCTTATGTTTTTTTGAAATAATACTAAATGAAAGAGAATTAAGCCAAGAAATGTAAATCCACATATTTCGTGAAATTCTTCTATTTCTTCAGATTTTATTTCAAATTCAAAAAGCATAATGCTTATTACTTGCGCTATTCCAGCTATAAATAAGGAAAAAACACTAATTTGACGCAATAATTTATTTAATTCAAACTTTGTCATTTTTACGTTTTTTATAATTATAAAATTTCGGCCTGTTCTGTTTCTATATGACTATTATCATGAGGCTCGGCATGAATATAGACTTCACTTCTTTGAATTAATTGACTAACCTCTAGTTCAATTTTATCACAGATTTCGTGAACTTGTAGAAGACTTAAATGTGGATCTAAGTGTATATTTAATTTAATAAAAGTATCAGCACCTGCAGTGCGAACCTTTAAGTTGTGGGTGTGTTTTACTTCGGGAAATGTTGCTAAAGCTTGATATACTTTTTGATGAGTATCTTGAGGTGCTTTATCAAGTAAAACATCGATTGCCTTTTTGCCGATTCTATACGAAACAAATAGTACAATAATCGCAACAACTAAAGCTGCAATTGGGTCAGCATTGAAAAAACCAAAATTTGCACAAATAAGTCCAAGTAAAACAACTGCCGAACTCCATATATCGGTAGAAAAGTGAAGTGCATCGGCTTCGAGAGCTTGACTATTATGCTTTTTAGCAACCTTCAACAAAGCCCTTGATCGCGAAATATCGATTATAATCGAACTTATAACAACAATGTAACTCCAAACAGTAACTTCGATATGTGTATTGCCAGATCTAAGTCGCGAGATGGCTTCATAAATAATCCAACCACTAGTTACTAAAAGCAAAAGTGTCTCGATAAATGCCGATAAATTCTCGATTTTACCATGTCCGTAATTATGTTCACGATCGGCAGGTTTGTCCGAAACTCGAACACAAAAATAGGTTATAACAGCTGCAACTAAATCGAGTGCCGAATGTAAAGCTTCCGATAAAATACCCAAACTTCCAGTTAATAATCCTATAACTAATTTAAATCCTGTTAAAAATACAGCAGCGAACACAGAGACAAGTGCTACTTTCTTTTTTTCTTCTTCCATAGCTTGTTTATATAAAATATGTAAAATGTATTGTGCAAAACGGTAAAGTCGATTTGCATTAATAAGCTATATAAGCTTTGGCGGTTGCCAGATAGAAGAAGAAAAGCTATTGGGTATTTGGGTATATCCAGAATTATTAAAATCTAATGTTGAAAATGGAATTACATAATTGACCTTTGAGTCTTCATAAAAGACTTCGTGTTCTATGTTTTCGGCATGCGATTTCTCAATGTGATTTGAAGATTCGCAGGCTGTAGTTTGTTCGAATTTACAATCAAAAGTGTCGATATAATAATCGGCAACAGTTATTGTAAGGCTAACCATTATTACAAAAAGATACAAATATTTTGAAAGACTATACATCTTTTAGATTCTTCTATGTTTTATTTATTGTCAGTTTTAAATCCACGATTTTTCAAATCTAAAATAAAATCGTTTAATAAATACGTTCCTTTAGCCGATTTTGCTAAGAGAGATTCTGTTGATTTAAACTTTTGACAAAGTTCTAGATAATAGCTTTGATTAAACAAAAATATCAATTTAATATTCGAAAGCGATAATTGGAACAGTTCTGATCCTCCATTTAAGCTAAAGTAATGATCTATAACAACTTTATTTACTACTTTGGTTGATTTTGCACTTACTTTAACCATATCGACAACTTTGGTTTGATATTCATAAATCCATATATTAACGGTATCGAGAACTTTAAATTGTTGTCGATTATAAATGCGGTATTTTGTAGTTGAGCTATCAAGATTTGAATCGTTGTGAAACATAGAATTAATTGTGCTTTTATTCTTCTGGATTTGTTTATTTGTATTTATTGCAAATAAATTAAAGCTTATAAAAAGCAAAAGAACTGTTGCAGCTTTATTTCTCATAACAATTTAATTTATGTAAGATTTTTCAAGTATCAAAGATAGTTAATTTCGCCCACCACCCAATGATTTATACAAATCAATTACTAACAAAAATTTCTCTTTCTGAATATTTATTACTGCTAATTCAGCATCTCGAACATTTTTTTGAGCATTAATAACTTCCAAATAATTGGCAAACCCATATGCATATAAATCGTTCGAAATGGCTATAGCACTTTCGAGAACTTCAACATAATAGTAGAATTTGTCTGTGTTTTGAACAATTTCTCTATGTTTGCAATATCAAATTATTAACATTTTTTCTTATGCGTGTATTCTCCATTTTTTTTATAACAATTTTAAGTATTACTAGGGTTTTCGCTCAGAATGCAATAGACTATACTAATACTGTTTTCCTCGCAAAATTGAACAAAGATTCATCGTATGTTCGTTTAAGGCGAGTTGTCGTTAGCGAATATATTCATGCTAAACCTGGTCATTGGGGCGAATTTGTTAAAGGAGTTGACGAAGATTTATGTACAGACAAAAAATATATTGCTTTAACCTTCGATGCTTGTGGTGGTGAAAAAGGCAAAGGCTTTAACGATTCGTTAATAGACTATTTACAAAAAGAAAAAATAGAAGCAACCTTGTTTGTTACTGGTTTGTGGATAGATGCTCATTTCCCAACCTTTTTACAGTTAAGCAAAGACAGTTTATTTGAAATCGAAAATCATGGTTTAAGACATAAACCATGTTCTATTGATGGTGAAAGCGAATATGGTATAAATGGAACGGCAACAGTTGCCGATGCTTTTGACGAAATCGAAGCTAATGCTCGAAAAATCGAAGCTATTACACATCGAAAACCACGGTATTATCGTTCTGCTACTGCTTTTATTGACGAAGCTTGTGCTAGAATAGCAAAACAACTGGATATTACTGCTGTAAGTTTTCAGGTTCTTTCGGGTGATGCAGTTGCTTTTACTCCAAGCACCGACATTGAAGAAAATGTTCTAAGAAACTGTAAACCAGGTGCAATAGTTATAATGCACTTTAATCATCCAGAATGGTATACTGCTCAAGCTTTACGATTAATTATTCCTAAACTTCGCGAACGTGGTTATGAATTTGTAAAATTAAATGACTTTCGACTGCGAAGTAAATTATGAATTTAAAGCATTTGTAAATTTTATTACAACTGTAGTCCCTTCTCTAACAGTCGATTTAAAATCGATTGTTCCACTATGGAGTTTAATAATCTTTTCTGTTAGCGACAAACCAACCCCAGAACCTTTGTAATGAAAGGTGTTTGAAGCACGGAAAAACGGTTGAAATAAATTCCCTAAATCTTTTTCTGGCACGCCAATTCCTTTATCTATAACCGTTACACAGCTATTTACATCATCTATCGATAAAAAAACATCTACAATTTTATTATCAGAAAATTTACAAGCATTATCTATGATATTGATAAATGCCGTTTTTAAAAGGTTACTTATTCCATAAACAATAGCCGACTTCGAATTATCGGGTAAGGTTGTAACATGAAATATAATTCTATTCTTGTATTCGGTGTTCTCGAAATAGTCTTTAAGTTCCCAAAGAAGTTCATCGATTCTTGTTTGTTGACTATTTGTTTCTGATAATTCAAAATCGGCTTGCGCAATTGTTAAAAGATTGCGTGTAAGTTGGTTTAAGCGATCAGATTCGGTTGCTATTTTATTAAGGGTTACAACGTACTGTTCGGTAGTTCTAGTTCTTGATAGTGCAACTTCTGTTTCTCCAATTATAGCTGTCAAAGGATTTTTTAGTTCGTGCGAAGCATTATGAATAAAATTCTTTTGCATAGTAAATGAATGATCAAGTCTTTCGAGCATTTGATTAAACATTCGGGTTAATTCGCCAAGTTCATCGTTCGAGTTATTTTCTGTAAGTCGTAGTTTTAAATTAGTTGCTTTTATTTTATTTACATTTTTTAATAAATGTGTAATTGGAGCCAGCATTCTTTGTGAGTATATTATCCCAATAAAATAAATAAAAAGGATGCTTATGAAAAAGATCTCGATTAAGTCTTTCATCAAATTATGAAGTTTGTTTATTCCAAAGGTATCGACTGCCGAAACAACCACGATGAACTTGCCTTGATTGTCGGCATAAAATACCCCAACACTTTGTTTATCATTGATTTTTGATTGAACATTTTCGCCTGATAATAGTTGTTTAATTTGTTTTTCGGGGAATATTTTATATAACGAATCGCGAACAACTTTCGGATTGTTTATATTTAAACTAAGAATACCTGCTTCGGGAATAGTTTTTGTGTTTTTATCAATAATTACATCGAAATCCGATTGATTTAATTCATCTTCTTCAAAATCTTTTTGAGTAATTATATCTGCTTTTTCTTTAAGTCGAAGATAAAATTCTTCTTGATTATATTTATACGATAAATAATAAATAAATGTAAACGAACACAACATTACAAATGACGTAAGAACGGTATATATCAGCGATATTTTTCTTTTAATTTGCATGTTATTCTTCTTTTAAAACATAACCCATTCCAATAACCGTGTGCAATAATTTAGTCTCGAATCCTTTATCAATTTTATTTCTTAGATAGTTTACATAAACATCTACGATGTTGGTATTTAAATCAATATTTTTATCCCAAACACTTTCAAGTAAACTTGTTCTAGATAAAACTCGTAATGGATTCGACATGAAATATTCTAATAATCGAAATTCTTTTGAGGTCAGATCTATTTTTTGTCCCGATCGTGTTACTGTTTTCGTGTCGGTATCTAAAATCAAATCGGCAAATTGATATTTTTTAGAAGCAAAACCTAAGCTTTTGCGACGCAACATAGCATTTATTCTGGCTAATAATTCGCGAAACTTAAATGGTTTTGGAAGATAATCGTCGGCTCCAACTTCAAGTCCTCGAACTATATCGTCGGTTGTACTCAAAGCCGTTAGCATAATAATTGGAATATCATATCCCATTTCTTTTCTATAACGCTGACATACTTCTGTACCATTCATTTGAGGTAAAATTACATCAAGAACAATAGCATCGTAGTCTTTCGAACAAGCTAAACTAAGTCCCATTGCACCGTCAAAAGCAACATCTACAACATGTCCTTCTTCTTCCAAACCTTTTTTAATAAAAGATGAAACGTTTACTTCATCTTCGATTACCAGAATATTTGCCATATCCGTTCTTTTTTAGATTAACAATAATGAAAATATTGTATATACAAAATTCTAATTTTTTAGTTATTGTTATTTCAATTTATCAACCTTGAATTTATAAATTCCTTTAAAAATAATAGGGAAAATAAACAATGTTAATATTGTTGCTGTTACCAAACCTCCAATTACTACAATTGCTAATGGTTTAGACGATTCAGATCCAATACCGGTTGAAACTGCTGCTGGAATCAATCCTATTGCTGCAAGAGTTGCCGTCATAATTACTGGTCGAATACGAGCAATAACTCCATTTCGAATTGCATCATCCAAATGCATTCGATCGTGCAAATTCTTCTTAAATTTCGACATAAGTATTACATTATTCTGTATACAAATTCCAAATAATGCAATAAAACCAATACCAGCCAAAATACAAAAGTTTGTTCCCGTTATGTGAAGTGCCATAATTCCACCAACGATTGCAAAAGGAACATTCATCAATATTAAACCTGCATCTTAAGCATTTCCTGATTTAAAGTTTCTAAATCGGAAACAAATTTTTTATCGAATTTTGCATAGATATTATCTGTTTCCACAGCATTTGCATAAGCTGTAATAACATCTGCTTTAACTTGATCTTGTGCTGTTAAAGGATTGTATTTACTTCCTTCGACCATTGCTTTTGCCGATTTTATATTTCCTTGATTGCGCTTAAATATTGGTAAATCGAACTGCACACCAATGTAATTATAATCGTGAACATAACTTCCATTTCGGTCCCAACCAGTTGAAAGGGCAATATCGGGAACGCCCATTGCTTTTTGCACAGTTATTTTCAATGTGTCTTTATACAGGTCTTGCCCGTAAACGCCGACTGAAAATAGCGTGAATGCTAGTACTATTTGTTTTTTGAAAGACATAACCTAATAATTAGATACTACAATTGTAAATGTATTGTTTTTTTTCAATAATGAATTAAACAATTCATTATTGGATATTTACAAATCTTTTATTAATTCAACTTTTTTATTCTCATTATTCTTTTTATCAGCATCGGCTGAAGTATAGTTTATTTCCAAATAAAAAGTATCGTTTACATTAAAAAGCGAAAGCACAATATTGGTATTATCGAATTTCCATGATGTTTCTAAGCTCAAATTATCGTTAACTAAATTCGAAGCCCATTCGTCTTGTTCAATTATTTTACCATTTATTGTTGTTGACTTTTTATTTACTGCATCATTATATTTTTTTGTTAGAGTTTCTTGAAGTAAAATATATGCATTAATATAATCTTGAGGATCTTTATTTTCTAATGAAATTACATATCCAGTATGAAATAGTTGATTTTGAGTTGTAAAACTATATAGTATTTTTGCATCCCAATCATTCAATTTTCCATTATAAACAAGTCTTCCTTTTTGAGAATGTAATAATTTCGATTTTTCGATTTTTTTAACTTGTATAGAATCAACGCCCCATTTTGAATTTCTAAACTCAAAACTTTGAGCCATACTCAAATTACTTAGTGTAATAAGAGAAACCGATAAGAAAAATGCAACTGTTTTCATAACTTTATTTTTTAAGGTTTACTATGTATTAGTATTATTTGAAACAAATGTAGAAACTCGTTATTAATTTAAAATTAGAGTGACATTAAAATGAGATTAGAATTAAAATTTTAAGTAATTTTTAATCATATCGCAATTATTAAATTATACCTTTATGTAAAATTAGATTTATACCTTATGCATGTTTTACTTCTCGAAGACGATTTTAAATTGGTATAAGAATTGAAACAATTGGTTTTGTAAGATCAAAACCAATTACGATAAATTCATCAACCAGAAACAAAAAAACCGGAGAGATAAGTTCCGGTTTAAGAGTGTTGAAAAGTACGTATTTAAAAGTTGAACCAGCTATTGTTTTACAATAATTAGTTTCGAAAACAAAAGCTTATTTTGATTATTAATACGTATTACTACAGGAATGTTAGAATAAGTACTAAGATCTAGACGTTCTGTACAATTTTTATTCTTAACAATAGTTTGACCCAATAATGAATAAACAGTACACAACGCTTCTTCGGAAATCCCAACAAATTGAATCGTTCCATTAGGCAAAATCAATACATCATAAATATTTTCGAAATTGGCAATTCCAGTTGTAATGCTTGCTGTTATTGTCCAATTCGAAATTGTTCCATTTTGCGAAGTAACAATAATTGTAATGGGTTTTGAAAGATCAAGATTTGATGTTGCAGATAATTCATCTCCATCAATTGTAGCTAAAGAACCTAATGAGGTTGAACTTTTAGAATGTATCGTAGTTACATCTGTTCCTTGAGGAAAGGTTACACTTATCGTTTTGGAGGTATTATCAATCGTTACTGTTTCTCCAGTAATACCAAAAGACATCGTTTCAATAGTAGAACTAGTAATTGGTTTATCGGAGAAAATATAAGGTATTATTTGATTCCCTACGGTTGCATCAGAAACAAATGTATAAGTATTTGCAAGAGAAACAATATTCCCTGTTGAACTTTGAAATACCTTAAATGTAACTTTTTCAGCTTTTTCATTACTATTTATTACAAGGTAAGCATAAGAATGTCCAAGCACTGTTGATGGCAATAAATGAGCAACGCCCCTGCATTCCGTTCCAACAAAGGCACCTACCATATCGTTAGAACTTGTAAGTTCGACACCTGCAATATCGACAACTCCCGTAATGGTCATTGAATTACTAAAGAGTGTTTCATCGACTGTCCATGTTGGAGCTGCTTGCAAAACACATGCACTAAAGCAAACGCTTAACACTATTGCTATTTTTTTACTATATCTCATATTTTTATGATCTAAAATAAACCGAGTTCCACATTGTAATGGAACTCGGTTTATAATTCTATTTATTGTTTAATAACACTAAGATGTTTCGTTCCATCATTGGTTCGAACCTCAACAATATAGATACCTTGAGGAAGCTTTTCGAAAGACGATTGTGAACTTAAATCGAAAGTAAATGAACCTTTTGCTTTCATCGTATTGATGGTTAATAGTTCCTTGCCTAAATCATTTAACAATCGGATGCTTAGGGGTGAATCCTTAAGCAGATTTCCTTGAATAACAAGTGTTGATTGAAATGGATTTGGATACACTAACAATTCACTTGCAAGAGCTTGACTCGTTTCAATTTTCGAGGTATACAGCAAATACGGTTTGTCTATTTGTCCAATATGATTATCGTTACTTGTTGACAAGCTATTGACAAACGATGTTTTTAATCCTGTTGTTATATCAACTAATGCAAATTTCAATGTTGACGATTCATCGGCAGTGATGAAGAACAATGATTTCCCACTTGGTGAGGTTACAGATGAAGCAAAACCAACACAGGTATTCTCGTTATATGCGGCTAAAACTTTCCCTTGTACATCAATCGTTTCATCGGCAAGTTGTGCTAAAACAGTAGTGTTCGATTGTGCTTGACCTCCAGCATAAGCTAGCATTTTTGGCGCTTGCTCATCAGTTTGTTCAATTGCAGATTTTAGTAAACCGACCTCAGGATAGACTAAGCTTGAGGCATTTGCCGATTGCAACATATATCCTTTGCCAGGTTCTAAAACGGTCAATGAACCTATCCAACCAATGCCTGTATAAAACATAGAGAACGCCTTTTGACTTTTTATAATATCACCCTTAACAGGACCATACGATGCTAAAGCCTCATTAACGGTAATATTGTATTGAGGTACAAATCCAATCCAGTTCCATCCTTTCGAAATAGGTAATGTCGTAGTCGTTGCACTTACAGGTTTTCCTCCTAAAGAAACAACACCAGCTTTAGTCAGTTTAAGTTTGTACATTTCAGCAGCATTAATGCCACTGGTAGTATCAAGCGTTCCACTCCATCCAGCTAGTTTACTGAACATATCAAAACCCTTTTTCTGACTTTTTATTTCATCGCCTTCGCTACCAATAGTACCAAACAAGTTGTTTACTGAATTCGATGTTGCATTTTTAACATTTACCGATATCCAATTCCATCCTGAACCTAACGTATAGGTATTTAGAAGTGTATTGTCGCAAGAAATAAGTTGTGGATTATCTGGCATTCCAAAAACTTTGTCGGAAACAAAGGTATAAACTGGTGTTATATTGGTATACGTTTTACCGGTACTTGCATCCCATATACGAAGTTCAATTGTCTCACCTTGATCGCTATTACTATAAATGGACAACATTGCTTCGGTAATATCGAAATTGCTCAAGTATTTCAAGTTTGTTACTCCACGACAGTCTCCATTAACAAAAGCTGCTAACAAGGTATTTTCGTTTGTTGCGATAACACCATCGATGCTTAATTTACCAAAGACATTCATCATGTATTGATATTTTGAGACATCAACGCTCCACTGAGGTGATTGCGTCTTAACGTTTATATCAACTTGCAATTTTTCATCATAGCCGTAATCGGTTGTTAGGTTGATACATTGACTATATGATCCAACATTTAATCCATTATTAACGGTAAATGTAATAGTGATTGAACTATTTGGTTGCAATGTTCCCAAATCGGGACTAGCGATTAACCACGCAGGAAGCCCATTGATATTGAAGTTTTTATTTAAACCACTTTTATTAACAACATCAACTGTAAACGTAGCTCCTTCGCCTGAAACGATTGACAATGATTGTGCTTTATTACTCCAAATAACGGGATTTTGGTCAACATAAGCTGTCCATTGAACTGGTGATGCAATGCGATTTCCATTTTTATCGTAAACATAACCAACACTGATATCTAAAATGCAATTTTCATATAAACCAGCATCTTGTTTTGGTAAGTTAACAAGCAATTTGTCGTTATTTATATCAAAGCTCGTATTGAGATAGGTTTTCGGTAAAGCATCTTTCACTGCAGGAGCTTGCAAGGTATAATCAGCACCATTCACAATGGTTGCAACAACAGTATCGGTTCTTGCTACTTTCTTCGCTATTTGCGATACTGAATCTACATTGTTTTTAAGCGACTCAAATAAGGTTTGAATCGTTTGTCCCGATAAGGTTTTATATGCTTCGAATGGGAAATAATATCTTAGTCCAGATTCAGTACCGTCTAATTTGGTGTTCTTGTATCTATTTATAAGACTTGCTTTGCGAGCTGTTTCCCAAATTCTAAACTCATCAATTGAACCAGTAAAATAGTGGTTGGTAACTGTTGAGTCAGTCATTATTTGAATATGGTTTGCACCAATGCTCATTTGTTGACCAACAATACTTTGGAACAATGAGGTACTTAATTGGCGTTGTAAATTCCCATCAAGATACGTGCGAACATTGCTTAAACGGTCTATAACTAATGCGAAGTGATGCCACGCATCGTCGCTAACACTTGCTATTGTTGCATTGTTTGTAATGCCTCCCGATGTTAATGTCAACATTCCCGATGGCTCAATGAATAGTCCAAAAGCTACAGGATTGGCTCCCTTTGCTGTTGAATCTTTTACCCCATTTGAAAATAAACAAGCTCTGCTCAATTGTGTTGGAGCTTTAAACCAGAACTCGATTGTTGCATCTTGTTCTTTGCTTAACGTAATATTTGTTCCATTAAAAAACAACACTTGTTTCTTTGATGCATCAAAGCTCATAGCTTTGTTTTCCAATGTTATTTCCCACGATGCATTTAAGGTTAATGAATGCGATCCTGCACGGTCGGAAACTAAGTTTCCCGAACCATCACTCAATGGCCAGTATGCTACTAAACCTTGTTGACTTCCCGAGAGTAACACATCTTTATTTCCATTAATATCGCTAATGGTACGAGCGGTATTCCAAACTCGAACCTCATCAACATTGGCTTGTCCATAGCTATTTCCACTTACCGAACGACCAAGATACAATGAACTACGTTCGCTAGGTGAATAATGCACATCGAATTTCGATAGTAAAATTTTATCATCACCGAAAAGTACTACGGCTCCAGTTGTGTCGTACGTTAATGCATAATGATGCCATGCCGATGCAGGCGATTTCGTATTATAACAAGGTGTTGGATCTATTGCAGTAAACACAATATTACCCAAACTTACTTGCATAGTTCCATTTTCAGTATTTGCAATTTCAAGTTTTTCAGCAATGGTTGAACCTCGTGAAACAATTACACCAGTATCAGTTTGATTTTGGCGTTGCATCCAAAACTC
>Ga0302288_1000016_pt1 | contig 170532 bp, 145 predicted proteins | sample III_Fen_N1_1_FD_194549 | JGI IMG/M metagenome (GOLD analysis project Ga0302288, IMG submission 194549) | Peat permafrost microbial communities from Stordalen Mire near Abisko, Sweden - III_Fen_N1_1 | ecosystem: Environmental > Terrestrial > Soil > Wetlands > Permafrost | place: Sweden: Abisko... | reverse complement strand
ATCCAACTCCATCGAAGTCGCACCCCGCGTGGGTGCGTGGATTGAAACAATTTTCAAATGACTGGACATTTTTAATCCGAAGTCGCACCCCGCGTGGGTGCGTGGATTGAAACAATTATCATGGCAAAAGGTAAGCTTTCCGAAGACGTCGCACCCCGCGTGGGTGCGTGGATTGAAACCCTCCGTAGGTGTCAATGACGCCCCACTTTTTAGTCGCACCCCGCGTGGGTGCGTGGATTGAAACGCATTCGAATAGTTGTAATTCGTATCGTTGAAGTCGCACTCCGCGTGGGGTGCGTGGATTGAAACGCTGATTATCGGTATGGACTCGTGAATTTTATGATTTTTCATGCAATTTTATTGTGTATATATGCAAGATTAAGCATTTGGATATAAGGATCTTAAATACGTTTATTCGTATTTCATGAAATGTAAAATTGTATCTTTATGGAAAAACATAATGGGTGGCGTCTTCAAGATGTGGTTATTTTGTTGAAGATCTTGACTTTTTCAAACAAGGATTGGAAATTGGCTAATATTTCCAATCCTTTAATAATCTACATTAGTGAGGTGTCCGGAGCTCTGGAAAGTCGAAAAAAATATTCAATACAGTTTTTTATTCTGGGTACGATAATTTCTATCTATCGGGTTTTAGTATTCCGTACTTTCCAAATTGGCAAGTTTTGTGTTGCTTTTGCAAGTGAAACATAAACTAAGATTATCAAAAGATGAATACGCAAAGTAAAATTTCTGACACTATATCGAACGATGACGCTCGTAGAGCCTTGGAACTAATTACAAAGCATGGTACTGATTTAGGTAATACCCACGGTCTATTCCGAGAAAATGAAATATTTCCTTGTGGTAAATAACGTAACTCCTTATGTATAATGCTTTAGTTCTTCTGACCGAACGCTATATCTCATCGGAGTAGATCTTTTTCTTAAATGGATTAAAAACATAAATTGAATGGTGTAATAATCAGTCTTGAACGGATTAGTTTCCGTACTCCGGTTTAACGATTGAACACTTAAGGACGCAAACGAAAGGAACAATCTCAATGATTGATATATTTTGTTTCAACCCTTGATTCGCATTAATAACTCATAGTATTTTTTTTAACATCCACCCCCCAATTATGCTAAAAAATCGTTTCCGCTCATTATCTTTGCAATCGTTCACACCAAAACGAAAACCCAAACATTATAAGGTCTTATGCAAACAATCGATCAATTCAATTTTGCCGGAAAGAAGGCATTTGTGCGCGTTGATTTCAATGTGCCCCTCGATGAACAGTTCAACATTACGGATGACAACCGAATGCGCGCGGCTTTGCCCACGTTGAAGAAAATCCTATCCGATGGCGGAAGCCTGATCATCGGCTCTCACATGGGTCGTCCTAAAAAGAACCCGGATTCAAAGTATTCACTGAAAGTAATTGTGGACCATTTGTCAAAATTGCTTGGTGTTCCAGTTCAATTTGCAGAAGATTGCCAAAAAGCTGACGCACAGGCTGCTGCTCTAAAACCAGGTGAAGCCTTGTTGCTCGAAAACCTCCGTTTCTATGCCGAAGAAGAAGGCAAAGCACGCGGTTTGGCCGAAGACGCCACCGACGAAGAAAAGGCCGCTGCCAAGAAAGTCATCAAAGCCAGCCAAAAAGAATTTACCGCCAAGTTGGCATCCTATGCCGACTGTTATGTGAACGACGCTTTCGGGACAGCTCACCGCGCTCATGCTTCTACTGCGTTGATCGCCGATTATTTTGACGTTGATCATAAAATGTTCGGTTACCTGATGAACAAGGAAGTGACCGCTGTCGAAAAAATCATGACCGATACGGCACATCCGTTTACTGCCATCATGGGTGGCTCCAAGGTTTCCTCCAAAATTGAGATTATCGAGAACCTACTTTCAAAGGTGGACAACCTCATCATCTGTGGTGGAATGACCTTTACCTTCGTCAAGGCGCTGGGTGGCAAGATCGGCAACTCTCTTTGCGAGGACGACAAGCTGGATCTGGCCCTCGAACTGCTGGAGAAGGCCAAACAGAACAACGTGAATATGGTGCTCGGCGTAGATGCCAAGATTGCCGATAAGTTCAGCAACGATGCCGAAACTAAGTTTGTGGACGACAGTGAAATACCCGACGGTTGGATGGGAATGGACATCGGTCCCAAGACCGAAGCAATCTTCGCTGAAGTTATCAAAAACTCAAAGACCATTCTCTGGAACGGTCCTTCTGGTGTGTTCGAATTTGAAAATTTCACTCACGGCACCAAAACCATTGGTGAAGCCATCGTCGAAGCCACCAAAAATGGCGCATTCTCACTCGTGGGTGGGGGAGATTCTGTTGCAGCTGTGAACAAATTCGGCTTGGCCGATGGTGTCAGCTACGTTTCCACCGGCGGTGGTGCCTTGCTGGAAGCTATCGAAGGCAAGATACTGCCAGGTATCGCAGCCATTAAGAAATAAGCCCCATCACGAAATAGTCTCTAAGTATGACAAAAACACTGACAGCCTCCATCCGCGACTCCAAAGCCGCGCGTTGGGGTGCGCTCAGCATCGTATCTTTTACGATGATGGCAGCGTATTTTTTCACTGACGTGATGTCACCACTCAAAACCATGTTGGAAACACAGAATGGTTGGAACAGTAGTGATTATGGTTTTTTCACCAGCTCCTACGGTTGGTTGAATGTTTTTCTGCTCATGCTCTTTTTTGGCGGATTGATTCTGGACAAAATGGGCATTCGCTTCACCGGCATTGGTTCAGCCTTGCTGATGGTTATCGGAGCCGGCATTAAATACTACGCCATTTCTACGCCCGCACTTGGTCATGCGTTGTTGTTCGGCATCAACAGCCAGGTAATGATCGCTTCCATCGGTTTCGCCATATTCGGCGTTGGTTGTGAAGTATCGGGTATTACAGTGTCAAAGGTCATTGTTAAATGGTTCAGAGGTCATGAGATGGCTACGGCAATGGGTATACAGGTTGCATTGGCCCGTGTCGGTACCGCATTTGCACTCTTCTTTACTGTTCCCATAGCTGAAGCCTTCCATTCGATTTCAGCACCCATAGCCATGGGTGCGGTTGCCCTTTGTGCAGGTCTGATTGCGTTCTTCATCTACAACACCATGGATAGAAAGCTCGAGCAGCATGACAACCAGTCTGAAGATACATCGACGGAGGAAAGCTTCAAGATATCCGATGTCAAGATGATATTGACCAACAAAGGTTTCTGGCTCATTGCACTGCTTTGCGTCATGTTCTATTCCTGCGTCTTTCCGTTCTTGAAATTTGCTACCGATTTAATGGTCAACAAGTTCCATGTTGCCTATTCGTTGGCTGGAATCATTCCAGGAATTCTACCGTTTGGCACTATCTTATTGACTCCGCTTTTCGGCGGCATCTACGACAAAAAAGGCAAAGGTGCCACCATTATGATCATCGGTGCTTGCATCTTGTTATTTGTGCATCTCATTTTTACGATTCCTTTCCTGAACAATTGGATTTTGGCTGTTGGGCTGATGATTTTGCTCGGTATCGGTTTTTCATTGGTGCCGTCGGCCATGTGGCCTTCTGTAGCTAAAATCATTCCTGAAAAACAATTGGGAACAGCTTATTCTTTGATTTTCCTGATTCAGAACATCGGTCTAATGGGAGTACCTTTCCTTATTGGAAAAGTGCTGGAATACTACTGTAAATCGTACGTAGACGGAAAACCGGTCTACGACTACACCTTGGTCATGGCAATTTTCTCCTGCTTCGCACTGATTTCCATTTTCGTTGCCATTGCACTTAAACGCGAAGACAAGAAAAAAGGATACGGTCTGGAACAAAAGAACGCCATCGAAGATTAAGCTCGATAGGTCACCATAAAAAACGTCCCGATTTTTTTGGGACGTTTTTTTTATCGGTATTTGTTGTATGAAACGACGTCTTCCGACTTTTTCCGTTTTTTGTCACGTAATGTTTGGGTGGAGTAACCCAATGTAATGACGAGTACAGGCCGTTTGGATGAGGGGATATCCAATACGCTGCGCATCTTCTTTTCATTGAACCAACCTACGATGCAGGAGCCCAGTCCTTGTTCAGCAGCAGCCAACGTGATGTGTGCAGCAGCTATACCCAAGTCCATGTGTGGAAAATGTTTTTGCTTGACTTTACTACCCAGAATGGAAGTGAAATTGGCAGCTTCTTCCAATACGATGATAAAGACCGGGGCCTGGAAAGCAAAATGATTAATCTCCAATGCCTTATCTGCGACACAAGATGCCGTTTCCTTAACCACTTCAGGGTCGTTCACCACAATGAACTTCCAAGGTTGAGCGTTGCAGGCAGAAGGTGCCAGACGTACTGCTTCCATGATGTATTCTAGCTTTTCCGCTTCTACCGGACGATTGCTATCGTACGCACGGTCGCTCTGCCGAGACTTCACCAATTCCAGAAAATTCATCAGTCTAGTTTTAAGACGGCCAGAAATGCTTTTTGAGGTACTTCAACGTTGCCGATCTGTTTCATGCGCTTCTTACCCTTTTTCTGCTTTTCCAATAGTTTACGCTTACGAGTGATGTCACCCCCATAACACTTGGCAGTCACATCCTTACGTACAGCCTTGACTGTCTCGCGAGCCACAATTTTTGCACCGATGGCAGCCTGAATGGCAATATCAAACTGTTGGCGTGGAATAAGTTCCTTGAGTTTTTCGCACATGCGACGGCCCAGGGTTTCAGCATTGCTCACGTGGGTGAGGCTAGAGAGGGCATCCACCGGTTCGCCATTCAACAAGATGTCCAATTTGGCCAGTTTGGATTCGCGAAATCCGTTGGGGTGGTAATCGAAGGATGCATAACCCTTGGAAATGCTTTTAAGTCGATCGTAGAAGTCGATAACAATTTCACCTAAGGGTAAATCGAAAAGGATTTCCACACGATTGCCCGAAATATATTCCTGTTTGATCAACTCGCCGCGCTTGCCCAGGCAAAGTGTCATGATGTTGCCCAAATAATCGGTATTCGTAATGACAGAAGCGCGGATATAGGGTTCTTCGATTTTCTCGATCATCGTAAAGTCAGGCAAGCCGGAAGGATTGTGAATGTCAATTACATCTCCTTTGCGGGTTGTGACAATGTATTGTACATTAGGCACTGTCGTGATGACACTCATGTCGAATTCGCGGTCCAGGCGTTCCTGAACGATTTCCATGTGGAGCAAGCCGAGGAAGCCACAGCGGAAGCCAAAACCCAATGCCAAGGAACTTTCCGGCTGAAAGGTCAGGGAAGCATCGTTGAGTTGAAGGCGTTCCAAAGAAGCACGAAGGTCTTCAAACTCTTCAGGGTCAATAGGATATACACCGGCAAAAACCATGGGTTTAACTTCCTGAAAACCATCGATGGCAGTCAAGCAAGGTCTTTTAACGTGCGTGACAGTGTCCCCGACTTTTACCTCTTTGGAAGTTTTAATACCCGAAATGATGTAACCAACGTCCCCGCAACTCAATACGTCACGCGGCACCATAGTCAGTTTCAAAACACCGATTTCGTCGGCGTAGTATTCTTTTTTGGTGGCAAAGAATTTTACAAAATCGCCAGGGCGAACTGTGCCATTCTTAATTTTGAAGTAAGCGATGATGCCACGGAAGGAATTGAAAACGGAATCAAAGATCAATGCTTCCAATGGAGCATCCGGATCACCCGTTGGGCAAGGGCATCGGTCGATGATGGCATCCAGGATTTCCTGAATACCCTCTCCGGTCTTGCCACTGGCACGGATGATTTCTTCGCGTTTTACACCGAGCAATTCGATGATTTGGTCTTCCACTTCTTCCGGCATGGCGTGGGGCAAGTCAATCTTGTTCAACACTGGAATGATTTCCAGGTCGTTTTCGATGGCCATATACAAGTTGGAGATGGTCTGGGCTTGAATGCCTTGTGACGCATCAACAATGAGCAGCGCCCCTTCGCAAGCAGCGATGGAGCGGGAAACTTCATAGGAGAAGTCCACGTGACCCGGCGTATCGATCAGGTTAAGCAAATATTTTTGCCCGTCCCTGGTATATTCCATTTGTACGGCATGACTTTTGATGGTGATTCCACGTTCCCTTTCCAGGTCCATGTCATCCAGCATCTGGTTTTCAGTGATGGCCATCGTGTGAGTAAACTCCAACAGACGGTCAGCCAAGGTGCTTTTACCGTGGTCGATGTGAGCTATGATGCAGAAATTTCGAATGTGCTTCATTATTGTGAAAGGCGCATGGGTTTATTGAGCCTGCAAATTTACATTTTTTACGGGTAAGACAGACTATCAACCTCTAGTTTTTTCGTATGTTTGTCCCATTCAAAGTGAAATAAATGACTGTTCCCGAAGCAACTCAACTATACGACCGTATCCTGAACCAGGTTCTCCAGTTCAGCATCAAAGATGCCTTTTCCGGACTGGGCTTCCTTATCCAGCAAAACGGCTTTGGTAAAGCCTATGACCGGCTGACTGAAACCGAGAACAAATACCGTTACATGCTCCGATATCGGCTTGAAGGTTTTCCAGATCCCGACCGCGAGAAAGTTGAAAACGGCATTCGTCGCCAATTGATTGAGTTGGCAGAAGAATCCTATCATGTCTGGATGACACGCAATTCACCGGGTTTCTATTACGACCGAATTCGGGTGGATAGGGTAGGTGGAGCACAGGTTCTTCCCGAACTAATGGAAACCATTCGTCACGCAGGTGAGCGACTCACCATCGTTCAGTTGGTAGAAAAAACGGACGTTCGCGATACGCAGGTTGCCCAACTCGTTCGTTTAAGAGAGAATGCCACCGGACTCGTCTTTATGAAACTGTTTGTTTCAGATAAATGGACGGACGAAGAACGCTCTTATATTGGTCAAGTGTTCCTTGACCCAGCCTTTCCGGATTACGAAAAAGGATTGTTCATTTCGGCCATATTGCTTTCACTGCAAAAAAGGTTTGATGTCGGGAAGATGCTGTTCCTTGCCGACCAGGCTCTGCATCGGGATATGGAAGTGTCTCAACGGTCTTTGGTTGCATTGGCGCTGAACCTCTATTTCTACGACAGCCGATTGAGTTTGTATCCCGAAATCGGTGTGCGTTTGGAATCCTTGTTGGATACAAACCCTGAAATTTCTGAATACTTCATCCGCATTTTTTACCAACTCATTCGTTCCAAGGATACGGATGCCGTGACCAAGCGCATGCAAGAAGAAATTTTGCCTGAAATGACCAAGATGGGTTCGGCCATCCAAGACAAACTTCGTGATGGCGAGGACATTTCCGAAGAATTCAATCCCGAATGGCAGAACATGATGGAAAACGCCGAATTCTCGGTCAAAATGCAGCAGTTTTCCGATATGCAGCTGGAAGGCATCGATGTGTACATGAGCACGTTTTCTGCCCAAAAAAGCTATCCGTTCTTCAACGAATTCTACAATTGGTTCTTGCCCTTCCATACGTCCCATTCCAGCTTGAAAGACCTGTTTGGACCCAATCCGTTGGAGGGAAGCAATGTATTGGATGCCGTGCTTAATTCCGATTATTTGTGTTCGTCCGATAAGTATTCCTTCTGTTTCAACTTGTTACAGGTCCCTGCCAATTACAGGTCCACCATGTCCAATCAAATGAACGCCGATAGTGAAGCATTCGAGGAGGTGCGCAAGTCCAATATGAGCATGAACAACAAATATCGGTTGGAAATGACTTCCAATCGGTACATTCAAGATTTATACCGGTTTTTCAACTTGCATCACCGCAAGTTGGATTTTTTAAATCCGTTCAGTACTTCATTGGATTTTCACCAGACTAAAAGCCTGGGAGACTTGGTGCGCTCGGAAGATGCCTTGCGCCGGATTGCCATGCTGTATTTCAAAAACAAACATTACGAGCAAGCGCTTGCCGTTTTTGATGCCTTGATTGGTCTATGTCCGACGGAAGCCGAATTGCTGCAAAAACGTGGTTTTTGCCTCCAACATCTGAACCAACAGGAACAATCCTTAAACGCTTACCTGCAGGCTGACCTTATTCAATCCGACAGCCTATGGACACTCAAACGGATAGCTGCGACCTACCGCCATCTCAAGAACCCAGCAAAAGCCGTTGAATTTTACAAAAGAGCAGAGAAATTGGCACCTGGCGACTTGAATTTGATTCTTAGCATGGGCCACGCTCTGGTCGAAGCGGGTGAATATGCCGAAGCTCTGAATGTTTATTTCAAAGCCGAAGTTTTGAGTGAATCATCCGATAAAACGCATCGCCCCATAGCCTGGTGTTCGTTTATGTGCCGAAAGTACGATCAAGCTGCTAAATATTACAATAAGATTCTAGACCATCAACCAACCATCGAGGATTTTCTGAACGCTGGCCACGTAGCGTGGTGCAAAGGCTCACCGATGAAGGCGGTGGAAATCTATAAACACGGTATTCGTACCACTCACACGATCTTGCCTGATTTTCTGGATCTGTTTAAAAAGGATTCCCCAGAATTGATGCGACACGGCATCGTTTCCAACGATATCTCTGCTTTGCGCGACGAATTAATTTATGAACTGGAAGAATAATCCCATGAAACAACTCTTTATTTTAACGCTTTTCGGTTTGTTTTCATGGACGATGAGGGCTCAAACAACGGATTCTTCTGCTGTTTTCAAAGCTAATTTCCTTAGAAACGAATACCAACGGTACGAAGTAACCAAAACCATCTATACGCTTCAACGCAAGGATACGTCCGACCTGGTCCGAATCGGATTTAAGGCTGAAGTTTTAGTTACCGACTCTCTGGAAAATTCGTATATTCTCAAATGGAAGATTTCCAATTACTTTATCAATACCAGTGATTTATATCTTCAGAAGTTGATGGGTTTGGCAGCCCCGGTAGCTGTCAGTTACCGCATTTCCAAACCTGGTGTCTTTGAGGAGTTCATCACCGGAACCTCTGCGACAAGTTGTTTGGAAGCTGGTTTACCCAAAGTGTTGGATGCTTTCAAAGACCTCTCGGACTCCACCTCTAAGGCAGAAGTGGCCAAAATTTACGCCTTGCGCGAAAATCTGGAGACACTGATTCTCGGTTTTATGATTCAGTTCCATGCTTTCCATGGATTGGGTTATACGTTGGGCGAAGTCGTGGATGTGCCTGTGGAAATAACCAGCCGGTTCTCTTCCAAAACATTGCCCGGTATTCAACGTAAGAAACTAACAACCATTGATACGACCAATCAAACGGCAGTGATGGCCTATGCCACGTTGTTGGATCGGACAGGATATCGAAAAGCCCTGACCGAAAATCTCAAGGTGGATATTCAAAGTTTTAAGAGTTTTCAACTAAACGATTTTGGCAGCATGATGATCGATTTGCATACAGGGTGGCCCATTTGGTCCATGGATCAACGGGAATCTCAAGCGGGTACGACTACGTATGGTGAACAACTCGAAATACAATATAAATAACCTTTTTAATTCAAACAACTTATGAGCATCTTGATTGAAAAACTGCCTTTTGGCAAACTACCCGACGGCCGAACTGCCGACCTGTTTCGAATGACCAATGAATCTGGCGCTGTTGCCGAAGTAACCAACTGGGGTGCCCGTTTGGTCCGTATATTGGTACCAAACAAAGACGGTGAACTGACTTCCGTCATCAAAGGTTACGATACATTGGAAAGCTTTCTGACGGACACCTCCTATTTGGGTGCCACTTGTGGACGTTTTGCCAACCGTATTGCCAAGGGCAAATTTCTTGCTGATGGTGAAGAATACACGTTGGTATGCAACAACGGAGCCAATGCCTTACACGGCGGACCCAATGGTTTCCACATACAGATATGGGATGCCAAAATCGAACGCGAATCGCTGGTATTGAGTTATTTGTCCAAAGACGGCGAAGAAGGTTACCCTGGTAATTTCAAAGTCGAAGTCGAATTCGGTTGGTCTGAAACCAACGAACTGAGCATGGAAGTGACTGCCACAACCGACAAAGCCACTCCCGTCAACATTACCAACCATGCCTACTTCAACTTGAATGGCGAAGGCGATATTCTCGGCCACAATTTACGCATCAATGCCAACCGTTACATTCCCATTCATGAAGATGCCATTCCAACTGGAGAAATTCGTTTCGTGGAAGGTACCCCATTCAATTTTCAAGAAGCCAAGCCCATTGGTAAGGACATTGAAGCCGGAGGCGAACAACTGGCTGCAGGCGCAGGTTTCGACCATTGTTTTGTGCTTAATAAGGAAGAATTTGACGATTTGGTCATGGCTGCGGATGCTTTTGCTCCCGAAAGCGGCATCGGTTTGCGTGTTTATACAACCATGCCCGGTGTTCAATTCTACAGTGGCAACTACCTTGAAAGCTTTGTCCCAGGACTGAATGGTCAGATGTACAGTGTGCGTCAAGCCTTCTGCTTGGAGCCTGAATTCTTTCCGGATAGCCCCAATCAGAGTGGTTTCCCCCGTGCCATCCTTTTGCCGGAAGAAACCTTTAGGCACACCATGATTTTCCAATTCTATTAATTGTATCTTTTTTGTATCCTGACTATCCTTAACTTGTTTCTTTTCTGTATGTAGTTTGTTGATAGACTTTGTTTCGGTTCACCCTATCTTTGTATCATCAATAAGGTTTGGAACTCAATAGAATAGTCACAGGTACAGATTCAATTTTAGTATAGGTTTTTTTAGGGTATTGGTAAGGAGGCTGTCTTTTTAGGCAGCCTCCTTTATTTTTGCATCATCTTAAAAATACTTGTTTAAAAACTTGCGAATACCCTTCATACTCGCTTTCTTTGATTATTTAATAGACCTATTAAATAATTCTATTAACTTATGTTGGAGAAAACCGAAATCAACACCGAACAAGCCATCATGGAAGCCGCCGAAGAACTCTTTTTGGAGAACGGCTATGCCAGGACCAGCACGACGGCCATTGCCAAGAAAGCCGGTTGCAATCAGGCTTTGGTACATTATTACTACCGCTCCAAAGAAAACCTTTTCGGCTTTGTTTTCCGAAAAAAGATTTCTATTTTTCTTTCCTTCTTTCTACAAGTAAGCAACGAAGATTTACCTTTCGAAGAAAAGTTGTCCAAGCGAATCAGTGCTCATTTCGACATGATTCGTGCTAATGAACGGTTGCCGGTGATGTTTTTCAACGAAATCGCCACCAACGGTGACCTTGCTAAAAAAGTGTTGGAGAATTTCTCGGATTTGCCCTTGCCGGTGATCATGCAACTACAAGCCGAACTCGATGCTGAATTCGAAGCTGGGCATATTTGCAAAACGCAGGCTACCGATCTGGTTTTCAATATCTTCTCCATGAATCTGATAGCCTTTCTGACCAAACCCTTGGTACAGATGTTCACCCAGTCTTCGGATGAAGTCATGGAAAGTCTGCTGGATGAGCGCAAGGCATCCAACATCAAAACCATTATGCAAAGCTTAAAACCCAATAACTTATGAAGCGAACCCTTCTATTTCTAATCTTGACAACCGGTTTGGCACAGTTTCTGTCTGCTCAGCTCAACCTTGATGCGTTGCAGGAAAAAGCCAGGCAGAATTACCCTCAGATCAAACAGTTCGACCTGATAGCCAAATCGACAGCGTACAACCTTTCCAATGCATCCAGTGCGTATTTGCCTCAGGTTAGTTTGTCCGGCCGTGCAACCCTGCAGTCTGATGCCCTCAACCTGACTCTCAATTTGCCTGGTGGAGCAATGTCCATTAAACAAGACAAGGATCAGTATCAGGCAGTCGCCGAAGTCAACCAGGTCTTATGGGACGGTGGAGTCATAAAGGCCCGCAAGCAATCCATCACCAACAATGCCGAGTTGGAAAAACAAAAGTTGGAAGTAGACCTGTACACGCTTCGGGATCGCGTAAACCAACTCTTTTTCGGTATTCTGATGCTCCAAGAACAGCAAATTCAAGCTGAAATCCTACGTCAAGAACTTCAAACGAATTTGGAAAAAATAAAAGCTTGCCTTAAAAATGGTGTAGCCAATCAATCGGACGTGGACGCTTTGAGTGTTGAACTGCTTAATGTGGGTCAACGTCAAATCGAATTGAAATCCGCTGAAACGTCCTATAGAGACATGCTTTCCGCTTTAACTGGCGTAAAAATAGATGTCAATGCCCTGTTGGTTAAACCTTTGAACGCCATACCCGATGAAAATCTGAGCCTCAAACGCCCTGAATTAGGTTTATTCGACGCTCAATTGCACCTGTTGGACAACCAAATTCAATTGGAACAAACGGCCATCATGCCCAAATTCGGTCTGTTTCTCCAAGGTGGTTATGGTCGACCAGGATTGAACATGCTTGCCACCGGATTTTCACCTTTTTACATAGGAGGCATCCGATTTTCCTGGAACATCAGCAGTTTTTACACCCGCAAAAACAACTTGGACAACATTCAGCTTAACAAAGACATGGTTCATGTGGCCCAAGAAACCTTTCTTTTCAATAACAATCTGAAAATCAACCAGCAAAATACGGAAATAGAAAAAATGCGATCCTTGTTGCGTACGGATGACGACATTCTTCAATTACGGACCAACATCAAGAATGCTTGTTCCGCCAAGGTGGACAACGGCGTGAGTACGGTCACCGATCTTTTGAGGGAAATCAATGCCGAAAGCATCGCCAGGCAACAAAAGGCCTTGCACGAGCTACAACTTTCGCTTCAGATCCAAAACCTCAAATACAGTACAAACAATTAAACCACAACGATATGCGACGCATCAACTTATTTTACTGGATACCTGCAGTCTTACTTCTGACATCTTGTCACTCCAAAAAGGACACCTCCGATGCCTCTGGAACTTTTGAAGCCACGGAAGTCATCGTTTCAGCTCAGGCTACTGGAACCATCCTGGCGTTTCAAATCGACGAAGGTCAGGATTTGAAAGCGGGTACCAATCTCGGTTTCATCGACACCATTCAATTGGAACTCCGTAAAAAACAACTTCAGGCCAGTATTCAGGCGGCTCAGACTCGGAAGCCAGACGTGGAAGTGCAACTAGCCGCCCTCGAGCAGCAAATTGCTACAGCGCGTACCGAAAAACATCGTGTGGAGAACTTAGTGAAGGCCAATGCTGCCAACCAAAAACAGTTGGACGATCTGAATGCTCAAATCGAGGTGTTGACAAAACAACTCACAGCCACGCGATCTACATTGGAAAGCAGCACCAGTGGCATCAACAAGGAAAGTTCAGCGCTGAAAATTCAGATTGATCAGATCAACGATCAATTGCGTCGCTCGTACATCAGCAGCCCCATAGATGGCACGGTCTTGGTCAAATATGCCGAAACCGGCGAACTGGCCATTCAAGGAAAGTCACTCTTCAAGGTAGCCGACATGAGTCAGATGATTCTTCGTGTTTATGTCACTGCCGACCAATTAGCCAAATTGGAAGTGGGACAGACCGTTGATGTCAATGCTGAACTCGGTAGCACGGACAACAAGTCGTACAAGGGCACCGTCACTTGGATTTCAGCCAAGTCGGAATTTACGCCTAAAACCATTCAAACTCGCGATGAACGCGCCAATTTGGTGTATGCTGTCAAAGTAGCTGTCAAGAACGACGGTATTTTGAAAATCGGTATGTACGGTGGTATCCATTTCAACAATTGAATCATGGCCGCAGTCAAGGCAGATCAACTTTTTAAACGCTACAAGAAAGTACAGGCGCTCAATGGGGTCAGTCTGGAAGTGGGCGAGGGCGAAATATTCGGCATCATCGGACCGGACGGTGCAGGCAAGACCACGCTGTTCCGCATCCTGACCACACTGATCTTGGCCGACGAAGGTACAGCCTCTGTCAACGGCTTCGATGTGGTGAAGCAGTATCGCGACATCCGTGAGTGTGTAGGCTATATGCCTGGCCGGTTTTCCTTGTACCAGGATTTGACGGTGGAAGAAAACCTGAATTTCTTTGCCACCGTTTTCCGCACTACGGTTGCAGAAAATTACGACTTGATTAAGGACATTTATATCCAGATCGAACCCTTTAAACATCGCAAAGCGGGTGCCTTGTCCGGTGGGATGAAGCAGAAATTAGCCTTGTGCTGCGCCCTCATTCACAAACCGACCGTTCTTTTTTTGGACGAACCCACCACTGGTGTCGATCCGGTTTCCCGCAAGGAATTTTGGAACATGCTCAAGCGGCTGAAAAAACAAGGCATCGCCATTCTGGTTTCAACACCGTATATGGACGAAGCCAGTCTTTGCGACCGAATCGCACTCATTCAGGAAGGAAAATTTCTCAAGACTGACACACCTCAAGGCATTGTCAGTGAATTCGGTACGACACTTTGGTCTGTAAAGAGCAATCAGATGTCAAAGCTTTTAAACGATCTTCGTCAATTTGAAGCAGTGGAAACTTGTTTCGCTTTCGGTGATACCCACCACATCACATTCAAAAAAGAACCACCAACCGAACAGGAACTGAACGAGTATTTGCACTTGAAAGGTCATAAATACGTTTATATTCGTCCCATCGAGGCCAATGTGGAAGATTGCTTCATGAGGCTTTCCGGTAAAACCCTGCAATCATGAGCCAGCACCAATCCATTACAATGCCCGAAGACGTGGTCATTCTTGCCACTGACTTGACCAAAACCTACGGTGATTTCACAGCCGTCGATCACATCAGTTTTGAAGTGAAAAAAGGTGAGATTTTCGGCTTTCTCGGAGCCAACGGTGCTGGAAAAACCACAGCCATGCGCATGCTCTGCGGATTGAGCAAGTCATCCTCTGGGCAGGCCTGGGTCGCAGGTTTCGACATCAATCACCAATCGGAACAGATTAAGAAGCGCATTGGCTATATGAGTCAAAGATTCGCCCTCTATGAAGATCTGCAAGTTTGGGAGAACATTCGACTGTATGCTGGTATTTATGGCGTGCCTGAACGCGAAATAGGGCCGAAAACCGATGCCTTATTGCATCGATTGGGCTTCGAACGTGAAAAAAACAGTTTGGTGAAATCCCTGCCACTTGGTTGGAAGCAAAAGCTTTCCTTTTCCGTGGCCATTTTCCACAACCCGAGCATCGTTTTTTTGGACGAACCTACTGGAGGCGTGGATCCCGCCACAAGAAGGCAATTCTGGGAACTCATCTATCAGGCGGCAGACCGTGGCATCACCGTTTTCGTAACCACTCATTACATGGACGAAGCTGAGTATTGTGACCGAGTCTCCATCATGGTGGATGGCCGAATTGATGCTTTGGACAGCCCCGGGAATCTCAAAAAGAAATTCGGTGCCAAAAACATGGATGAGGTTTTTCATCAATTGGCTAGAGGAGCCAGCAGAAAAGGTTAAATTGCTATGGAAAAAATGAATGTTCAAAAAGCCGCCGCAAACTGGAAGTTTTTTATGGCCTTTGTCCGTAAAGAATTCCATCATATTTTCAGAGACAAGACCAGCATGCTCATCTTGCTGGTTATGCCCATCCTGATGTTGGTACTGTTTGGCTATGCGCTCAATACGGAAGTGAAGAATTCCAAAATTGCCGTTTACGATCCCTCGCGCGACGAGATTACACGAGCCATGGTTGAAAAGCTCCAAATCAACAATTATTTTATTTTAAAGAAGGTGTTGAACAGTGCTTCGGAGGCAGAAAAGGCTTTCCAAAGCGGTGAAGTATCCATGGTCATTGTTTTCAGCGATCATTTTTATGAAAACCTATCGCATGGCGGTTATGCACAAATCCAGTTGCTGGCAGATGGCAGCGATCCGAACACGGCATCCATCATCACCACTTATGCCACGACCATTTTGTCCAGTTATCAGATGGAATTGATGAAAACCGGAAAAATACCCTATCAGATCACACCCGAAATCAAACTCCTCTACAATCCATCGATGGTGGCTGCCTACAATTTCGTACCTGGTGTGATGGGAATGATTCTTCTGCTCATTTGTGCGATGATGACCTCCGTTTCCATCACCAAGGAAAAGGAGCGAGGTACCATGGAAGTATTGCTGGTTTCTCCGATGAAACCGTTGTATGTCATTCTTTCCAAGGCCGTTCCGTATTTCTTTCTTTCGTTGGTGAATCTGGCCACCATCTTGCTCATCGCCCATTTCATCATGCATGTTCCCATTGCGGGCAGTTTATTTTGGCTCATCGTGATTTCCCTTGTGTATATTTTTGTTTGTCTGACGCTGGGATTGCTGATTTCCACCATCGTTGATACCCAAATGGCTGCCCTTCTCATTTCGGCCATTGGTCTAATGATGCCTGTCATGCTGATGTCGGGTATGATGTTCCCCATCGAAAACATGCCCGTCTATATCCGATGGATTGCAGAAATTATTCCTGCCCGATGGTACATTGAAGCCATTCGGAAACTCATGATCATGGGGCTTGGCTTTTCGGCCGTCATTAAAGAATTTGCAATACTTACGGGTATGGGAGTTGTCTTGATTGTCATTAGTTTACGTAAATTTAAAATCCGTTTGGAATGATACTGAAATACCTCGTCGAAAAAGAGTTCAAGCAACTCTTTCGGAATCCGATCATTCCGAAATTCATTTTTGCCTTTCCTTTTTTCATGCTGCTCATTTTACCCATGGCGGCCAATTTTGAGGTGAAGGATCTGGATCTATGTGTCGTGGACAGCAACCATTCACCCTACTCGGAACGGCTTGTTCAGCAAGTCACGGCTTCTGGCTATTTCCACTTGAGCAAAGTGGCCGATACCTATCAGGAAGCGTTGGCCAGCATCAATTCACGCCAATCGGACATCCTCTTGATGATACCGCCGAATTTTGAACAGGATCTCATTCGGGAGCAGGAAGCAAAAGTGATGATATTGCCCAATGCCGTAAACGGAGTCAAAGGAGGGCTGGGCAGTGCCTATCTGGCCAACATCGTCAGCGATTTCAACCGTGACATTCGTGCCGAATTGTTACCCGCTGGACAAACGCCCAAGCTTTCGGGCATAGAGGTGACTCGCATTTTTAAGTTCAACCCCAAACTGAAGTACAAATACTTCATGGTTCCTGCCATCATGGTGATGCTTTTGGCCATGATCACAGGTTTCTTGCCTGCTTTCAACATCGTGGCAGAAAAAGAAGCAGGAACGATTGAGCAACTGAATGTAACACCAGCCAGCAAGTTTAATCTGATCGTTGCCAAACTTACTCCTTTCTGGGTGATTGGTTTTGTAGTATTGAATATTTGTTTTGTAGTAGCCTGGCTTTTTTATAGTATGCTACCGGTAGGAAGCGTTTTGACCATCTACTTGTTTGCTTTAGTTTTTGTTTTGGCGTTTTCGGGTTTGGGCCTTGTCATCTCCAATTATGCCAGTACGGTTCAGCAGGCGGTTTTCATCATCTTCTTCTGCATCATCACGTTCATTTTCATGAGCGGCATGTATACGCCTGTGGATAACATGCCTATATGGGCTCAATACATTAGTGACATTAGCCCGCTGAAATATTTCATTCAAGTGATGCGGTTGGTTTATCTGAAAGGGAGTGCCACTGCCGAACTGGTTCAGCCGATGTTGGCGCTCCTGGGTTTTGCCTTGGTCTTTAATTCTTGGGCTGTTTTAAGCTATCGAAAAAATAATTAACTACAAAGGGCGGCTGAAATCTGATTTCAGCCGCCCTTGCATTGTATTTGAGTTTGTATTACTTATCGAAGTTTCCACCGCCGCCAGGCATGCCACCGCCGCCAGGCATGCCACCGCCGAAGCCGCCTCCGCCGCCAGGGGCACCGCCACGCATGCCACCGCCACCGCGGAACATATCACCAGCTCCTGCACCGCCACCAAAACGTGCAATGCGGTAAGTGAAGCTTACCAAGAAGTAAGAGGTCAACATATTGGAACGACTTAACGTTCTGGAGTTGTCGTCAATGCGTTCAACTACATTCAACTTTTGACGTAAGATGTCATTCAATTTGAGTGATATCGTTCCCTTTTTATTAAACACGGACTTGTCAATGGATGCATTCCAAACCAATTCATTCCGAGTATAGGAGGAATAACCTTCGCGAGCCGTATAATTCAAATCGTTGTTGACGTTCCAACTGTAGGGTAAACGCAGGGTCAGATTACCGGAACCGGTATAATCCTTTGTTATCTGTAAATTGTTGCTGTTCAAATTATTTTGGGAGCCGTTGAAGTTTGCGCTTCCACGCAATCCAACTTCAACCACGTCGGTTGTGAAAGTGAAACCGATGCTTTCATTCAGACCAGCGGTGATGGTTTTTCCCAATTGGCCCATACGCAAATCTCCTTTTTCGATGTCCAAGTAGGGACTCGTGGTACCCGTGACTACATCCGAATAACCGAATCTTTGGCCATAACTACCCTGGGTCATCGTATTGAATTGCAATCTTTTCTGAATGATGGGCATATTGAAAGAGACGTTCCCTCTTGCGCTGAAAGGTGCATTTAAAGCATTAACCGTCTGGTTGTATCTTTTACCAGTTGCATCATAGATGGTGTTGGTCACTAACGCATCCAAGGTATAGGACCCACTCAGGTTTAAACTCAGGTTTGAAAGACGTTCCTGATTGAATGAGGAGTACATCAAGTCCAAACTATTTTCGAATGAAGGGTTCAAGGAGGAATTACCGACTGTTTCATTCATCAGGTTGTTCGTCTTGACCGGTTGCATCTGGTCGATGCTGGGCTGTGACGTACGACCACGGTATTGCAAACGTGCAAACTGTTTGCGTCCGAAATTGTAACGAAACTGTGCCGAAGGTGAGAAATTAAGGACTTCATTGGTCCTGTTCAATGGATTGCCTTTCAGATAATAGGTGTGGCTGTACGTTTGTGAAGGTTCTGCCTTACCACCTAACATATAGTTGTAGGACGCAGCCTGATGCCTGAAATTCAATTCAAAGGATTCACTGTAGAACGAATTGTTAAAATTATTGCTGTAGGCAGAATCCACATCATTGTAAATGCCGTCCCTATTTAAGTCATTGTATTGCAAACGGTCTGAATTCCGGATGTTTGCTGAAAACGATGCTGCCACTTCCAAGAAATTGGTCAAATTCCAAAGCGGTTCCACAAAGGATGCCCGAACATCGGTGTTGTATGAATTGGAAATGTTATTCGTGCGCTGGTCAATGGTAGTATCACCAATCATCGTATATTTTTTGGAATAACTAGTTCCGTCCGAATTTGAATTGTTTAATCCACCACCGAAATTCAATGTAAAGGTTCTACCTCGCTTGACAGCCGATTTCCGATTGTAAATGAAACGCAAAGCTCCGTTAATTCCATCGGTCAGGTTAGTGCTGGACGAATTTCCCCAACTGATGGAATCACCATTTTGAAGATTAAGATTGTCGCTGTTTCCATTAGTATTGGTCACATCGTAACCCAATGAAGGCTGAACGATCAATGTACTCAACGTGTCAATGTTCCATTCTATTTCGAGACGCAAATTGGCGGAATTGTTTTCACTGAAATTCTTGGAAGTACTGTTGGTTGTCCGCGTGATACCATTCAGGTAATTTTCCCGTTCCGAAGATGATTCGGATGTGTTGGTCAAGTGCGTATAGGAACCATTTCCTCCGATTTTCAGGTTTTTTGAAAGTTCCGTATTGTTGTTTACACCAAGGTTCTGCGTTTCAATCAAGCCGCTGCCTCCACCTTGCATACCACCACGACCCCTGCCGCTTCGCATGTTGTTGACATTGTTCGCACTACCGATCAATGTTGTCATAGCATCACCACTCATGAAGTTGATGAATGCGTTCGAATCGTAGCGGAAACCGCCATCTTTGTCGGCACCGCCGCCAGCAGCGACATTACCGAAAATTCCTTTTTTGCGATTTGCTTTGATGGTCAGGTTGATGATTCGTTCGGTATTGTCATCTTCAAAACCTGTCAGTTTAGACATGTCCGATTTTTGATCGATTACTTGTACTTTATCAACCATGTCTGCTGTGAAATTTCTGGTAGCCATGGTTACATCGCCTTCAAAGAATTTCTTGCCATCCACCCGCACTTTGGTGATGCTTTGTCCGTTTACTGTGATGGCACCAGCTGCATCAACGGTAACACCGGGCAACTTCTTCAAAAGATCTTCCACAACGGCATTGTCGGCCAATTTGAAAGCAGCAGGATTGTATTCAATCGTATCCCCCTTTACTTCCATCTGCGCAGCCATACCGCTTACTACCACTTCATGTAGGTTTTTTTGTGCTTCAGCGATATAGATGGATTTAAGCAGCACATTCTTATCCAAAACCGTGAAGTTCCGGGTTGAATTCGAATACCCAAGATAGCGTACTTCAATAATGTAATTGCCATTCTTTATACGGCTCAAGGAGAATTCTCCCTTGCTGTCCGTAAAGCAACCCTGAATCAAACTGGAGTCCCTGGCATTGAGTAATCGTATCGTTGCAGACTCAATGGCACCGTCATCCTTTTTGTCCAGCACTTTTCCTTGAACGGACTTTTGAGCGAATGCACTGATGCTGAGGAAAATCAACAATAAGAGAGTAGTCGTTTTTTTCATAAATAAAAGTGATTGGTATACTTTTTGTGTTATTAACGTTCTTTTGATGAACATACCCCCTTATGGTTTAATATTCATCGGTTAAAATTGGAATTTATTCGGTGAATGTCCTTTTTTTGATTCTTTGAGTTGCCAAACTAATCCCTTATATTTGCAAAGGTTTACTAATTTCCTCGAATGAAACAACTTTTTCATGTTCTTTAAGTGTTTTTTATCGGTCAATCGTATATAAAGCGTACCTTACTTTTCGCATCTGACATTCATTCAATATCCATAGCAAATGAAAACAAATTACGAAATCCGTTATGCTTCGCATCCTGCCGATGCAAAAAGCTACGACACTGCCAGACTCCGCAAGGAGATGCTTATCGAAACCCTTTTTACAGCCAACGAAGTGAACATGGTCTATACCATGTACGACCGTATGGTGGTTGGCGGAGCCATGCCTATGGGCGAAAGCCTTCAGCTCGAAGCCATCGACCCGTTGAAAGCGTCTTGCTTCCTGCATCGCCGCGAATTGGGCGTCTTCAATGTCGGTTTGGGCGAAGGTATCGTCAAAGTTGGAGACCAAATCTATGAATTGAATTACAAAGAAGCCTTATACATAGGTGCAGGTGATCGCGAAGTTTTTTTCGAAAGCAAAGATGCCAGCAAGCCTGCCAAATTCTATTTCAACTCCTTGGTAGCACATCAATCTTATCCGGACAAAAAAATAACCAAAGCCGATGCCGTTTGCTTGGAACTGGGCAGCATGGAAGGAGCCAACCACCGCAACATCAACAAGATGATTGTTAATCAGGTACTTCCTACCTGCCAATTGCAAATGGGTATGACCGAATTGGCTCCAGGCAGTGTTTGGAATACCATGCCGGCTCACATACACAGTCGCCGTATGGAAGCCTATTTTTATTTTGAAGTACCCGAAGAAAATGCTGTTTGCCATTTTCTGGGCGAACCGACCGAAAGCCGTCATATCTGGATGAAAGGCGATCAAGCCGTTTTCTCACCCGAATGGTCTATCCATTCCGCTGCAGCCACTTCCAACTACACGTTCATTTGGGGCATGGGCGGCGAGAACCTGGACTATGGCGATCAGGAATTTTTCAAACACACCGAATTACGTTAATTTTTTAAGTATATGACAATGAACACGTTTTCTCTTAAAGGCAAAATAGCCTTAATCACCGGTGCTTCTTACGGTATTGGTTTTGCAATTGCAGAAGGCATGGCTAAAGCTGGTGCCACCATCGTTTTCAACGATATCAAGGCTGAATTGGTCGAAAAAGGACTAGAAGAATATAAGAACATTGGAATCACCGCCCATGGTTATGTTTGCGACGTGACCAACGAAGACCAGGTGAACGCCATGGTTGCTCAAATTGCCGAAGAAGTAGGTATCATCGATATTTTGGTAAACAATGCAGGCATCATCAAGCGCATTCCCGCCGTTGACATGACTGCTGCTGAATACCGTCAGGTCATCGACATCGACCTTACCGGCCCGTTCATCGTTTCCAAAGCCGTTGCTCCCGCCATGATCGAAAAGAGATCCGGCAAAATCATCAACATCTGTTCCATGATGAGCGAACTCGGCCGTGAAACAGTTGCTGCTTATGCTTCTGCCAAGGGTGGACTGAAAATGTTGACTAAGAACCTTGCCTCCGAATGGGGTGAATTCAACATTCAGGTAAACGGCCTTGGGCCAGGTTACATTGCTACACCACAAACCGCACCTTTGCGCACCCCAGGTCATCCGTTCAACGACTTCATTATTGCTAAAACTCCAGCTGCTCGTTGGGGAACACCCGAAGATTTGACCGGTCCTGCCATATTCTTGGCTTCACCTGCAAGTGACTTTGTCAATGGTCATATTCTTTATGTTGATGGTGGAATTCTCGCCTATATCGGAAAACAGCCCAAATGAAAAAATTTGCATTATTATTGGTGTCAGCATTGATGCTATGGTCATGCAACGGAAAGGTGGAGGTTTCAGTCTTCAATAATTCCGATGTGGATCGTGTCAATGAAACGGTGGAACTTTGCCTCTGCGAATTGACCGGTTTCGATGCCAAAAAACTGGTTGTACTCAACGCCGAAGGGAATCAAGTGCCTTCGCAGATTTTATATAGGGGAACAGACCAAGCACAGAGCTTGATTTTTCAAGTGACGTTGTTGGCTGGAAAAGAAGAAACATTCACCTTAAAGGAAGGCACTCGCGAAGCATATAAAGCAAAAACGTTTGCTCATTTTGTTCCGCAACGCAAGGATGACCTGTCTTGGGAAAATGACCGCATCGCCTTCCGCATGTACGGACCAAAGCTGGCTCCCGAAAACCCAAGCAACGGGGTTGATGTCTGGTACAAACGTACGGAAGCACTCATCACGGACAAATGGTACACGGGTGACCTTTCAGGCAAGTTGTCTTACCACGAAGATCATGGAGAAGGATTGGATTGTTACAAAGTAGCTCACACGCTAGGTGCAGGTGGCATTTGCCCCTATTCCAACGATTCACTCTGGATCGGCAATCAGTTTGACCGGTATCAGATTCTGGACAACGGTCCCATTCGTTCATCCTTTGTTTTGTTTTATGATGCAGTCAAGTACCAGAATAAAACATTGAAAGCCGAATTCGTGGTCAATCTGGATGCTGGTTCCAACTTGAACGAAGTTCGGGTACGATACACCGGCGACACCACCGAAATGCGCTTGGCTGCAGGCATTTGGCTCCACGATTCCATTCAAGGTTTGAATGTGAACCAAAATCTGGCGACCATTGGCTATGGCGAAAACTTGATGTCCGAAGGGAAAAAACCAGTTCCTGCCGGACGCGGCTATGCCGGGGTTGTTTTTCCTGGAAGTTGGAAGGAATCCAAAAAGATTTCAGATCATATGGTCGGTATCTTTACCTACAAAATAGGAGAGGAGTTTCAATATTATTTTGGTGCAGGCTGGAACAAACACGGCTTTGCAACGGATAAGGACTGGTTCAATTATCTGAACGCCAAAAAAGCAGCTTTGCTTGAACCCTTAAAAATCAAGATTCTTAAATAAGGTACTTCGTTTTATAAATGAAACCCAGAATTGCTAATCGGCAATTCTGGGTTTTTGTTGTTATATGTTGTAGAACATACGTTATAAGAAACGATACTTAAAAATAAGGGTTAATTTTACACCAATTATTCAAAAAACCTTCCCAAAACCTTTTACATTATGAAGAAACTTATTGTATTGGCCTCATTAACAATTGCTTTGGTCATGCCTAGCTGCTCAAAATCCCAACAGTCATTGTCTGGATTGAACCGTAAAGATTTCCAAACCGAGATAGACGGTAAGAAAAATGACCTATTCATTCTGAAAAACAAAAAGGGCATGGAAGTATGCATGACCAACTTCGGTGCACGCATCGTTTCCATCTGGGTTCCAGACAAAAATGGCAATTTTGGAGACGTTGTTCTTGGTTTCGATTCGATAGGAGGGTATCAACATAACAAATCCGACTTTGGTGCTTTCATCGGTCGTTATGGTAACCGAATTGCAAAAGGAAAATTCACATTAGACGGAACTCAATATCAACTTTCCACCAATAATTTTGGTCATAGTTTGCACGGCGGCGTCAAAGGATTCCAATACCGCATGTTTGACATCAAACAGTTGAGCGACACCGCTCTGGAAGTATCCTATGTATCGGCCGACGGCGAAATGGGTTTCCCAGGAACGTTGACATCCAAAGCCGTTTATACGCTTACTTCAGATAACGCCCTCGACATCAGCTACACTGCAACAACAGATAAGCCAACCATCGTGAACCTGACCAATCACTCTTATTTTAATTTGACAGGCGATCCTAAAAAGGACGTATTGGGCCACGTGATGAGCATTAATGCCGACGGTTTCACCCCAGTGGACGCTACATTCATGACCACCGGTGAAATCACTCCGGTCAGCGGAACACCCATGGACTTCCTTAAGCCGCACAAGGTTGGCGAACGCATCACCAACTTTGATTTCGTACAATTGAAAAACGGAAACGGTTACGATCACAACTGGGTATTGAACACCAAAGGTAACGAAAGTCTTCCCGCCTGTTTCGTAGTTGAACCTGAAAGCGGCCGTACATTGACTGTTTACACCAATGAACCGGGCATACAAGTTTATTCCGGCAATTTCTTAGATGGTAAAGTGACTGGAAAAAAAGGTATCGTGTACAAACAACGTGTTGGTCTTTGCCTGGAAACACAACACTATCCCGACAGCCCCAACAAACCTCAATGGCCTTCTGTCGTGGTTCGTCCAGGCCAAACCTATACGAGCCATTGCATCTACAAATTCGGAATCATGGATTCCACTCAAAGCAAATAAACTGGTTCAACTAAATGAGCACTAGTTTCTACAGTGAACAAACCAGGTTTCTTGTCGCGGTCGATTGCATCATTTTCGGATTTGCGGATGGAGAGCTAAACCTATTGCTCCTGAAGCGCAGCATGGAGCCTGCATTAGGTTGCTGGTCCTTGCCCGGAGGTTTTGTAAAAGACCACGAAAGTGCTGAGGAGGCAGCATCACGCGTACTTTCATCTTTAACCGGGCTGGACCAACTCTACATGGAACAGTTGAGGATTTTCTCCGAAGAACAGCGCGACCCAGGGGAACGGGTGATGTCCGTCGCATTCAATGCACTTGTAAATGTGGAGGATTATGACAAGGCCTTGGTTCAACAACACAACGCTTATTGGCGGAACATCAACGACTTGCCCGAATTGATTTTCGATCATGATGAGATGGTTCGCTCCGCTTTGAGACGTCTTCAACGGAAAGCTTCCACCGAACCTGTCGGATTCAATCTTTTACCTGAGAAGTTCACCGTTCCACAGCTTCAGACTTTGTACGAAGCCATTTATGGTAGAGCCATCGACAAGCGGAATTTTCGAAAAAAAATTCAAACCATGGATTTTCTTGAGAAATCGGAAGAAAAGGACAAAAGCAGCTCCAAGCGCGGTGCTTTCCTTTACACGTTCAATCAAGAACTGTACGAAAAAGCCATCAACGAGGGTTTTTCATTTACCCTTTAATTATTTTTTCAGTCAAGAATAAGATGGGCTTCGTTCCCAACTTTATAAAGTGTAACTTTTACAATTAATTACCAACTCATGGAATTAGCAGCTCTTAAAAAGGTCGTGTTCGATGCCAATCTCGAATTGGTCAAACATGGACTTGTCATTTTCACTTGGGGCAACGTCAGCGCCATCGATCGTGAAAAAGGTATTGTCGTTATCAAACCCTCTGGCGTTTCGTACGATGAAATGAAAGCCGAACAAATGGTCGTCATCGATATGGACGGAAACGTACTGGAAGGTACGTTGAAGCCCTCTTCCGACACTGCCACACATTTGGAACTTTACAAAGCCTTTCCCGAAATAGGAGGGGTTGTTCATACCCATTCCACTTATGCCACCGCTTGGGCTCAAGCCGGTTGCGACCTTCCCAACATCGGAACTACACATGCCGATTATTTCAGCCAAGAAATTCCTTGTACTCGCGACATGACAAAAGCTGAAATGGCCGAATATGAAAAAGAAACTGGAACGGTCATCATCGAACGTTTCAAGGGCATAAATCCCAACCATGTACCAGCAGTATTGGTCAAAAATCACGGACCTTTCTCATGGGGCAAGGATGCGCACGATGCGGTCCACAATGCTGTCGTACTGGAACAAGTGGCCAAAATGGCTTACATCGCTTTCGGTGTGAATTCAAACTTGACTATGAACCCACTGCTCATTCAAAAACATTTCTTCCGTAAACACGGCCCAGGCGCGTATTACGGTCAAGGTTAACCTATAATTTTTAATCACTTAATACTTATAACAATGAATTTCAAAGATTTAGAAGTTTGGTTCGTAACTGGTGCCCAGTTGCTGTACGGAGGTGACGCCGTTGTTCATGTCGATGCCCATTCCAATGAAATGGTAAAAGGGTTGAATGATTCCGGCAACTTGCCCGTCAAAGTCGTTTACAAAGGTACAGCCAACTCCTCTGCCGAAGTATCCGAAATCATGCGTGCTGCAAACGGCGATACCAAATGCGTCGGCATCATCACCTGGATGCACACATTCTCACCCGCCAAAATGTGGATCCACGGTTTGATGGACTTCAAGAAGCCGTTGTTGCACCTTCACACCCAGTACAACGAAAAGATTCCTTGGTCAGAAATTGACATGGACTTCATGAACTTAAACCAGAGCGCTCATGGCGACCGTGAATTCGGTTTCATTACTAGCCGTTTGCGCAAACCACGCAAAGTAGTGGTCGGTTACTGGAAAGACAATTCTACCCACGAAAAAATTGCTATCTGGATGCGCGTTTGCGCTGCTTGGCACGATGCACAGGACATGCGTATCATCCGTTTCGGAGACAACATGAACAACGTGGCTGTTACCGATGGTGACAAGGTTGAAGCCGAAATCCGCCTGGGTTACCACGTGGACAATGCGCCCATCGCCAAATTGGTTCCTTTCGTAAATGCAGTGACCGAAGCTGAAATAGATGCTTTGGTGGCCGAATATGAAAAACTGTACGATTTTGCGCCCAATGCTGCCAAGGGCGGTGCCAACCACGAATCCGTTCGTCAGGCTGCTGCTCAGGAAATCGGTCTGCGTCGTTTTCTGGAAGCCAAAGGTGCGAAGGCGTTCACCACCAGCTTTGACGAACTCGAAGGCATGAGCCAGCTCATGGGTTTTGCTTCTCAACGTCTCATGGCCGAAGGATACGGTTTTGGTGCCGAAGGCGACTGGAAAACCGCTGCACTTTGCCGCACCATGTGGGTTATGGCTCAAGGCCTGCCCGGCGGATGCTCCTTCCTGGAAGACTACACCCTGAATTTCGACGGTGCCAAGAGTTCCATCCTTCAATCACATATGTTGGAAATAAGCCCGGAAATCGCTGGAAATAAACCCCGCGTCGAAGTCCATTTCCTCGGCATCGGCGATGCAGGTACCTGCGCTCGTATGGTATTCCAGGCTCCCGAAGGTGAAGGTATTGCTGCCACCATCGTGGACATGGGCAACCGTTTCCGCCTCATTTCTACCGATGTGGACGTGAAGAAACCCAAAGATCTTCCCAAACTGCCCGTTGCCTGCGCTTTGTGGACGCCGCTTCCAAACTTGGAAATCGGTGCTGCAGCCTGGATCATCGCTGGCGGAACGCACCACTCCAGCTTCTCTTTCTCTTTGACGAAAGAATATTTGGAAGACTATGCTGAAATTGCCGACATCGAAATGCTTATCATCGACAAGGACACTACGATTCGCAATTTCAAGCAGGATATCCGAAATAATGAAGTGTATTACATGTTGAATAAAGCCCTCCGCTAGACTATGAGCAAATATGTAATCGGATTGGATTATGGTACCGACTCAGCCCGCGCCTACATTGTAGACGCGGCAACGGGTGCCGAACAGGGAACTGCTGTCAAATATTACCCACGCTGGGCCAAAGGCCAGTATTGCCAACCAACGGCCAACCAATACCGCCAACACCCTGCAGATTACGTGGAATGTTTGGAAGGTGCTGTGAAAGAAGCGCTTGCAAAATGCGATCCTTCTGTTGCCGCCAACGTTGTCGGGCTGTCATTTGACACGACTGGTTCCACACCGGTATTCACCGACAAAGCAGGCACACCGCTGGCTTTGCTTCCTGAATTCGCTGAAAACCCCAACGCCATGTTCGTGTTGTGGAAAGACCATACCGCCATCAAGGAAGCAGCCGAAATCAATGAACTCTGCGCCAAGTGGGATATAGACTACACTTCGTACGAAGGTGGCATCTATTCTTCCGAATGGTTCTGGGCCAAAGTGCTCCATGTCCTTCGTGTGGATGCAAAAGTTCGTTACGCCGCTTATTCCGTCGTTGAACATTGCGATTGGCTGCCTGCCTTACTTTGCGGCGATACTACGCCTGAAAACGTAAAACGTAGCCGTTGTGCTGCTGGTCATAAAGCCATGTGGTTGGAAAAATGGGACGGTTTACCCTCCGAAGCATTCCTGACCAAATTGGATCCTTTGTTGGCTGGTTACCGTGAACGTCTGTATCGCGACACCTATGCCAGTGATACTAAAATCGGTTATTTGACCGAAGAATGGGCCAAACGCCTTGGATTGACCACCAACGTGGCTGTCGGTGTTGGAGCATTTGACTGTCACATGGGTGCTGTCGGTGCTGAAGCTACTCCAAATACCTTGGTTCGCGTTATCGGAACCTCCACCTGCGATATTCTGCTTGCTTCCTATGAAGAAATCGGGCATAAATTGGTCCGTGGCATTTGCGGTCAGGTAGATGGCTCTGTCGTTCCTGGTTTGATTGGACTCGAAGCTGGTCAATCCGCTTTCGGAGACATATACGCTTGGTTCAAGCGCATCATGGCATGGCCCATCGAAGAACTCATCGGCAAATCAGCGCTTATTGACGAAGCAACCAAGCAGAAACTGATTGACGAAGCAATGGACCAGATCATACCTGTTCTGTCCCAACAAGCTGCCGCCATCGATCCGAAAGAAAGCATGGTCATTGCCACCGACTGGATGAATGGTCGTCGCACACCGGATGCCAGCCAGCTGGTCAAAGGTAGCATCACTGGACTGACCCTCGGGACAACAGCTCCCATGATGTTCCGCGCCCTGGTAGAAGCTACCGCCTTCGGTTCTAAAGCCATTACGGATCGCTTCAAGGATGAAAACGTAAACATTGAAAGCGTCATCGGTATCGGTGGTATTTCCTTGAAATCTCCGTTTGTAATGCAAACAATGGCCAATGTACTGAACATGCCCATCAAAGTTGCCAAAAGCGACCAAGCTTGTGCATTCGGTGCCGCCATGTTCGCTGCTGTCGTAGCTGGAGTTTATGACAAAGTAGAAGATGCTCAGAAGGCTATGGGTCAAGGTTTTGCCAACGAATATCTGCCCAATCCCGAAGCTGTCAAGATGTATGCTGAACTTTACAAAGAGTATCAGAAACTTGGACAAATTACGGAAGAAACGTTCTACAAAAGTCTATAAGTAACATTTTATTGATTCAAATGTGGAGGCTGGATTTTTAGGAATTCAGCCTCCGTTTTTAAGGTGTGATCAGGTTCTTTACTATGTATTTTTGATGAATTCAGAACTCTTTTAATGGCTGGTTTTTCAAATAAATCGCTATATTTGATTCAAATTTAACACAACAGAAATGCACGTCAATTCGCTCTCACGTATGAAGTGGTTTTTGGACCATTATGTTTCCAAAATAGAGAAAAACAAGATTTGAGTACTCGATGTAGTAAGCTATGATATGAACGGTTCTTATAGATCACTGGTTGCTGACAAACGGTTTGAATATGTAGGTATGGATATGGTTCCAGGACCGAATGTGGATATTGCAATGACGAATCCTTATGTATGGAATACCATTGAAACGGATTCTTTTGATTTGGTCATTTCAGGTCAAACATTTGAGCATGCTGAATTCTTTTGGATCACGATGGGAGAAATGGCCAGAGTACTAAAGAAAGATGGTTTGCTTTGCATCATCGCACCCAACAACTTTTTTGAACATAGAACTCCTGTCGACTGTTACCGATTCTTTACCGACGGTATGGTTGCATTGGCAAGATACGTGAACTTAGAAGTTCTTCATGCCCATACCAATTGTGCACCTACTTCAAAAAGCACAAAATGGTTTAGTTTGAATGAAGCTGATTCCATGATGGTCGCTAAGAAAACCTACACTGGTGCCACTCAATTTGTCAATTTGGATACCTATGTGTGTGTCCCACCAGTTCAGGAAGAACTTCGAAAGCCATTAGTGACATACCAACCAAAATTCTATTCTATTTTGCGGTTTCTTAAAAAGTGGGAAAACAAGTTTGCATCCAAACTTTAGAAGATTTTTATTGAACTCTACAAAAAGTAATGGAAAATATACAGATAGAGCTAATTCAATGCAGTTATGCACAGAAACCTTTCTATTTCACTGCTCTTCTTCTTTTTCTTCTTACAAGTATCTTCAGGGGTATTTGCGGCTTCGGTGAGTGAGTTTGAGGCGCTGAACATTGCATTGCAGTTTCAGCACGAACAAACACATTCAATGCTTCGAAGTGCCCCTGTGCTTCATTTGGTTTCAATTAAATCTGCGAGGACTATTACCACTCCGTCCAATCCTGCTTTTTTTGTCTTTAACATTGGAGAAAGTCAAGGTTTTGTGATTGTTTCCGGCGAAACGGGCACGAAGTCCATATTAGGCTATTCCGACATTGGTTGCTTTCCAGAAGAACAATTGCCCGATAACCTGAAAGCTTGGTTGGAATTGTATGAACAAGAAATCAAGGCCATACGTTCCTCTGCGAATCATGCCCAAGACAGTTCAAGCCTCCATACGACTCCACTAAAAACGGCCACTCCCGTTGTATCCCCCTTGATGAGTACGAATAACTGGGCTCAATTGAATCCTTTCAATTTGTATTGCCCTTGGGATGCTCAATACAAAACACACTCAGCAGTGGGTTGTGTTGCCTTGGCGATGGGACAAATCATGGCGTACCATCATTGGCCGATTAAACCAAAGGGACAAATCAACTATTATGTGGACAACATGGGACTCCAATCCTTAAATTTGGATACTGTCACGTACGATTGGGATCGCATGTCTAGGCTGGTCAATCCATATTCGCCTACCGTACAAGATACCCTCATCGCACACTTATTGTACCATTGTGGGGCCTCCGTCCACATGCAATACAGTGCCGTAGGAAGCGCTGCCGATGTCGCTCAAGTAGGTCCAGCAATGGTCGAATATTTCGATTACGATCCAGACATTCAATATTACAAGCGAGCGTATTTCACAAGTGAAAACTGGTTTGCTATGATTCGAAAGGAATTGGACGAAGAAAGACCCGTTCTCTATGCTGCATACTCCAAAAATGCGGGTCATGTTTTTATTTGCGATGGTTACGACGACAACCTTTTATTCCACATAAATTGGGGATGGGGTGGCAATGGCAATGGCTATTTTGAATTGAACTCACTAAACGCTGCATATCCGGATGTGGAAGGAGCACCCAATGGTTTTAGCCAAGATCAATCCATGTTGATTCGTATTCAACGACCGGATTCAAAAAATCAAACCTCCTACAGTCTCTGTGTGTCTGAAGGAAATGTGCAAATTCAAACCACTGATTTTTTACGTAATGACGCGTTTACCATGAGCTTTGACTGCAAGAACCTTGGAACCAACACCTTTGTTGGCTATTTGGGTTTGGGCTATTGCGACAGCAACAATCAGCTGAAACTGCTCGGTCAAACACCGACGAATCTCGAAACGATTCATTCTGGATCCATGAAATTTTATGTCCAGGATAAGTTGACCTTACCATGGGATTTGGGTGATGGCTTTTACAATGTTTTTCCGGTGTATCGGCCGAACGAAGCCAGCAATTGGTCTATCTTGCCAGGATCAAAAACCATCCATTTGCAGATTGGCGGGGAAACAGCGAAGTTCATAAAAGGCAATACGTACGGGCTGTTGGAACTGAGATCACCCATCAACATCGTCCATAAGTTGTACCAAAATCAAGATGCGGAAGTGTACGTCACCTTCATGAATTACACCGAAGCGTTTAAAGCTACTTTGATGATCGATTTGTATACCGCACCGAACGCTCAGTTCCTGAAAACAATTTATCAGGGCATTCATCCAATACAAGGTGGTACGACACAAACGATCAAGTTGAAAATAAATCTCTGCTGTACACCAGGCAATTATTCCCTTATTGTTCGATCAAACTCATTCTACGATAGATATTTCATTGTTAGAATGGAGCCTTCTTACTGCAACAACATGAACATTTGTGTCAACCCTGCACCTGGTCCCCCAGTTTTGGAACTGACTGACTCAATGAGTATGAAACGCACCTTGATGTTAAACCTATTGGACTCCATATCACTCAAAGCCACCGTTACCAATCGGGGTGGATTTACAAATACCATGTTGGTCGGTTTGGTATATGCGAAGGGTGATTCAATCTGTTTGGACACTCTATCGGCTCAAGAAATATCCATCGATTCGACGGAACGGATAACCGTGTACATCCATGGAAGTCTAAGGTTGCATGATGGAGCGTACCAATTGAAGCTTTGCGAAAAAAAGGATAGCGTTTTCGTACCGCTCAATCCTAAAGAGCTATCCAGCATCCCTTTCATTGTTGGAAATCCCTTGGCATGCACCGATTCGTCGCACGTTTATTGGCATTTGAGCAATGACGTACTGGTCATTGAAGGGCCTATAACAGTCCAGGAAATCAACATCTTCACCATTTCAGGCATTCAAAAGTTACATATTCAAAACCAATCATCCATTTTTTTGGAAAATCTCCCCAAAGGATTATACATCATGAAGGTCATAAGGAACAAGAATGTTTCTTATGACAAATTCTTCAAAAAATAAATGTTTTTTTAGAAACGCTTCGTCAGATTCACATAAACCCGAAGCGAATTGCCTCCAGCTTCAATTGTTTCCTCCAAGTCGGTCGAAAGCATCAGTTTCTTGGCCAACCTCCACGAGACACTGCATTCGGCAATGTTCTGCATTAAGGTGGAAGTGGAATTGTTATAATTGTAATTCACCAAACGGTAATGTAATTCCCCATACATCTTTCCATCCAAGAAATCCCTGGACAAGGATGCTCCATAAACCATTCCGTTCAAATAACTACTTTTAAGATATGTTGCATCCAAAGTGGCATAGGAATCGATCCATGGAAGTTCCGTATACGACAGATAAGTGTTGGCATTCATGGCAGGTGACAGGTCTGATTTTTTGGAACGGTAGCCCACCGTGCCACCCCATACGAATTTATCAAAGGGTCTGTAGTTGAAATTTAAACGCAGGCCTTGTCTAGTTTCTCGATCTATGATGCTGTCAATCTGATTCTTGAAAGTCTCATAATAATAAATATTCTTTCTGGCATCGTACGATAAGGTGAGCGACAACTTGGAAAATGGTTTGTAACGCAAGGAAACATAGGCACTTGTCAGATCGAAGGTGGAGGTGGGCTGTAAGTTTACAAGTGTGTAGAAATCCACTTCGGCAGAGGCAAACAAATTTAAATTTTTGAGCAAAGCATTGCTGTGCTGCAAATAGGCAAACCTTCTGTCGGTCTTGAAACGGTTCATTTGATTGAATACTGCCAGCGATGTTTGCATGTTGCCCCTTTTCGTTTGGATATTCTGACTGACAAAGGCACCGAACTGTAATAGGTCGGGGTTGAATCCGTACGTGTAATAATCCGGTCTTGATCCTCCTAAAATACCATAAGTTAATGTTTTATGGGAGTATTCATATTGCAAGCCGTCCACTGCTCCAATATTTGCCATATTCAAGTTGATTTTTCGCCCCAACGTCACGGAGTGATTCCCTGAATGGTAATTTACCGCCAAACTGTACACTTTCAATGCATCCGTGATATCTTTCCATTCGCCAAGTCGATGTGAAAAGGAAAGGTAGCTTTCAGCAGAAAAGGCAGAACTATCTATATTTTCTGCATTGAACGACAGGTTGTAACGAAAGCGCTGATTGGAATTTGCATTCAGTAGGTTTGAATAGGATGTGATTGAAACCCTTCCATCAAAACATGGTAGAGGTTTTAATGATTTTGTTCCTTGAATGACAGCACCGATGGCATCTGAAGTGACTGTTTTTGTCGTTTCCAAATCTTTGGCAGTCTGATGTACAGGTGCTTCTATTATAGGAATTTTGGCCAAAATGGACGCAGTTTCATCCATTGCCAAACGACTCAATGGGATGCAAAGGCAGGATGTTGAGGATAAATTCTTCACTTGCAAAACCGGTACTGGCCATCCCTTTACTTCAGTATACAAGGTGTCACCAGCTTGGATGCCCAGCGTATTTTCAAAGGTCACATAAATATTCTGCGAACTTCGAAATGTAATCGAGCCCTTGATGACTTTTTGCCCAAAGGCCGTAACAGACTGAAAAAGAATAATTAGAAATACTAATTTTTTCATTGCTCTGAATTTAACCGGCCTTACCTCGTGGGTGACAAGAAATGCAACTGGAACTGTTGTAGGAATATCCACCGACACCGCGATGTTTTAAATCCATGGCGGTTTTGCTGTGTGCGTGGCAATTCAAGCACGTAAATGTGCCATAGTTGGAAGCATTGGTATGACAGTCCGAGCAGGCATTCCATTCTCCTTTATGGGTTCCACTGTAAATGGGGAAGTATTTGCTGTCATGATCGAACGAAGCACCTTTCCAGGAGGTAATGTTGTGACAAGTCTGACATTCTTTCGAGAATCCTGAACCAGCATGACTCGGATTTGTAGTCGAATTATAGTCGGCCAAATGGCATGAAACACATTCCTTGGATAAACCGGTATAAGTACCGCTGGCATGACACCGAATGCATTCAAGCTGATGACCACCCTTTAAAGGGAAAAACCCGTGTTCGAAACCCTGACTTGATCCATTCCATTGCCTTCCAACCATATTGTGGCAACGGTTGCAATCGGTTCCGAAACCAGCAGCCTTATGATTGGGAGCCGTCGTGGCTTCATACTTGTCACGGTGGCAACTGTAACAATCGGTGTTGATTACGTCGTACCGTTGTTTTGAACCCGAAACGTGGCAACGTTGACAATCCGCTTCAGCGTGAGCCCCAACCAATGGAAATCCACTTTGGTGATGAATCTCCCTAATTTTTGAATTCTTTACCAACCACGATTCAGGTGTGTGACAGCGAGCACAATCGGTTCCTACAGTTTGTTGATGTACATCTTTATGGCATTCAGAACATTCCGTAGGTGCATCGGTAAAGACGAGTGTTGGGTGGCATTGTCTGCAACCAACCGTTTTATGTTGGCCAACCAAAGGGAATTTTGTTTTGTTGTGATCAAAGTTTTCGGGTTTTACATCGTTCCAATTTTCTGTTGTGTGACATTCACTGCACTTTATCTTAAAGTCCTTGCCATGGGGAGATTGCGTGGCAAACAGATGGTTGGTAAGGAGCATCAATAAAATTAGAAAAACGTATTTCCGCATCGTTTTTTGGTTGTCTGTCTTATTTATTATCGTGGCATCTGGAACATTCAATAGTGTCGAACACATATTCAATGTAAGTCCCCTTGGGTGTGGTGACTAATTTATGACATTCGGAACAGGCTAGATCTTTGTGCGCGCCGTCCAATTTAAACCTAGAGGAATCGTGGTTGAATTTGGAGTCCTTCCAACTGTTTGTCTTGTGGCATCTCGAACAATCCGTCTTTCCATTCACGGCAAACTGACCCGCATGCTCGTCCTTATGACAAGCATTGCATTCGGTGGATAACCCTTCGAATTTTTGAACTTTCACACCCTGTTTGTTTTTGGCATAATGACATTCACTGCAGGCAAGTTCCGCATGTTTGCCATCCAATTTGAATTTGGTTTGGTCATGGTCAAATACGACCGTTTTCCAGTTCGTTTCATTGTGGCAATCCGTACAATTTGCGTGCTTGTAATACTTTTCTGAAATGAAACCTTGATGTTCATTTTTGTGACAGTCCACACATTTTTTGCCGATGTTTCGAAAATGCCAGTTGCCATCTTTATGGTGACAGGCAATACACGCTGTGGCTTCATGCGACTCGGAAAGTTTGAACTGCGATGCGTTGTGTCTTTCCAAGGTATAGGTAGAAGGTATGAATCCATCGTTGTTGTGGCATTCGGCACAGTCGGGCGATTTTCCGTTTACAGCGAACTCACCTTTATGAATTTCATCTTTATGGCAATCCGAACACTTGTCGTGTTTTAATGGTTTGGTCATATTGCCCGATTTATGACACTGTAGGCACTCCAGGTATCTATGCTGCCCCAATAGTTTGAAGTCGGTCTTGTCGTGGTCAAAAACACTATCGTTTCGAATGATTTTGAACGATGACTCTTGATGGCATTTCTTGCAATCCTGACCGAATTTGTTTTCATGCACATCCTTGTGACAGGAATTGCAATTGGCAAATTTCATGTTCTTGAAACCCTGCCTTGTTGAGCCATTGACCACTTCCTCTTTATGACATTCCTTGCAAGCCAATGTTTTATGTTTTCCCAACAAAGGAAAATGCGTTTTGTTGTGGTCGAATGCTTTCGGATGTTCAAAACTGTCAAAACTGTGACATTCCGAACAATTGGAGGACATCTTACCCTGATGGTAATCGTCGTGGCAAGTCAAACAGGTTTTGTTCAAACCCAGATAAGTGAATTGCTTTTTTTTAAGTTTGGGGTCCGTAATGTGTTCGGAATTGTGGCATTCCTGACAACCCAAAGTTGCATGTATACCTTTTTTTTCAAATCCAGTTTTACGGTGGTCAAAGGTTTTTTTGTTGAAATTAATCAGACGAAAGCTTCGGCCATGGTGTTCGTTGTGGCAAGAATAACAATTTTTACCCATGACATCGGATGAACCGTGATATCCTTTTCGAGCAATTTGATTGATTTTGATTTCAGGATGACAGGCCAGGCAATTCTCGTTGGTCACTTTATTTCCGACAGAATGGCATTTGGTACAGTTGCTCACTCCCTCCAGATAGGCATGCGCATTGCTTAAGTCGCCTGGTGAAATTTGGGCGTTCACAGCGAAAATGCAAAGTAGCAATGCTGAAAGGAGGGTAACGTTTTTTTTCATTCAATTTTTGAGAATCGTTTCACCGCGTTTTGTTGAAAAGTTGATGCCGACTTTTTTCAAAAAGTCGATGGGAAGTTCGCCTCCTGCAAAGATATACACAAAATCGTTCTCCAACTCTCGAATTTCATCCGATTCTTCGAATCTATATCGAACTCGATGCTCATCGATGGAAAGAAGGTTGGAATTGAACAGAACAGGTATTCGTCCGGACTTGATGGCTTCACTGATTTTGCGTGCATTACCTGCCTTAATGCGGTTAAACGCTTCACCACGATAGGAGAGGATGACTTCGTTTTTGTCTGCCAGCGACAATGCCGATTCAATGGCCGAATCACCACCGCCCACCACTAAGATGCGTTTTCCGAAAATTTCTTCGGGCTCAAGCAACCGGTAAGCCACTTTTTCTGATTCCTCGCCGGGTATATTCAATTTACGTGGGGAGCCTCTGCGACCTATGGCCAGTAAAACAGATCGACATGAATACGAATCCCCATTTAGGGTTTTGACATGGAAAACACCGTTGAACGATTCAATCGCATTGACCTTTGTATTTTCCTGTATCTTAATGTGCTTGGCAGAAAGAACCTTGTGCCATAACTCAAGCAATTCCGACTTGGAAGTTTCTTTCATTTTGACTTTGCCGTAGGTAGGCAGATCCATAGGAGCTGTCATCACTATTTTTGATCTGGGAAACGTGAATACCGTACCGCCAAGCGTGTCCTGTTCCAGCGTGAGTACGCTCATCCCAAGTTTTTTTGCTTGCAGGGTCGCCGAAATTCCAGCAGGCCCTGCCCCAACCACAATAAGGTCATACGAGGCTTCAGCCGTTTTGTTCAAAGTCTTAAAAATGTTGTCCACCGCTTCTTTTCCCTGCGTTACGGCATTGCGGATAAGACCCATGCCCCCGAGTTCACCGGCAACAAAAATGCCTTTGACATTGGTTTCAAAATTGGGGTTCAAATGGGGGAGGTCAACGCCCCGTTTTTCAGTTCCGATACGCAATGAAATGGCTTCCACAGGACATGCTTTCAAACATGCTCCGTGGCCGATGCAGTGGGAGGCATTGATGAGCACCGCTCTTCCATGACGAATGCCCAGCACGTCTGTTTCCGGACAAGCCATGGCACAAGCACCACTCTTAAAACAACGATCCGGGTCGATGTAGGGGTAAATGGAAACTGGCTCGTGCAGATTTTCTTCTTTGGCAATAACCATTTTCACTTCCGAACGCTTCGACTCACGCCTTTGTTTGAGGATGTACACCACAAGTACCAACGCAATTACAAAAAAAGTTCCGCCATATATGGCCCATTCTATAAGTTGATCCATGCCTTCAAAATATCCATTTATAACCAAGATACAGGACGACAGAAACGTGTATGACCATTATCAACAACATGATAAGTGCAAATGGCAAATGAGCATAATGCCAACGGTTAAAGATGCGTTTCATCCTTTCCAATCCTTTAATATGTCGTTTCAGTTTTTTCAGCAGCTTTTCATCCTTATGGTCTGCTTCCAAATTTTCAATTTTTTCCTGAACTTCTTGCATGCTCAACATCCTGCCGTCAATGGTTCGAGGTATTTGAATGTAGATGAAACGACCGATTAAGCCGCTGAACCAAACAATCATCAGACTCCAGAATCCGATGGATATGATGCCGCCGAATTTGAATGTGGTGTGGAAAACGACCAGTTCAGTACCTAGGGTACACAAAAAGATGTGGAACTCCAACCAATATTTCAGCAAACCCCAACCCCAAAATATACGCAGGTGTTTTCGGGCCATGTAAGAAAACAATCCGATCAATATCAGCAAAGTACCGACAATGCCGAATCCGTGGCCCAAATAACCGCTCGGTTTAAGCATTCCATACATGGGGTGAAAAAAGCGTTCCTCAATGGGTAAGTTGTAATAGGAACGACCAATGTAGATGAGCACAGCCAAAGCGGCTAGTGTCACCATGAAATAAAAAGTTATCAGTGCTGTATGGAGGTAACGGTTCATTCGGTTCTATTTTCCTTTTTAAATGCATTATAAGCAAAAACCATCAGAACTACAATGCATGCAACGATAATATAGACGGCATTTGGAATGGTTGGAGGAGTGCCTTGTGCGTACGAATGCATACCCGATAGGTAGTAATTTACACCGAAGAAGGTCATGATGATGGTGCTGAAACCCAATACGGACAGGCTGCTCAGTACAAATTGATTGTTGGCTGCCGGAATGTTTCTCAAATGCAAAATGACGGCATACGTCACAATACTCACGAGTGCCCACGTTTCCTTGGGATCCCAACCCCAGTAGCGACCCCAGGACTCGTTCGCCCAGACGGCACCGATGAAACAACCTGCAGTCAATAACATCAGACCAATAATCATAGCCAGCTCAATGATGTAACTGATTTCCGTAATGCTTTCGCTTAGCCGTTCTGTACGAACGTTGGGGCGCGCAGTCATCAGAATCAAGTTCAGCAGGCCGAGCAAAGCAGCCATGGCTAAGAAACCATAACTGGATGTGATCACTGCAACGTGGACGATCAGCCAATACGATTTCAGTACAGGCACCAACGGTGTGATTTCAGGATTCATCCAACTCATGCCTGCTACAAACAAAATGATGCCCGCCAAGACGGATGTGATGGCTAGTGACACTGGAGAGCGTTTTGCAAAGAGTAAACCGGACAACGAAGTGGCCCATCCGACAAAAATCATGGATTCATAACCGTTACTCCAAGGGGCATGCCCCGAAATATACCAACGGATGCCTAACCCGGCTGTATAAACGACAAACAACAACCAATACAGGTAGGATGCATTTTCCAACAGCTTGGCCAAACCCTTTTTTACTTTGAAAATGTAAAATAAATGCATGACCAGCAATATAAAACCGAGCATGGCGTATATTTTTGCCAACCAACCAAAAACATTCCATTCATTATAAAACTTTTCCAAACTTATCTTCGTGGCTGTGGGCAAAGAAGCACCACCATTGGCCAATTGGTAATTCATGATGTTTTGAAGTGTCGTTTGGGCAACTTGCCAGTTGCCAGTTTTGGCGGCTTCCAAGATTGCAGTCAAATAGGGGTGGAGTACATGTAAATTCGAAGACGCCGATTTCATTTCACCGGCTATTGTTGTCCATTGAGCCTCAGGTCGTCCCATTACAGGCAGTAGGGCTGGTAAGGCTCCCCTATAAATTTCATAACAGATGTTGATGCGTTCATCCACGTTCAGAACCTCTTTGTCGTACTTATCACGTGCCGTTTGCTCCTTGTGATATACCTTTTCAACTTTTTCGCTAAGCTTGTAGGCATTGCCATTTTCAAAATCAAATAGTTGATTGAATGAAACATAGCCGTCCACACCACCCAATTCCTTCTCTAATTTGTCGTTGGAGACCTTGATGATGGGTTCGTTCTGCCAAAAAGAAGGGTTTGAAATCATTCCCAACAGCACCTCGGTTGGTGAAGCATCTTTATAACTTGTTTTTTTGGAAATTTTACGAAAAACATCCGAAGCAAACGTACTGAACGGTTCGATTCGCCCCTGATTCATATCTTGTACGAGCAATCGTCCGGCCTGATCAAAATGCTGTTCTTTGGTCACTGCATGCACCTGTGTTGCCATAGAAACCAACAAAAGCCCTATCAACAATGCCTTTTGACGTTTTTTTTGAAGGTCACTACTCATTTTGAGTAGGGTACGAAAGCGACTATGCTTGTTAAGCAAGGTCCAGACCAATCCAAGAATTAAGATCAGATACCCAGCGTATGTTGTCATCGTGCCCCAATAATCGTGGCTAACAGACAAAATGGTGCCCTGCTCGTCTTGATCGTATGAAGATTGGAAAAAGCGATATCCTCTATAGTTTAGAATGTTGTTCATGAAAATTCGGTAGGGAAGGACTATTTTGCGTTCCGTATCGGTCACTGTAATTTCACTGGCAAACGAAGATGGACTGTTGGACCCTGGGTAACGATCCAATTGGAAATCACGCAACGTTATGCTGAAGGGAAGGATTTGTGGCATAACCCCATACGAAAGTCGAATAGAAACATTTCCCATCTGACATTGCGCCGATTCAGTCAACGGATTCGATTCACTGAATACATTGACTCGTTTCACCTGGTTCCCATCACTGACTTTGAAAACAACTGCATCTTTTCCTTCCCTCAAAATACCGGAGGCATCTGCACCTGGAACTGCTTGTGTCAAATTGACTTTGGCCTTGGGTAGATATGTTTTCATGACCAGAACCAAATGGTTGATGGTGTATAATGTTTTGGGCACTGCCAAAATTGGTTTTCCTGGCATGTACATTTTCTGATCCTTACGCATCATTCCCATCTGAGATACGGGCAAAGTCGAAACAAATTGTATGCCCTGCGGTGTTTCCGAAAAAACAACATCGGCAGTAGAGGCAGAATCGGAGAAAGTCAGCGTCAAATCTTGAAAAGTGATGTGTTTGTCCTTTGTTAAGATACCGTCCAGCCTGTTGTTTTGTGAATCAAGTACAAAAAGGGAAACAGCTGGTTCCCCCTGTTCGTCGGGTACAATGGTTTCAAATGCATTTGGAACATAAAGCTCGTTTTCGACCGAAATGGTTTTGCCACCGATTTCTAACGATTCACTGATTTGCTTAGAAGATTTTTTACCAAGTTGTGCTTCTATACTTCGCTCAATCTTAAGACCCTGTGCAACTGCAACAATCCTCAGGGACGTTTTTTCTGAACTGATTTCATTGCTGGTCTGACCTTCCCGAATGTGGATCATACCTTCCGAACTGGTATATCGAGTGATGGCTGCCCCTGCCAAAATCAATAGGAAAGCCAAGTGAAAAGCCAATACGGACCACTTCTGCTTGCGTATCAAATTGTATTTAAAAATACTGCCTATCAGATTAATGACAAGCAACACATAAAGGACTTCCATCCAGTGTGCATTGTATATCAGCGTTTTTGCTGCTTCCGAACCCAAATTGCTTTCGGCAAAGGTGGCATAGCCTATGCAGATTGCAAAAAGTGACATCAAAACAATCGAAAAAACCATGGAAAAGAAACGATCAGCTATATATTTCAAAGTAGATTGCATGAATTTTATTTTTACGGGACCAGTAACTTAAAATGTTTAAGCTTACCATTAATGGTCGCCGTGATTAGGTAAATACCTGGTTTTGAGATGGGAATATGATTGACATTCGATGACCTGACAACGCTGCCATCGGTTGAGTAAATTTCAACCCTTCCTCCCTTATCCATCCCTTTCAAGTACAAGACTCGGTTTTTCACATAAACCAATATCTCGGAAGCCTTGGTAGTGGTCACAGTAACGGCCTCTGAATTTCTGGAGGTCGAAACCCCATTTGTGGCACGAACCCTGTATTGATAGATGGTTTGGTCATCCAGTTCATTCACAGTCTGATAGTTCTTAGTCAGATAAAAATTGTGGAAACCATTCACCCAAGTAGTATCTCCGGAAGGGGTGTCAATGGTAAAAACATCCAGGTAAAAGCCACTCGAATAGATGGGTGTCAACCAGTTTGCCTTAAAAGAGTACTTGGAAACCAAGGTGGCAGGTCCAATGATGGGCTTACTGTCTATCGTTGTCACCATAGCACTGTCTGACATTGGAGTGAACAGGGTATTATTGATTGTGGCCCTCACCTGGTAGTAATACGTTGTCAAATCATTGGGAACGCTCACGGATAACGAAGTGTCTGTTACCAATACGTTTTGATATCCGCTCAGGTAAATTTTTTCAGCAGGATTTTTTGTCAAATCCAATGTGAAAACATCGACGTAATAACCCGTCGCATTGATGACCGCACCCCAAACCGCAGTAAAGGAAAAAGGCCATACATATTTGGCTTCCAAAACCTTGGGCGATTTATTGAAACCCGAAAAGTCCATGAATTTAAATTGAATGACTCCATTTGTTTCGGTAATAGCCGTAATTGGTTTTGTAAGTACACTTCCGCTCCAGGTTTTCATGGATGGAAAAGTATTGTCCGTAAACTGTGTGATTTTGGCAGTACCCGGAAATGGATCCCCTTTAAGGTTGTTCAAGTAACTAGTAGCATTTGAACCATCGTACATCAAGGCTACATTGTCCGCTTCTTCAATATCGCAGCATTGGTGCCTGGCTAACGCGTTCACCACATTGTACGACCACATCTCATTCATAAAGAAGTTATAGTTCGTACCCCAATAATTGACAGCAATCGATTGATCCGTCCGTAAGTCTATATGGTAAACAAGCATCCCATGAAAAGGCAAATAGGCGTCCCAAATATTATTTGTCAATTGCCGGTTTTCAAGCAAGAAATATTCACCACTGTTTCCCGTCTCAATTTTATAGCCATTGTTGGTCGAACCCAAATCGGTCAAAGTTACCAGTTGGGAGGAATCAAGCACCACAGGTGTAGCCCATCCAAGCAGGTATCGCTCTGCCAATGTCAGGCAGGGAGGTGTGCAGGAATTGTTGTTGTAGGCACCATAAGCCATGAGCGACCAATAATTCAAATCCAACGTTTCCCCATTGTAATTGTCATAATCGACATCATACATGTCTGTCAAGCCCAAAATATGACTGTATTCGTGGGTGAAAGTACCCATTCCGGTCATTTTTCCAGTCACGCCGTCCAATTCACCGCTACAGGCGTAGGCACTAATTTTTTTACCATCCAATGTCAAATTCAACTGTGCACTTGAAAGAGACCAAGAATGGGGCCAAATGGTGTTGTCACCGCCACCGTCAGCTTCTCCCTTTCCTGCATAATAAATGTAAACATTGTCCACAGTACCGTCCATATCTGCGTCAAAATTCGCAAAATTGACCAAGCCATCTGCTTTCTGGCAGGCTTCGTAAACCATTAGTGCAGGACGAAGGTCGTTCCCCAAGGAATCGTTTCCTCCGTAATATGCTTCAGGTTTTGAAATAGTAACAGGGCCAACCACTACGAAGTCCGGGCTGAACAACCCTCCGGAATTGTATTTGTAATAATCTTTGACACTTCCTACATGCTTATTAAGGTTGTATCCAGACTTGTTTAACATATCGCTGAAAGCAGTGCCCGTATTGGTGGCTTTAAAAGTAGAGTCTGCAAAATTCACTAAGATCACCAGCGATTTAGGCGATCCTGTTCTGGGATAGTTTGCCAAAAGCCCAGGAGGTAGGGCAGTACTTCCCCGCAAAAGGGATTTTCCTCGGAAACCACTATTCATTCGTTTCTGCAATGCCGAGTTCAGGACCGTTCCCGAAAAGTTCAATCCTTTATCTACGGTGCTAAGATAAGTCACGTCCGAATTGGACCGTTCATCTACGTTTCGAGCAATTTGATCACTTGAAAGCAATCTGCCTTCTGTATCTCTGGAAGCATACGTATAGAAGCCGTACTTATTTTGTTTCAGATCGTAACCATCCGTGGTTTGGGTAAAATGTAAATACTCATCCCCTTTCAGTAAGATGGTCAATTTGCTTCCGTCCGGTTGGGTGATTTCAATGGGCTTTGGGAGCGCAGGCATGGAATGTACCATCGAAATCGAGCCGATTGTGAACAGATATACATATATAATGGTGTTAATTGTCTTTTTCATAAAGGCAAATTTAGCAAAGATTCCGTATCTTTACGCAAAATTTTCAAGTCAACGTATGAATAACACCGCCCTTTTAAACAAAGCCGCCGATAACATCCGCATATTGGCCGCATCCATGGTGGAAAAAGCCAAATCCGGTCACCCGGGTGGCGCCATGGGAGGAGCCGATTTTATCAACCTCCTCTATTCCGAATTCTTAGTGTACGACCCAAAAAAACCTAAATGGGAAGGTCGCGACCGCTTCTTCCTGGATCCGGGACACATGTCTCCGATGCTTTACTCACAACTGGCTTTGGCTGGCAAGTACAGCATGGACGAACTCAAGCAGTTTCGTCAGTGGGATAGCCCAACACCCGGACATCCTGAAGTGGACGTGGAACGTGGTATCGAAAACACCTCAGGCCCCCTTGGTCAAGGTCATGTTTATGGAGTAGGAGCAGCCATCGCCGCTAAATTCTTGAAAACAAAATTCGGTGATCAGATGAACCAGACCATTTACTCCTACATTTCCGACGGGGGTGTACAGGAAGAAATCTCTCAGGGTGCAGGTCGTTTGGCCGGCCATTTGGGCCTGGACAACCTCATCATGTTCTACGATTCCAACGACATTCAGCTTTCCACCGAAACCAGTTCGGTAACCAGCGAAAATACCGCCGCCAAGTACAAAGCTTGGGGTTGGGAAGTTCTGGAAACAGAAGGCAGTAATGTTGAACAACTGCGTGACGCTTTGAAAAAAGCACAAGCTGTACAAGGCAAACCGACCTTGATCATTGGTAAGACCATTATGGGCAAGGGAGCTTTGGCAGCCGACGGCAGCAGTTTTGAGAAAAAATGTGCCACTCACGGGATGCCCTTGAGCGAATGTGGTGCCAACTTTGACAAATCCATTGCCAATCTGGGTGGAAATCCTGACGAACCCTTTGTCATTTTCCCCGAAGTTGTTGAACTCTACGCCAAACGCGCTGCCGAACTCGATGTCATTGTTGCTGCACGTTATGCCGCCAAGGCTGAATGGGCCGTTAAAAACCCTGAAGCTGCTGTCAAAATGGAAACATGGTTCGCCGGTGCCGCACCCAAACTTGATTGGGCATCCATTGAACAAAAAGCAGGTCAGGCCACTCGTGCAGCTTCTGCAACCGTTCTAGGTTTCTTAGCCAAGAATGTTGAAAACATGATTGTTGCTTCTGCCGACTTGTCCAATTCCGACAAGACCGACGGTTTCCTGAAAAATACCAAGGCCATGACCAAGGACGACTTTAGCGGAGCATTCCTCCAGGCTGGCGTTGCTGAACTCACCATGGCTTGCGTCTGCATCGGTATGGGCCTCCATGGAGGTGTCATCGCTGCTTGCGGAACCTTCTTCGTATTCTCCGACTATATGAAACCTGCCGTTCGCATGGCAGCCTTAATGGGCGTTCCTGTTAAGTTCATCTGGACACACGATGCCTTCCGCGTCGGTGAAGACGGACCAACCCATGAACCCGTTGAACAAGAAGCTCAAATTCGTCTGATGGAAAAACTGAAAAACCACCACGGTAAAAACTCCATGTTGGTCCTTCGCCCCGCCGATGTTCAGGAAACTACGGTTGCTTATCAGTTGGCTCTCGAAAACACAACGACTCCGACCGGCTTTATCTTAAGCCGTCAGAATATCGTTGATCTTCCCGGTACCAGCTATGCTCAGGCTTCCAAAGCAGCACAAGGCGCCTATGTGGTCGAGTGCGACGGAAATCCCGATATCGTTCTGTTGGCTTCCGGATCTGAAGTCGCCACCCTTGTGGAAGGCTCTGCCTTGCTCCGTAAAGACGGCATCAAGGTTCGCATCGTTTCCGTTCCTTCCGAAGGTTTGTTCCGCAGCCAGTCTGCCGAATACCAGGCTTCTGTATTGCCAGCTGGCGTAAAACGTTTTGGTATGACAGCTGGTTTGCCAGTCAATCTGCTTGGCCTTGTCGGCGAAAACGGTGGCATCTGGGGTCTTGAATCCTTTGGTTTCTCTGCGCCTTATAAGGTGTTGGACGAAAAACTCGGATTTACCGGTGTGAATGTCTACAATCAAGTTAAGGCATTGCTGAAATAAGTTGAATTCATAAAAGAGCCGGGTGTGTTTCAAGTTCACCCGGCTCTTTTGTTAATTTCTTTTTTTTTTTTCTAATTTTGTTTTTGTAAACCAATTCTTAGAACCTATGAACTCGGACGACAACCCGGTGGCGATATGCAGTGATCACGCCGGTTATGAACTAAAAGAATTTATTCTCGACTGGCTGACCTCCAAAAACATCGAATTTACGAACTTCGGTACGTATTCCCCGGACAGTTGCGATTACGCAGATTTTGTTCACCCCCTTGCTGAAGCCATTGAAGATGGCGAATCAACCCTAGGTATCGCTATTTGCGGCTCAGGTCAAGGCGTTTGCATGACAGCCAACAAGCATCAAGACATCCGTGCTGCCCTCAGTTGGAACACGGACATTGCCAAACTGGCACGTCAACACAACAATGCCAATGTCCTTTGCCTACCTGCTCGTTTCATCAGCAAGGAAGAAGCCGTCGCCATCATTGAAGTTTTTTTCAATACTCCGTTTGAAGGTGGACGCCATCAGACTCGCATCGATAAAATGCCGATCTGATTTAGCAATAAAAAGATTGAGTGGCTGCTTCTTTTTCAGGATGCAGCCATTTTTTATTTGCTGAGTTCCTGCTTAGAAGCCTTCAAGCACTGATTCACTTTCACAGCAAATTCCTGATTAAACGTGTTGATCATTTGAATAGGCGCATTGATGTTCTTCGGATCGTTACTCGGAATGTTTTTATCCGAAACAAAGAAACCAGCAACAAAATCCAACTCTGACTTGATCGATGTCGTAGTAAGTAGTTCCATGGTTCTAATATTGAAAACCAATGCATTGTTCAATGAAAATACAAGGCCTTTGCTCATGCTTAATCCATAGGAGAATCCGCATATTTTGGAATACAAACCATTCGTTTCAATCGGTTTGTAAACAATCAGTAAAAGATCGTATCCATTTTTCCTTTGCAATTTAGTAGCCCAATTTTTCAGAAGGCTAACCTTTGGAATTCCGGTAAGAGTGGGCTCGTTTGCAGCACTTAATTCTTCCGGAAAAGCCTCTGTTATGAGTTGAAAGGAGTTGGTATCGACCAAGGCCTTGATTTGTCCATACAGAACATCGGTAAGGTCAATATCCAGGGACTTAATGCTCAGCGGTCCCATTAGGGTAAACTTTGTATCCGTGTCGAAAGAAACAGCAACACGTAATTTTCCGGTTTGAGCGAACACGGATGCCATACATGACAGACAAAATAGGGTTAGAATGATTTTCTTCATGACGAGGTGTGATTTAGCAATAAGTTTAAGAAATTCAATATTGTCTGAATCCGAAGATTTTGCTGCCAATTCGCACCAAAGTGCTGCCACATTCGATAGCCAGCGGATAGTCTTCGGACATTCCCATGGAAAGCTCCTTGAAGGTTATGGTATTTATTTCTGTTTTCAATTCATCGAATAAGGCTTTCAATTGACCGAATTCGGCACGAATCTGTGACTGGTTGTCCGTTAAACTGGCCATTCCCATCAAACCACATAGTTGAACAAACGGAAAGTTGTCCATCTCTTTAACCAAATCCTTGCATTCGGATGGTGAAAGCCCGAACTTGGTTTCCTCTTGTGCTACAAAGACTTGCAACAAACAAGGAACCACGCGCCCAATTTTTATGCCCTCTTTGTTGATCTCAAGGAGCAGTTTTACACTGTCCACCCCGTGAATCAAAGAAACAAACGGAACAATTTGCTTAATCTTGTTGGTTTGCAGGTGACCTATAAAATGCCATTCTATATCTAGGGGCAGTAGTGGCCGCTTTTCGCAAAGTTCCTGCACCCTGCTTTCGCCAAAAATCCGTTGCCCCGCCGCATAAGCCTCTTCGATGGCTTCAGCAGGATGAAACTTGGAAACGGCCACCAATTTTGTTGTGGACGGCAGTTCCGAATGCAACCGTTGGATTTCGCTGGTGATGGACATTGTATTAGTCTTCGTCTTTATCTTTTCCGGCACCGTATGGAACCACATCCAAAATTTGTGTATCGGTAATCATGGCAATTTCATAATCGCTCATAGTACCTTTCATACCTTCTTCCAATTTGGCAAGGGCATCTTTGATGTCTTCGGCTTGAATGAGCATGGTACTCGGAATTTTCTTTTCGGTACCCTTTTCCTGATCCAAAACCACAAACAAAACTTTGGCGCGATACCAACGGTCGCCCGTGGGCGATTCAAAGATTTCATAGACGCGGGTACGTTTGATGTTGGCAACAGTAAACTCACCGGTCATATAAGGGCGCACAACTTCGATGATACGGGCTTCCGCTTCTGTAAAGCTCAGGGCATCCACCAGATAGGTGTCCGTCACCTTTTTTTGCTTTCCATCGTCCGTGCCAATTTTCTCATATTGAATTTTGCATTCAAACCAGTTGTGCATTGTAACCATGTTGTATATCAGTTATTTATAAAATTAATTAGTATTTTCAGTGTACAAATGTACGAAATTACCACGACAAGACAAGTTAAAAAGTGCAATCTGAAAGATTTCCATAATTCATAAGTTGCTGTTTTATAAGGTTTTAGAATTTAACAATAAAATATTTTATACATAACTATAAAATAATACAAATTGTTTTGATTTCCATCTTTGTAAAGACTATATTTGAAACAATACGAAGCGTGGTATTGCAAGGCGTTTTAAGGAGCTTTTTTAAGTAACTTATGAGCTACCAGACAATTTGAGCGATATCCCATAGAGGATGGAAGTTTAAACCTTGCTTTCTGTTACGATGCAATGACATGATGTCCGAAAAGAAGACCCTGATTTATAGACTGACAAGTCTTGGGAAAACAGTGGAGAATCCGGTAAAGGAAAGATGAGTAATCATCCGGAAGTGATAGAAGACCTGCAAGATACCCAATAAAGAAGGATCTCTTTAAATGAGGTGAGTGTTATCCGACTAAGAGTGATGAAGCAATTCGTCAGTTCCGACGATAAGTGTCAAGTCGTTTATAGGATGTAGATTTGCATACGAAAAGAGCCAAGCTTAAGTACCGGAGTTAGAGGGCGATCTGAATAAGGTCGCCCTCTTCGGTTCTATTATTTTTTGTGTTTTCGTTGAGCGGAACTCTTGGAATTGGTGCGCTCGGGTGCTTTCCCATTAGTTGGTTTCCTTGATTTCTGCGCTGTATTTTGCGTCCCGCGAAGGTCCTTGTTGACATTGATAGGTTTCTTGACAACAGCCTTTTTAGGGTTTTTCAAATGCTCGGAAGTGGAATCTTCGATCATGCCATAAATAGTCTCCATTTCCTTGTCCGTCAATTCCCTCCAGTCACCCAAGGGCAAACCCTTTAAATCGATGTTCATAATCCGTACCCGCTCCAACTTAGTAACTTCATAACCGAAGTGTTCGCACATCCGTCGGATTTGACGGTTCAGCCCTTGTATTAATATGACCCTGAAGCGATTGGGAGCCTCCTGAACGATTTTGCATTTGCGCGTATTGACACCCAACATTGGAACACCACCACTCATCCCTTTCAAGGCTTCTTCTGTGAGCGGTTTGTTCACCGTGACGACGTATTCTTTTTCGTGGTTGTTTCCGGCCCGCAGTATCTTATTGACCAGGTCGCCGTTGTTTGTTAGGAAGATAAGGCCCTGAGAATCTTTGTCCAAGCGCCCAATCGGAAAAATACGTTTCCCGTAGTTCACATAATCGACAATATTGTTCTGAACGCCCTCTTCGGTGGTTGAAGTTACGCCGACAGGCTTGTTGAGTGCTATAAATATGTTCAGTTCGCGCTGGTGAGGCTCAATGTCCTGACCACTCACCCGAACCCGGTCGCCAGCCTTTACTTGATCGCCAACTACCGCTCGCCGTCCATTGATGAATACGTGACCGTCTGCAATGTATTTGTCGGCTTCTCTTCGAGAGCACAAGCCACTTTCACTGATGTATTTGTTGAGCCGTATAGGGGCGATTTTTTGCATGTTGGATGTTTTATAGAATAGCTAGTAATCCATGTTCCTTCAAATCGGACATGGGCTTTGAAAACCAAAACAGATCAAAGTCTGTAAACTGTTGTTCGTACGCCTCCTTAAATTGAGAAAAACGGAAAGGTGCGACCTGTAAAATATTCATTTCCTTCAATATGGCCTCAAGCCATGTGCCCTTTTCGAGTTCCATTCGAAGTTGCAGCGTTTCCGTTCTATCGTGAACGGTCATTTGAAGCATTTCCTTGGACTTGCCCTTTTTGGTGACGGCCACTTGCTTGACCAAGGGAGTTCCACCCAACCAATACAGTTGCGAATGGGCATCAGTCTGAATTTGCTCAGGCGCTAAAAGGCACTGCTGAATAAAGTTCTTGGCAACAATGGTTTGGGGAATCTTAAACTCAAACCAATCTTGCAAAGGCAAATCAAAACCGATGCCGTTCATGAAATTGAACAGCGATTTCTTCAAACCAAAACTAAAAATATTGTGGTCAATGCCCGTTTTGTCCGTGAATTGGATATCGTTCTTGGCAAAAGAAGAGACGATATTTTCCGGTGATACACCATATTTTGAAGGGTACAACCCAATAGGGCTGTGCGTGGTCAATGAAAAGTGGTGCCAGAAGCCGGACTGAACGACGTTGTTTTCGAACAGTTGCCTGACCATTTCCAGGCTGTCCACCGTTTCCTGTATGGTTTGCGTGGGGAATGCGTACATCAAGTAAGCGTGAACCAACATGCCTTCCTGGGTGAAATTATTGGCAACCACAGCGACTTGCTCCACGGTCGTGCCTTTAATTATCAAGCCCAGCAAGCGGTCAGAGGCCACTTCCAAACCACCCGATACGGCAATGCAACCGGATGCCTTCAGCAATCGGCACAAATCACGCGTGAAGCGTTTTTCGAACCGAATGTTGGTCCACCAGGAAACAACGAGGTCCCTGCGGATAATTTCCAGTGCGAGCGCTGCCATCATTGCTGGTGGCGCCGCTTCGTCCACAAAATGAAAGCCACGTTCACCAGTTTGGGCAATGATTTCTTCCATCCTGTCCACAACCAAGCTTGCAGCGATTGGCTCGTAGCGTTTGATGTAGTCGAGTGAACCGTCGCAAAACGTACATTTGCCCCAATAGCACCCGTGTGCCATAGTCAATTTGTTCCATCGGCCATCACTCCAGAGGCTATGCATGGGATTGGTCACCTCAATGACCGAAATATACTTGTCCAAAGGCAGGTCCGAATAATCTGGCGTGCCCAACTCACTTTGTTTGTAATCGTTTTTGAGCGTGAAATTGTTGTAAAATACCCTTCCATCCTTGAGCAGGAACGTTCTTTTCAACAAACCATGATCGGGACTGTCTATTCTTGGATTCAACGTGTTGTAAATTAATAGTTCCAGCGGCAATTCACCGTCATCCAGGGTGATGTAATCGAAGAACTCAAAGACACGGACATCGGAAAAGTCTCTTAATTCGGTGTTCGGAAAACCGCCACCCATTACGATTTTAACCTCGGGATAGTTTTTCTTTAAAAATTGAGCGCAACGGAAAGCACTGTACAGATTGCCTGGAAAAGGCACCGAAATGCCTACTAATTTTGGCTGAACGTGTTGAAGTCGAGCGTCAAAGATTTCAAGCGTCACCTCGTCCAAATGCGTGCACGGTTTTTGCAAATGCGCATACAAATCGTCAAAACTGTTGGCACTCATGCCCAGTCGCTCTGCATAACGGCTGAACCCGAAATCTTCATCGATGCATTCAGCAATAAAATCTGACAAATCTTCCAAATAAAGCGTGGAAAGGTGTTTGGCCTTGTCCTGAACCCCCATTTCGCCAAAACTCCATTCCAAATCTGATTCCGTTTCAAACCGCGATGCTTGTGGAAGAAAACCTGGGTTGCAAATCCGCTTGGCCAAGGTTTGGTTTTTGCCCTGCAGAAAGGCCATCACCGAATCGATGGTGCAGCAATAGTCCTTTCTTAAGGTGTTGATTCGTAACGCATTCGTCGATAAAATGCTTTTGTTTTTGACAGCCAAATCGAAAAGGACAGAAAGACCCGTGTGGGAGAAGACGCTGTCAATGACCTCAATGCCCAAATCCATCTGATGACAGCTGATGTTCTTGGTGTTCAGAAAACCTTTCAGGTAAATGGTCGCAGGGTAGGGCGTATTCAACTGCGTGAAAGGTGGTGTAATGAGGAGAATGTCTTCCATTATCAACAAAGTAAAGGTTTTCCGATGTAATACGCAAACAAAACACAAAATGCGAAAAAGTACCTGATATCTGGTGATTTTTAAACCTCTTTTTAAATTTAGTTTTATTACTTTGCGATGTTTTCTAACTAAATCAGCTGTTATGTCCAAAAAACAATTTTTAGTACCGTTTTTGCTTATCGCTTCTCTTGTAGCCATACAGGCACAAGCCTTGCGCAGTGCAGGTGGTGTTCTTTTTCAGGATTCAACTTGGTACGGAACACCCCAATCATTGCATGTGGCAGCGAACGTCCTGTTGATTCAACACGACAACGGAGGCTGGCCCAAGAACATCAGATTCTACAAAGACACGTTGAGTGCCGACCAAATTGTCAAATTAAAGGCAGAAAACAAGGATCCGGAAGAAACCACCATCGACAATGGCGCAACATATTCCGAAATGCTTTTTGTAGCTAAAATGTATCAAGCAACCAAAGACCCTAACTATAAAACTGTATTTTTAAAAGGTTTAGCCTATATTTATTCCCTTCAATACCCAAATGGCGGTTTCAAACAGTTCGCCCGTGAAAAAGGATACTACACCCACATCACCTACAACGATAATGCCATGCTGAACGTGATGCAACTGCTGAACGCCATCGCCCTTGGCAACCCTCTTTTTGCAGGCATTACGGAAAAGACAGATCAGGCAGCAGCAAAAAAATCTTTCGATAAAGGCATCGATTGCATACTAAAAACACAATTTGTGCAGAATGGTAAAAAAACGGTCTGGTGCGCCCAGCACGACGAAAAGACCCTGTTGCCCGCCAAAGCTAGAGCGTATGAACTCATATCGTTGAGTGGTCAAGAATCTGTTGGACTTGCCATGATGCTGATGGATCTGAAAAATCCTTCCAAGGAAGTGAAAGAAGCAGTTGAAGGTGCCATTGCTTGGTTTGAAGCGACCCGCATCCGTGACCACCGTGTTCAGAACTTTATCAATGCCGAAGGCAAACCCGACCGTCGCTGGGTAGAAAGTACTCAAGGGGACGATTTATGGGCTCGATTTTATGAACTGGATACCAACAAACCTTTTGTTTGCGATCGCGACGGTATCATCAAATACGATTTATCTGAAATCGGTTACGAACGCCGCAACGGCTATAGCTGGTACGGTAATACGCCACTCAAAGCGATTGAGAAGTACGCTAAGTGGAAAAAGAAAAATAATTAATCTTTAGGCAGATCGGCCTCACCGAAAAAATCGGATTTATCGGTCGCGTATTTGCCTGCTTTGAGGTTTTCCCGAACCGCAACCAATGCATCGACGGTGTAATCGATGTCTTCCTTGGTGTGTTTCACGGTCGGCAGGAACCGCAGCAGCAATTCGTCCTTTCTGGCGAACGGATAGACCAAAATAGGGCAGAAGATGTTGTAATTCTCCCGAAGGTCAATAACCAGATTCAGCGCCTCATAAATGGAGCATGGCAGGTATATCGGTATAATGCACGCGTTGGAGCTACCAGTATTGAAATCATTTTTTTTCAGCCTTTTTCTGAAATGGTCCGCCTTTTTATGTAGGTCCTTGATTAATTTAGGGTTGTTTTGCAGAAACTCCAACCGTTTGATCACTGCATCTACGTAAATGGCAGGAAGCGCCTTGGAATGGATCTGCGAGCGCGTATGATATCTCAAGTAATTCATGATGACTTCAGGTCCAGCAGCAAAGCCACCGATGGACGCAAAAGCCTTCGAAAAGGACCCCATGTAAATATCAATGTCTTTGTTGACACCGAAATGTTCACCAGTTCCGGCACCGGTATCACCTTCAATGCCGAAGCCGTCAGCATCGTTGACCATCAATCGAAAACTGAATTTTTTCTTGAGTTTGACGATTTTGTCCAGTTTGGCATATTCTCCGCCTGTACCAAAAACGCCGTGTGTCACAACCAAAACCCCGCCTTGTGACTCATTTGCAGAAGCTTCTGCTTTGACCAACTGCTTTTCGAGGTTGTCCATGTCATTGTGTTGGAACACGAAATGTTTGCCCATGTGGAGCCGAATGCCATCCACCAGCGAAGCGTGCACTTCTGCATCGTACACAATGACATCGTTTCTGCTGCACAGTGTGTCAACAATGGATAAAAAACCTTGATAACCGAAATTAAGCACGAATGCATCCTGTTTTCCGGTGAATTCAGCCAACAGCGATTCCAATTTTTCATGAAGGCTGGTATGACCGGACATCATTCGGTTACCGACAGGATAGGATAGTCCGTATTTATGAACGGATTCCTCATCTGAAAGTCGAATTTTTTCGTTGCTGGCAAAGCCCAAGTAATCGCTGATGTTCCAGTTCAGCACTTCACGCCCGCGAAATTTCATGCGAGGTCCAAGAGGACCTTCCAATTTGGGGTAGGTAAAGTAACCATGCATTTGCCGGGCTAATTTGGAAACTGGTTCTTCGGAAGTTCGTATGCGATCAAAAAGGTCCACGGCTTTGTTTGTATAGGGAATACAAAAATACAATAATTTTTGGACGGTGTTTCACTTTAAGGTTTATTAAGGATTCTAAGTCCTATCTTTGCAATTCCATTCTTGATGTTAAAAGCCTTATGATTGAATTAGTCGGAATATCCAAAAAACACCGTTTTCTACTGATTACTTATATTCAATTCCTAATTCTTGGAATTCTGTTTCTGTCTTTCCATAGTAATCTGGATATAAGTATGTTCATCAATAAAATGAATGCACCTTTTTTGGATTTCTTTTTCAAATATTGGACATTGTTCGGCACTTTTGCGCTCATTGGTCCCATCATTCTGTTTCAGTGCTTTCTGAAGTACCGGTATGCTCTGATTACTGCCGTTTCATCCTTGCTGGGCTTTTTTTTAGTTCAAATTGCCAAGAGATTCATTTGGTTTGATGCGCCGCGTCCTAAAGTTTTTTTTGACGCCCTACCGAACATTCATTATGTTCCAGGTGTCCAACTTCATGCCTTGCATAGTTTCCCATCAGGACATACCACCGGCGCTTTCGCATTGTTCATTGCATTGGCGTTGATCAACAAACGTCCAGTTTGGCAGATGCTGTTCCTGATTACAGCTTTGCTGGTTGGCTATTCCAGACTGTATCTGGGCCAACATTTTCCGATTGATGTGCTGGTGGGTTCAGCAATAGGAACGGTTTCAGCCTTGTTAAGCTTCAACTGGTTCATAAACAGTCCGATGAAAGGTCTTGAGAAATCGTTGAGAACTGTTTTCAGTCGTTCTCACGAATAGCTTTGATGACCGATTCGATGTAATCCAACACTTCATCCTTGCCTCTGTTTTTTTCGGAGGACGTTTGAAATATCGGTGGTAGATCTTCCCAGGTCAACAACATTTTTTCCTTGAACTTCCGGACATTGCTGCCTACTTCAGCCTGAGAAATCTTATCCGTTTTGGTGAAAATGATGGCGAACGGAACTTCGCTTTCTCCCAAGAATTCCAGAAAGTCCATGTCGATGTCCTGTGGCTCATGCCTGGAATCAAGCAGTACAAACAGGCAGGCTAACTGTTCCCGCTTGGTCACATAGTCCGTAATCATCTTGTGCACCGTTTCGCGCATGGACTTGCTGATTTTGGCATAACCATAACCTGGCAAATCCACGATGTACCATTCTTCGTTAATCAGAAAGTGGTTGATAAGCAGAGTCTTGCCCGGTTTGGATGAAGTCTTGGCCAAATCCTTCACGCTGGTCAGCATGTTGATTAGCGACGATTTCCCCACATTGGACCTGCCGATAAAGGCATATTCTTGCTTGCCGTCCTCGGGGCAGGCGGTACGTTTGGAGTTGCTGATGACGAACGTGGCGGAATGTATGTGCATGATTTAGTGGCGTTGAGTAGAGAACCAAAGTCCGGCAAAGGTAACCAGACCGTTCAACATAAGCAATTCGTAACTGAAATGATAGCCGAAAACAGCTGCTGTAAATGCTTGCAGAGCATAACAGAGCAGGGGGGAGGCTAAGGCGATGAACGGAATCCACTTGTCATTCGCCTTCCTTTTGGTTAAAAGGCCGAAGGCAAACAATCCAAGCAGTGGACCATAAGTATAGGAAGCGATGGTGTAGATGGCATCAATCAAGGTCAAGCTGTTTATTGCCCTGAACAACAAGATAATGCCGACGAAAAGCACCGCGACCGTTACATGTACGATTCGACGTGTACGAACCTCATTTTCGCGTCCAAGTATATCGATGCAAAAGGAAGTCGTGATGGCTGTCATGGACGAATCCGCTCCTGAAAAAGTGGCTGAAACCACACCGATGAGCAACAGCAAAACCCCGATGCCGCCCGCAAATTGCTCGGTAGCCAGCATTGGCAGGACCGAATCCGGAGAACTCGGCAAAGAAATGCCCTTTTGCGCCGCAAACGTATACATCAAGACACCGATGACCAAAAGAATCAAATTGATGGGCAAAAACGTGAATCCATACCAATACATATTTCGTTGTGCCTTGTCCAAATCGTGGATGGTCCGATTTTTTTGAATCATTTCCTGATCCAAACCCGTCATAACCAAGACAATGAAGATGCCGCTGAAGAACTGCTTGAAGAAAAACTGCTTGCTGGTCCAATCTCCAAATTCAAACACTTTGGAATAATCGCTGTTCTTCACCGTGTTCCAAATGCCGGTTGCATCCAAATCCAGTCCACGGCTGAACTGCAACAACATCAGTACCATGGCCGCCACCATGAAAATGGTCTGAACCAAGTCAGTCCAAATGATGGTTTTTGTACCACTTCTATAGGTATACAGCCAAATCATGGCAATCACTACAAAAGCGGTGGTGGTAAATGATATGCCCCAATTCTTCAGGATAAACTCATGTAGTACCAGCACAGCGACGTAAACGCGAGCCGAAGCGCCGATGGACTTGGAAAGCAAAAAAAACCAAGCCCCTGTTTTGTACGCATTTTGGCCAAACCGTTTCTTCAAATATACATAGATGCTGGGCGATTCCAGTTTGTAATAGACAGGCAATAAGACTTTTGCAAGGATAATGTAACCAAAAAAGAAACCGGCGACTGTCTGCAGATACAAAAAACCATTGCCAGCTACCATGCCGGGAACCGAGATGAAACTCACGCCCGAAATGGAGGATCCGATCATGCCGATGGACACCACATACCAGGGCGCACGTCGGTTTCCGGTATAGAATGCATCGTTACCAGATTGTTTGCCCACCCAAAATGAAACCAACATCAGTAGGCCGAAATACCCCAGCAAAATCAGAAGAATTTCAACGTTTCCCATCGTTTTGCAAAGGTAACATTAATTCTCCGAAGGTTTGACAAAGCGAGTTTTTGGCCCTATATTTGTATACAGCAAACGATTTTTGAAAATGATTCCAAACTATCCTTCCGCCTTGCTCGAAGAAGCCGTCCATGAATTTTCCAGATTACCTGGCATCGGTAAGAAAACGGCTTTGAGGTTGGTGCTGCATCTGCTCCGCCAACCCGAAGATCAGGCTACTGCTTTCGGCAACGCCGTCATTCGCTTACGGAAAGAAGTCAAGCACTGCATCCACTGCCACAACATCTCCGATTCCGACGTTTGCCCAGTCTGTTCCGACTTCCGGCGGGACCACCTGCTCATCTGCGTCGTTGAAAACGTGCGTGAAGTAATGGCTGTGGAAGGTACTGCTCAGTATCAAGGTGTTTATCACGTACTTGGAGGGCTTATTTCACCCATGGACGGTGTAGGTCCTTCCGATTTGGAAATTGAAAGCTTGGTAGAACGCGTCCGAACAGAGAAACCTGATGAAGTACTGTTGGCCCTTTCAGCCACCATGGAAGGCGATACCACCGCCTTCTACCTCTTTCGAAAACTGGCCGGTCTTAGTGTGAAAATCACCACTATCGCCCGTGGCATCGCCGTTGGCGACGAATTGGAATATGCGGATGAAATCACTCTGGGCCGCTCCATTGTTAACCGAATTGAATTCAAAAGCTAAAAAAACAAATTTATGGAACTCTACGAAAAACAGATACAAGCCATCGTCAAATCCCTCAAGACCGAGATGTACATCTGGTATGCTGCACTGGCAATTTTGGCTGTCATGAGCGTTTTCTTTGCTACCAGCATGCAGAAACTTGAACCGGGTCTGACCATTACGCTGCAGTCCATCTTGCTGCTGCTCATGCTGTTGGGTCTTCCTGGCACCTTTATGTGGTTCCGTAATAAAATGACAGCCCTGCTCAAAGAAACGGATATCCCGAAACGACTGAATCGTTACGAAGGTTACTCCCGCATTCGTCAAGCCATTTTCTTTGCATTTGGACTTATGGTGCTTTTCATGCATGTTTTTACCATCATGAAAGGTGCGCCCATGCTTTTTGCGGTTGTCATTCTGCTCACCATGTTCATCACTCCCTCCAGGGGTCGTCTCATCATGGAAGCTGGAGTGGCCAAGCTGGAAGAAGAAGTTGAAAAGAACGAAGAAGACATGGGGTCTGAATAAAACCTATAATGATGGACAAACTACTTTCAAATAAACGGATTAGCCTTCGGGCTCTGGAACCGGAAGATCTGGATTGTCTCTACCGTTGGGAAAATGATGACCGGTTATGGGCATTTGGTAGTACGCTGGCACCCTTTTCAAGGTTCGTGCTCCGTCAATACATCGAAAGTGCGTCGCAAGACCTGTTTGAAGCCAAGCAACTCCGCCTCATGATTGTGGACAATGCCACCGACGCCCCGATCGGAACCATTGATCTTTACGACTTCGACCCTTTCCACCAGCGTGCCGGCATTGGGATTCTCATCGATTCGGACCATCAAAAACAGGAGTTCGCCAGTGAAGCCTTGGCGGTCTTAAAAGGGTATGCATTCAACTTTCTGAAAATGAACCAATTGTACGCCTTTATACCAGCAATGAACATTGCCAGCCAGCATCTGTTTCGTCGTTGTGGGTTTATGGAAGCAGGCTTGCTGCGCAAATGGAACAAGGCTTCGGAAGGGTTGGAAGATGTGTATGTGTATCAGTGCTTTCCAATCTAGCGTTTCAGCGCCAGAAAACATTTCAACGCCAAGCGGTAAAACCAAGGGTAGCTTTTTTTGTAATATTTATCATAGTATTGCAGCATGGTAGCATAAAACCACTTCTGCGTTTCAATCTTTATTTTTTTATTCTTGCTGCTCAACCCCGACTGATATTTATGGTGGATCAAGGTCACTCCTGGATAAAAAACCACCCGATAACCAGCTTCTCTAAAGCGTCTGCACCAGTCAATATCTTCTGCATACATAAAAAACTGTTCGTCCAATAAGCCAACTTGAGCGAGGGCTTCATTCCGCACCAGCAGGGCTGCACCCGAACAAGCATCAACGTCGTGGACTATTTTCATCGATTTGTATGTCTGGTGGTATTGACCAAACTTCGTGCTTCGTGGAAACATTCGCTCTAGGCCCGAAAAATAGGTGAAGGCGGCCCAAGGGGTCGGTTCACCCCGATGGCATGCTGGATCCGAAAGACCGGAATCCAAACGCAGATTTGGAGTAATAATGCCTGCAGAAGGCTCCTCATCCATGAATTCAATCAAGTGATCCAGATTGGAACCCTGAGGTAAAAATTCCGTATCGCTGTTGAGCAACATCAGATACCGTGAGGGATTGTTTTTTAAAGCCAGGTTGTTGCCAAACGCAAAACCTCCGTTTTTGTTTGAGCAAATGAGCCTGATGCCTGAGCGTGTTTCCAAATACGCCACCGAATCGTCCGTGCTGGCATTGTCCACCACCACCACTTCAGCCTCAAACCGTGTTTGGTTCAGCCAATTGGACTGTAGCGAGGGTAGGAGCTTTTCCAGCCAAGCTTTTCCGTTGTAGTTCAGGATGATAATACTCAGATCCATCGTTTATGCTCCATCAGACGAAATTAAATCAACGTCGAAGTCAAATTCAAAATCGAAACCGTCATCGCCCGATTCAGCGAAATCATCGATGTCCCTTCTGTCTTTTTTAGTTGGACGCCCAGTACCGCGCGCTCTGCCGATGGCTCCGCTCAGTTTGCTGAGTTCCAGCAATTCCAACTGTTCTGGCGTGGTCACGTTTTCCAACACTTCGGGTACGAGCTTGGCTCCAACTCGATTTCCGGTGGCTTGCAATACTTTGAAAGACCAAACGATCGGTGCTTTTCGCACTTGAATCACATCACCGACCTTGACCGTTCTGGATGCTTTCAAGTTGCTGCCGTTCATGCTGATACGCCCTTTTTTACAGGCTTCTGCAGCGATGGTCCTAGTCTTAAAGACCCTGGCGGCCCACAGCCATTTGTCTATGCGTACTTCTAAAGCCATCAGCGCTTGTTGTAATCGTTCATCGTGCGGTGTAATCCACTCAGGCAAAAGCTTTTGGCGATGGCTCCAGCGGTTGTGATCCGTTCTGGCAATGTTTCCAATTGCTCTGGTGACCATCCACTCAATACATAATCTATTTGATAACCTTTGGGAAAATCATTTCCAATACCGAATCGTAACCGTGCATATTTTTTGGTTCCCAGTGTTTCCTGAATGTGGTTCAGCCCATTGTGTCCGGCATCGCCACCATCTCCGCGCAAGCGTAAGCTGCCAAAAGGCAAAGCCAGATCGTCCACAATGACCAATACGTTTTCCAATGGTATCTTTTTGGCTTGCATCCAATATCGGACGGCGTTTCCGCTTAAATTCATATAAGTGGAGGGCTTGAGCAGTATCATCACGTGGTTCTTCACTTTTACCTCAGTCAGGTCACCGTAACGCTCGGTCGTGAACTTCACTCCAGCATCGATTGCCAGATCGTCCACCACATCGAATCCGATATTATGCCTCGTATGCGCGTACTCCCCGCCAATATTCCCCAGCCCAACTATCAAAAAATTCATCTATTCATAATTTTACACAAATCTACAAAAAAAGGGACTAAAATTCTTTCGAATTTCAATCCCTCTCATTTCTTATAAGGTAAATTTTACTTTGCCTTAGCTGCTGCGGCTGCAAGACCACGTGCAACACGGGTAAGTTTAACAGCGCAAACAACAGACTGCTTGTTGGTGATGATATCCAACTTGTCGAAGCTCAATGCACCTACTTGCAAGGTTTTGCCCAAGCCCAGGTTGGTAACGTCGATGTTCAACACTTCGGGAATGTCTGTGTAAACAGCTTTGATTTTAAGCTTGCGCAGCTCCTGACTCAATTTACCACCGTTCTTAACACCTTCTGCCAGACCGTTCAAACGAACAGGTACATCCATTAGGATGGGTTTGGTTTCAGAAACTTCGTAGAAGTCCAAGTGCAAGGTTGTGTCCTTAACCGGGTGGAATTGAGCGTCTTTCAGAATGCTCTTGTATTTCTTGGCGCCGAGGTTCAGCTCAACGAGGAAAATTTCTGGGGTGAAGATCAAGCCGCGCAGATCGTTGTCCAAAACAGAAAAGTGAATAACTTCGCTTCCTCCGTAGAGAACGCAGGGTACATTACCTTCTTTGCGAACAATTTTCGCAGCCTTTTTGCCGAATTCAGGTCTCGGCGTACCAGATAGTTGATAAGTTTTCATGAGGTTTGTTTTTGTGTTACTCAAAAATTTTTAGAATATTGCTTCCAAATTTTTCCCATCACACGGATGTGTCAAAAGCGGCGCGAAGATAGGAAAAAGCGTCCGAATAACCAAATGAACAACAATAAAGTTACCATTGACTTATTCAGGAACCTCAATTAATCCTGTTCCCTTTTTGCCAAGCAACCTTGACCTGATTGGCTACAAGCAAGTCTATGATGCGCCTGTTGTTGGTTCCAGGGCGCAGGTCCAGATCGCAGTTTTCTACGGAAATGTGATTGCTAAATTTAGCAAAGTTTCTGAAACAACCTTGATTATAAAGTGTTTCAAGCATGCTAAGATCTTTAACGCTTGTTTTATTAAGGCTTAGCGTTGTTAAATGGTACATCGACTTGAGCGGACTCAGGTCACTGATGTCATTCCGATCCGCAAGCAAGTGCTCCAGCTGCATCAACCCCTTCGTGCAGTCCAAGCTGTTTAACTTGCAAGACATAACAGCCAGTGTTTTTAAATTGACGAGGCTTTTAATGACTGCCGTATCGGCGTATTGGTTAAAATTCAGCCATAATAGTGTCAAGCTTTGTTTTCCATTGAGCGGTGTGATATCCAGAATTGGGCAATCACCGATGTTAATCTCTTGGAGCGACAGGTTTGCAAGTGGAGATAGATCATTGATATGGGTATGAAAAAGCGTGATTTTTTTAAGATTGGTTAATGCACTCAAAGGGCTAAGGTTGCGTATCGGATTGCCCCCCAGTTCAAGCTCTGTCAACTTCTTCAATCCAGCAATTGGGGCTAAGTCGCTAATCGTGTTGTTCGTTAGGTTCAATGATAAAATTTCCGTAAAATACTTCAAAGCACCGATGTCGGTTATGTTTTCTTTTACTCCAGTTAAATTATTGAAATCAATTCGTTTGGAGAGTTTTGCCAAATCGGAGTTGATATCGCCAGAATTCTGTTTCAACAATCCACGGATATAATTCTCCAAAACTGGATCATCAAACGTGATAACTTCATTCGTTTGGGAGGACCATACTGGGGTCTCCGATGCCCGTACAAAACCTGTTGAAAAAACCATGAGGCACAGTAAAAAGAGATTCTTAAAAAAATACTGTTTAACAGTTTTAATACATTGATTAGTGCATTTCATAAGGATGGCATTACTATTAGTCGGCAAATATACGAATGGAACTGTTTGAAATGGAGTTGCTCCTAAAAATAATTATCTTATTTTTGCAATCTGAAACGAATACTTTAAATATAAATCGGTGTCATGTCTAGAAAATCACAAATTACTACCATTTTTCTTTTTTTACTACTACTAAGTACACAAAATCTTATAGGTCAGTCAAACATCTGGGTCGGTTCTTGGAGTTGTGCCATTTACGAAGCGGGTTCAGCCAATGTACCACCGTCACCGTATTTGGCAAACAATTCGTTGCGTCAGGTCGTACGTGTTTCGATTGGTGGAGATACACTGAGGGTAAAGTTTACGAACAGCACCTGTGGGTCACCTCTCACCATCAATGCAGCAACGATAGCCGTTTCAACCGGTGGCAGCACCATCAACGCTTCAACGATAAAACAATTGAAATTCAATGGGAGTTCATCCATAACGATGAATGCCTATTCTTCCATTGCCTCCGATCCACTTAATTATGCTTTGGCACCCAATACACGTCTGGCCATAACGATTTATTACGGACAAGCTGCGTCAAGTGCCGATATTGCCAGCCATCCAAATTCTCGCACGGATTCCTATATCCTAAACGGCGATGGTTCTACTTCCACCGACTTTGCAGGCTCTGTGGTCACCGCTCACTGGTTTACCATTAGCGGTATCGATGTAAAAGCTGCAAGAACTGCAGGTTGTGTCGGGGTGCTGGGTAACTCCATCACCGACGGTTACGGAATCAGTGGAGGTACACAAAACCGATGGACCGATATGTTTTCCCAGAAACTACTTAACAATACCCACACAAAAGATGTTGGTGTTTTAAATCTAGGAATAGGGGCTACCAATGTGGCAGGAACTGGTGCAACTACTGGAGCAGCTCGTTACAAAAAAGATATTTTAGCGCAATCTGGACTTCGATGGGTGTTTATTTTTTACGGAACCAACGATATTAATGGTGGCGCAACAGCCGCGACGATAACCAGTGCCTATCAAAAAATGATAGACGATGCGCACGCAATGAACCTGAAAGTATATGGAGCGACCATAACGCCCTTTTATAATAATAGCTATTACACTGTAGCTCACGAAGCTGTACGAAGCGAAGTAAATACTTGGATTAAAACCCAAGGTCATTTTGATGCCTATGTTGATTTCGATAAAACCATTCAAGACCCGGCAAATCCAATCAAAATGCTTGATATGTATGCCAATGATTATTTGCATCCCAATATCTTGGGTTATCAATTATTGGGTGAATCTGTCGATACGACGTTGTTTCAGGCAAGAACTTCGATGTCGTTGACCAAGGCCAACGCAGGAGCGGATATGACTGTAATCGTGGATGGAAATGCAACTAGTAAATCCGTGAATCTTGATGGCACAGGAAGTTATGATTTCGGAGATATGGCGTCGTATACTTGGAAAGAAGGTAGCGTGACCCTTGCAACGGGAGTAAACCCATCGGTGAATCTATCCATTGGAGTACATACCATTACACTGACGGTAATAGGCAGCAATGGCGATACTGCAACGGATGAAGTGATCATCACGGTTGTAAAGGATACTGGTATATGGTTGGAAGCCGAAGCTGGCACCGTAGGCTCCATGTGGGATGTACTAACGGATGCCACTGCTTCAAACAATACCTATGTCACTGTCAAAGCTGGCACTGCAACTCCCACGACCGCTCCTGCTGCTATTGGTCAACTTTTATATACGTTTAATGTCGTTACAAGTGGCACGTATACCTTGTGGTTTCGTGCTTTTTGTCCAACCTACAATGACGACTCCTTTTATTTGAAGATGGATAATGGAAGCTTTGAAACTTGGAATGGTTTAGCCAATTTTTGTTCTGCATCCTGGGCTTGGGGAAGCTGGACTACAACCTACAATCTTACTGCCGGTTCACACACCTTAACCATTGGCTATCGTGAAGACGGGGCAAAATTGGACAAAATACTCCTTACAACTTCGACCTTAACACCTTCAGGATTGGGTTCGACAGCCAGTAATATTACAGCTTTGACCCCAGAGCATGGTGAAAAAATCAGGATGTATCCAAACCCGGTAAAAAATATGCTTACTTTAGCATTGAATCAACCCAACTCCGTTGTTTCAGTATATACGATGGGTGGGCAAAAGTTGGTGAGCCAAGAAGCTGCAACAACCCAGGTTTCACTAAACATGACCGACTATTTACCTGGTATTTATTTGGTGAAGATTTCCGATAAGGACGGTTCAAAGATAATGCGGGTGATTAAGGAATAGATTAAAGTTGTAAAATTATTCAAAATCACCCAAATCCAATTTAATGGCGGGCTCCTCATCGTTTAATTCTGTTTCGATCAATGCATTGGACAAATCGCTGGTGAGGAGTTCTTCTTCCAAGTCGGAAGGTAATTCTGGACTGTCATTGTCCTGCATGAAACGGATTACATCGATGAGGGCTTCCGTAAATTTGGACAGGTCTTCGCGGTATAGAAAAATCTTATGTTTTTCGTAGGTGACATCAGGATTTTCAGGGTCTCCAGACACTTTTTTCTTGCTTTCGGTCAATGAGAGATACAGATCTTCATTCCTGCTGCGCTTCACGTCCAGGTAGTAAATGCGCTTGCCTGCCTTGACCGTGCGGCTATAGGCAATTTCTTTCTCACGATGTTCTGGATCCTCTTTTCTGAAATATTCCATAAACGTTTTCTAATTGTGAGTAATTCAAATACATTTCAAAGTACAGCATTTTATTCCGAACAATCAATGCTCCGTACGGTTTTTTATCGTACTTTTGCAGCTTAATCAGTAGTTCCTTCAAATATGATCAACCGCGCACTCATACGCATCAAGGTGGTTCAAATGGTTTACGCTTATTATCAAAGCGACTCCAAAGACCTGGCTAAAGCTGAAAAAGAATTCTTTCACAGCATCGAAAAGGCCGCAGACTTGTATCACTACCTTTTGCAGCTGATTCTGGCTGAGACCGATTACGCGTTCCAACGTCTTGACGCCGCGCGTAACAAGTACATTCCCACTGAAGAAGAAAAAAATCCCAACACCCGTTTTGTTGACAACGCTTTTGTAGCTCAATTGGCAAAGAACAAAGTGCTGAATACGTATTTGAACAATACGAAAATGTCGTGGGTAAACAACGAACCATTCATTAAGAATGTTTACGAGTCCATACTCACCAGCGATTTCTACATCGATTATATGAATGCGCCCGAAACGAGTTATGAAGCCGATCAAGAACTTTGGCGTAAAATTTTCAAGTCCATACTTCAAAAAAGTGAAGAATTAACAGAAGTACTTGAAGAACAGAATATTTACTGGAATGACGACCTTGACATCATCCTGACTTTCGTCATGAAAACCATCAAGCGTTTTAGACCAGAAACCGGAGCCAACCAAGAGCTGTTGCCCATGTTTAAGGACGATGATGACCGCAAATTCGCCTCCGATCTTTTCTGCTCATCCATTCGTAACCGCGAGAAATACCGCACGCTCATCGACGAAGCTGTCAAAAATTGGGAAATCGAACGCCTAGCCATGATGGATCTGCTCATACTGCAAGTTGCTTTGGCCGAAATCATGGAGATTGAAGGGGTGCCCGTCAATGTCAGCCTGAACGAGTACATCGACATTGCCAAATCTTACAGCACTCAGAAGAGCGGACTTTTCGTAAATGGAACCCTCGATCACATTGTAACCGAACTTCGTAAAGAAAACAAGCTGTTCAAATCTTGATTCCTTTTCTATATCCGAAAATAATGTATATTTGCATATTACCTTTTAAAAAATAAAAACATGACTTTAGCTACCATTTTATTACAAGCCGCCGCAGCTGGCGGACAAGGTTCGATGATGAGCATGCTGCTCCCGATGCTTTTGATTTTCGTAGTATTCTATTTCTTTATGATTCGTCCGCAAAACAAAAAGCAGAAAGAAATCCAAAAAGCCCGTGCCGGCCTCAAAACTGGTGACAAGGTCGTTACCTCAGGTGGAATCTATGGTAAAATCAAAGATGTAAAGGACGATTCCTTTATTATTGAAATCTCTGAAAATGTGCGTATTCGCGTGGAAAAATCCGCCGTATTCGCTGCAGCTGCCGAAGCAGTTGCCGAAGAAAAGAAATAAAAATCCAACATTGTGGAAGACTCTCAACGTAAACCGGGGTTTCTGCAACCAATGAATGAAAAAATCCGGAGGCTCTATAAACATCCGTTTAGCAAGGAGCTCCGGATTTTTTTGATTTTTCTCGCCATTTCCGGTTTTTTCTGGTTACTCCAGAGTCTCCAGGAGACGCGGGAGGTCGAAATGCGTATTCCTGTAATATACAGTGAGTTACCACCGCGCATTTCCATAACCAACGAATTGCCATCGTACGTTTTCGTCACCGTTCGTGACAAGGGGACCAACCTCTATTACTATTACCGCCACCGTAAAGGTCTCACAATCAGACTAAACGTTCTGGATTACTACCACAAGGAAGATATTGGTAAAATTCCGTCATCGGCTATTGAGTCAATTTTGCGTGAAAAATTGATGTCCAGCACCCAGCTAGTACGAATTTCACCCGATTTCATACCCGTTTTTTTTGCCCCCAAAAAGGCTAAAAGCGTTCCTGTCCACCTGGTTTCCAACTTGAATTTCGCGGCTCAACATTTGTTGTCCGATACGCCTTACATTCATCCATCCACTGTCGAAGTGTTTGCTCCAGCAAGTATTTTAAAGAATATCAATCGGATTGAAACCGAAGTCTTAGCCATCGAAGAACTAAACGACACAACTTTGGTGACAGTTGGTCTAAAACCCATCAAAGGTGCTCGTTATTCGGTCAATACTGTTGAAGTCCGTTTATGTGTGGAAGAATTTACAGAGCAATCCTTTACCATTCCTGTCGAAGGCTTGAATTTTCCTACGGGTTATTCCTTGCTTTCATTCCCACCAACGGTGAATATCCGGTTCTTCCTGGGTTTATCCGTCTACAAAAAAATAAAGCCCACCGATTTTCAAGCAGCCGTGGATTATAAAGACCTTCTGGCATCCAAAAACAATGTCTGCAAGGTTCGTTTGACCAAACGTCCTGTAGTGGTTCAAAACATTCGCATTCAACCTGTATCGGTGGAATGCCTTTCGGAAAAAAAATGATGAATATCGTTGGATTGACGGGCGGTATCGGAAGCGGTAAATCTGTCGTAGCTCAATTGCTACAGGTATATGGCATTCCGGTTTACGATTCGGACAACCGTTCCAAAATACTTTGCCAGACAGACCCTGAACTGATTCAAGGTCTGAAAAAGCTCTTTGGCAACGAGGTCTATCTCCCAGATGGCAGCTTGAATCGACCATTAATGGCTAAGGCTATCTTCGAAGACAAAGCCCTGCTACAAGCATCCAACAGTTTGATACATCCAGCCGTTGGTCGTGATTTTTTGGCTTGGGCCGAAAAGCAGGATGCACCTTTTGTTGTTCAAGAAACCGCCATCCTTTTCGAGGCTGGTCTTGAGAAACGTTATGACGTCATTGTTTGCGTGATCGCCCCCGATGAGCTTCGTATACAACGCACTTGCAACCGAAGTAGTTTGCAAAGAGAAGATGTTTTGGTGCGAATGCGCAACCAATTGCCCGATGCTGAACGAATTCAACGATCCAACATTGTTTTGGTCAATGATGAAATCACACCTTTGATTCCTCAAATAGAGGACCTGTTGAAAAAAATCGCTAATTTCGTACCCAATATTTAAAACTGCTCATTTATGTTGAAATCAATCGTCGCCATTTCTGGCAAACCAGGCTTATACAAAGTTCTATCACAAGGAAAAAACATGCTGATCGTCGAAAACCTCACTGACGGCAAGCGCATACCTGCCCATTCTTCCGAAAAGGTGGTTTCCTTGGGTGACATTTCCATGTTTACCGAAGGCGAAGACAAGCCGCTGCATGAAATTCTGGAAGCCATTAAGGTTAAGGAAAACGGTGCCAAAGCCAGCGTGGATCCCAAATCGGACAATGATTCCCTGCGCAAGTATTTCGCTCAAATCGTCCCCGACTTCGATCGCGACCGCGTTTATCCCACCGATATCCGCAAATTGGTTCAGTGGTACAACTTGTTGGTAGAAACCGGAAACACCGACTTCTCTCTTAAAGAAGAAGCGAAAGAAGTAGCAGAAGTAGCTGTTGCCGAAGCATAAACCTGAATCCATGGGTATAGAGCACGAAATCATTCTGGTAACCATAACTGGCGAGGACCGCCCCGGCGTGACTACGGCAATGACCGAAGTTTTAGGCCGTTACGGCGCTGAAATTTTAGACATTGGCCAAGCTGATATTCACCATAGCCTTTCGCTGGGTATTTTGTTCAGGATGCACAACCGCCTTCACTCGGGCGATGCCATCAAAGATCTGTTATTTAAAGCCTCCGAAATGGATGTGCGCATCAAGTTTACGCCCATTTCCGATGAACGTTACCTGAATTGGGTCAATCGCCAAGGCCAAGGTCGCTTCATCGTAACACTTCTGGGTAAGGTGCTTACCGCTAATCAGGTAAGCAGTGTCACACGAGTGCTTGCCGACGAAAAGTTGAACATCGACTTCATCAAACGTCTCACGGGTCGTACACCTCTATATAATGAAGACGAAGGTTTGCGTTCCTGCATTGAACTTTCCGTCCGCGGCGAACTCAGCAACCGTAATTCCATTCAAAAACAATTGGTTCAGCTTTCGGCCGAACTCGATGTGGACATATCATTCCAGGAAGACAACATGTTCCGCCGAAACCGCCGTTTGATCTGTTTCGATATGGATTCCACTCTCATCAAAACCGAAGTCATCGACGAACTCGCCGACAGGGCAGGAGTGGGGGAGCAAGTGCGTTCCATTACCGAATCGGCCATGCGTGGGGAAATCGATTTCCACGAAAGCTTCAGCCAACGCATTGCCTTATTGAAAGGCCTTGATGCCAAAGTTTTAAGCGACATTGCCGAAAATCTCCCCATTATGGAAGGTGCCGACAAACTGATGTCCATTCTCAAGCAATGCGGTTTCAAGATTGCAATCCTTTCAGGTGGTTTCAGCTATTTCGGCGAGGTGCTCAAAAAACGCTTCAATGCCGACTATGTCTATGCCAACGAATTGGAAATCCGTGACGGTAAACTCACTGGAAATTATATCGGTGACGTAGTGGATGGCAAACGCAAGGCTGAATTGCTCCGTTTGATCGCTCAGGTGGAACACATCGATCTGCAGCAAACCATAGCTGTTGGTGACGGTGCCAACGACTTGCCCATGATTAACTTGGCAGGTTTGGGCATTGCCTTCCACGCTAAGCCCAAAGTCAAGGAAAGCGCAGGGCAATCCATTTCTACCATTGGACTGGATGGCATCCTCTATTTTCTTGGATTCCGCGATATTCACATTGAACAACGTTTCTAACCAATTTAAAAGCTATTCTTATGAATGCGAACGAAGAAGAATTTCTCCCCTACGACGACGATGAAGCCATCAAATTCATCCGCAATCAAATTCCCCAGGAACTAAAAGAAAAGTTCAGCGACGACGACTTGAATTACCTCATCGACCTCATTTACGAGTTTTACGAAGAAAAAGGCTTTCTCGACGACAACGATACAGAAGTCGATATTGACCTCGACGAATTGACCGCCTACGTGGTGAAACAAGCCAAAAAAGACAAAGTCGGTTTTTACACCGAAGAAGAAATTCATTTTGTCGTGGATGCTGAAATCGCTTATTGTGACTCCTTGGGTGTTTTTGAATAAAAAATGATTCCAGGGCGAAAATCGTTTCACCCTGGAATCATTCTGGAAGTTTACACACGTGTGATACTTATGCTATAGGTAACTTGAACGTATTATTCGGTTCGTAATGTGAGTCACCACCCCATGGATTTGCAGGAGGGCTTTCAAGAACTAATGAAATTTCATTGTCAAAAGGTACCTGTACGATTTCTGGAGCTTCGTAAAGCTTTTTATTTTCTATTGTTTTCATCATTTTAAGTATTACTGGTTAACAACAATTTTCTTCAAACCCTTAAATCCATCTTTCTGGACTTCAATCATATAGAAACCTCGTGGCAACGTTTTGCCAATCGTGGTCGTGATTCCATCAGCCATCTGCATGAATAAGCGTTGTCCGGAAATATTGTACAAAGAAATCATAGTCCCTTGACTATCAATGTCAATAAGCTGAACCTGTATATTGCCGGCGGAATTCGTCTGTACAGCGAATCCTGATGCAGCAACGGTTTTGTCAATATTTGTGGGGTACTTTACAAAGGTCAGTGTGAAACGGTCGGATGTATTTGTCGCATCCGAAGTGAAAGTATAGGACGGTATTTCCATTAAATCCTGTTGTTTGTTCAACTCCTTGTCGGTCAGTTGAATTCGAACATCCGATTCAAAGTTGTTGATTTCAGAGGCTTTGATGGTAAACGTTCCCGATTTGCCTGTCAAGAAATTCAACGGAATTACTTTCGTGGAAGCGAGACTGCTCATGCCGTTGATAGCTACCTTTTTACCACTTGCAAAGGTGCAGATTTCCGGAATAGAAGCATTTCCGTTCGTCATCTTTTCGGAATCATACATGTCGAATTCGTCTAAAGCGGAAGCACTGAAAAAGAGAAGCGTTTCATCCTTAAATGTGCCGTTGTCAATATTCAATCTAAGCGTAGTCTTATCTGCTAATTTGGTATCACGCAAATAACCAGTCGATTGATGGGAACGCATTGCGTTGGTGATTGCAAGTGAGCCTGTACCTGCTGCTGTGACTTTAACCCAAACGGATTGCATTGGGGGAATATATCGGGCACTGCCTAATAATCCGCCGCTCAAGGCGTTGTATGTAGCAAATTGCGTACTTGCTCCACCTGCCGTTATGCAATACCAAATGGTGGCATCCACATTGTCCAATGTGACTAAATCAAAATCCAAATAAGATGGATATGGATTGCCAATCAGATTGAATCCCTGTTTAGGATCTGTTTCAGTTAAAGTTAATCCAGTAATATCTTGATTTCCTGTATTAAATGAAGTTCCACTAAATGTTCTCGTTTCAGAATATCCATCACGGAACACATAACCAGTTTTCGGAACGAAAGTGCCTGTGGGCGAGGTATAAGCATGACCCGATTCATTGTAAGCCCAAACATTTTTACCTGCATGAGTGGATAAGCTTGCAATCGATGCATCATCAACAGGGCTGGATATATACCAACCACGACCTGAAGGTGAATCAGCTCCATCCCCAGTAAGCATTTGTTCCATTATGCAACTATTCGCCGAGCCAGTAATGGTGCCTGAATTGAGTAATGTTGCTGGTCCATGACCAGTAGTACCATCGCCACACTTAAGTATCATGGTTCCTGAGTTAGTAATATTACCACCAACAGTCAAACTTGCATTTGCCGGAACATTCAATGTCGATGCAGCTTCAATGGCCAAGTTCCCGCTCAATGTACGATCAGAAAGACCTGTTAAAGCGCTTGATCCTATAATGCTTAGGTTGCTAGGACCTGAAGTAGCAGGCCATTCCAATACATTCATCGTTCTGGTTCCGACTCCGTTATATTGCAGGGTGGAACTTCCTCCGAATGTTGGAGAAGCTGAAATCGTTGCAGACCCTTCAATGGAGAAAATACCATTTGCCGTTGCGGTTGAAATAGTTTTTAGGTCCGTTCCACTAAGTGTTAAATTGCTATAGGTTCCTGACCCTACAGTTTGAGCTGCTCCGTAATATACTACTGTACCAGTTCCAATGGCAAGACCGTTTGAAGCACCCGAGAACTTGATTGTACCACTTGTATTGTTAATGGTGGTTGCAGTTAAAGTGTTTCCAGCCATGTCCAATGTGCCACCAATCGAATTATTAAGTGTAGTTACGGTTGTAGATCCATTAGGAGTTTTTGTACCTGCAGCGGATATAGTTAAGGTTTCGTAGGTGCCTGATCCAACTGTTTGATTTGCTCCATAATATTCTACTGTTCCGGTTCCAATGGCAAGACCGTTTGAAGCACCTGAGAACTTGATTGTGCCACTTGTATTGTTAATGGTGGTGGTCGTTAAAGTATTTCCAGCCATATCCAAAATCGCAGCAACATCGCCCGCACCACCGTTGTCAAGATTCGCAATGGTAAGATTCGAAGCTGCTGTGCAAGCTCCACCTGTATTTATAATGTCAACATTATTAAATGAACTTCCGCCACTATTTATTGATTGAGCACCGCTTCCTGCAAAGCTTACTTTACCACTATTAGGAGCAAAAGCAACACTATTTGAAAAATTACCCAATACAGACATTGTACCGCTAGGAAGCGTCTTGGTTCCGCTGCCACTGAGAATAAGATTATAGTAGCCTGCAGTCGCTCCATTTGGGTTTAAAACGGTTTGACCTGCACCATTGTATTCAACGGTAGTACCTGGTAGCTGAGCGGCATTCCATGTTCCATTATTGGTCATCGTTCCGCCAATTCTCATCGTACTCCCACTTCCCATCTCTAACGCTGCACCAGAATTAATCGTCACATTGTAAAAATCAGTTGAGCCGGATATTGTCGCTGCTGCATTAGTGAAAATCACCGTGCCTGAGTTTGCATTAAAGATGCCCTGATTACTCCACGCACCGGTTGAACCGGATACAGTAATTGTGCTGCCTAATGTAGTGTTCAAAATCCCTCCGGTTTGAATCGTCAGAGTTCCGACAGCAAGAGTTGCATCCACTGTAGGATCATTGCTGGTAGTGGTACTATTGGGAATTACAACCTTTTCAATATTTGATGGAATAGTAGCACCGGGAGTCCAGTTTGAAGGGTTTGTCCAGACCGAACTAACTGATCCATTCCAAGTTTTAATTGGGGTGCCAGTATTACTTAACATCCAGATCGTTGAGCTAAACGCTGCGGGTAAATACGTCATTTGAAAACCTGAAATCCCTACCCATTTATCCGTTGTGCTATAATTTGATTTTCCGTGTTCCTCCGCAGATCCCGGCGTAAAAGGAGAATCATAGTCCCAAAGGGTCAATAAAGTTTCTGTGTTCCCATTAAGCTCGCCATTCAGGTAGTGTAAGTTTATAGTTCCAAAGCTCCCAGTAGCTGCTCCTGTTCGCATGATATCGTAGGTCCTAAGGATCGCATCTGTTTTTCCCGAGGGTGCTGAGCCGAGGGTGATTTTCACGCTGATGGCAGTTGGCAAAGTTCCTATATTCTGGAAGTTGATGGTTGTAAACTGACTACCAAAGGTATATGAAACACCTGCACCGCCAGGAGCAACTGGGATTGACCGTGTTACAATACCAGTCACATCGCCACTTCCGGTAGTAGTTGCAGAAGTCCCCATGGTGAGCGTATATGTACTCATATTCAGCGCACCTACTGTTGCGGAAGCATTGGCACTGCTCAAATTCAGAATGCCGTTTACTGTAAAATCACCTCCTGCAGTAACTCCTGCTGTATTATTAATAGTTAAATTATTAAATGAACTTCCGCCACTGGTTATCGATTGAACACCGGATCCGTTTAATGCTATCGTACCTGATCCGGCAGTAAATGTTCCACCACTATTCGTCCAGTTTCCTGCTACTGAATGCGTGAAATTTCCACTTGTAAATGTGGTTCCAGAACCAATGGTCACATTACCGCCAATGGTTATTCCAACTACTCCAGTAGCTGTTGCTGTGCCACTCAAGGTTAAATTACCACCAATTGAAGTGGTTCCAGCAGCTAAGGTCTTAGCTGCACTTCCACTTAATGTAAGATTGCTATAATTCACGGCTTTCACTGTTTGAGCAGCTCCCGAATATTCAACTGTATTTCCAGCAGCAGTCGCAGTAAGGTTTGTAATAGTTGAAGTACCTCCAACTTTTAGTATTCCTGATGTACCGTTTGTTAACGTTCCTGCACCTGAAAGTGCAGTTCCAACAGTAAGTGTCCCAGAATTGGTTATGGTTCCTGTAATCGCCACACTTGGAATCGTTGTAGTTCCGCTCATAGTCTTTCCGGTACCACTAAGAGTATAAACTTGGGCTGAGGGTGTGAAAGTGGTGGCATTATTAATAAAGTTGCCACTGATACCAACTGTAGATGTGCCTGTAGCTGTATAATTCCACACTGCACCAGCGTTTAGTGTTAGATTAACAAATGTAGATGCTCTGTTTGCACCACTAAGGTTTATTGTTCCAGTTATGTTTGCTAGTCCTGAAGCTCCATTAACTACACATGGACGTGAACAAGTTAATGTACCACCACCATCAATCGTTAATGAACCAACAGTGAGCGTTGTGCCAGTGCTGGTCACTGTAAGTGTAACGCCACTGGTTATTTGAACAGTACCTGTAACAGTCCAATTTGTAGTCGTGGTCATATTGTTTTGAATAATAAAAACGTCACCTGATGTTGTAAAATTTGCAGGGTGCGTTCCTGTGCCATTATTTGCTGTCCACCAATTTCCTACTACGGATGGTGAAGTACCTGTTGTCCAAGTATAATATGTTGTTGCTTGCAAACTTGATACTGCAAACAACATCAAAATCAACACAAAAAGCGGTAAAAAATTTCGGTGCGATTTGGGAGTTGTGTGAAATCGCGTTCCAAACCGTAACCATATAAGTGTACGGTCGCTTGGTAAAATCGTTTTGTGTACAATTTGTTCCATTGTTTATTTGTATTTAGAGTTTAAATATCCGAAAATTGTCCAAGAGGACGAAACCTGTAATCCATTCATAAATATAACAATAGCCTGACTAGAAGAAAAATATTGCAAGTTGTGCTAATTAAAAACAATCATTAAAATCGCTAATTTTGAATGGATTCACAATTTCTAAATATAATATGGAATAGTTGGAATTAAAGATTTTTAATGGTATCAAAAGGGTATCAATCAAAAAGAAAGTAAATAACCTGATAAATTAACAATCCTACTGAGTAGTAATTTTTTCCGTAGACGGATTCGGGATAAATGCACGACTTCCTGGGTTTTAAATACGAGGTTGGAGATGTCTTTGGTGCTCATGTTGAGCCTTAGTAGGTAGCAAAGTTTGATTTCTGATGGTGTGAGGTTTTGGTGTTTTTCTTTTAGTTTATAAAAAAAGAGAGGTTCAAAATGCTGGATAAGAATGTCAAGCTGATTCCATGATTTGTTGAAGGTGTTCGATTCCAGCTCCATTATGATTTCGGTTAATAGTGACTCGGACTTTGGTGCATCAGTCATGTAGGTTCTTTCGTATTCTTTCAGTTTTAAAAGGAGGTAACTGTGCAACCTTTCTTTATGTGATGTTTTGGCAGACTGTTTGATTATTTCTTTCTTAAGATTGTCTATCGTCGTCAACAGAGTCTCGTTCATCCTCAATGCGGACTTAACTCTGGCTAACATTTCGGATGTGACGAAGGGTTTGGTGATGTAGTGGGTGACTCCAGCTTCGTATGCTTTAATCAGCCCTTCTTGTTCACTGATGCCAGTGATCATGATCACAGGGATGCCTTTGGTGAGGTTGTCGGCTTTTAGAAAGGTCACAGTTTGTAGGCCATCAAAGTCGGGCATCATCAAATCCAACAGTATGAGGTCTGGAACTTGATCCTTTGCTAGACGGATGGCAGTATATCCATCGTTGGCTACGGATACTCTGCAATTGAGGTTGCGCTTTAAAATTGAGGAAAATAAAATTGCTGACTTTTGGTTTTCGTCTATAACCAGTATATGATACTTACCCATTCGTCGTTGTTTAGTAAATTTGAAACCAACTAATTGAGACAATAAAAGTGAGAACCTGAGCGTGTAATAGATTGTATTTCCTAAAGACCTTGAAATGAAGGGTGTAAAAAAGGCATTATAATGACAATAAATAGCTAGGCAGATTATCCTCGATCTTGAGGTATAATTTTTTACGAAGTCTGATTCGGGCAAGGTGGACGCTTTCCTGCGTTTGAAAGGTAAGACTGGAGATATCTTTGGTGCTCATGTTCAGTCTAAGCAAATAGCAAAGCTTGATTTCTGTTCTACTAAGGTTTTGGTGTTTCTCACCAAGCTTCCGCAGAAATTCAGGTTCTGTTATAAGGATGATTGTTTCAAGGCGATCCCAAGTCTTATCTTTCGTATTTACTTCCAATTCGCGAATCAATTCCTTCAATTGTGATTCAGCTTTTTCTGTATCCTTAGATGTGGACCCCTTAAATTCTTTCAAAGCGTTCAATAACTTAGATTGGAGTCCATCATAATACACACTTTTAAGGGTCTTAGCCAACATCTCTTTTCGAACGACATCCAAATTCTCCCGTTGTGTATCGCTCATTTTTAATGCTGATTTTACTCTAACCAACAATTCTTCCGCATTGTATGGTTTGTCTATGACATCGGTGGCTCCGGCTTCATAGGCGTTTAGCAGAACCGCTTTATCGTTGATGCTTGTTATTATGATAATCGGGATTATTGCAGTTCGTTCATCGTCCTTAAGCAGTTTGACGGCTTCGATTCCATCTAAATCGGGCATCAACCAAACCATAAGTATTAGATTAGGCAGGAACTCCTTTGCTTTTTGAACCACTACGTGACCATCATTCACGACCGAAACCTTACAATCAATGCCCTTTTCTAAAATAACAGTTAAAAATGTAACTGTAGTCGCGTCGTCATGTACAACCTGTATATGATATTTGCTCATAAACGCATGAATAAGGTGACTATTTTTCGAGCTAAATCTACAAAAAAATGATTCAATATGCAATTAATATGACTTTGATTGACGTTCGTGGTAGTAGCAAGAAAAAAAAACGGTTTCAATTAAATTGAAACCGTTTTGAAAAGCTTTAAAAATGTTAAGCATGTTTTGCCTTCAAGGCCGCATATATTTCCTGTTCAATCTGATCAGCCAACTCTGGGTTCTGTTTCATTACTTCCTTGGCAGCTTCACGGCCTTGACCAATTTTGGTTTCGCCATAGCTGTACCAAGAGCCGCTTTTTTTAATGATGCCCAGGTCTGAACCCATGTCGATGAGTTCACCAGATTTGGAAATGCCTTCGCCGTACATGATGTCGAATTCGGCTTTACGGAAAGGGGGAGCCACTTTGTTTTTGACTACTTTGACGCGGGTCTGGTTGCCGGTAGCTTCTTCTCCGTCCTTGATTTGACCGATGCGACGGATGTCCAAGCGTACAGAGGCGTAAAACTTGAGTGCGTTACCACCGGTTGTAGTTTCGGGGTTGCCAAACATCACACCAATTTTTTCACGCAGCTGATTGATGAAAATGCAAGTGGTGTTGGTTTTGCTAATGGCAGCCGTCAGTTTGCGCAGAGCTTGAGACATCAAACGAGCCTGAAGACCCATTTTAGAATCGCCCATGTCGCCTTCCAGTTCAGCCTTTGGAGTCAATGCTGCAACGGAGTCGATGACCAGAATGTCGATGGCAGAAGAGCGGATCAGCGATTCGGCAATTTCGAGGGCTTGTTCGCCGTTGTCCGGCTGTGAAATCCAGAGGTTGCCTACGTCCACGCCGAGTTTTTCGGCGTAAAAACGGTCGAAAGCGTGTTCGGCATCGATAAAGGCTGCAATACCGCCAGCTTTTTGAGCTTCGGCAATGGCATGGATGGCCAAGGTTGTTTTACCGGAAGATTCAGGGCCGTAGATTTCAATAACACGGCCACGAGGAAAACCTCCCACGCCAAGTGCCACGTTCAATCCGATGGATCCACTGGAGATGACAGCTATGTCTTCGATCGCTTCGTCACCGAGTTTCATGATGGAACCTTTGCCGTAGCTTTTTTCGATTTTCTCCATCGCAGCCTGCAAGGCTTTCATTTTTTCATTGGCTGGAGCCAAGAGGGCGCCTGCATCTTCTTTTTTTGCCATTTTATGGTGATTTTTATGTTTTTTGTTCTAAACTCAAAGATAAACGAAATTCCGAAATCCTTGTATTTTATTTGTGTTAAATATTAATAATATATTAACAAAACTACAATTCTAAGTCTATTCCGAAATATTCATGCCAAGGCAATCCATTTTCGGCCAACGCTTTCAGGAACGGATCTGGATTGAATTCTTCCACATTCCAAACGCCCGGTTTCTTCCAAAGCCCTTGCAGGAACATCATCGCTCCGCACATGGCTGGAACCCCCGTCGTATAACTCACACCTTGTGCACCGGTTTCCTTGTAAGCAGCTTCGTGGCTGCAATTGTTATAGACTGCGTAGGTCAATTCCTTGCCGTCTTTGATGCCCCTGATGCGACAACCAATCGAGGTCTGACCAGTGTAGTTTTCACCCAGTTCGCCAGGATCTGGCAAGACCGCTTTCAGGAATTGTATGGGAACGATTTCCACACCATTATATAGTATAGGATCGATGCGCGACATGCCGATGTTCTGAATCACCCTCAAATGCGTGAGGTATTCTTGACCGAACGTCATCCAGAAACGAGCACGCTTCAGAGTCGGATAATTCTTAACCAGCGATTCCAATTCTTCATGGTAAATCACATACGATTCCTTGGGTCCGACCGAAGGATAATTGAGGGGTTTATGGATTTCATGTGGTTCGGTGATGACCCATTGACCGTTCTCCCAATACTTGCCCTTTTGCGTCACTTCGCGTATGTTGATTTCGGGGTTGAAGTTGGTGGCGAAGGCCTTGTGATGGTCGCCAGCGTTGCAATCCACGATGTCCAAGTAGTGAATTTCGTCGAAATAGTGCATGGCGGCATAAGCGGTCCAAACACCTGTCACACCAGGGTCGAAACCGCAACCGAGAATAGCTGTTAGACCTGCTTCTTCAAAGCGCTTTTTGTACGCCCATTGCCAGGAATATTCGAAATGGGCTTCGTCCTTGGGCTCGTAGTTGGCCGTATCCAGATAGTTCACGCCGCAAGCCAGGCAAGCGTCCATAATAACAAGATCCTGATAGGGCAGGGCCACATTGATGACCAACTCCGGTTTCTCTAAAGTAAACAAGGCAATGAGTTGCTGAACGTCATCCGCATCCACCTGTGCGGTACGAATAAGGCCACCACCCACGGCAGCAGCAATTGCATCGCATTTGGATTTGGTCCGGCTGGCCAACACGATTTCAGTGAACACTTCCGGATGTTGGGCCAGTTTGTGAGCCACCACGGTCCCAACGCCACCAGCGCCGATTTGGAGTACTTTTCCCATTTTAAGGTGTTTTAATATTTGAAGCACAAAGGTAGAAAATTGGCAAAATTTATAGCTATCTTTGCAGAGAATTTTAGGGGTGTCCCAACGTATTGGGGCTGAGATAATACCCTTTGAACCGGATGTAGATAATCCTACCGTCGGGAAAAAGACCAGCACGGCCGTGCAATTACTCACAATCCCCTTTTTATTGTTTCACTTTAAACCAAAGCAAACATGAAAAGGTTTTTTTTATGCCTGATGGCGGTTTCAGCCATCACTTTTAACTCCAAAGCTATAACGGCTGAAACCAATGGCAAAGACAGTCTGCGTAATTTGCAGCTCGAAGACGTGTACATCATCGGCAACCATGCCGGCAAACAAACACCCGTTGCCCAGACGAATCTCGAAGGCAAGCAAATCCAGGCCCTGACGCTAGCCAACAACATTCCTTACGTGCTTTGGATGACTCCTTCTTTAGTGGCTACCAGCGAAAACGGAACAGCTTCCGGCAACACGTACATGCGCATCCGTGGTACAGACGCCAGTCGCATCAATGTAACGCTGAACGGTGTTCCTCTTAATAATCCAGAGTCGCAGGACGTATTCTGGGTGGACGTGCCCGACATGTCTTCCGCACTGCAGACCATTCAAGTGCAGCGTGGGGTAGGGACTTCCACCAACGGTGTTGGTGCATTCGGTGCCAGCATCAACATGACCACTCGCGTACCGGGCATGAAATCGTATTTGGAATCGGCTACAACAGTTGGCAGTTACGGAACGTTTCAGGAAAACATCGCAGCTGGAACCGGCCTTTTGGGCAACGGCTACAGCTTTGATGTACGTTACTCCAAGCTGAATTCGGACGGCTATATCCGCAACGGCTGGTGTGACCATGAGTCGTTGTTTGCTTCCTTCGCCAAGCGCTTCAACAAAGGTGCTTTTCGTTTCAATTATATTTATGGAAAGGAACAGACTGGCATCACGTGGGAGGGCATATCGCAGGATAAGTTCGATGGCGACCCCACCTACAATCCGGCCGGTGAAAAATCGGACGGTAGTTATTACGACAACGAAAGCGACAATTATTGGCAGCATCATTTCCAGTTTTTTTACACACAGGAACTGACGGACAATTTGCTATTTAGCGCTGGGATCAATTACACCAACGGATATGGTTATTACGAGGAATATAAAATGGGAGAAAGCTTTTCCGAAATGGGTTTGCCCGACCAAACGGTTGGTGGAACAACGTATGATGTCACCGACCTGATTCGCCGAAAAAACATGTCCAACGGTTTCCATACGGGCAACCTCAACCTGCAGTATAAAAAGAACGGACTGAGTATTCAGAGTGGTGTTATGTACACCTTTTATGATGGAGATCACTATGCCAGATTGAGATGGGTGGAACACAAGGAAAGCATTCCGACCAACTTTGAATGGGTTCGCAACAACGCCAAAAAAACAGATGCCAACATTTTCACCAAGGCTGAATACGATCTAGGAAATGGCTTGAACACCTATTTGGACCTGCAATACCGATATGTCGATTACAAATTAAGCGGTATTGACGATGATGATATGGTGGATTTCACTCAGCACCGCACTTGGAATTTTTTCAACCCCAAAGCCGGTATTTTTTATGAAATCAATCCCGATCAGAAGGTTTTCGCTTCCGTTGCCATCGCCAACCGAGAACCGACCCGCGCCGACATCAAAGATGCACGGAAAGCTGGCAGCACAGCCGACATCAAAGCGGAACGCTTGACAGATTTCGAGTTCGGCTATACGTTCGACAATAAAATATGGATGGCTTCTGCCAATGTATATTACATGGCTTATAAGGACCAGTTGGTACCTACGGGCAAGCTTAACGACGTGGGTTATGTGTTGATGAGCAATGTGGCAAAGAGTTATCGCACTGGGATTGAACTTCAGGCTGGATACAAACCGTGCAAGTGTATTCAGATCGACGCAAACACGACTTTGAGCCGCAACCGCATTGTCGATTATACAGCTTGGTACGAAACCTATAAATCTTATTCTGATGATCCATGGATTTCAAATTCTGAACAGATTACAAAACATTTCAGTGAAATCAAGCTGCCGAATTCGCCCGAAGTGATTTCCGCCTTGAGCTTGAGTTACTTGCCAACGGAAAAAATTCGTCTGAATGTGGTGGCTAAATACGTTGACCAACAGTACTATACCAACACTCAAAACGAAGACCTGAAACTTCCGGCTTACAACCAGTCGGATTTTTCCGCCAACTATGAATTCAGTTTATTCGGACGTGCTGAAGCCACAATCGGCTTATTCGTGAACAACGTGTTCAGCAGTAAATATGCTTGCAATGCTTGGGGTTACGAGGCACATTTTGCCAACGGCGACCCGACGTATACCGAAAAAGGTTTGTATGTGGTGGCTCCCAGAAATTATTTGGCTAAATTTACGCTGAAATTCTAAAAGATAATTGAAAGGGCAGCCAAACACTGACTTTGGCAGCCCTTTCAATCATCTTGCATTACAAAGAACTAGATTATGCAAGCACTGATTCTGGCCGACGGAGCCTTTCCGACAACAACGCATCGCCAAGAACTTCTGAAACGGGCTGAGGCCATTATCTGTTGCGATGGCGCCATTGGCAAACTCCTCGATTTTGGCCGTGAGCCAGTTGCCATCGTTGGTGATATGGACAGTATTTCTCCTGAACTGAAAGCGCAATTTGCCGACCGACTCCATCAGGTAAGCGAACAAGAAACTAACGACTTGACCAAAGCCGTGGAATATTGCATCTCCAAAGGCTACGACGAAATAGCCATCCTAGGTGCCACAGGCTTAAGGGAAGATCACACTTTGGGAAACATCGCCTTATTGGCCGATTACGCACCCCGTCTTAAATCCGTCTGTCTTCTCACCGATTACGGCCGCATCGATGCTTTTCGTTCTGGCATGTGTGTTGACGATTTTAATGTTCCGGGTTTGGATGCCATGGCTCCCGAAGTCTGCACTACGCGTAACGGAGCATTTACTGTTGCTCGCTTTCAAAGCTTTCAGGGACAACAAGTTTCTATTTTTGCCCTGACCCCCGATGCTCAGATATCTTCACTCGGTTTAAAATATTCACTCGAAAACCGGACTCTGACATCCTGGTGGCAAGGAACACTCAATGAATCGGCTGGAGAACAGTTCTCCCTTTCCATTGATCAGGGTGTTTTATTGGTATATAGATTGGATTAAGCTTTTTCCTTCTTCAGGTAAATGTACCAATAAACGCAACCAACGAGGAGCGCACCACCCACGATGTTTCCCAACGTAGCGGGAATCAGATTCTTCACGATGAAATCGATCCATGTGATATTCGCACCCGTATAAATGGCAGCGGGAATGAAAAACATGTTGGCAATGCTGTGCTCGTAACCCAGTGTTACGAAAATCATAACCGGAATCCAAATGCCAATGGCTTTGCCTGCAATGTCCTTGGCAGCAAACCCCATCCAGGTGCCCAAGCAAACCAACCAGTTGGCGCCCACGCCTTTGATGAAGACCGTCCAGAAATCGTGACTCATTTTGGTTTCAGCCAAATGATGCAAATAATCTTTCCAGGGAGAAGTGCCAATGATATCCGTCTGATAGGTCATGAACCACGCTACAAACTGCGCACCGATAAAGTTGAATACATAAGAAATCAACCATATTTTCAGTAACATCGTCCATTTGATCTGCTTGTCCAGCCACGGCAGAACGATACCCGTGCAGTCGCTGGTGAACAAATCGGCTCCGGCAACCGAAACCATGATTAGACCGACAGGAAACAGGGCTCCCGCCATGAGTTTGACCAAACCAGGATTGGTAGCCATGATGCCCGGCATTCCGCCTGAAACCATGACGGTGAGCAATCCGCCGAATGCGATGAACGTTCCGCCAAGGAAGGCTAATAGCGCAAAACGGACAATTGAGATTTTTGTTTTGTACAGGCCATTCTGTAAGAATTCGGCGGCAATTTCTTTGGGAGAATTGTAGTTCATTGTTACCTTTTAAAAACCGGGCGCAAAGATACTACTTTTTCGTAGGGTACAAAACTTGGACACTAAAGCTGCTTCCAGTTTTGAAAATGACCAATTCCTGCGTTGTTGGATTGTATTTCCATTTGTCCGCATTCATGACCTTGACAGGTTTGACAACGTTCTGGATCAGAAAGGCATAGGGGAGTCTGGTTTTGCCTTCCACCAGAATGTTTCCATCGTAAGCCAGATGAATCTGTTCGTAAGCGATGCCTTCACCCAGTGGTCTGAAATATTGATAGTCGGATTTGCCCGTGCCCGGTACGATGTATATGGATTGCTTACCAGCTAGTTTGTCATTGCCGATACCTGAATAACTGTTCATGATGTTCATAGGTATGATGGCTCCTGCTTTGATGAATAGCGGGAATTCGTTGAGGGGGTAGGTGTTTCCAACCACCAATCCACCTTTACACATTGTTTTGGACCAGAATTCCAGCCAATCACTTCCTGTGGGAAGCTTGAAACTCACCTCATCGTTTTCGGACGTAATGGCTTTGGTAAAAATAAAATCACCAACCCTATGGCTTTCGTCCGTGAAGGAGGCATTCCTGATGAGTGAACCTCCCGTCTTATGCACCTGAACGATGGTGCTGAAAAGATAAGGAATAAGTTCTGTGTGCAACCAAACTGCCTGCTGATAGCATTTTTCGGCATCTGAACCATGGTACCAAGGCAAATGGTTGGTAAAAGCACCGTTTTCTCCTCCGTTGATCATCGAAGCGGTCATAGCCCCGAATTGAGCGTATCGGATCAATTCCTTTTTGGAAGAACGCGCATTCCAGAAGCCACCAACTTCGCATCCCGGCGAACCGTAGCCCAGTTCGGCACTTTTGTAGATGTTGTTTATCTGCAGTTTAAGGCCTGCCCAGTCGCCTTGGAAGTCTCCGCACCAACCGAGGCTCAATTGTTCCACAGAAGCCTCCACACCGCCTTGATGGGAGAAGGGACGGCCCAGTATGGCGCCTTCAGCCTTGCGATGGGTGATGTATTGGAACATGCTGTTGTAATAATAGGGCCTGAATTCGACGTTGCTCATTGGGCCGACGGATGTTTGAACGGTATCTCCGAAGTAGATCTCGCCCTGGTCCACCTTGAAACCATAGACTCCGTCAGTGACCACTTTATCCAACTTGGCATTCCACCATTTTACAGCTTCTTGGTTTGTAAAGTCAAGGTGGAGACCGTCACCTTTCCACCATTTAGAGGGTACGCCGTTGTTGAGTACATATTTTTTGGCTCCAGCTTCGTCGTAATAGGGATTCTTCTGAACGGGAACATCCTTTCCGGTCAAATTAATGCAGCCTGTCAGCCATAGAATGACCTTGACATGCTGTTTGTTGATGGCCCGGATCATTTCCGGGGCATTGGGATACCGATTGGTGTCCCAGTTGAAGTCGTTGTAAGATGTGGACCAAGGACTGTCGATGATGATGGCGCCCACAGGCATCTGATGCGCCAAATACTCATTTACCAATCGAAGGGAAGCGGCCTGTGTGTTGGCACTGTCCTCCCAAACAATGTGCTCGAATGCCCATCTAGGCGTGATGGGCGGAAACTTCTTGGCTTGCGCAGAAACGGCTGTGCATAAGCAGCACAGGCACAGAGAGTAAAGTAGTTTTTTCATGATCCAGCGGTATTTAACCGCAAGATACTAATATTCTTGCGGCATTTGTAAAACTTCTTCGTAGGTGAACACCGGTCCGTCCTTGCAAACATAGGTTTTGCCGACCGTGCAGTGTCCGCATTTGCCGACGCCGCATTTCATACGGTTCTCTAAGGTGGTGAATATCTTATCGTTGGCGAAACCGCACTTGGCCAAAATCGGCATGGACATCTTGATTAGAATCGGAGGTCCGGCTACGATGGCGATGGCATTCTCGCTCGTAGGTAAATTTTGCTCAATAATGGTTGGTACAAAGCCTACGTTGTCCTTCCAATCCTTGGTTTCACCGCCTGGATCTACTGTAAGGAACAAATCCACGTCGGGTCGGTTTTTCCAATTGTCCAGTTCTTCCTTGTAAACAAGGTCGGCCACGGTTCTGGCACCATAATAAATGGAAACCTTGCCGAACTTTTCCCGCTGGTCCAACACGTTCCAAATGACGCAACGCAAGGGTGGTAAGCCAATGCCGCCCGTGATGAACACGATGTCTTTGCCGTACCATTCTTCGATGGGGAAAGCTTTGCCAAACGGACCGCGGAGCCCAATGATATCGTTGATCTCGCAATTGGCCAAGGCTTTGGTCACACGACCGGTGCTGCGGAACGTACATTCGATGTAGCCTTGGCGTGTGGGCGAGGAGGCAATGCAAAAGGTGCTTTCACCTTCACCAAACACGCCATACTCGGCAAATTGCCCAGCTTTAAAGTTGAAATTTGCATTCGGATCCGTGAATTCGAGTTTGTAGGTTCGTACCAACGGTGCTTCTTCGATGATTTCGGCAATGCGGACCTGATACGGGATGTATTGATTTGTATCCATTATTTCGTGACGCTCAGAATGTTTTCAAAAATGTTCAAATGCGAGGGGCAAACGCGGATGCAGCGGCCACAACCGACGCAACTCACTACGCCCAGGTTTTCTACCGAGTACTTGAATTTGTGCATCAGCCGCTGACGGCGACGTTCGGTTTGAGTGTTTCTTGGGTTGTGCCCGGAAGCGTGCTTGGTGAACTGGCTCAAGCCGCATGCGTCCCAACAACGTACCCTTCTGCCATGATCTTGTGTGCCTTCGTCTTGGATGTCAAAACAGGTGCAGGTTGGACAGGCAAAGGCACAAGCACCGCAACTGTAGCAACCCATCGAGGCGTGTTTCCACTCGGCGCTAGCGTAAGCGTTCTGGATTCTATCCTTTATTTCGTCCATCGAAAACTGTGTGGCAGGCTTGGCCAGAAAGGATTCTTTACTTAAAGTATCAGTCGAAGTAAATAGTGTAGAATTACTGGTTATCAATGAATAGCCTTTTTCAGTAATCACTTCAACATAGTATTTTCCTTCCATTGCAGTGAGCAAAATATCACTGCCTTTGGTGTCGCCCGGATGAGAATCCACCGAGGTGCAAAAACAGCTTTCATCGCATTTGCTGCAGCTTATAGTAACCAATGTCAACTTGTCGTAACGCGCTTTGAAATAGACGTCCGGGTTCTCCTGCAAGAAGAATTTGTTCAAATAATCAAAGCCTGCCGCATCACAGGGACGCAAGCCCCAAACGACGGTTTCTGGAATTCGGTCCAATTGATCCTTGATATCCAGACCACCTTCTTCGTTGTGCTGGTACGTAAAAAGTTCCTCCACTTTGGGAAAAACCACTTCCTTAGCCGAGAAGGCCGTTTGAATATAATCCGTAGCCACTTCAGAAAAGGATTGGACCGGTTTGAAAAAGACCTTGCCGCTTTGTTTCAGTACAGGAGCGACCACGACTTTTCCAGCTTTGAGGAGACCGTCAACGAAAACGGCTATGTCAGAGGTTGAAATGAGTTTCAGTTCCATATCACTTATTTGATGAAGTTTTCTTTATCGCCTGGTTTGAAGGAATTCATTGCATAGCCGCCTTTTAGCGACCAGCCTGTTTTGCCGCCGAATTCCTGCTCGATTTCCTGGTTCATTTGTGCTGTGAGCAAGTGTACCGGAATACCAGCTGGGCAAATCCTTCCACATTCTCCGCAATTGATGCAACGTCCGCCCAAATGCATGGCGCGCATGGTGTGGTACTCAAAATTGCCTGAAGTATCGGCCGATGTCTTGATCCACTGTGGCTGGTTGCATTCCGTCGTACAAACAGTGCAATAGCACATCGGACATACCGCGCGGCACGCATAACATTTCACGCATTCAGACAGTTGGTCCTTCCAAAAGGCCCATCGCTCCTGACGTGTCATGGCATTCAATTTGTCCAGCATTTCCTTGTCTTCCGGTCTACAGGTCGGGAAATTTGCCTGAACATACGCTTCCAACTCCTCGGCTGAACTCAATACGACCAGTTCACCGGCGGTGTTCACCGTCAAATAGGTGAGTGTCAACGACCAAAGCTGGTTTTCCGAAAGCAGTTGCATCACGGAACGCAGGGTGGCAATGTTGGCAACCAGGCCTATTTTAACTGCATCCTTCACTTCCTTCTTATGCAGGTAAACAGACAGGTTGTTTTTGCATTCCTGATTGAATACCAAGATGTTGGCTTCTTCGGCCTTCTCGATGAAGCAAGGGACAGGACGTTTGCCCAAATCCTCGCTGAAACCGATCAATAGGTTCACGGTTCCGTTTTCCAGCAGCTCAGCGGCTTTATCTTGCAATTGCTTCATGATCCATCTGATTGAATTGTGAAAAATCCAGATTCTTGTAATCTGTAAACGAACCTAGGGCGCGAACGCTGTCCGTCGTCTCATTTACTAAATCGGCCCATTTTTTTCCTTCGGCAGCCGATACCCATGAAAAAGTGATCCGCTCGGTTGGAAAGCCCATGAATTCGAGCATAGACTTGAAAACCATCCAGCGACGACGCGCGTGGAAATTGCCCGAAGTGTAGTGACAGTCGTTTGGATGGCAACCCGACACGATGATGCCGTCTGCACCGTTCTGGAAAGCCTTGATAAGCAGCATGAAATCGATGCGACCCGTACACGGGAAGCGGATGATGCGGACATTCGTTTCGTATTTGGTTCGTGAAGTCCCGGCAAGGTCGGCTCCAGCGTAGGTACACCAGTTGCAAACAAATGCGACGATTTTTGGTTCAAAAGTTTCAGCCATAGATATTATTCAAAAGGTACGTTTAACAGACCCATAACCTCCGACAACATTTGTTGGTTGGAGAAGCCCTGTAAGTCGATGGATTTGTTGCGGCACATGGCCACGCATGTGCCACAGCCCTGACAAAGTCCGGCGTTCACTTTGGCAGCATTCATGAGCAGGTTGCCAGCACGGTCGCGGATTTCCTCGCGTTCGATAGCTTGATAGGGGCAGACTTCCTGACAAAGGAAGCAACCTGTGCAAGTCGTAAAGACAGGAGCGGCTGAACGGTTGACTATTGCCACCACTGGTTCGCGGGTCAATTCGTTGCCGGAGAACAGAATGATGGTTTTGGCTGCTGCGGCCGAAGCCTGCGCCACCGTTTCCGGGATATCCTTGGCGGATTGGCACGCTCCGGCCAGCGTGATGCCAGCCGTATTGGTTTCCACCGGTTTGAGTTTGGGATGTGCTTCGGCAAAAAACTTGTGCTTGTCGTAGCTGATATGCAGTTTTTGTGCCACTGATTCAGCATCCTCATTAGCCACCACAGCTGTGGCGAGTACCACCAGGTCAGCTTCGATGGTGACAGGCTTTGCACCCAGCAGCGTATCCACACCGACCACCATCAACTTACCATTTTTTTCGTATATTTTGGAGACACGACCGCGAATGTAGTTCACATCGTCTTCTTCAATCGCTCTTCGCACGAATTCGTCGTAACTCTTACCAGCAGAACGGATATCCATGTAAAATACGTGAGCTTTTCCGTGATGGTTCTTATGTTTGTACAGCATGGCGTGCTTGGCCGTGTACATGCAGCATATCTTGGAGCAATATTCAATGCCTTTGGCCTTGTCGCGGGAGCCGGCACAGGCTAGAAAAACCACGGTTTCAGGAATCTTGCCGTCCGATGGACGACGAATTTCTCCACCCGTCGGTCCTGAAGCGGAAGCCAACCGTTCGAACTGCAAGCCGTCTATGATGTCCGGATGTTTGCCGTAGCCGTATTCGGGGAAGAAGTCGCTGTGCTTGATGTCGAAACCGGTAGCGGTCACGATGGCACCCACCTTGATGTTGAGGATTTCGTCTTCCTTCGTATAATCGATGGCACCCGTCGGGCAAATCTTGGCGCAGACACCGCATTTTCCGTCCTTGGTAAACCAGGTACAGTTGGCACGATCAATCACCGGTTTATTCGGAACCGCCTGTGGGAAAGGCGTGTAGATGGCCGTACGGAAACTCATGCCGGCATTGAATTCGTCGGGAATTTTCTTGGAAGGACATTTCTGCCAGCAGGAACCGCAACCCGTGCATTTCTCAAAATCCACGCTTTTTGCCTTCAACCGAATGTTCACGTCGAAGTTACCGATGAATCCAGATACGTCTTCGACCGTTGCAAACGTATGCAAGGTAATATTGGGGTGCTGTGCCACTTCCACCATGCGCGGTGTCAGAATGCACTGTGAGCAGTCCAGGGTGGGGAAGGTTTCCGAAAGTTGGGACATGTGCCCACCGATGGAAGGTGATTTTTCCACCATAATAACCTGATGGCCAGCATTAGCAATGTCCAAAGCTGCCTGGATGCCGGCAATACCGCCACCGATGACCAGCGCCGTTTTCGTGATGGGTACCTTGATGGGATAAAGTGCAGTGTCATTCTTCACCTTTTCGACCATGGTTCGCACGATGTCCAACGCTTTGCGCGTGGTTTCGTCCGATTTGGGATGTACCCAGGAACAATGTTCGCGGATGTTGGCCATCTCGCAAAAATACGGATTGATGCCCGCTTTCTCGGCAGCCTTGCGAAATGTGCCCTCGTGCATGCGCGGCGAGCAAGCGCCCACGACGATGCCCGTCAGCTTGTGTTCCTTGATGGCATCCACGATCAAGGTCTGGCCCGGATCTGAACACATGTATTTATAATCCACGCTGTACGCCACGCCCGAAAGCTTGCCGGCCAGCCTGGCCACTTTATCCACATCAACCGTAGCAGAGATATTCTCGCCACAATGACAAATAAAAACGCCAATTCTTGCCATAGTTAAAGTTCTTTTCGGCCGACACAGGAAACGACCTTGCCGGTGGATACGAAATGACTGTTCAATCCCAGTTTGTCGGCGGAAATGCCCATGCTCAGGCCCAAAGCCTGGGTAACGAACATCACCGGTATATCGGATTTCTTGTCCATTTGTCTATTTATTTCCGGACGGCGAAGGTCCAGGTTCATCTGGCACATCGGGCATGCCACGACAATGGATTCAGCACCGCGCGAAACCGCATCTTCTACGATCTTGGCCGAAAGCTTGGCCACAATGTCGGTGCGCGAAACGGAAAGTCCAGCACCGCAACATTCCGTCTTGAATGCCCAGTCGATGGGTATGGCTCCGGCCATTTCCATCACTTTGTCCATTTCCATAGGGTCTTCGGGGTGTTCCAGTCTGGTCAGTTCCTTCGGTCTGGATAGCAGACAACCATAATAACAAGCCGTCTTATGGTTCAATTTGTTGACAATGTGTTGGTCGGCGACGGGAAAGATATGCTCCTGTAGAAACTCAAACACCGTCAGAATGCGGGCACTACCTTTTATAGGCATGTCGAGATAGTCCGAAATTTTTTCGCGCATGGGCTCACTGGAAACCAATTCTTGTTGGGCGTTTGCCAAACGGCCGAAACAAGCGGCACAAGGCACTAGAATCTGCTCCAAACCCTGCTTTTCGGCCAAAGCCAACGTACGTGCAGGCAAAGCGACCGACAAGTCGTGATTTAAGGCATGCGCAGCCGAAGCACCACAACAGTTCCAATCGTTGATTTCTTCCAACACGATACCACATTTCTCGGCAACAGCAAACAAGGAATCGCTGTATTCTTTTCCCGATCCCTGCAGGGAACAACCAGGGTAATAACCTATTCTCATCCGTTAATTTTTTTGAACAGTTTCTTGATTTCGGAAGGGTTCTGCACTTTGTGCGGTATTATGCTAAGTTTCCCTTTGAAAAGCATGGAAGGTGCATTCTGCAAGTCCTGAAACAAATCCATGGAACGCAGCTTGTAATCGATGGTGAGGCCAAGTTCATTCAACTTGCCGTTTCGTTCCACTTCATCCAAAAAGGCTCGGTGGAATCTTAATATGTTTTTGGCTTTGGGATTTACCAAATTCCGACGGATGGATTCCTGTCGGAGGAAGTCCATGATGTTGGGCAGTTTCACTTCCTGAGGGCAGCGGGAATAGCAGGTATCACAAGCCAGGCAAAGCCAGATGCTGGTGGAGGTGAGTATTTCTTTTTCGTAATCGGGGTATTCGGCTTGCAACATGCGTAGGATCTGATTGGGCATCAAGTCCATTTCTTCGTTGAGGGGACAGCCAGCGGTACATTTCCCGCACTGGTAGCAGGTTTGTATCTCGACGTCGACAGCGTGTTCTACCATTTGTTTCAGGGTTAATTCCCCCGAATGAGCCTGTGTGTTTTCCATTAGACTTTATAAAATGCGGCACAAATATAGTTGTTTTTGATAAGTGGAGATAGCAAAATAGGTTTTTTTTGGTGTAATATTTGACTTTTTTTGCGCACTTTCCAATTTTTTGTGTAATAGTACAAAATCAAGGTTGATAAAGCAAGAAAATCCTTGGACATTTAACAAAAAAAAACCGTCCCAAAGGAACGGTTTTACAAGGATCAATATTATTCCTCTGTTTCTAGGTCCACAACGGGAACATGCCGACGGAACGCTTCGTTGAACGAAATCAACGTTTCCGTCCTCGCTAAACCCAGTGGCTGCAACTTCTCATGAATGATACTCAACAAATGCTTGTTGTTCTTCGCGTAAATTTTGATGAACATGTCGTACTGCCCAGTCGTGTAATGGCATTCCACTACTTCCGGTATTTTCAACAATTCAGCCAAAACGTGTTTGAACTGACCGGGATCTTTCAGAAAGATACCCAGGAAGGCGCAGGTTTGGTAACCAATTTTATTGGCATCAATGACGAATTCAGAACCTTTGATGATGCCCAGATTGTGAAGTTTCTGGATACGTTGGTGGATGGCGGCACCGGAGACGTTGCACTCGCGTGCGACTTCCAGAAAAGGTACTCTGGCATCTTCGGCAATCATTTTCAGAATTTTTTCATCCAGCTTGTCCAGTTGGTGATGTCCCATGATCATGAATTGTTTTAAGGTTGTTTCTTTTTAAATACAAGCGAAGTCCGTGAGGGCAGATACAATTTCAACCATTCCAAATCGGTATTTTTTTCAAGCCCTTTTTGAGTGAAATATTCAATTTTTTCATTGATGTGACCATACCCGCCAAATTTGACATTGTCTGAATTCAGTATAACCTGATAACTTCCTTTTTCGACCATCATGCCATAACCTGTAAAGGATTTGTAGGGATGCAAATTGGTGATGAACAACAAGTCGCCACGCTGATAGGCCAGAAGTTGGTCATCGTTGTTGATGCACCGTGCAATGGGAAGTATAGCCATTTGCTTCTTATTCTTTGAAATCAAATTCATCAATTCCTGATCAAACAAACCAAGGTACTGATATTTGAGGTGCGGATTGTCGGCCAGACTCCATTGGCGACGTGCATATTTATGAGACCAACCGTTTCCTTCGCGGGGAAAATCAATCCATTCGGGATGGCCGAATTCATTGCCCATGAAGTTCAAGTATCCGCCATTGATGGTGCTGGCGGTGAGGAAACGGATGACTTTGTGCAAAGCAATGCCTCGTTCCACGGTAAAATTCGGGTCCTCCTTCATCATGTGCCAGTACATGTCGGCGTCTATAAGTCTGAAAACGATAGTCTTGTCTCCAACCATTGCCTGGTCATGGCTTTCAGCATAACTGATGGTCTTTTCCTCGGCACGTCTATTTGTGAGTTCCCACCAAATAGTAGCAGGCTTCCAGTTTTCGTCCGTGGATTCCTTGATCAACTTGATCCAGAAATCGGGAACACCCATGGCCAACCGGTAATCGAAGCCGATTCCACCGTTTTTGAATGGAACTGCCAAACCCGGCATGCCGCTCACGTCTTCTGCAATCGTCACCGCTTTCGGATTGATTTCATGAATCAGTTTGTTGGCCAATGTGAGGTAACAAATGGCATCCCCATTGGAATTGGGGCTATAATAGCCGTCGTAATGTCCGAACGAATCGCCAATGCCGTGGCTTTTATAGAGCATGGAGGTCACACCGTCAAAGCGGAAGCCGTCAAACTTAAAATCCTTGATCCAGTACTGGCAATTGGACAGCAGAAAATGCACCACCTCGTCGCGGTGGTAATTGAAACACAACGAATCCCAAGCGGGATGCTCACCGTCAAAGTACAAATCTCTGGTTCCATCCAATTCACCCAAGCCTTCGATGGTGTTTTTTACAGCGTGGGAGTGAACCAAGTCCATGATAACCGTCAAACCCAATCCATGGGCTTCGTCGATGAGTTCCTTCAGTTCTTCGGGTGTGCCGAATCGAGAAGAAGGGGCGAAGAATCCGGAAACGTGGTAACCGAACGAACCGTAATAGGGATGTTCTTGTATAGCCATGATCTGCAAGGTATTATAACCTGCTTTGACCACCCTGGGCAAAATATTTTGGCGGAACTCGTTGTAGGTTCCCACTCGTTCTTCTTCCACGGCCATGCCGATGTGGCATTCATAAATGAGCAAGGATCCTGTTTTCGGTTTGAAATCGGGATTTTTAAACACATAGGGTTTTGGATCCCAGACTTGAGCACTGAAAAGTTTCGTGACGTGATCTTGTACGACTCGGTTTGCCCAGGCAGGAATTCGTTCGCCGCTTCCACCGTTCCATTCGACAAACATCTTGAAAAATTGCCCATGTTGCATCGTTTCTGCCGGAAGCAGCAATTCCCAAATGCCGTTGTCTTGCTTGGTCAGCCAAAAACCGTCCTGTTTGGACCAGCCGTTAAAATCACCGATCAGGCAAATGGCCGTGGCGTTTGGAGCCCATTCCCGAAATGCCCAGCCCGTTTCCGTCCGATGCAATCCGAAATAATGGTGACCGTTGGCAAATTCAGACAAGGGTGCTCCCCCGGTCAATTCTGCTTCCCGATGGACCGCATAGTTGAAACGGCCGTTGATGGCTTCGCTGTACGGTTCCAGCCAAGGGTCATCTTTAATGAGTTGGAGCGTTGACTTTGTCTTTGCTGCTGAAGCCATGGTATTGTTTATCAGTTATTTATACAAGAACTTTCACGACGGCTTTTTTGATGGGGCCGTTACCTATACCGGGAGCATGCCCGTCTTCTGGAAAGAAAATGGCAAATTCGCCGGGATGAACAGTGATGTATGTACTTGGTTTGTCGGTGAAGAATTGAAGATCTTTTTCCACATTGTATGGATCGATTTCGTTCGTGCAATGTTCGATGGCTGTCCAACCCATGGTTTCCACACCCGAAATGACTACTTGAATGTCGATGTATTTGCGATGTGATTCCATTTTCGCAACTTCGGGCATTTTTCCATCAATTTCCATGACCGAAATGAACAATTTATCTCCATCGATGATGGTTTTTCCAGGTTTCATTTTCGATAGGTCATTGCTTTGGATAAATTCGAAAGCCTTTTTGAACAGGGGGTTGACGGCCAGGGTGGCAGTCGCGTTCTTTAATGAATCGAGTATCATGCTTATCTATGTTTTGAAGATGTTTTGAATTGTAACATAAAGGGTCGAAATACAAGGTATCTATTGGCAAATATAGACTTTTAATTGGGAATAATGTCCAAAATTCCGTAAGTTTGTAAGAACTGTAACAATAAAATCAGATTTTTCAGATATGCCCCATCTTCCATCACTCATCTTTGATTTAGCCCTGATTTTGGTCTCTGCAGGCTTTATGACTTTATTGTTCAAAGCTCTGAAACAGCCCTTGGTACTTGGTTACATCGTAGCAGGCATATTAGCGGGACCACATTTGCACTTCTTGCCGGTGCACATTACAGATACGGCCAACGTTCAGACTTGGGCAGATATCGGTGTGATCTTTCTGCTGTTTGCCTTGGGGCTCGAATTTAGTTTCAAAAAACTACTAGCCGTAGGCAAAACTGCCATCGTCACTGCTACAGTCGCTGTTTCAGGAATGATGCTTACCGGTTTCATGGTCGGGCATTTCCTTGGCTGGACCGACATCAACTGCCTATTTTTAGGTGGCATGCTGGCCATCTCTTCCACCACCATCATCATCAAAGCGTTCAACGACCTGGGCATGACGGACAAACCTTGTGCTCCTCAGGTTTTTGGCGTCCTTATCGTACAAGATTTAGTCGCCGTCATCCTGATGGTGATGCTTTCCACGATTTCAGTCAGTAAAGAGTTCAATGGGAGCGAAGTGCTGGTAAGTGTTTCCAGGTTGGTCTTTTTCTTAGCCCTCTGGTTTATTTTCGGTATTTTCCTCATTCCCACATTCTTAAAGAAAGCCCGCAGATTGATGAGTGAGGAAACCTTGCTCATCATTTCCCTGGGTTTGTGTCTCGGCATGGTCGTAGTAGCTGTCAAAGCCGGTTTTTCGCCAGCACTCGGTGCCTTTATCATGGGTTCCATACTGGCTGAAACCAACGATGTGAAACGCATCGAAAAACTGATGGAACCGCTTAAAAATTTGTTTGGTGCCATCTTTTTCGTCTCTGTCGGCATGATGGTCCAACCCGAAATTTTGTCCCAATATTCCGGTCCCATCGGAATTCTGGTCCTCACTGTATTGCTTGGCCAGGTCATATTCGCCACCACAGGATTCTTGCTTTCGGGGCAAACCCTCCAGTCTGCGATGCAATCCGGTTTCAGTCTGGCTCAAATCGGAGAATTCGCCTTTATCATCGCAGCATTGGGATTAAGCCTGGGTGTGACCGATTCTTTTCTTTATCCAGTCGTCATCGCGGTTTCAGTCATTACGACATTCACCACACCGTATATGATCAAACTTGCTCAACCTGCCTATCAATTCCTTTCGCACCACTTACCGGAAACTTGGGTCTATAAGTTGAGTCAACCACGAGAAGGCCGGGAGCGCAGTACCAGCCAAAAGGCTTGGGGCTACTTTCTCAAAGACTTTCTGGTGTACACGGTGGTGCTTTCGACCGTGGTCGTCGCCATTTTGTTTTTATCGTTACTGTATCTCTATCCATTACTGCTGAACCATTTGTCTCAACGGATCGCTTCACTGATCGCATTCCTCGTCACCCTCACCGCCATGGCTCCATTCCTACGGGCAATGATGTACACCAACGGCAATTCAGCCAGCACCATGTTCAATCTTTCCATGGAGAAAGTATCCAATCAACGAATCTTGTTGCTGCTGTCTGGTTTACGAATTTTTACCGTCTTTGTCGTTTTGCTGTTTGTGACAAACACGTATTTCCACATACCATGGGGTGTCGATGGTGTGCTCACATTACTCATATTGATTTTCATCATCCGTTCCAAATGGTTGCTTCGCCACTTTTGGAGACTTGAATCTAGATTTTTGATCAATTTGAACGAACGGCAGATGGAGAAGAACTTATTGAAAATTGAAGCAAACATGGGCGTGATGAACCTCAACGACATGCACAGCAACCATTGGCTGGACTACAAGCTTTTCACTTGTGCCCTTCGTCTCCGCCCCAGTAGTCCATTTGTGGGGCAACGCATTCGTGAATTGACCATGCGGAATATATACAACGTCATGGTCATCCGTGTTCGAACCAAAGCCATGGCTTTCATCAATATTCCCGATGGCGATTATGTATTGCAAGAAGGCGATACGCTTCGTCTCGCTGGCAAACGCAGCTCACTCCGTAAATTGCAAGAAGACGAATTGCTGACCCTCGAATTTGTGGATCATTCCTTTATGACCCTGCACGGCTTTTCCAAATTGGAATTCAACCGCAAAGAACAAAAGGAACGCGTCACTTGTTCGGGCCTACCTTTGACCATGAAGTCGCCTTTAAGTGGAAAAAACCTGATTGAATCCAACCTTGGTTCCAAAGCAAAATGCCTGATTGTCGGTCTCGAAAGACAAGGCAAGCAAATCGTGAACCCCGATGCCAGGTTGGTCTTGGAAGTCGGTGACGTTGTGTGGGTGGTCGGAGAGGAAAAGCCTGTTTCCAGACTGATCGAAAGCAACGTTTACGTGATGTAGAACTATTGAACAACGATGTTCAGACCAGTCAACTGTTCCAATTGGGTCTTGAATGCGATGCCTTCTTCCGTTGAAAAAATATCTTGGCTGTGAATAACTATGCTGTCCGACACATGTGAAGCCAATTGCAAGATTGTCAGGGCTTCTTCCTTCAAATTACCCGCGTTGAGATCTAAGTTGCAGAAATCCATGGAGCCTGGTTCGGTAGAGACAAAAATATGCAAATTTGTAACTTGTTTGCCTTCCAAAGCTTTGGAAATTTGTGAGGGAGCACCAACTTGGGTGTCTTTAACCAAATACGTTTGTTGCGAATTGTATCGTGCTTTGGCCTGTGCTGCATTCGGATAGGATGCATCAATGATGGCAAAGTTCTGGCCTAAAATGCTGAAGCAGGTGAGTAAGGTAAAAAGTAGGAGGCTAAACTTTTTCACGATCCTGAGTTGTTAGTTTCTTTGTATCAACAGAACAGGTATGTTCTGTTGATACAAAGAAACCTAACATACTAAGTTTCACTTGTAAGGGAATACCGACATTTGAGGTAGGGGATTTGCAGAAAAAAAGAGCCTAAATCCGAAGGCTTAGGCTCTTTTAATGCTAAAAATTGAATTTTACTTACAAATCCGTAATGGGTTTGTGTTGTGGAACCAGCCATTTCATAATGGCCCAAGCAATGAGGTAAGCAAAGGCACACATGCTAAACATGATGCCGTATGCCGTTGTCGTACTCAAGGTTGCACTTCCGTCCAAAGCGCCAGCCAGTTTCTGAACTAGAACACCACCCAACCCACCGGCTGCAGCTCCGATTCCAGTAACGGTACCTACCGCTTTTTTCGGGAACATGTCGGAAACCGTAGTGAACAAGTTGGCGGACCAAGCTTGGTGTGCAGCACCACCGATGCAAATAACTGCAATGGCTGCAACGATGCCATAGTTACCTGCAAACCACTGGGTGGTCAGCAGTACTAATGGAGCACAAGCGATGATCAACATGGCTGTCATGCGGGCCTTATATGTTGCCCAACCTTTGTTGATAAAACTCATGGGAATAGAACCTCCATAGACAGAACCGATGATAGCGACGCCAAACACAATGAAGTTTGAAATCATAACATATTCAGCAGTGGTGTGTTTATCCAAACCAACGCAGAACTGTTGTTTCACATAGGTAGGCAACCAGAACAACAAGAACCACCAAATACCATCAGTCAGGAACTTACCAGCTACGAAAGCCCACGTTTGTTTGTATGTCAACATCTTGAACCATGGAACTTTAGCAGCCTTTCCGGTTTCGGGATCGATGTCGACAGTCGAAACCTCGATAGGGTCACTGTGGATATGGTCGAACTCGGCTTGTTTGATGATGCCTCTTTCAAGGGCGCGTTTGGGGGTCATGTATGAAATGCCCCAGAATATCAACCAGATGAAACCGACTAAACCAGTGATTAGGAAAGCCATTTGCCAACCCTTAAAGATGCCGAGGAAAGGCGTTTCAGCTGTCCACCACAACAAACTCATGGGTACCAAGATGGCGCAAATCATAGCACCGATGTTCGAACCGGAATTAAAAATGCCAACCGCCAAGGCGCGTTCCTTTTTTGGGAACCATTCAGCGATGGTTTTGTTGGAAGCGGGGAAGTTACCAGCTTCACCCATGCCGAACAAGCTTCGGGCGGCGATATGCGCTGGTAGACCTTTACCCATGAAAGCACTTAACATGCCGGCAAGGGACCAGAGTATGAGCGAACCGGCCAAACCGATTTTAGTACCTACTTTGTCAATGACCCAACCGGCAATCAAGGTAAAACCAGCGTAAAAACCGGTAAAGAACGAGGTCAGAGTGGAGTAATTGTCTGATGTCCAACCAAATCCTTCTTGGGAACAAAAATAATCTTTTAGGAACCCGATGACATTGCGGTCCATGTAGTTCACCGTAGTGGCAAACAACAGTAGACTGACAATAGTCCAGCGGTAATTCCCAATCTTTTGAGTTGCGTTACTCATAATGGTTTGAATTATAGGTTAATATGAAACCGGTGTAAAAATGATATTCGTTATCGTAGCCGTTGAATGATGGCCAATGCATCGCTGCACAGTTTGGTGATTCCTGCCCAGTCGCCAGCTTTCAGCATATCTGCAGGAAACAGGTTCGAACCCATGCCCACACACGTCACACCAGCCTTGATCCAGGCGGAAAGGTTTTCTTCGGTCGGTTCAACCGCTCCAGTCACCATCAACATGGCCCAAGGCATCGGACCCTTGACGTTCTTCACGAACGAAGGACCACCTACGTTGCCGGCAGGAAATACCTTGCATAAATCGCATCCTGCTTCTTGAGCATAACCGATTTCAGAAACCGATCCACAACCTGGACTGTATGGTACCAGGCGACGGTTGCAAACTTTGGCCACTTCCGGATTGAAAAGTGGACCTACCACGAAATTAGCACCGAGCTGGAGGTGAAGCGCAGCAGTTGCAGGATCCACGATGGAACCGATACCCATGATCATCTCCGGGCATTCCTTTGCTGCATACTTAACTACTTCGGCGAAAACTTCGTGTGCAAAGTCACCGCGGTTGGTGAATTCAAACGTACGAACGCCACCTTCATAGCAGGCTTTAACGACTTGTTTAGCCACTTCCGCATCTTTGTGGTAGAAAACGGGAACCATACCGGTTTTGGACATCGCTGTCAAAACCTGGATTTTATTGAATTTTGCCATTCTATTGTATATTAACGAGATACACGACCTGAAGCGTCACCGCCCATGAGTTTTTCCACTTCGTCTACGGTAACCAAATTGAAGTCACCGTAAATGGTGTGTTTCAGACAAGAGGCCGCCACTGCAAATTCCAGTGCTTTTTGATCGTCCGAGGTGTACGTGAGCAAGCCATAAATGAGCCCCCCCATGAAAGAGTCACCGCCACCGACACGGTCCACAATGTGGGTGATGTCATAACGCTTGGAAGCATACAACTTACCTTCGGAGTACAGAACGCCGCCCCAGGTGTTGTGGTTGGCATTGATGGATCCTCGCAAGGTGATGATGACTTTTTTAGCGCGTGGAAAGCGTTTCATCAACTGGGTACAAACGGATTCAAAAGCAGCAGAATCCACTTCACCACCGGTATGAGCCACTTCAAAACCTTCAGGTTTGATTCCGAACACCATGTCGGCGTCTTCTTCGTTGCCCAAGATAACATCGCAACCTTCCACCAGAGCAGGCATCACTTCAGAAGCCTTTTTGCCATATTTCCAGAGATTTTTGCGGAAGTTCAGGTCGGTAGAAACCGTGATGCCCATTTCATTACACACTTTGATGGCTTCCAGGCAAGCATCTGCAGCTCCTTGTGAAAGGGCAGGCGTGATGCCGGTCCAATGGAACCAATCTGCACCTTTCAGCACTTCTTTCCAATCAATCATTCCCGGTTGAATGTCGGCGATGGCAGCGTGTGCGCGGTCATAAACCACCTTGCTGGCACGGGCGACGGCTCCGGTTTCGAGAAAATAAATACCCAGACGTTCGCCACCAAAGATGACGTTCTTGGTAGAAACACCATACTTGTGAAGGTTCATCAAGCAAGACTGTGCAATGTCGTTTTTGGGCATACGGGTGACGAATTCTGCATCCAAGCCATAGTTGGCCAGTGATACGGCAACGTTGGCTTCACCACCACCGAACGTGGCGGTAAAAGACGTCGCTTGGCTGAAACGTTCAAACCCCGGGGTTGCTAAGCGGAGCATGATTTCTCCGAAGGTGACAACTTTTTTACTCATAAGAAATTTTAAAGGTTCATTGAAAATCTATTTGCGGTACAAAATAACACAAAATATGACAATATATATTGATTGAATTGTACATAAAAGGGGTAAAATTGTACCAATTTAAAATTTAAAGAACTCTTTAGCATTGTAATAGGACACGTTTTCCACCATTTTTCCAAGGAAATCCATTTCGCTCGCAGGAATTTCGCCATTGACGACATCCGTTCCGATCAAGTTGCACATGATGCGACGGAAATATTCATGGCGCGGGTAGGACAGGAAGCTGCGGGAGTCGGTGAGCATGCCGATAAAACGGCTGAGCAATCCGAGTACAGACAACGAATTCAATTGATTCAGCATGCCGATTTTCTGATCGAGGAACCACCAACCGGAACCGAATTGAATCTTACCGGCAACCGTGCCATCCTGAAAATTTCCGATCATGGTTGAGATTAGATCATTGTCACGCGGATTCAAGTTGTAAATGATGGTTTTGGCCAGCAAATTGTTTGTGTCCAGTCGATTCAAGAACTTGCTCATTTGTTTGGCTATGGTAAAGTCGCCTATAGAATCGAAACCGGTGTCTGCACCGAGTTTGGCAAACAAACGACTGTTGTTGTCGCGAATGGCTCCATAATGGAATTGTTGTGTCCAACCTTTCTTGCAGTCCATGATGGCGAATTCGACCATCATGGCGGACTTGAATTTCAAAATTTCCATTTTAGTCAGTTCCGTGCCGCCATAGACCTTGTTAAAGATGGCGTCGATTTCAGCCTGGGTGTAATCTTCGGCATAGAATTCCTCGATGCCATGGTCGCTGAGTTTGCAACCTACGGTGGCGAAGAAGTCGTGGCGAACTTGAAGTGCATCCAGTACGTCGGAATATTTGGAAATCTTCACGCCGGAAACTTCCGAAAGTTTTTCGATGTATGCTCGGAAATTGGCTGGTACTTCCACGGCCATGGCTTTGTCGGGACGCCAGGTCGGAAGGACTTTGGTTTCATAACCTTCTTTTTGCAAGGATAAGTGATGTTCCAGACTGTCAATGGGGTCGTCGGTGGTACAAAGCGCTTCCACATTGTATTTTTTGATCAATCCACGGGCGGAAAATTCCGGGGTTCGAAGTTTGGCGGTGCATTCATCAAATATTTCGCGGGCAGTTTCCGGTCTCAGGATTTTATCTACGCCAAAAGCCGTCTTAAGCTCCAAGTGTGTCCAGTGATACAGCGGGTTACGCATGGTATACGGAACAGTGTACGCCCATTTTTCGAACTTCTCCCAATCGGAAGTGTCCTTACCGGTGCAGAAACGTTCGTCAATACCGTTGGTGCGCATGGCACGCCATTTATAATGGTCACCTTCCAGCCAGATTTGACCCAGGTTGTCGAACTTACGATCCTTGGCAATGAATTCGGGGTTCAAATGACAGTGGTAATCAATGATGGGCAGGTTTGCTGCATGTTGGTGATACAGCTGTTGGGAAACTTCATTGTCAAGCATGAAGTTTTCATCCATGAATTGTTTCATGATTCTTTTTTAAAATTTGGTGATTGAAAATACTAAATTACAAATTGAAAATGCGTTTGAAGTGACGGTCGTAGATGTTTTCTTCTACACAGGCACCAATGATGTCAGCATATTTTTCAAGCAATGCATAATAAACAGGGCCTTGTTCGGCAGCTAGTTTATACGATACATGGATAAGCTGACGGAAATTGACATTGTAATCCGGGCAGGATTGAATATGGGTCAGGGTGTTGACGTATTTTTCGCTGCTCCAGGCATTTACTTCCTCGGGAGAAGGCAGCTGAGCGGCGTCGATGTCAATGACGTCTGCATAAGGACCGCAAAGTTCTTCTTTGCGACCAAGGGCTTCAGCATAAATGCTTTTTACCAGATCAAGGGCTTCACCACCGGCTTTTGCCAAACCGATGACTTCTTCCAACCAGGTGGTTCCTGCTGTTTTCAAGTGAAGACCCTTATCGTGCTTTTTAATGACTTCGGCCATGATGGGATAGATGGAAAACTTATCACTTCCGGAGTGAATGCTCAGTTTCAGTTCAGCGGGCAATCCAAATTCCTTGACGGCATAATCGATGACCAATACGTCTTCTTCAAATTCTTTGGCGAATTGTTTCAAATCACCTCGGTAATCCACACCTTTGTTGAAACGGCCGGTGAATTTGGGAGCAATGGTCTGGGCAGGCACTCCCTTGTCGGCCAACATTTTAAGTATGAACAACATGTCGATGGGTGTCTGCGGGGTTTCCACTTCGTCCATGGAAACTTCTGTAATAAAATTGCCTTTTCCTTTCTTGCCTTCCAGAAAACTGTAAATTTCGGCAGCTTGCGAAGTGGCAGCCAGGAACTTGCCGGCAATGTTCTCCAGCACTTCTACCGTCACATGCATCGTATGGTCCAAACCAGGAACTTGCAATTCACCCATGTATTTGGTGCACGAGCTGACGAACGATTTCACAGCTTCGGGACTGCTTTCCTTGCCGATAAAGGCAGCAACGTCTAAGGTGAAGAAATCCGAACAATCCACGAAAGGAGCGACGGTGGTCAAATTGATGTGGTCGGCATCGACAAAATATTTTCCGGTAAAACCAAGTGACTTGACAGCTGCATCAGCTTCTTTGCGAACATCAGTGGGAATAGTGTGAACCAATTGGTGCTCCCGGTTGGATTTGTTCCAAACAGGGCTTATGCTTAATCCTTTTTCGTTTGCTTTCATGATGGCTCTCAGTTGAGCTTCACCCTGATGTGAAAAACGGTCACCGATGCCGATACTTAATTTTTCCAATTGCATAATACTTAGATTTAAAGATTTATATACATGAGTTGATTAGGTGTTCTTTTAATCCTACAAGGATAGTCATTTTTTAATTTTCAGAGGGCGTCAGGCTAAACTATTTTGTGTAAAATTTGGTATATTTAGTTGAAAAAATGGTACAGTAAAAGCATCCCTGAAGGGTATCCAATCCTTGTTTTAACTCTAAAATGCTATAAAACAGAATAGTATGCGAGTCCAACTATGCTTTTGTATTGACTGTCTGCATATTGAGCATTCATGGTCCGGCTATTTGTTCTAATGGATAATTTGTATCTTTGTACTCGGATTCAATAGAAACGTATTGATTATCAGTCATTTAACTTTATCTATCAAATCAAATGGAAATTTTGAACAGAAAGACAGTTCAGGCAAATATGCGACCTGAACGCATCATTCAATTTGGTGAAGGAGGCTTTTTGCGCGCCTTCGTAGATTGGATCGTTTTCAACATGAATGAAAAGACCGATTTCAACAGCAGCATCGTTGTCGTTCAACCGATCGAACACGGAATGATCGATATGCTTAATGCGCAGGATGGCCTTTATCACCTCAATCTTCAAGGTCTCGACAACGGTCAGCCTGTTGACAGCATCCAACTCATCGACGTCATCAGCAGAGGACTGAATCCTTACAAGCATTTCGACGATTATCTAAAGTTGGCCGAAAACCCAGAAATGCGTTTCATCGTATCCAACACCACCGAAGCAGGCATCGCATTCGACAAGAACTGCAAACTCACCGACGCACCTGCCAAATCCTACCCGGGCAAACTGACTCAACTGCTTTATCACCGCTACAAGACTTTTAATGGTGCTGCCGACAAAGGATTCATCATTTTCCCTTGCGAACTGATTTTCCACAACGGCAAGATGCTGAAAAAATGCATTCACAAATACATCGAATTGTGGGAACTTGGCGACGAATTCCTGAATTGGTTCGACAATGCCTGCGGTGTGTACAGCACCTTGGTTGACCGCATCGTTCCGGGCTATCCCAAAGATACCATCGATCAAATTCTGGCCAAAATCCAGATTGAAGACAAAATGGTGGTCAAAGGAGAAATCTTTCACCTATGGGTCATAGAAGCCCCTGAATCGGTTGCCAAAGAATTCCCCGCCGACAAAGCCGACCTCAATGTTATTTTCGTTCCCAGCGAAAAACCCTATCACGACCGCAAAGTCACCATGCTGAACGGCCCCCATACCGTGATGGCTCCTGTTGGTTACTTGGCCGGTCTCAATACTGTTTCCGAAATCCTTGGTCATGATGTCCTCGGCCCCTTCGTCAACAAAGTGATGTTCACCGAATTGATGGAAACCTTGGATTTGCCCAAAGCCGACCTGGAAAAATTCGGCAACGCTGTTTTGGACCGTTTCCGCAATCCGTTCGTGAACCACTATGTCACGAGCATCATGCTGAACAGCTTTCCCAAATTCAAAACCCGTGATTTGCCCGGTTTGAAAACCTATCTCGAACGCAAAGGTGAGCTACCCAAAGGCATCGTACTTGGACTTGCTGCCATGTGTACCTATTATAAAGGTGGATTGCGCGGTAAAGATGAAATTTCCCTGAACGACGAACAGCAGATCATCAATTTATTGGCTGAACTCTGGGGTTCGGAAGACAATCTGACTGTTGCCGAAGGTGTACTTGGCGCTGAATTCATTTGGGGCGAAGACCTAAATCAGATGAAAGGTCTTACCGAGGCGTTGAAAGCCGATTTGGATTCCATCCGAGACAATGGCATGTTGGCCACCGTCAAGAACATTCTCTAAATGGAAGCCATTCAGATCCTTAGAATCAATCCGGCCGACAACGTCGTCGTAGCCATTCAGGCGCTGGCCAAAGGCCAGGAAATCAACGTCGACGGCACTGTAGTAGTCGTTGCCGAAGACGTTCCTGCCGGCCACAAGCTCGGGTTGAAGGACTTTGCCGAAGGTGAGCACATCGTCAAATACGGCTATCCGATCGGACACGCTCGTTTTGCCGTAGCCCAAGGCTCTTGGATCAACGAAAAGAACATCAAGACCAATTTGGATGGCGTACTCGAATACACGTACGAACCCAAGCTGACCCATCCCACGGTAGCCAAACGTGATTTGACCTTCAAAGGTTTTCGCCGTGCAAACGGTGAGGTTGGTATTCGCAACGAAATTTGGATCATCCCGACAGTCGGTTGCGTCAACGGCATCATTCAGCAATTGGCATCTTCATTGCTGATGGAAACCCAAGGTAAAGACGTGGACGCCATTGTCCATTTTCCCCACAACTACGGTTGTTCCCAATTGGGTGACGACCATGCGAACACCCGCAAGATTCTCCTCGACATGGTGAAGCATCCCAATGCTGGAGGCGTCTTGGTCGTTGGTCTCGGTTGTGAAAACAACCAGATCAGTGTCTTTAAGGAAATGCTCGGTGATATCGATGCCAGCCGCATCAAATTTCTGGAAACGCAGAAAGTCAAGGATGAACTGGAAGATGGCATGGTGCTTCTTCGTGAAATATACGACGTCGTTTCCACGGACGAACGCGTCGATTGCCCTTTGAGCGATCTCAAGATCGGCCTCAAATGTGGTGGATCCGACGGTTTCTCTGGCATCACAGGCAATCCGTTGCTCGGCGTTTTTTCAGACTTCCTTGTAGCTCAAGGCGGAACTACTGTCCTGACCGAAGTCCCCGAAATGTTTGGTGCAGAGACTATTTTGATGAATCGCGCTCAGGATCGCTCGGTCTTCGAAAAGACGGTCTTCCTCATCAACGATTTCAAGGAATACTTCATCAAAAACGAACAACCCATCTACGAAAATCCATCCCCAGGCAACAAAGCCGGCGGTATTTCCACATTGGAAGACAAAGCACTGGGTTGCACACAGAAATGCGGTCAATCCATTGTTCGTGATGTTTTGACGTATGGTGATCGCCTTTCGGTTCGTGGCTTGAATCTTTTATCCGCACCTGGAAATGATCTGATCGCTGCCACCGCACTGGGTTCAGCCGGTTGTCAAATGGTGCTTTTCACCACCGGTCGCGGTACGCCCTTCGGCAGTTTCGTTCCTACAATGAAAATCTCCACCAACACCACACTTTTCGAAAACAAACCGGGTTGGATCGACTTCAACGCTGGTACCATCGTCCAAGGCGAATCCATGGAGGCTGCTGCTGAACGCTTCACTCAGTATTTGCTGGAAGTGGCTTCGGGTTCGTATGTGAACAACGAAAAGAAAGGCTATCGCGAAATAGCCATTTTCAAGACGGGCGTTACGTTGTAAGTTTGTATCTTAGTGCCATGGAAGAATTATTCCCATTGGTAAATGAACAAGGAGACTTGATTGGCAAAGCTTCGCGAAAGATTTGTCATTCAGGCTCTTTTCTTTTACATCCGGTGGTGCACCTGCATGTCTTCAATGCTGCTGGACAGTTGTTTTTGCAGAAGCGTTCCATGTCGAAAGATATTCAACCTGGAATGTGGGATACTTCCGTTGGGGGGCATGTTGATTTCGTGGAAACCGTAGGAGTAGCTGATTGGGTACAGACTGCATTGATGCGCGAAGCCCGCGAAGAGCTTGGTATAATGTATTTTGAACCTGAATTTGTGTTTAGGTATTCTTTCCGTTCTGCCTTTGAATATGAACTGGTTCACACATTTTTCACCGTCTACGATGGTTTGATCATTGTCGATCCGGTCGAAATTAGCGAAGGCCGCTTCTGGGATCGCTCCGAAGTCCTTGCCAACCTCGGCAAAGGCGTTTTCACTCCGAATTTTGAGGGGGAAATCGTTCGAGTGTTGGAGGCATTTAAATCTCGCTGACCCGAACCTTCTTCGTCTTCAGTTTTTCATTGTTCACTAACTCCAGCACCTGAGCAACCGCCGCCGTTTTAACACCGACATACGAACATTCCTGCTTCACCTCAATAATGCCCAGTTGATCCATCGAAAGTTTGCCCTGCTTCATAAACAAACCAGCGATATCCCCTTTTGAAATCTTGTCGCGACGACCACCGGTAATGTAAAGCGTTGACCATAAGGGTGCAGCAGCTACAGGAGCATTGGAAAGCTTTTCTTCTGGAATCTTACCGATAAACGAAGGCAAATCACCCTTTTCCCATTTCAGTACATATGCTGTGCCATCACTTTTCATGCGCGCGGTACGACCGTTTCGGTGGATGAATTCATGTTCACGCGGGGGCAATTGAAAATGGATGATGAATTTGATCTCAGGTATATCCAAGCCTCTGGCAGCCAAGTCGGTGGCGATAAGCAAACGGATGGTGCCGTTACGAAATTTGATCAGCGTCCGTTCACGGTCAATTTGTTCCATATCGCCCGTGAAGCAACCGTGGCGGATACCGCTGCGGTTCAAACCGGCACTGATGTCTTGGATGGATTCCTTGAAATTGCAAAAAATGATGCCCGGTTGTTCGCCCAAGTGATTGACGAGTTGCACCAGTGTGCGACCCAGTTCCTTAGTGGGTGAAACGACAGACTTAATTTTCAGTTTCGCTATTTTTTCGTGCAGGTAATCAATACTGTTGGGTGCGTTAAGCCTTACAAAGGAAGGTACCTCAGCCTCCGAAGTGGCCGAAGTAAGCAACTTCTTTACGCCTGAGGGCAAGCCGGCAAGCACATCTTTCATCTCATTTTCGTAACCGATTTCCAGCGACTTATCGAATTCATCCAAAACTAGGGTGTGGACTTCAGAAAGGGAAATGATTTCCCGTTTCATCAAATCGGCCAATCTACCGGGTGTTCCAACCAGAATCGTCGGAGTATGCTTCAAATCAATTTTGTCCTGATACCCTGCACGACCTCCATAAACAGCATTTGCTTTAAAGCCGGAACCCATGTTTCGAATCACATGCTCAATCTGAATGGCTAACTCACGAGATGGAACAACAATCAACACTTTAATGGCAGCTGCTTCCGTAGAAGTTTCATCCGGAACCGCACCTTCGGCCAACAGTTTTTCAAGTATCGGTAGCAAATACGCCACTGTTTTTCCAGTTCCAGTCGGTGAAAGCAGAATTAAATCTTTGTCGGACTTGAAAGACGCCAAAACCTCTTTTTGCATGGGGTTCAGCGTTTCAATCTTCAATTTGGCGAGCATGCGCTCTCTGTGATTGGGTGTTATTGACATGGTACAAAGGTACGATGTTTATTTGCAGTTAAAGAAAAATCTTTATCTTCGACCTTATTTTCACAACATGTTTAAAAATCTCTATCCAACACCTGTCACCACTTCCACTTGGAAGCTGTACCTGACCATCGGTTTTTTCATCAGCTTATTTCTGTTGGTTTTTCAACCCTTTGGTTTGATTGCTTACCATGCTCCGAACAAATACTGGTTTATCGGAGGTTTTGGATTGGTCACCTTTGTGGTGCTAACTTTGGATAATTTGTTGCTTAAGCTTTATTTTCGGACCAAATCGGGTAAAAAAGACTGGACGGTTGCCAAGCAAATCATGATGCAAGTGGCGATACTATTCACCATTGGTGCAGGAAATTATGTTTATTCTGCCTGGCATATTCACTTTTACAGTCAAATGATCGGCTTTTTGGTCTTCCAAGCCTTTACGACAGCTGTCGGGGTACTTCCCATCAGCATCATCACCATTCTAAATGAAAATATCCGAAATAAGACCTATCTACACGAAGCCTCAATGTTTAATGAAAACGTTACAGCACTCCATAAAACGGATTTGACAGAAGCCCCCATTTGCCTTGTCGGAGAAAACGCAACAAAACCGTTGATTATTGTGGTCAGCGACTTTTTGTATGCCGAGTCCTCGGGCAATTATCTGAATGTGCATTTCAGAAAAGAGAAAATAGTCAAGTCTGTATTGCTTCGGACTACACTAACACGTGCCAAGGGGCAAATGGAATCCCACCCAAGCATCATAAAGTGCCACCGTGCCTTTTTGGTGAACTGTGAGCACATTGTTCATGTAAAAGGAAATGCCCAGGGATTGCGGCTTCAACTGAATCATACCGACGACGAAATACCCGTATCACGCAATTTCATCAATGACTTACGATTGAAAATGGATGAATGAAACCTTGACAACCATCCCTGAAAGAAACCTGTTCGTCCCCGAACTTGTCATTCGTCACAAAACCCAACGTTCCATCCCGAATAGTTGTTTCTGCAAAAAGTAGGCGGTAGGTTTGTCTGGTCAATAACACGATTCACCAACCACTAGAAACTTTTTATTATGAAAAAATCATGGATTTTGCTGATCGCTTCAGTTCTTCTGATTACTGGTCTTCTCCTTCAATTTACGGTAGGCAACATGTTCAGTGCAGGCGACTACTGCCTAAATTATTTTGCAGCTGGCGATTATGCCTGCGGCGTTTTTGCGTCCGGCACCTTTGCCGTCGGCATTTTCTCAGCAGGAATATTCTCCTGCGGCATTTTCTCGTTGGGCATTTTCAACCTGGCCATTTATGCCACCGGCATCTTTGCAATTGCTTATAGAAAGCGTGGAATCAAACTCGATGAAAAAAAGTAAGCAACCTCACTTACAAAAAAATGGGCGCCCTCGAAATGAATCGAAGGCGCCCGTTTTTATGGAAATAACAATTAGAATAAGCTGAACGCCAACGTCAAACCAGCGAACACAATGGAAACCATGCTCATCAATTTGATCAGGATGTTCAAGCTCGGACCGGAAGTGTCTTTGAAAGGATCACCAACCGTGTCACCCGTAACGCAAGCCTTATGCGTATCAGAGCCTTTCCCACCCAAATTGCCTTCTTCCACATACTTTTTGGCATTGTCCCAAGCACCACCGGAGTTGGCCATGAAAATTGCAAGTACGAAGCCGGTGGAAAGACCACCCAACAACAGACCCATCACACCGGAAACGCCCAAAATGATACCCGTTACAACAGGAACGACGATAGCTAACATGGCAGGAACAACCATTTCTTTCTGTGCACCTTTGGTCGATATTTCAACACAAAGTTGATAATCGGGTTTGCCTTCGCCGGTTAGGATGCCTTTGATTTCACGGAACTGGCGGCGAACTTCGTCCACCATTTTGCCAGCAGCGCGGCCAACAGCCATCATGGTCATACCACAGAAAAGGAAAGCCATCATGGAGCCGATGAACGCACCACAAAGCACCAGCGGATTCATCAGGTTAACATTAAAATACGTCATGAAGTCGGCGAAAGAAGCTTTGGCTGTTGCTATAGTGTGACCGTCGGCAAAAGTCAGAATAGTTTCCCCGACACGGATCATACCAATTTTGATTTCTTCAATGTACGAAGCCAACAGCGCAAGAGCAGTCAAAGCAGCTGAACCGATGGCGAAACCTTTACCAGTTGCAGCCGTCGTATTGCCCAGAGAATCCAAAGCATCCGTGCGTTTGCGAACTTCTTCGCCCAACCCGGACATTTCAGCGTTACCGCCAGCGTTGTCAGCGATGGGGCCATAAGCGTCGGTAGCCAGCGTGATGCCCAGCGTGGCAAGCATGCCAACGGCAGAGATACCGATACCGTAAAGACCTTGACCAATTTTGGTCATGTCACCTGCTGAAGCCAGCATGTATGCTGAAACAACACCGATCACCACCGTGATTACAGGAATAGCAGTGGACATCATTCCGATACCGATACCGTTGATGATGACGGTTGCCGGCCCAGTCTGACCACTTTCAGCAATGCGACGAGTGGGTTTGTAGGACTGAGAAGTGTAGTATTCCGTCGATTTGCCGATGATGACACCGACCAACAAACCAACCACCACACAAGTAGCGATGAGGTACCAGTTTTCAATGCCTAAGAAATAAAGTATACCATAAGAGGCAACGGCTGTCAGTACAGCAGCCAAGTTGATGCCACGGTTCAAAGCACCCATCAGTTGCTTCATGTTGGCATTTTCTTTGGTGCGAACCACGAAAATACCGACGATGGACAAAATCACACCGACAGCAGCAATGACCATGGGTGCCATGACAGCCCTCAATTGCATATGCCAATCACCTGTAAATGCAAACGCAGAAGCGCCTAAAGCAGCAGTTGCCAGAACAGCACCTGCGTACGATTCATACAAGTCAGCACCCATACCGGCTACGTCACCAACGTTGTCGCCCACATTGTCGGCAATGGTTGCAGGGTTGCGAGGGTCGTCTTCGGGTATACCGGCTTCGACTTTACCAACGAGGTCAGCACCAACGTCGGCAGCTTTCGTATAAATACCGCCACCGACACGAGCGAACAGGGCTTGCGTAGAAGCACCCATCCCGAAGGTCAACATGGTGGTGGTGATGATGTTCAATTTAGCGGTGGGATCCATCAGATTGATATCCGTAAAATGATCCAGAATGATGAACCAGACCGAAATGTCAATCAAAACAAGACCAACTACGACCAAGCCCATCACTGCTCCGCTGCGAAAAGCTATCTGCAAGCCCTTGTTCAAAGAACCGATGGCAGCCTGAGCTGTACGTGCAGATGCGTTGGTAGCGGTCTTCATTCCTAGGAAGCCAGCCAGACCGGAGAAGAAACCACCGGATAGGAAAGCGACTGGAACCCAAGGATTCTGCATATCGAAGCCATAGGCCATGATGGAAAAGATGCCGACCAGGCATAAGAACACGATCAAAACAACTTTGTACTGTTGTTTCAGATAGGACATGGCACCAATGCGCACGTATTGTGCGATTTCTTTCATTTTGTCGGTACCTTCATCCGCTTTCATCATCTGTTTGTAGAAGTAAAGCGCAAAAACCAGGGCCGCAAGTGCTGCGACGGGAACAATCCAAAAAATGGGAGTCAACATGGTTAAAGGTTTAAATAATTAATTAAGGTTTAAGGTTCGCTATCAGTAAAAAAGGTGTGTTTTCAAAATCAGGTGTTCCAAATGTCCCAGGATGCTTTCGCCTGCAATTCAAGCATCTCCAGTCCGTTTTTTATAGTCGCCCCTCGTGCTTCCCCTCGCTGCAGAAACAACGTCTTGTCAGGATTGTATACGGCATCAAAGAGCAGGTGGCCTGAACCCAATAAGGTATAGTCCAGCGGCGGACAGGCGTCTATTTTAGGAGACATGCCCAAAGGCGTAGTATTGACGATGATGCGAAATGTCTCGTACATTCCAGGAGTGAGTTCCTCGTACGAAAGCTGTCCCTGGGCCGCTTTTCGCGATACAAGCACGGATTCTACGCCCAACTGTTTCAGACCAAACGCGATGGCCTTGGAAGCACCGCCGGTTCCGAGCACCAACGCCCGCAAAGGACCATCACCCATTTTTGCCACCAACGACCGAATGGATTCACGAAAACCCACCACATCCGTATTGTATCCGATCAGACGCAGTTCTTCTTCCGAGGAACGCATTATACGGATCACATTGACAGCTCCCACGGCTTCCGCCAAAGGGTCCAAGGTGTCCAAATAGGGTATCACCGCCTGTTTGTACGGAATGGTCACGTTGATGCCTGCCAAGAAAGGCGAATAAGCAATAAGTTCGGGGAATTCCTCCAATGATGGGAGAGCGAAGTTTTCATAAACGGCGTCGATGCCTTCTTTACGGAAAAAATCCGTAAAGTAGCCCTTGGAAAAGGAGTGGGAGAGTGGATAACCCAACAAGCCGTATTGTTTCATGCTCAAGGTTTATCGTTAAGAATGTCATCAAAAATCTTTTGTGCGTTCGGGTCCTTTTCCACAGCCGCTGCCAAATGCATCGCCGAGCGCACGCCATCACCGGTTTTTGCATAGACCAATGCGTAAAACAAGTCCAATCCAGCCAACTCCGGTTCCAACAGTTCGGCCTCGTTGTAAAACTTCAAAGCTTGTTCGTAGGCGCCAGCATCAAAGTGCAAGTTTCCGATGGCGGCCTGCACATCTGCCTGCAATGGCTCTATTTCAAGCGCACGCAGGTAACTCAACATGGCTTCCTCCGGCATTTCCAGATTAACAAACACCTCGGCAACATAGACCCAAGTTTCGCTGATGTAACGATCAACCCGCAATGCCCTTTCAAACCAGCCTAAGCTGTCGCGAAACTGTTCTTTCTCCATCAGACAAATACCCATACCTGTAAGCGCATCCACGTTTTGAGGATCCTTCTCGAACGACTTCCGGTAATATTCCATGGCCTTGTCAAACAAATCGTCTTTTTCGAGGCATTCCCCAATGTAAACCAGTACGGTGGGCGAAAACTCCGTCAGTTCACCATATTCCTGATACACCACGGCGGCTTCCTTGAATTGTTCGTTCTGAAACAGCGCATGCGCCTTTTGCAGCATTGCCAAACTGTCAGCAGGGTTGATTACCAAAGCATAATCGTAGGCGTCTACGGCAGAACCGTAACTTTTTTCGTTGAAACAAGCTTGACCCAAGTTGAACCAGGTTTCGCTGGAATACGGGTCAATCGCCAGAATTTGGTTGTAAATCTTAATGGCGTCCTCCGTTTGGTTGAGTTGCTCGTAATTATAAGCCATTTCGAACAGTAAATCCATATTGGAAGGATCATTTTTAAGAGCCTCCCGAACAACCTTGGCTGCTTCATCATGTTCGCCGGCTTGAATTAAGATGCCGGAAATATCCAGTGCCAAATCGGACGGCTCAAACGCTTCGTCCTCGATGATAAGCTGCAATAAGATAAGGGCTTCGTCCCTGCGACCAAGTTGAAGCAACACTTCCGAACGAACCAACGACGCTTCTGTATCGTCTTTTTCGGGAAGCCTGTCTAAAATGCGCAATGCACGCTTAGCTTCACCTATTTCCAGGTAAAGTACGGCTTTCTTCAATAATAGGATGCTGCTGTTGGGGTGCAGTTTCAGACCCAATTCCACAACCTCGGTGGAATCCTTGCTTCGGCCTTTTTTTAGGTAGAAATCGGTAATCTCTTCCAACTCGTCCACGTCAAAATAACAGGGGCGACCTTCCGCTTGGCTGCGTTCGTATCGCGCAACCAACTCTTCGGTATTGGGGTCCTTGTTATCTTGTTGCATAGATTAATTCAAGTTCCGAAAAATACGGAAAAAATATGATTACTTGCTCATTTTATCCGCAATTTTTCCCCAAGTATCTTTCAAAGAAACGGTGCGGTTGAAAACCAATTTATCCGGCGTAGAATCTGGGTCCAGATTAAAATAGCCAATACGTTGGAACTGAAAGTGATCCAAGGATTTGGCATTCTTGAGCAACGGTTCTACACGAGCATTAGTCAGCACTTTCAACGAATCCGGGTTCAGCAGTTCCATAAAATCCCTGTCTTTTTCGTCAGCAGGATTGGGGACGCTAAGCAAACGGTCGTACAAACGCACTTCGGCTGGAAGGCTGTGTTCAGCCGTTACATATTGAATGGTGCCTTTTACCTTACGATCGGCAGCGAATTGACCTTGTTTAGTTTCGGGTATGTATTCGCAGAACACTTCCGAAATGTTTCCGTCGGCATCCTTGGCACAACCGGTGCAAGTCACCACGTAGGCGTTCTTGAGGCGCACTTCTCGACCCGGACAGAGGCGGAAATACTTGCTGGGGGCATCTTCCATGAAATCCTCTCGTTCGACGAGCAGGTTTTTGGTGAACGGCACAGAATGGCTACCAGCGGTTTCGTCCTCAGGGTTGTTGATGGCATCGTTCCACTCCACTTGACCTTCGGGATAATTGGTCACCGTTAGTTTGATTGGATCCAGAACGGCAGCCACACGGGGTGCTATTTTATTCAACTGCTCGCGGATGGTGAATTCCAGCAGGCTTTGGTCGATGATGCCGTCGAATTTGGTGTAGCCGATCTTGTCCACAAAACTGCGGATGGATTCAGGTGTGTAGCCGCGGCGACGCAGCCCACAGATGGTCGGCATGCGGGGATCGTCCCAACCGGAGACCTTGCCTTCCTTGACCAATTGCAGCATTTTGCGCTTGCTCATCACCATGTAGGTAATGTTCAGGCGGTTGAACTCAATTTGGCGAGGACGGTAAGCGTCAGTTTTTAGTTGATCCACAAACCAATCGTAAAGTGGACGGTGCACTTCGAACTCCAGGGTGCAGAGCGAATGCGTGATGCCTTCGAAATAGTCGCTTTGTCCGTGGGCGTAGTCATATAAAGGATAAACGTTCCACGTATCACCGGTGCGGTGGTGGTTCATTTTAAGAATGCGGTACATGAGCGGGTCGCGGAAATGCATATTCGAATGCGCCATGTCGATCTTAGCACGCAATACACGCGTTCCTTCTTCGAATTCCCCAGCTTGCATGCGCAGGAACAAATCCAAATTCTCTTCGATACTGCGGTCGCGGAACGGACTGTTGGTGCCCGGTGAGGTAGGGGTGCCCTTCTGTGAAGCAATGACTTCGGCTGACTGATCGTCCACATACGCCAGGCCCCGTTTAATCATTTCGATGGCAAAGTCGTATAATTTGCCGAAATAATCGGAAGCATAATATAAATTGTCCCATTGGAAACCCAACCATTGGATATCTTCCATAATGGAGTCCACATATTCCACATCTTCTTTGACCGGATTCGTATCATCGAAACGCAGGTTGCACGTGCCACCATACTGTTTGGCAATACCGAAATCGAGGCAAATGGCCTTAGCGTGGCCAATGTGTAGATATCCGTTGGGCTCCGGTGGAAAACGCGTCACAACTTTACCCCCGTTCTTACCCTCTTTCAGATCGTTTTCAACGATTTGTTCTATAAAATGGAGCGATTTCTTACCGGATTCCTCGGCAGCAATGTTTTCGAGCATAAAATGCAATATGTGTTAAAAAACCCTTTATATTTGTGCTTTCGCAAAAATACACAGAAATACTGCAATCTAAAAGGGGTAAACACCAAAAACATGTTTTATAATATGTTTTTTTTTTTGGTGAGTTGTGAAAAAAGGTCAATCTTTGTGGCCGTTAACCTAATACAATCTTTTTTACCTTAAGAATTAATACCTATTGAAAACCTATAAAAAGGGCGCTTTGTGAAAAGTGCCCTTTTTGTTTTGTGAAATTTCTTAACGATTTTAAGATTTGTTTCGTGAAATTCTTTAACACTACAACTTCAAAACCGCCTTCAATTGTTTATATCCCGTTGCGCTCGCCCTAAGCTGCTGCCCCGTTTTCAAAGTAATCCGATAGTTTTGTTTTTCGTACAATTCAATCTTCGAAATGCAGTCTGTATGAACGATGCACGAGCGGTGAATTCGAACAAAGTGTTCAGCTGGTAAGTTTTCTTCAAAATATTTCATGGTCTGCTCCTTCAAATATTTGCCTTCAGGCGTATGAATCAGCACGTAATCACCTTCGGCCTGAAGAAAAAGAATGTCCGAAACTTGAACCAGATGAATTTTCTGGCCTGTTTTCACCGAAATCGTTTCCAAAAAAGTGGTAACGGCCGAAGTCGGTACGCTTGGCAATTCGGGCAATTCGTCCTCCAGCATTTCTTTTTCACGCTTCCAATCCTGATAAAGCCGAACCACGGTCAAAAAGAGAAGCAAGCCGAATACAGCTTTCAGCGGCAGCGTCTTAGACAAAACACCGACCGAGGAAGGTAAAAACAGGAGCTCCAGCAAATATCCACCACCTGCCCAGATGGCGATGAGCAAAACCAACAGCGCCGAATGGTTTACAATCCGCTGCATGGGGAGCCCGCCAGACAAGTCGGCAAAAAAGACCACGAACCAAAGAAAGTAAGCCAGCAAGCCAGCCAATACACCCAGCATCAATCCATCCACGATCAAAACAACTGCCGAAACCGGCACCAGACCGAACTGACACAAGGACAGTGCCAGTCCGGTGAGGAGACAAAGGGACAAATACAAGATTTGTCGCGGAAAATTCTGGAAGGCGGGGTGACGCATCGCTCGTTTAGTCTCTGAGTTTGACTTCGCCAAAGGAACACTTACCCTGAACGATGAGCGAACTTCCGGAAGCAGCGTTGTAGGAAGGTGAATAGCGGCTGTCCGAGAACGAACCGAACGCTGAATCACCCTGAATCTGCACGTTCCAATCCGAAGGCACGATAATAACAATGGAGCCGAACGAACAATTTACATTGAGTAGCGATTTTCCTTCGGTCAGTGCAGTCTTGCGCAAGTCCAGCACCACTTCACCAAAGGAACATTCCACGTTTCCACCCTTGAAAATTGGGTCCATCACAATGTTTTTGCGGCTGTCGAACGAAGCGTTCAGGTTTAAGAAACCATCTTCGCTGCTCATCGTGGTATTGTTGAAATTCTCAAACTTGGTATGCGATTTCCAATCAACCCATGGATGTTTGTGGAAGTTCTTGGTCAGGATGAAATAAATGCCTGCAACAACCAACAGGGCTGGCCAATAAAGATGCCCAAAATTAGACGGAATGTTCAGTGCTGGGTTCGCCGCTCCAATTTCAGGAATGATGTAGAAGGTGCCTACCGTGAGTAAAGTCAAGCCTGTAAACCAGGACCAGTCCAACAGAAAATAGATACCTCCGAACACCAACCAAATGGGCCAGGAACTGAACAAGGGTTGGTACATGGTCGGTATTAGGCCTGTATTTACAGCCAAGAATACTAAACCAACCACAATGAGGATAATGGAGAAACGCATGCCACCGTGACGGCGCATGGGGTGCCTTTGCAGACGTTGTGCACGACGCATCTCACGGTAATTGTTACGTTGTTCGCGGCGGGAAAATTTGTCTTGATCGTTCATAGGGTTCGAGTTTTAAATGTTGATGCTGCAAAAGTAGCAGGCCAGCAGCTGCTCCAAAAGCCGAAATCGATGAAAACCGGTGTTTTTCCCGACGAAATGCCTGCTTTTGAAGGTCAATCCTCGTCCAAATACCGTTTGGAAAGGTCGTAAGCGTCTATTCGACGGTCGCGCAGGAACGGCCACCAACGACGCACCTCTTCCGAACGGGTCAGATTGATGTCCACGAGCAAGTTTTGTTCCTTGTCCGAAGGCGACTCACCTAATATTTCCCCTTGAGGTCCTGCAACGAAGCTGTGGCCCCAGAAATTGATGCCCTTGGTTTGACCCGAGGGGTCCGGTTCGTGTCCCACCCGATTCACCGAAACCACTGGTAGTCCATTTGCCACTGCATGAGCCCGTTGCGAAACAATCCAGGCTTCCTGTTGCCGTTGCATCTCCTCAGGGGAATCGGCACTTTCCCAACCGATGGCCGTGGGGTAAATCAGGATTTCTGCACCCTGCAGGGCCATCATGCGTGCTGCTTCCGGATACCATTGGTCCCAGCAGACCAGCACACCCAACTTACCTACGGAGGTCTGAATGGGTTTGAAACCCAAATCGCCCGGTGTGAAGTAGAACTTTTCGTAATAAGCAGGATCGTCCGGAATGTGCATTTTACGGTACTTGCCGGCAATGAAACCGTCCTTGTCGAACACCACTGCCGTATTGTGGTACAAGCCAGGTGCCCGCTTTTCGAAAAGCGATGCCACCAGCACAATTTGCAATTCGGCAGCCAATTCGCCATAATGTTCCGTCGTGCGGCTTGGAATGGGTTCAGCCAAGTCGAAAAGTTCTACATTTTCCGATTGGCAAAAATAAAGACTGTCGTGCAACTCTTCCAAAACCACCAGTTCAGCGCCAGCGGCAGCCAATCGGCGGATATGGAATTCCAGTCTTCGTCTGTTGTCTTCGATATTTTCAGTGTTAGTGGTCTGGACAAGCCCAGTCCTCAATATTCTTTTCATACAGTGTTTAGGTTTAAATTATTGGATAGGAGCAGGTTGCGAAGTGCAACCCGGTTGATCTTGCCACTTTCCGTGCGCGGAAGCACGTCCATGGAAATGATTTGTTTGGGAAATTGATGAGCTGGCAAGTTCTCGGCATGCAGCGTCTGCGTCAGCAACGCGTCATCCAAAAGGCCCTCAATAGCCAAAACTATGATTTCGCCGAATTTCTCGTCCGGCAGAGAGGAAATAGCAAACGGTAAGTCAATGAAATCGCTCAGAAAGGCCTCAAGCGTTTCCGTTTGAACCTTGATGCCGCCCGTATTGATCACGTTGTCAATGCGGCCCAGAATTCGGAAACTGCCATCACCAAGCATTTCAGCATGGTCGTTGGTATATAAACGGTGGTCGCACACCAATGGTGCATCGACAATAAGGCATTGTTCCTCCGAAAGAAAAACCCTGATGGTGGGCAGGAGGGTGAAGTAGTCGGAGGCTTCGGGGCCGTTGATGCGGCGCAAAGCAATGTGGGAAAGGGTTTCAGCCATGCCGTACGAAGCGTATACGGGGTTTGGAAAAGCCTTCAACGTTGTTTCCAGTTTTGGGTCGACCGCACTGCCGCCAACCAGCAAAACCCCAATGCGTTTCAAACGTTCGCGCTCCAGCGAAACCTGCAAACTGTTGTAAATCTGCATCGGCACCATGGCTGCAAATCGAAAATGAACGTCGGTGTCCTTTAAAGGAAAGCCGGATGGCGGAACCAAATGTAGATCCAGTCCTGCCACCAACGAACGAACCACCATCATTTTACCGGCGATGAATTGCAAGGACATGCACAGCAGTACTCTATCACCAGGTGCCAAACGCAACTGGTAGCAGGTGGCGCAAGCGCTGTTCATCAGTTGGGATTTGCGGACGCGGATGAGCTTGGGTTCCCCGGTCGACCCGGAGGTTTGCACGGTCATTTCCTCCGAATCGTTGAACCAATCGGTTAGAAATCGGAACAGGTCGAGGCGGAATTTCGACTCGAGCGAATTGTCAGCTAATGCTTTGTCTTCCAATAGCCTCCATTTCAAAAGAATGTCTTCTGAAGTCAGTTGGCTGCCCTCCAGCAACAGTGTTTGTTTGCGACGATCAGTCTGATACATGGTCGTGATTCATTCAGATGGACACGAAGGTACATAAGGTATGTGGAAATCGCAAATCATGGTTTAAACCAAAGTTTTTCTCCCTCAATCTGCAGCGGCATTTCCACATTGTCGGTATACAGTAGGCCAGTTCCCAAGCCTTGAGGCAAGGGGTTGTTTAGCGTGGCACAGTATTGAGCCACCGCATTCAGCCCAATATTTGACTCCAAGGCCGAAGTCATCCACCAGTCGATGTTGTGTGATTCAGAAAGCGCTATCCATTCGTTACAGCCTGAAATACCACCGTGCAGTGTCGGTTTCAGCACCAGAAATGGCGGTTTAAGCGTGTTCAGCAATTCGATTTTTTCTTCTTTGCCGAAAACGCCGATCAATTCTTCGTCCAAAGCAATGGGAAGGGGTGAGGTTTTAATGAGTTCAGCCATTGCATCCCATTGTTTGGAACGAATGGGTTGTTCGATGGAATGCAGGCTCAGGTCTGAAAGGCGTTTCAACTTTTCTGGTGCATCAGCAGGGGAGAAGGCGCCATTGGCATCTACGCGTAAGGTAATTGTCTCGGCGGAATATTCTCTACGAATCTGTTTCAACAGGTTGAACTCCTCCTCAAAATTCAGCGCACCGATTTTAAGCTTGATGCAGCGGAAGCCTTTGTCCAGCTTTTCGCGTATTTGCGCTTCCATGTCGCGGTAAGATCCCATCCAAATGAGGCCGTTGATGGGAATGCCTTGTTCACTGCGTGAAAAAGCAGTGTCCCAAAGGGCAAAGTGGTTTTTATGAGGCCGTTGCAGGGCGTTTTCCAGCTGCCGCATCGCCGTTTCCAGTCCAAAAACGATGGAAGGCTGGCTTCGGAGTGCCTCTGTATCCAAAACACCAGTTTGCTCCAACAGTGAACAAGCTTTCTGAAGCCTAGAAACATAATCATTCCCCGCATCGCAGCTCAAATCGGGCAACGGAGCGCATTCCCCGATGCCGAAAACCTGAGGATGATCCACCGTCGAAACCCGCACATACCACACGTCGTGAGTATTGTACACGCCACGCGATGTTCCTGCAGGCTTATGAAAGTGCAGGCAACGGTGCTCGATGGTGGTTTTCAGGATCATGGGTATTTCGGAAACTTCGAAAAGTCTGGTTTGCGCTTTTCCAGAAACGCGTGCTTACCTTCCTGGGCTTCGTCCGTCAAATAATAAAGGAGTGTGGCATTTCCGGCCAATTCCTGAAGGCCAGCTTGACCATCCAGTTCAGCATTCAGCCCCAACTTGATCATGCGCAAGGCCATTGGGCTGTGCTGCATCATTTCATGCGCCCACTGCACGACTTCGTCTTCCAGTTGGTCCAAGGGTACAACTTTGTTCACCAGCCCCATATCCAGCGCTTCCTGAGCGTTGTACTGTCGGCAGAGGAACCAAATTTCGCGGGCCTTTTTCTGCCCAACGATACGCGCTAGGTAGGATGAGCCGAAACCAGCATCGAAACTGCCCACACGGGGCCCCGTCTGGCCAAATATAGCATTCTCGGAGGCTATGGACAGATCGCAAATCACGTGCAGCACATGACCACCACCGATGGCATATCCGTTTACCATAGCAATGACTGGCTTGGGCATGGAGCGAATCTGTTTCTGAACGTCCAGAATGTTCAGCCGCGGAATACCGTCCTTGCCGATGTAGCCGCCCTTACCCTTTACGTTCTGGTCACCGCCCGCACAAAAAGCCTTGTCACCAGCACCTGTAAGAACCACCACGCTGATGTCCTGGCTTTCACGACAAAAGCGCAGCGCTTCGCTTATTTCCATGGATGTAGTGGGGGTGAAGGCGTTGCGGTAACGTTCCCGGTTGATGGTGATCCGGCCAATTCCTTCGAAGTAGTCGAACAGGATTTCTTCGTATTGCTTGATGGTTTCCCACGTTCTTGTTGCTGACATATCTTACTTATTTTTAATTGTTCTGTAATATAGTTGACTGGCTTCCAGGTTTAGTTTTTCTTCCGTAAAAACTTCCAATACCACGGCTGAATTACCTTCTGGGTTGCGCAAAACGCTCAAGGTTTTGTCTAGCCCTTTGTAGTCTATTGCACTTAAATACTGCATGCCCGAAGCTTCAACAAAAACTTTAGACTTTGTATTATGACTGGCTGAAATGTAATTATTTACAATGTCTGAATTCATTAATCCTGGCAATTGCTTGAAGATGCCACCGCCTCCATTGTTGATGAGTAGTATCCGCAGATTGGCGGGGAAAGGCTGATGGGTTAAAATGTTTAGATCGTAGAAAAAACTAAGGTCTCCAATGATGACGTAAACCAATCCTTCAGCTCCCGTAGCAAAGCCGCAAGCCGCCGAAAGCGTCCCTTCAATGCCGTTGGTTCCCCGGTTGCAAAACACCGGAATCGCATTAGGCAATCGGTACAGTTGCAGGTTTCTAACGGGTGAACTGTTCCCCGTAAATAGCACGCTGTTCTTAGGCACCGATTTGAGAAAAGCCCCGGTAACGGTGATGTCCGAAAACGGCAGAGAACGGTCTGGCTCAGGCAACTCCTTGGCTGCCAGGTTCCAGCGTAAAATCCATGGACTGACCGTATCTGCCGCTTCTTTTTCCTTTAACGGCAGAAAGGCTTCCAGAAAGGCTTCCGGCGTGGTCTGTATAAAATTCGTGGCTTGTCGGTACGTGTCCGGCTGTCCGTTCAAACCGATGTGCCAGTGCGCTTTAGCTGGATTCTCCCGAAGCCATTTCTTCACACGCTTGGAAACCACGTGGCCGCCCATGGTGATGAGCAGGTCGGGAGCGAATTCAGCAGCTGTTTCTGCATTCCAGGTCGAAATCAAGGCGTCGAAATTGCCGATGCTGTCCGAGGTTTGGTATTGTCCCAGTTGCTCTACCAGGACTACTTCGGAACGCTGAAGCCTGAATTTTTCCAACAACCGCGTCAGTTCGGCAGGGTAGGCGGGGAGTTGGCCGATGAGGATCAAGGTCTTCTCCGATTGTTGGTATGCTTCGGCAAACGGTTTTAAATCCTTAATAATCAGTGGTGTGGTCACCGTGAATGTGCGAACTACCGGAAAATTTTCCACCGAGAAGTCAAATAGCGGTTCCGATATAGGGATGTTGATGTGAACTGGTCCGTTCGTGGCTGCATTCAGTGCCTCATTGACCAAGCGGTTGCAGTACCACAATTCTTCGTCTTGTATGAATTCATCCCCGCTCACTTGTGGTAGCTGCACGGATTTGCGTACCAAGCTGCCGAAAATTCCGGGTTGTGGTATTGTTTGCCCATCCAGTTGCCCGATCCAAGCGGCAGAACGGTCTGCTGAAACCACCACCAGCGGCAGTTCCTGATAAAAGGCTTCAGCAACGGCGGGTCCATAGTTCAGTAATGCTGTACCTGATGTACAGCACACTGCCACAGGCTTTTGAATGCGATTGATGATGCCGAGGGCGAAGAATCCCGCACTGCGTTCGTCCACAACAGTGTGGCAATTAAAAAACGGATCCGATGCAAACGTCTGAATCAACGGTGCATTCCGCGAACCCGGGGATAGGACCACTTCGGATATGCCGTGCGCCTTGAACAAAGCCACCGTTTGGAGTACGTTTATTTTGGAGGAATACATGTATATTATTTTGGGTAGTTATTGATCAACGACAAGAGTGTCTGCAGCTTTACTTCGGTTTCTTCCCACTCGGATTTCAGCTCCGAATCGGGCATCAGGCCGCCCCCCGCATACAGCACCAGACCTTTTTCTGACAAGCTGGCGCAGCGTAGGTTTACGTAGAGGTCGGTCGCACCTTCCTTGCTCAAAGGCCCTGCAAAGCCGCTGTAATAGGCTCTGTCATAGCCTTCGTGCGCCAGGATCAACCTGCAGGCTTCTGTCTTGGGGTACCCGCAAACCGCAGGTGTAGGGTGTAGGAAGTCGAGCAAATCACCGACACAACTCTGATCGGGCATTTGAAAGCTAAAATCGGTCTTGATGTGCATCAACTGCCCTGCACGAACCGTATACGGTTCAGAAATGCTGCCAATCAAATTCTTGATACGCAATTGTTTCTCAAGATATGCAGTCACCACTTTTTGTTCCCGAATGTTTTTAGGGTCCCATTCTGCGTTGGAATCCTTAATTCGACGCGTCCCAGCCAATGCCACCGTCTGCCAACTGCCGTTTTCGCCCGATAGCAACAATTCCGGCGTACTGCCGAACCAAGTGCTCGTGATTGGAGTGTGGCACAAATAAACAAAGGCGTCCGGATATGCCGTACAAGCCGTTCCAAACAACTTTCCTGCCGAAAACGCCGCTGGCAAAGGCAACTGCTGGGTTCTGGACAATACGATTTTTTCACAAGAACCTGCATGCAGGGCTTTCTGAAAAAGTTCAAAGGCTGCTTTATAAACGCTGAAACCTTCGTTTTTGTCAAGAACCTCGCTGTCGGATGCTGTTTTCATTGCTGAATCCGCCTCAATGGCTTTTTCTGCGGTTGGCAGGTTCTTCAAATAATTGAATATCTGTTGCTTACCATGAAGTATAAGGTCGGGCCGAATTATAACCACCGGATGGTTTTTGGTACATTGAAAAGGTGCCATCACAAATCCCGACCGACCATTCAGCTCCATCAGCGTTTCAAAAGATTCAGGAACCCCCTCGCTTTGCAGAATCAGCTCCGGTTCGTGCCCAGGCCTTCTGTAAACGGCAAAACTTCGGTCAGAAGCGGTCAGTGAATCCAGTGCGGAAAAATAGTTGGTCATCAGCGCTCGTTAAATGGCAACAAATAGATTGCAACAAAAATACAAAAAAACAGACGAGAATCACTTCCCGTCTGTTCTGAACTGCAAATTATCAATCAATCAACCTAGAAAAACAAACCAAAAATAACACACAAAAATCTATGAGTGGTGCAACAAATATACGCTCCGATATTTCATAAATCAAATCAATATTCTTTATATTTGCATCAATCAAATCTATGCGACATGACCTTGCAACAACTTGAATACATTGTTTCGGTGGACCAGTTCCGCCATTTTGCTAAAGCAGCCGAAGACTGCCACGTTACCCAACCCACCCTTAGCATGATGGTTCAAAAGCTTGAGGATGAACTCGGTGTCAAGATTTTTGACCGTGCCAAACACCCCATCGAACCCACTCAAACCGGTATCGAAATCATTGAAAAAGCCCGAAACATTCTCGTCAATACCGAACGCCTCAAAGAGTTCGTTTCCTCCGAAAAGGAAGGCTTGATCTGCGATTTCCGTTTGGCCATCATCCCTACGGTAGCTCCCTACCTGCTTCCATCTTTCTTTCCGTCCTTCACCACCAAATTTCCGGACGTAAACCTTCACGTCTCCGAAATCCGCACTGACACCATCATTGAATGCATTCTTTCCGGTAAAATCGACGCCGCCATCCTAGCCACTCCGCTCAAACACCCCACCATATTGGAGATCCCGCTATATTACGAAAAATTTGTTGCCTACGTTTCACCAACCTCTCCTTTTATTGGTGAAGAATCCCTTTCGGCCGTCAATCTTCCTTTAAAAGACCTCTGGGTCCTTCAAGAAGGCCACTGCCTTCGCAACCAAATCTTCAACTTCTGTGAGGACAAGACGCCTCGTTCCTACATGTATGAAGCTGGCAGCATCGATACCCTGATTCGCATCGTCGATACCAATGGCGGCTATACCATCATTCCAGAACTGCATCTGCCGTTCCTCACTGACGATCAGCGTAAAAACGTTCGTCCCATTGTCAGCCCCGAAGCTGTACGTGAGATTTCTCTGATCATTCATCCGGATTTCGTTCGTGAACGGGTACTGAATGCGGTTGCCGAAACTGTGAAGAGCATTATTCCGGAACATATGTTGGATGCTAGGCTCAAGAAGTTTGCAATACGGTTGTAGGTTGGGATTCGCAACGAGCCCCTACAGCACCCTTTTCAGAAACGCCACCGCATACCCCATGGTCACATCCACCCAAGGATGAAACAGCCAGAACGAATGCGGAGCGCCCTCCAATTGGTGCTCCTCGCAATAAATGCCGTTCGAGCGTAAGGCCTCCATCATTTCAACATACCCAGCTGTGTAACGCGGGATGCTGCTACGAATATACAGAAATGGAGCCGATTGCTTACCGACATGGGTTAGGGCAGAGGCTTCATTCCAAAGTGCGGGATTTGCTGTGCTGGTTACGCCAAACCAAAGAGTTCCAGCTCCGGGTTTGCCAGATTTGTCACCGTTTTCGCTGGAAACAGGATGAATGAAAGCCTGGACACCATCGACATCAACAACAGCTTGGACTTTATCCGAAAAACGAGCGTACAAAGGCGTTTGGAATTTTGGGAACGAAGCATTCATGCTACCAATGAGCGAAGCAAGCTGACCACCAGCCGATTCGCCGTGAATCGCCACACGCAAAGGGTCGAGGTGGTAACGGGCTGCCGAATGACGCAACCAACGGATGGCGGTCTTAATATCTTGAACGGCAGCGGGGTAGGGCGCTTCCATGGATAAGCGGTATTCAACACAAACGGCAGCAATGCCATTGAGGGCATAGACTTCGGCCATATAATGTTCCATGTCCTTGTTGCCGGAGCGCCAGCCGCCACCGTGAACCAAGACGACTACGGGTAACATTTTTTTTGAGGTTTTGAAATGGGGCAAAAACAAATCCAGGTGCATTTTGCGAGAACCAAAATGTTGATAAACAAGATTATCCAAAACTTGAACACTATCTGAAACGGTTGGAATGGCGGGTGTTATGAACGGATATTTCGGCGTCATCTTGATAACTTGATCGGGAAGGTTGTAGGAGCTATCCGTCGGAATGTTTGGATGCATACGGTAATGTTGTGCATAGACTGTTGTGTAGCAATAAAATAAGGCAGTAAGGATCCAGTATTTCATGAGGTTCAAATGAATTTACATTACATACAAAACTACAAAATAATCAGTTTTAAATTACCGTTTATCAGAAGCAATCGATGCTATGCTACACCTATGCTGACAAATTATTTCTCGATTCCCTAAAAAAATCCTAAATTTGCGTCGCTTTAAGAACAAAAAAGAGTTCATCTTAATACCACTTTAATATGTCCAAAGTAGCATTGATTACCGGCATAACCGGTCAGGACGGCGCCTATCTAGCCGAATATCTCATTAAAAAAGGTTACACCGTACACGGCATCAAACGCCGTTCCTCCATGTTCAACACCGATCGCATCGACCACTTATATCAAGGCCCCTGGGAAGAAAACCGTAACCTGATTCTGCATTACGGCGATTTGACCGACAGTATGAACTTGACGCGCATCATCGGAGAAATCAAGCCGGACGAAATCTACAACCTGGCCGCCATGAGCCACGTCAAAGTGAGTTTCGACACCCCCGAATACACAGCCAACGCCGACGGTTTGGGCACCCTACGTATTTTAGAAGCAGTCCGTTTACTCGAACTGACCAAAAAAACCCGCATATATCAAGCATCCACATCCGAACTCTACGGTTTGGTTCAGGAAGTACCACAGAAGGAAACCACGCCATTTTATCCCCGCAGTCCGTACGCCGTGGCCAAAATGTACGCCTACTGGATCACGGTCAATTACCGTGAAGCCTACGGCATGCATGCCAGCAACGGCATCCTGTTCAACCATGAATCACCGCTTCGTGGAGAAACGTTCGTGACCCGCAAAGTGTCCCGCGCAGCTTCTCGCATCGTACTCGGCATGCAAAAGAACCTGTTCCTGGGCAATTTATCCTCTCAGCGCGACTGGGGACACGCCAAAGATTACATCAAGGCCATGTACCTCATCCTGCAACAAGATCAGCCAGACGATTACGTCATCGCTACCGGCGTGACCACCACCATCCGCGAATTCGTCCGCATGGCCTTCTCGGAAGTGGGCGTGTCCATCGATTTCAAAGGTGAAGGAGCCGATGAAAAAGGCTACTTGGCAGGCATTGACAAAGCACTCTTTGAAGAAAGGGTAGGTTCCGATCATTACGATGCCCTAGCCGCCCGCTTAGGGGAAAAACTAGTAGGTGTGGACCAAGCTTATTTCCGACCCACCGAAGTGGAACTACTTATTGGAGACGCCACAAAAGCCCGTACCAAACTGAACTGGACACCTCAATACGATTTGAAAGCCTTGTGTGAAGACATGATGCTGAGCGACATCAAACTCATGAAAAAGGAAACGTACCTCAAAGAAGGTGGCTACCGAATCATGAATTACTTCGAATAATCTGAACCTTAGATAATCATGAAAAGGGACGCTAAAATATACCTAGCCGGTCACACTGGATTGGTCGGTTCAGCTATTTATAAGAACTTGAAATCCAAAGGCTACCACAACTTCGTGCTGCGGACCTTTCAGGAACTCGATCTTACCAACCAAGCTGCAGTTGCCGAGTTCTTTGCCGCCGAAAAACCAGAATACGTCTTTTTGGCTGCCGCTCATGTGGGCGGAATCGTCGCAAATTCGCTGTATCGGGCCGATTTTATATACATCAACATGCAGATTCAGAACAACATAATCCACGAATCGTGGAAGAATGGCGTGAAGAAGCTGCTCTTTTTGGGCAGCACCTGCATTTATCCGCGGGATGCACCGCAACCCATGCCCGAAAACAGTCTGTTAACTTCGCCGCTCGAATACACTAACGAACCTTATGCCATTGCCAAGATTGCCGGGCTCAAGATGTGCGAAAGTTTCAACCTGCAGTACGGCACCGATTTCATTGCCGTGATGCCGACCAATTTATACGGTCCCAACGACAACTTCAACCTCGAAAAAAGCCATGTCCTGCCCGCTATGATACGCAAAGCGCATTTGGGCAAATGCCTGATGAACAACGACTGGGAGGCTCTGCGTCGCGATTTCAGCCGGTATCCGGTGGAAGGGGTGAACGGTGAAAGCACTGACGCCGAAATTTTGAACATTCTAAGTAAATACGGTGTGACCAAGGGCCAAATTGCCCTTTGGGGAACAGGTAAGCCCTTCCGCGAATTTCTATGGAGCGAGGACATGGCCGATGCATGTGTATTCGTCATGGAAAAAGTGTCGTTCAACGACCTGAAGGGAACCGACCCCGAAGTGCGGAATTGCCACATCAACATTGGAACTGGTAAAGAAATTACCATCAAGCAATTGGCTGAACTCGTCAAAAGCAAAGTCGGCTTCGATGGCGAACTTTTATTTGATGTGACCAAACCCGACGGTACCATGCGCAAACTGACCGATCCTTCCAAATTGCACGAGCTCGGTTGGCACCACACCGTGGAAATCGAAGATGGCATCGAAACTATGTACCGCTGGTATTTGAGTTAAATTACCTTTTTGTTATCTTTGTTGACTTTCTAAAACCAACTGTATGAAAGGTATCGTTTTAGCCGGTGGCAGCGCCACTCGCCTGTTTCCGCTTTCCAAAGCCATCTCCAAACAAATCATGCCAGTTTACGACAAGCCGATGATTTATTACCCCTTATCAACGCTTATGTTGGCTGGAATCAGCGAAGTCCTCATCATCTCAACACCCAGAGATTTGCCTATGTTCCGCGATTTGCTAGGCACTGGCGAAGAACTCGGTATGTCGATTCAGTACAAGATTCAAGACATTCCCAACGGCTTGGCTCAGGCCTTCGTTCTGGGTGCCGAATTCCTGAACGGTGAACCCGGCTGCCTCATTTTGGGCGACAACATGTTTTACGGTCAAAATTTTTCGTCCATGCTGAAACGTGCTGCCAACATCGATAAAGGTGCATGTGTTTTCGGCTATTATGTAAAAGATCCCCGTGCGTACGGCGTGGTCGAATTCGATACTGAAGGCAAAGTTCTTTCGCTGGAAGAAAAACCGGAACAACCCAAATCGCATTATGCTGTACCCGGCTTGTACTTTTACGATAGCTCGGTCACTGCCAAAGCAGCTGCTCTAAAGCCTTCAGCACGTGGAGAATACGAAATTACGGACCTCAATAAAGTCTATTTGGAGGAAGGAACCCTTCAGGTGGAACTGTTCGGTCGCGGCTTCGCTTGGTTGGATACGGGCAATTGCGACAGCTTGCTGGATGCTTCGAATTTCGTTTCCACCATTCAGAATCGCCAAGGCTTTTACGTTTCCTGCATCGAGGAAATCGCTTGGCGAAACGGTTGGATCACCAATGATCAGCTCATTGCTTTGGGTCGCAAACTCGATAAAACCGAATACGGGCAGTATATTTTACACCTCCTAGATTAATTACGTATGAAAACCTATATCGTCACCGGAGGCGCCGGATTCATCGGGGCCAATTACGTTAAAATGCTGTTGTCCAATTACAACGACGTTCAGCTCATCGTGCTCGACTCGCTGACTTATGCCGGCAACCTAGGCACCATCGCCAAAGACGTAGAAGGCAACCGCTGCATCTTCGTCAAAGGTGACATCTGCGATCAGGCTCTTGTCAACAGCCTTTTTGAAACTTACCCGGTAGAAGTCATTGTCAATTTCGCCGCCGAAAGTCACGTGGACCGCAGCATCGAAAACCCGCGCTTGTTCCTGGAAACCAACATCATGGGTACTCAAAACTTGATGGACGTCGCCCGCAAGCATTGGGTCACCGGTAAGGACGAAAAAGGTTATCCCACTTGGAAAGAGGGTGTTCGCTACCATCAGGTTTCCACCGACGAAGTCTATGGTAGCCTCGGTGCCGAAGGCTATTTTACCGAAACCACACCCCTCGATCCCCGCAGCCCGTATTCAGCCTCCAAAACGTCGGCCGATCTCATCGTGAAGGCCTATATGGAAACCTACAAATTTCCAGCCACCATCACCCGTTGTTCCAACAACTACGGTCCCTATCATTTTCCCGAAAAGTTGATTCCTCTCATTATCAAGAACATCCTCGAAGGCAAGAAGTTGCCCGTATACGGCGACGGCACCAACGTTCGTGATTGGTTGTACGTGGTCGATCATTGCAAGGCCATCGACAAAGTGGTACGCAACGGCCGGGTAGGAGAGATCTACAATGTCGGCGGGCACAACGAAAAACAAAATATCGAGATTGTGAAACTCACCATCGATACAATTAAGCGCTTGATGCTTTCCGAACCAGCTTATCAGACCGTTCTGAAAACCGACTTGAGCAACATTTCGTACGACCTCATCACATACGTCGCCGACCGTCTCGGTCACGACCAACGCTACGCCATCGACCCTACCAAAATCAGTAACGAACTCGGTTGGTTGCCGGAAACCAATTTTGCAACGGGCATCGAACTGACCATCCGTTGGTACCTCGAAAACCAGGAATGGACGAACGAAGTAACGTCGGGCGATTATCAGAAGTATTATGACACGATGTATGGCAATCGGTAATTAAAATAAATGCAGCATGAACTTTATTGAACAGGAGATTCCAGGCGTTTTCATCATTGAACCCAAGGTCAATACAGACCCTAGGGGTTATTTCATGGAATCTTGGAAAAAGGCTGAATTCGAAAAAAACATAGGCCTCGTTGAATTCATCCAAGACAACGAGTCCAAATCCACCTTTGGTGTCCTCCGCGGCCTCCACGCTCAGAGCGGCGAAGCTGCCCAAGCCAAATTGGTCCGTGTCATCCAAGGTGCCGTTCTGGACATTGTCGTCGATGCCCGACGCAACTCTCCAACTTTTGGCAAATACGTTGCCGTCGAGCTTTCAGCCGAAAACAAACGCCAAATGTTCGTTCCCCGCGGTATGTACCACGGGTTTCTGGTCCTTTCCCACGAAGCCATTTTCTCCTACAAAGTTGATAATTCCTACAACCAACCCTCCGAAGTCTCTCTCAATTATGCCGACCCTTCACTTGGCATCGAATGGCCAGTCGATTTGCAGGAGTTGATCCTTTCTCCCAAAGATATTGCTGCTCCTTTGCTTGATCAAGCTTACACGTTCGATTGATTCAACATGATTCGCCTTCTTCCACTTTACTCGAATTGACCCTATGAATAAACGGATTTTTGTTTCAGGTTGTTACGACATGCTCCACAGCGGTCACGTTGCTTTCTTCAAAGAAGCCGCCTCTTATGGAGACCTTTTCGTCGGACTCGGCTCCGATACCACCATCCGTGACCTAAAGGGCCGCAGCACCGTCAATTCCGAACAGGAACGCCTCTATATGGTCAAGTCCTGTCGCTACGTCACCGACGCTTGGGTAAACAAAGGTTCTGGCATCCTCGATTTCGATGTTGATATCCGTGAATTCCGCCCCGATGTCTTTGTCGTCAACGAAGACGGTCACTCCCCAGCCAAAGAAAAGCTCTGCACCGAGCTCGGCATCAACTACCTAATCCTGAAACGCATTCCCGAAGCCGGCCTTCCCCCTCGTTCCACCACGGCTCTCCGCAGTGGTGACGCCCAATGCCAGCTTCCCTTCCGCCTCGATTTGGCCGGCACTTGGATCGACCAACCCTATGTCAATAAATTCGGTGCAGGCTGGGCCATCACCGTCTCCATCGAACCCACCATCGAATTCATGGAACGCTGCGGCATGTCCACTTCCACCCGCAATGCCGCCCGCAAACTCTGGCCCTATCAACTACCCCTAGACCACCCCGAAAAGCTTGCGGAAATCTTGTTTCGCTTCGAGAACGAGCCTGGTCGCATCGAAATATCCGGTGCCCAAGATTCCATCGGCATTTGCATGCCCGGTCTAAACCGTCACTTCTACGATGGCGGCTATTGGCCCTCCAAAATCGAATCCTGCCACGACGAATCCATTCTCTCCTGGCTCGAAGACCACCTCTGCATGGTCCTCCTTTGGCCCCGCGTCCAAGGTTTGAACCTTCTCAAAGAAACCTACATCGATGCCGACAACGTTTTGGCTCTTACTTCTGCTGCTTCTTCCGCCTGGGATGCCATTCTCCGCAAAGACCTCACCGCTTTCGCCGCTGCCTATAAAGCCTCCTTCGATGCTCAAATCACGATGTTCCCCGCCATGATGAACCCTTCCGTTCAGGAAGCCATCAACCTCTATAAGGACCAGGTGCTAGCATGGAAGATGCCGGGTGCCGGTGGTGGTGGCTACCTTGCTTTTGTTTGCGAGAAGCCTCTTGAAAATTCGATTCGAATCAAGATTCGGCGAAAAGGAATGTAGTCGGGCTGGCGCTGCTGCTGCTGTTTTGAAATATGCCATCATTGTAGCGGTAATGTGCATAGTTGAAATTGCAAGTATGCATGTATGTATGCATGGTTGCATGGTTCAAGCTTTCCTGTTTTTAGTTAATTTGGATACTCCTGTAGTAAAAAAGCTGTTTTTTATTATCACTATCGGAGTAGCTATTTCCATTGAAAAAATGCCATCATTGTAGCGGTAATGTGCAATGTTAACATTGCATATTAGCGGCATTATAATAGCAAATAAGGGTGATTTATTGCCTTAATAGTAGCGATTATAAAAAACGGTTTTTTTAGGTATATACCCCCTTATTCCATTCATCCATACCATCAAATTTCAACCGGCTATCAACCGAAATTCAACCGACATTTCATCAATTTCCATCAACTTTCATTCTATTCCCATTCCTCCATTTCCCTTTCGGAGAATTTTCGGGAAGGAGTATAGGTGCCGTTTTTACATAGCTTTGGCCGTTTGAATAATTTGGGATTCAGACAGGAGAAAAAATCGGCTTTATTGAAAAGGGCAAGGAAGGGATCCTCTTCGCCGAGGGCGTTGGCGATGCGGAGTAGAGATTTTAGAGATATTTCACCAGAATGTTCGAATTTTCGGAGGCTAGCATAACTTACGTGGGAGCGGTCGGCCAATAATTCTTGAGTTAAACCTGCATAGAGACGAGACATGCGAGCCCTTTGGGCTATAAGCAATTGTTGCTCATCAAGTGTTTTCTTTATGGGTATAGTTTTCATACCACAAAAAAAACACTCTAGCCTCTAATAATAAAGTAGTCGGTCAGCTTTTTGAACCAAATAAGTCGGTGGTATTCAACCTTTCTGATGCCAGAAAAAGTAGCTTCGTTGCTTTTCCTTTTCGATTTTGGTGCGAGCGGTGAAGGTGGGTTTCAGAGTGTAGGGGTGGAGGCCAGTGTAGTAGATTTCGGTAGCCAGGGTCATTGGGGTGGGTGTAAAGTCCTGAACCTGTTCCAGTTTGAAGTGGAGTTTGCGGGTTTCGGAGGCTAGGTGAGCCATGTCGGGTTCTGTGCAGCCTGGGTGAGCCGAAATAAAATAAGGTATCAGCTGTTGGCGACCAGAATCCGAGATTCGTTGACGTTCATCTTCCAGTTTTTCGAACTGCACATTAAACGCTTTAAACTGCTCGAACGAGGGTTTTCGCATGATTGACAGGACAGCGTCACTGGTGTGTTCTGGAGCGACTTTCAAGCGGCCAGAGACGTGGTTGAACACCACTTCGCGGAAGTAGGCTTGGTTGTTTTTGTCTACTGAGGGATTGGAGGTGGGATTGGTGAGCAGGTCGTAGCGGATGCCGCTACCGATGAATGATTTTTTGATGCCGGGAAGTGCGTCGACAGCCCGATACAAATCCAGCAATGGTCCGTGGTCGGTATTTAAATTGGGGCAAATGCGGGGGTGGATGCAGGAGGGTTTCTTGCAGGTGGCGCAGATTGTTAAGTCACGGCCTTCCATGCGGTACATGTTGGCGGAGGGACCGCCGAGGTCGCTTAGGTAGCCTTTGAAATCGTCGCGGTTGGTGAGTAATCGGACTTCACGGAGGACAGATTCTTTGCTGCGGTTCATCACGAATTTGCCTTGGTGGGCGGAAATGGTGCAGAAGGCACAACCGCCGAAACAACCGCGGTGGATGTTCACCGAAAACTTGATCATTTCGTAGGCGGGAATGGTTTTGCCTTTGTATTTGGGATGGGGTAGGCGGGTATAGGGATATTCGTAGCTGCGGTCCAGTTCGCCGGTGGAGAGCGGCGGAAAGGGAGGGTTCACCACCAATTCCAAAGAACCAACCTGCTGAATCAACGTATTGGCATTCAATTTGTTGGATTCTTCTTCGATGTGGCGGAAATTTTCAGCTTGTTTGCGTTTGCTCAACAGGCACTCCTCATGGGAATGTAATCGCAGGATTAAATCCGATTCCTCGTTTGAAGCCGGTTGCAAAAATACCGTTTGCTTAATGTTTTGAATGGAACTGAACGATTCTCCAGCATCGAGCCGCTCGCAAAGTTCCAGAAGCGGCTTTTCCCCCATACCGTATACCAGCAAATCCGCCTTTGAAGCGACTAAAATGCCTGGCATCAACGTATCGGACCAGTAGTCATAGTGGGAGAGGCGGCGGAGTGAGGCTTCAATACCACCGAGGAGGATGGGAACATCGGGGTACAGTTGCTTTAGGATGCTGCAGTAAACGATAGTGGCATAGTCGGGGCGGGCACCGGCTTTGCCGTCGGCGGTGTAGGCGTCGTCGGAGCGGAGGCGTTTGCCGGCGGTGTAGTGATTCACCATGGAATCCATGTTGCCTGCGGTGACGGCGAAAAAAAGTCTGGGTCGACCCATTTTGGTGAAGTCGCGGTGGTCGCCACGCCAGTCGGGTTGGGGTACCAAAGCGACTTTGAGACCCTGGGCTTCGAGTAAGCGACCAATCACTGCAGCACCGAACGAAGGATGGTCCACGTAGGCATCACCAGAGAAAAGCACGACATCCACGTCGCTCCAGCTACGAAGTTCCAACTCTTTTTTGGTGGTGGGGAGGTAATCGGTTAGTCTATATTGAACTCCAGCTTGTTCCATGGGTGCAAAGGTAGCACTTTAAATCGGATCGGAATTAATCCAAATCGACCACCGTTATGCCAGCACCGCCAAACTGGATGTGCTCGTCACCGAATTTCTTGACACCGGGAACCGTGGCCAGGTACTGACGAATAAGCTGCCGAAGCGCTCCAGTGCCTGTTCCGTGCAAAATCCGAATACGGGAGACCCCCGTCATAATGGCATCGTCCACGTAATACATCACCGATTGAAGGGCTTCGTCTCCGCGTTGCCCACGAACGTCGATGTCCTGGCGAAACTGAAGTTTCTTTTCGTGAATGTCGTCGGAGGTGCGTCTACCCAAAGTCGTGTAGGGGTTTTCCTTTTCTTTTTGCGGTTTGGCTGATTCCAGGTTTTCCAGCAGAACAGTAGTTTTGACCGAACCGAAAGCGATCACAGCTTTGAAACCTTTGATTTCCAGAATGCTTCCCACAGCATTTTGTCCTTTGATCCGAACCGTATCTTTTACCAACAACACTTTTTGCGAAGGCTTAGCCTTTTCAAGTATTTGTTGAGCATTCGTGGTGCTCGAGTTTGCATCTGCAGCCCTTCGAGCCCTTTCTTCTTCACGCCTCCGAATCTTTTCCACCTTATTGTCCAATCGCCTCTGAATCAACGCATCATCTTCCATTTCAGATACCGATTCCTCAGACGAAACCGAATCTTTGAAGTCCTTTAACTCCTTACGCAGCTCCCGAGTCCGTTCCTTTTCGGCCTGCGCCTCCTTGATGCCACGTATTGTGTTTTCAATCAGAGCGTTCGACTCATTCAAAATCTGCGAAGCATCCGTTTTCGCTTTCGAAAGGATCTCTTTTCGGTCTTTATTGATGGAAGCCAGATCCGTTTCATAGCGTTCTGTGAGTTCAGCCAACTTCTTCTCCTGCAGACGAATGCTTTGGCGTTTGTTTTCCCAATAGCGTTTATCGCGAACAATGTCTTGCAGAAATTTGTCCATGTCGATGTAATCGGAACCGACTTTGGCCGAAGCTTCTGCAATAACTTCTTCGGGAAGACCTATTTTACGCGCAATCTCAATGGCAAAGGAGCTACCGGGGCGACCGGTTTCCAATACAAAAAGCGGGCGCATTTCGTGCCGATCGTAAAGCATAGCGCCGTTCAGTAGACCTTCATGTTCGTCGGCATAGTGCTTCAGGTTGCTGTAGTGGGTGGTAATCACACCGTATGCACCTTGTGAATTGTATCGGTCCAAGCAGGCTTCGGCCATGGCACCCCCAATTTTGGGTTCCGTTCCTGAACCGAATTCGTCAATGAGCAACAGCGTCGCATTTTGAGCATTGCGCAAGAAATATTTCATGTTCAGCAAATGCGAACTGTAGGTACTCAAGTCATTTTCAATGGACTGCTCGTCGCCGATATCGATAAAAAGGCGTTCGAACCAACCCACACGAGAGCTGTCGTGTATCGGAATCATCAAACCACACTGAACCATGTATTGCAGCAAACCGACTGTCTTGAGGCACACGGATTTACCGCCAGCATTGGGGCCCGAAATAATCAGGATCCGATTCACTGCATTCAACGTCAATGTCAGAGGTACCACCTCCTTATGTTGTTTCCGAAGAGAAAGCATCAAAAGCGGATGCACCGCTTTGACCCAATCCAGCGAGGGAGCGTCTTCCATTCGAGGGCGTATAGCATTGATTTCCAACGCAAAGCGTGCTTTGGAGCGAACAAAGTCGATTTCACCTAAAAATTGGTAGGACGAAGCCATTTCTTCGGCAAAAGGGCGAATGGAATCCGAGAAAGTTGTCAGAATTCGAATGATTTCGCGGCGTTCTTCGTTTTCGAGTTCGCGAATCTTGTTGTTTGCCTCCACAAGTTCCTCAGGCTCGATAAAGACGGTTTTGCCCGTTGCCGATTCGTCGTGGACGATGCCGCGGATCTTGCGTTTGTACATGGGTGAAACGGGAATCACCAAACGGCCATCTCGCATGCTGGGCGAAGCGTCTTTCTCCACAAAACCCTCCGTCTGAGCCTGCCTCATGATTTGGTTCAAGCGACGAGACAAACCACTCATGGTTTGCGTCAGCTCCCGACGGATGCGGGACAATTCGGGTGAAGCATTGTCCAAAATTTTGCCGAATTTAGACAAAATGCCATCTATTTTCTTCAGCACTTCCGGATAAACAAACGTTTGACCAGCAAGGTCTGAAAGCCTAGGATATGGTGTATTGCCCTCACTATCAGGAGCAAAAAAACGGACAATCTTGTAAATGCTTTCGAGGGAACGGCGTAAATCGAACAATTCAGGTTCGTCCATCCAAGTACCCTCAATGCGTAAGCGCTTCAAAGCAGGGCGAACGTCCAGAAAAAAACTATCGGGAAAGTTTTGTTCCTGTTCCAGAATGCGTCTGAATTCATCCCCGCGGTCCAACTGTTCCACCAGGGCCTCAAAATTGGTGAGAAAAGTCAGTTCATCAACTTTCTCCTCACCCAAACTGCTCGAACAACTCTTTTTTAAAAGCTGCCGAACCTGGTCAAATCCAATTTTTTGCTCGAAGGTCGAAGGGTAAATCATTCCATCATTTCAAAAACATAGCCGACACCGCGAACGGTCTTGATTCGAATTTTTGAATCGTCGGCCAGATATTTGCGGAGATTGTGCAAAAATACATCTAAACTTTGATTGTTCATAAATTGATTTCCTCCCCAAACATCGTTGGCTATCATTTCTTTGGTCACCAGTTTATTCAGGTTCTTGACTAAAAGTTCGAGCAAGTTGGATTCCGTGACCGATAATTCATAGCGACCATTCGGTGATTCAAGTGTTTGCCTTTTGGAGTCAAACTTGTAGGTTCCAAAAGCATGGGTGAATTCATTGAGTGCTGCAGCAGGTACAGCAGAAACAAAAGTTGGTTTGGGAGCCGCGCTGATTCTTCGCAACAACACCTGAATGTAAGCATCCAGTTCAGCTGGTAGAAAAGGTTTCTTGATGTAATTGTCAATGCCAATGCTGTATGCTTCTACAATTGTTTTCCCGGACGAAACCCCTGTTTCGAGAATAATGGGAATGTCGGGATTCTTTTGACGGATGATTTTAACCATTTCCAAACCAGTCATTCCTGGCATTTCCACGTCCGAAACCACCACATCGGGACCGAATGAATCGAATGCAATCAACCCTGCTTTCGGGTTCTGGCACCACATCACTTCATAATCTCCAATCATTTCCATCCCCTCCTTAATGATGAAACCCAGGATGTCATCGTCTTCAACCAACAGTAGTTTAATCATAGTAGGTACACCTTATTATATAGTAACATTTATTTAGGTACGTTTATATCGGTAAAAAAATGCGGAATTCAGTACCCACACCTTCCTGACTGGTCACCTCAATGGTGCCTTTGTGGGCGTGCACCACCTTGTTGACGTAATTCAATCCAATGCCGAAACCATCAATGCCTTTTCCCTGCACTTTGTTACCGCGTTCGAAATTGTCGAATATGTGTTTCAGCTCGTTTTCGGCAATGCCGAAGCCGTTGTCAATTAGTCGAAACTCAAGCCTGCTGTTGCTCAAACCAGCAAATACTTCAATCTTGACCTCCTCTTCCGAATATTTCATGGCATTGTCTATCAAATTATTCAAGACGTTCTCCATCAGGAAGGGGTCGAATGTGCCCATTAAATCTAAAGGCGTACAGGTCGAAGTCAATTCCACTATTTTCCGGCGGAAATTGTTGGACCGGTGCGTATCGACAATCTTATCGATAAATGGTTTCACCTCGATAGGGGTGGGGTTGGTCGTGATTTTGGAATGTTCCGCCTTGGCTACCAGCAGAATGCGATCCACTGTACTCAATAACTTGGAGCTCGATTCCTTCATCATGCCATAATACCGTTGCCTAGCTTCTGGTTTTTCCTCGAAAATTCCCGACGATAATTGGGACGAAGCCATATAGATGCCGCTGATGGGCGTTTTCAACTCGTGCGTCAATGCGTGGGTGTATTCTTTGATGAAGTTCACGAACTTGGCTTCTCTCAATGTACTCCTTAATAAATAGATCAAAACCACACCTATTATTATTACGAGTAAAATGGAAACAGAAATAATGAGTTGGGCTTGGCGGAGAATGGATTGCAGGGGATTGACCAAAGTAACCATGGCATACTGGTCATTGGTAATTTTGCCAAAAAATGTAAATTTATCTGGTTTAGTTTTTTCTTTTACTTTTGCCGAAACCAAGTTCATTGTATATTTGGGGGTAAAACCTATGGCCTCAGAAAGTTTAAAATTAAACATACTGTCAAGTTGCTCTCTAACACAAGGTTTTCCCAAAGACAGCAAAGCGTCTTGCATAAAACCTGAGAGTCCATCTTTTTGATTTAAGTTTTCACCTTGAAAAACTTTAACATTTGAAGGTCCTTTTGTATCATTAGTAGCAACAGTTTTAATTTTCTTTCCAAATACAACTTCCATTCGATTAGATAAATCTAAATCGATGGAAGTCAATAAGCTTTTGTTTGACTTCTCAAGGATATCATGTTCCATTAAAACATAAGAGTTCTTAAACCAAGAATATTGAAGGAACAATAACCCTAATATTCCTAGTACTGCGAAGATTCTGATGAATTTTGCTGTTTTCATTAAGATTCAGATGTATTGTTGCAAAGATATAAGAATCCATTAAGAATATACAAGATTTCATTAAGGGAATATGGACCCCCTCAATCTTATTTTTGTAAAAAAATAAGATCAGTACTTTTTATCACTCTAAAAACTCAGCATTATGAAAACGAATTCAGTTAAGACAGGTTCAGAAAAAAACATTGAAATGTTCCAAATGAGTAACGAAGAACTTGCTACCATCAGCGGTGGCAAATTTGAACTTGGTAAAGATGAAGACGGAAATACGGTAATTATTATCAGACCGGGCATCGCATTAGGATTTCAACATAGATTTTGATCATTTTTCTATTTTTCGTTGTAGTCTACCTAGCTACAAATTATTAAACACTTGCATAAAAAAATAATTATGTCAAACCTCATTCTCAATCAAAAAGAAATTTTCCGCACAGAGCGGTTGTTCTCGGAGCGAGTATCCGGTCCCATTTCAACGAATGCGTTTTACCAAACCGATGGCGACTTTAGTCGTTCCATTTCCAGACTGGTTAGCGACACGAAGAAATACCGGGTTATTCACCTATGAACAAATATTTTCACCTGTTTTCATGTTGCATACCGGTCAAAGGATCTCGGAGAGCCGTGATTTGTGACCTACAGCGTAACATCATCCAGCCCATACCTATTCCTTTATACGAAATGTTGGTGCAGGATGATACCAAGAAAACGAAAACGGTGGAAGACATCACACTGCAATATGGTCTGAAAGACACGCAGTTATTAGAAGAATATTTAACCTTTCTATATCACAACCAGTTTGGTTACACCACCGATAGTCCTGTCAGTGCGTTGCATCTAAACATGGAAGAATACGATGAGAGCCGAAGTATTACAAACGCGATTGTAGATTACGACTTAAATTCTCATCATACACTGAAGGACTTGGTTCCGCAACTACATGCATTAAGTTGTTTAGCCTTGGAAATTCGTTTTTATTACCCTGTTTCTAGCGAGAAACTTGTTAATGAGTTGAAGCATCTTCCCGATTCCTCCATCAAGACTCTCGAGATATTGGTGGAATATTCCGAGGACTTCGAGTTAGATAAAATACTAGATCTTAAAAGCACTTATCCGATTTTGCGAAAAATCACCATAAGTAATTCCTGTGAAAACACGGTATATCACCGTGATGAGTTAACAATTATCTATACCCGCGATGTAATTCGTGATGAACAGTGTTGCGGGGTAACCAATGAGTTTTATTGTATAGCTGAGACGAAACTATTCATTGAATCTGTACATTTCAACAGCTGTCTGAACAAGAAGATCGCAGTTGATAAAAAAGGTTTCATCCGGAATTGCCCGTCAATGAGAAATCATTACGGGCATATTTCGGTGAAATCTTTATTTGATGCAGTAAGCAACGAGAACTTCCGAAAGGTATGGTCCATCAACAAAGACCAAATCGAGGTCTGTTCAGACTGTGAGCTGCGGTATGTCTGCCAAGATTGTAGAGCTTATATCGAAGACGAGCAGAATATTTATTCCAAACCCGTTAAATGTAAATACGACCCCTATCAGTAGATGGAGGTTGTTTTTTATGTATATTTGTTACTTAAGAAACCTTTTCAATCTTGTCTTAACCTGAATAGAATCTTAATGAAATCTTTCCCACATTTTACGCAATTGGATGCCATGGATTGTGGCCCTACATGTTTGCGAATGGTTTCCAAATATTATGGGAAAAGCTACTCGCTTCAAAACCTGCGTAATAGGAGCTTTATTACAAAAACTGGAGTCAATCTGCTTGGGCTGAGCCAAGCGGCAGAATCCATTGGGTTTAGAACTACCGGTGTTAAGATTACTTTTGAGCAGCTGAGCAACGATGTTGCATTGCCTTGCATCGTCCATTGGAACGCCAATCACTTCGTCGTATGTTACGATATCCGTAAAAGTCGAAAACATGGAACTTCTGTTTCAATTGCCGATCCAGCTATTGGGTTGAGAACCTTAACGGCAACTGAATTCCAAAAATCTTGGGAGAACTCCATTCGAGATGGTGAGGGAGTAGGAGTTGCTTTATTATTACAACTTGGTACCGACTTTGGAAAAATAGAAGATGAACCAGAAAAGGGCACTCGAAGCCTCACCTTCTTTTTTAAATACTTAAGTCCATATCGTAAACAACTCCTACAGATTGTTATCGGTATGGTTGTGGTCAGTCTTTTGCAACTCATCTTTCCCTTTCTGACCCAATCTCTAGTCGATGTTGGCGTTCGTGATGGCAACATTGGATTCATTCAAATGGTGCTTTTGGCACAGGCCATCATTTTCCTTGCCCGTCTTTCGGTGGAATATATAAGGAGTTGGATTCTACTCCACATGAACACCCGTATCAACATTGCCTTGATTTCGGACTTCTTCATCAAGTTGATGAAAATGCCTTTACGATTTTTCGATACGAAAAATGTGGGCGACATCTTACAACGCATTGGCGATCACCGCCGTATCGAATCCTTTTTGACAGGCAACTCCATAACAACACTTTTTTCGTTTATAAACTTCTTTGTGTTTGCCTTGGTGTTGGGTTATTACAATTTAACCATTCTGCTGATATTCCTGCTTGGAAATACCTTTTATGTATTGTGGGTCTTATTTTTTATGAAGTATCGCCGATCTCTTGATTACAAACGCTTTGAACAGTCTGCCAAAGAACAAAGTAATGTGATTCAAATGATCAGTGGCATGCAAGACATCAAACTCAACAACTGCGAACGTCAAAAACGGTGGGGTTGGGAGCGTATACAAGTCAAATTGTTCAAAATCAGCATTAAAAGTCTAGCTATCGGACAGTTCCAACAAGTCGGCTCGGTCTTTTTCAACCAAACGACCAACCTGCTAATTACGTTCTTGGCAGCGATGGGTGTGGTGCATGGTTCCATAACTCTCGGTATGATGCTTTCCATCACCTATATTATTGGCCAACTCAATGCGCCGATTGATCAATTCATTGGTTTTGCCCAAAGTTTTCAAGAAGCTAAGCTCAGTTTGGAACGGCTCAACGAGATCCATGGACAAGAAGACGAAGAACAGACCCTATCCACCAAACTGAACGAACTGCCCGATAACCACAGCCTTTTGGTAAACAACTTGAGCTTCAGTTACGATGGATCCGACTTCCACTTTGTATTGGACGAACTAAACCTCCAAATCCCAGCATCCAAGGTGACAGCCATCGTTGGTGCCAGCGGAAGCGGAAAGACCACGCTCGTTAAACTTTTGCTAGGGTTTTATGAACCAAACCGTGGCACCATCAAAGTAGGCAACACCCCTTTGAATACGCTCAATCCCCATCTCTGGAGGAGCAAAACCGGATCTGTATTACAGGATGGATTTTTATTTTCAGACAGTATCGCCAACAACATTGCCATTGGTGAGGATGAACCTGACAAGGATCAACTGCGTTATGCTGCCACAGTAGCGAACATTCGTGATTTCATCGATAGTCTCCCCATGGGCTACAATACCACCATCGGAATGGAGGGAATGGGACTTAGCCAAGGGCAAAAGCAACGTATTTTAATAGCAAGAGCTGTATATAAAAACCCCGAATATTTGTTTTTCGACGAAGCCACCAACGCGTTGGACGCCAACAACGAGAAAGTTATTCTGGAACAACTCCATCAAGTTTACAAGGGTAAGACTGTTATCATTGTAGCTCACCGTCTCAGTACTGTTCGAGATGCCGATCAAATTGTGGTACTCGATCAGGGGAAAATTGCCGAAATCGGTAACCATCAAGAACTCACCGAAAAACGTGGCATCTATTACCATTTAGTGAAGAACCAATTGGAACTGGGCAGTTAAACGCAATACAGCATGCAAAACAACGATAAAAACATAGAACTTCGTAGCGAAGACGTGCAGGACGTCATGGGTGGCATGCCCCCTGTCATCTTACGTTGGGGAATCACCATCATTGCACTTGTCATCTTGTTCCTATTGATCGGATGTTTCTTTTTTAAATATCCGGACAAGGTCTCTGGTAATGTAATTTTAACCACCGAAGTACCACCTGCCAACATCTTGGCCAGAGCAACAGGCAAGATTGATAAAGTTTATGTGGCAAACAACCAGCAAGTTAAAGCTGGGGCCGTGTTGGGAGTCATTCAAAATCCGGCCAATACATCCGATATTCAATTGCTTAAAATCCGACTTAAGGGTTGGAACAGCGATAGTCCCAACGCGTTGATTGCTCGTATGTTTTTGGATAATAGGCCTTTGGAGCTTGGTAGTATTCAGCTTGCCTATACAAATTTTAAAGAGGCATTAACAACATTTCTCCGTTTTCAATCCATGCAGTACCATCCTCGCAGGTTGCATCTTCAGGAACGCAAAGTCAGTGAGTTGGAAGTTAACCTAGACGAAATGAAACGCCGTTCCATACTGCTTCAACAACAAGTGGAAAGTGCTCAGGAAATTTGGAAGCGCGACTCCATGCTCAACCGCAAGGGTTTGATGTCCGACGAGGATTACGAACTTTCCAGAAGCAAAATGCTTCAAAGCCAACAAGAATTCAGCGCCCTGCTTTCGGAAATCAAGTTGGCCGAAATGGACATCAATACTAGTGAGGGAAGCTTGTTGGATCTCCATAAAGACTATGTGGACAACGAAAGTATTTATTTGTTGCAATTGCGTACAGCTACCGAACAATTACAAACCGAACTCAATTCTTGGGAACGTAACTTCTTGCTTGTCAGCCCTATCGATGGGAAAGTCAATCTGATGGGTTATTGGAGCAACAATCAAAATGTAGAAATGGGTGAGATTGTCTTTTCAGTTGTTCCCACCGCACAGACAATGCCCGTTTGTAAAATGCTGTTGCCAGCACAGGGTTCAGGCAAAGTCCACGTTGGCCAAATCGCCAATGTCCGTTTAAACAACTTTCCCGATCAGGAATTCGGTTACTTAAAGGGAAGGGTTGAGCACATTTCGGATACACCCGATCCAAATGGTATGTATGTGGTAGAGATCAGGTTCCCTAAAGGTTTGGTCACCAATTACGGCATTCAATTGCCTATTTCCAGGCAGATGCAAGGCAGTGCCGACATAATCACCGAGAACATTCGACTTATCGTTCGCTTTTTCAACCCAATCAAGATACTTCTACTGCGGTATACTTGATGGTGAATTCGGCACCTTCACCGAGTTCGCTTTTCACAGTTAGTTTTCCACCATGCGCTTTGATTGCACGCTCTACAAAGTGCAGGCCAATTCCAAAGCCAGGATACTGTTTGTTTTTGCTGGAAGAACCCCGCTCAAAGAGTTCAAAAATACGCTTTTGATCTTTGACAGACATGCCCATGCCATTATCCTTTATTTTGATGGTGATCTCGTTTCCTACGCGGATGAACCAGAGTTCTATATGGGTGTCGATGTGAGTGTACTTGATGGCATTTTCTAGAAGATTGCAGAGTACGTTTTCCATTAATTTGGTGTCAAACCTGCATTTGAAATCTGCAGGTTCATAATGCGATTCAATCCGAAGAACCTTTGGATAGTAGTTTCGAATTCGATACCCATCAATAATTTTTTCCATAAATGGTCGGATATCCATCTCCAATAGATAAATTGGTAAATCCATTTTTTCGGATTTGGACATATATAGCATGTTGTCCAAGTTCAGCAAAATTTTCTTGCTGAGGTTTACACCCTCCAAAATATAGTTCTCCTTCATTTCAGGCTTCGAAAATTTATTTTTCTGAAACATCTGGAAAATCATCTGAACACCTGACACCGGAATTCTCAAATCGTGGGTCATCATCCGGGTGTATTCAATGATGAATTCGGCAAACTTGCGTTCGCGATTCAAACTAATGTACTGAAATACCAAAATGGTGCCAATGAGTAATACCAAAATAATAGAGACAATTAAAATGAATGCACCTTTTCTCAAATACAATTTCATTGGGGATGGCAATACTACTACAGTATATGTCATAAATCCAAATTGATGATAAATGGTATCATGCCCATTTCCATATGCGATTCTGTTAAACTTAGAGTGGTCTTTTTCGTCGATAACATTTGATAATCTACATACTTTAATTTCATGTTTAGGAACAAAACCAAATTTTTCATTCAGGAAGTAACCGAAATATCGATCAATTCTTTGCTCTGAAATTGGGTAGCCATTAAGAAATAATGCTTCTTCAAGTATGTAACTTATTTCGGATGTATTGCTTGCTGAATGTCTTGATATCGGTTTGTATTTTCGAATAATTTTCTCTCCTTCAGCACTATTGGCTATCTTCATTTTGTTGTTTGTACTATCCATGTAAAGGACAACGGCTTTGTCAGTCGCTTTTTTCAAACAATCCATTGACCTGTACATAAAATCCTGCTCCACCGCCCTATACGCATTCCTCCACCACACATATTGCAAAGCCAGCAGACAAATGATTCCCAAAATAGACACAACACGCATTATATACGATGCAGATACTCGTTTTTTCATAACTCAAAGATAATATATACTTACAAAACCCCAAACCATTTGTATCTTTGCATGGAATACTAAAAGCACCTCATGGAATATTGGTACGCCTTATATACCGCACCCCGCGCCGAGAAAAAAGTTAGTGAACGTTTTACCAGTGCCGGCATACATCACTATTTACCCCTGCAAACCGTCAAGCGTAAATGGAGCGACCGCATCAAAGAGGTCATTGTACCCGTCGTCCGCGGATACATATTTGTCAAAATTGAAGAAACCCAATTTCGAAACGTTTTGAGCATTTACGGCGCAATATCATTCGTTCGCGAATTCAGCAAACCCGTTGTCATCCCCGAAAGCCAAATTGAACGCCTCCGATTCATGTGCGACAACTCCGAGGAACCCGTCGAATTCATTATCGAGGACCTCACCAAAGGCGAAACCGTCACCATTGTAAAAGGCCCACTCCAAGGCCTCATGGGCGAACTCGTCCAGATCAAAGGCAAGCACAAAGTTGTCGTCCGGCTCGAAAAGTTCGGTTATGCCAGCACCACTGTCCCCATATCGTTTATTGAAAAAGGATGAGTCGATTTAAAATTAAAAAAAAGTTAGTATATTGCATACTCATATTGAGTAACAAAAATACTCGATAAAACCTTTCGTCTCGTCCATGTCCTGGGAGTAACGAACCTTGTCACATTCTAAAAACAACCTCAAATAGAATGATTCATATAACTGAAAAGAGCAAATGCAACGGTTGTAACGCCTGCATCGATGTGTGCCACACCACCGCAATCAGTATAAAAAATGATGGAGAAGGCTTCTTTTATCCGGTAGTGAACTTGTCTGAGTGCACCGATTGTGGCTTATGTGACTTGGTTTGCCCCGAACAGCATGTTGATGAATTAAAGGTCAATGATTTCGAAAAACCAACCTGCTACGCCGTCCATCACAAAAACCTAGAAACACGTTTTGACAGTACATCTGGAGGAGCGTTTTCGGCCATGGCAGAAAAAATGTACAAGGACGGAGGTTATGTGGGCGGTGCCATCTTCAACGACGATTTTTCCGTAAAACATATCATTTCCAACGATATCAACGATTTAAAAAGGCTTCGCAGCTCCAAATACCTCCAAAGCGACGCCTCCGGGATCTACCAATCCGTCAAAGACCTGTTAAAGCGCAATGAAAAAGTGCTGGTTTGCGGAACACCCTGCCAAATGGCAGCCATGCGACGATTTCTGCGGAAAGATTACGAAAATCTTATCATCGTCGACTTTATCTGCAGAGGCATCAACTCCCCGAAAGTGTATCGGAAATACATCGATTCCCTCGAAAAGAAATACGATTCCAAGGCCATCTACATCAAACCCAAAAACAAGGAACTCGGCTGGAACAAATTGACACACAAAGTCGATTTCGAAAACGGATCCGCCTACTTCGGCACCATCGCCGTAGACACGTACATGCGCGCATCCATGGTGGCCAACGTCATTTCCCGCCCATCCTGTTACGATTGCCAGTTCAAAGGTTTTCCACGCATTTCCGACATCACCCTGGGCGACTTCTGGGGCATCGAACAGTTGGAAAAACTGAAGCAATTCGACGACAACGTAGGCACCTCCATGGTCATGATCAATTCAGAAAAAGGCAAGAAATACTTTGAATCCATCAGCAAACACCTCATCATAAAGGAAATGCCGTTCGAAGATTCGACCAGAGGCAACATCGCCCTATTTAAATCTTTGCCCAAAGAATCCGTCGACCGAAAAGCCTTTTACAACGACATCGATAAAATGGACTTTGCCGATGTCTCCCAAAAATATTACCCCTTCACGCTGAGTTACAAACAGAAAATCCTTAGATTTCTACGACTCATCAAACGCGTCTTAGCCCTAACACGCTGTCGGCCAAGACCATTGTTTCAATTTTTTTACCTAAACTTCTTTCACAAGGCCGTTCACGTCAGTATCAAAGACGGGCATGCCTTCATTCCGACACCCCATTGCGTCATCAATATAGATAAAGGTGCCGAAGTCAATATCAAAGGCATTTTCGGTTTTGGCGAAAACAAATTTAAAGGCTCCAGAATTGAAAGCCGCATGTCCATCGAAAAAGGGGGGAAGCTGGAAATCCTTGGCAATTACGGATTTGGCTACGGCAGCAACATCGAGATCTTTAAAACCGGTCATCTCATTTCCAAAGGCGGCCCCAACAGCAACATGGGCACCGTCATCATTTGCCAAAACAAAATTGTCATTGGCGAAAACGTAGCCATCGGTCGAAATGTAACCATCAGGGACAACAACGGAAGTCATGTTATCGCCAAACGCGGTTATAGAGACTCGTTCCCCGTCATCATCGAAGACCATGTTTGGCTGTGTTCCGGTTGCACCCTCATGTCGGGCACAAAAATAGGCGGAGGAGCCATTGTAAGTGCCAACGCCTTTGTAATATCCAGTGTGCCAGCGCATACCGTGGTTTCAGGCATACCAGCCAAAGTGACACAAGAACATATTTATTGGAAACTTTAAAAGAACACCTAACTAATTTAACTACGATGAAACTCCTGGAAGGAAAAAATGCGTTGATCACGGGATGCAACCGCGGCATCGGCAAAGCCATCATGACCCTGTTTGCCGAACAAGGCGCCAACATCATTGCCTGCTATAGAACGGATTCAGACGAGATAAAAACCTTGCTAAATGAATTGACAACCAATTATGGCACAACCGTTTATCCACTAAGCTTCGATTTGGCTGACAGCGAAGACATCAAGCGGGCCATGAAGGAACTCAAAGAGTTGAAAATCCCCGTCGATGTTTTGGTAAACAATGCAGGCGTGCCCCATGCCGGCTTGTTGGGATTCACCAGAATATCCGACCTTAATAACGTCTTTCAAATCAACTACTTCGCACAGGTGCAGCTCACCCAAACCGTTTCCGGCATCATGAGCAAAACGAAAAAAGGATCCATCATCAACATGGCATCCGTAGCCGGTATGGACGGAGACGCCGGCAACAGCGTTTATGGCGCTTCGAAAGCAGCCATGATCTTATTTACCAAGACCTTATCCAAAGAACTAGCCAGAGTCGGCATCCGTGTGAACGCCATCGCACCCACGCTGACAGACACCGATTTTGCTGAAAAAATCGGAGCCAAAGCAAAAGAATACGTTATCGAGAAATCGCCGGCAGGCCGTTTGGCAAACCCAGAAGAAATCGCCCAACTAGCCCTGTTTTTGGCATCCGACAATTCCTCCTACATCAATGGTCAAGTCATACGAATTGACAGTGGCATTTAATTCAAACAAACCAAACATACATTATGGAAACAGAAAAAAGAGTCTTTGAAATCGTAGCTGAAGTATTGGAAATCAATGTGGACCAACTCTCCGAGTCCAGTTCCATCGGTGATTTCCCCAAATGGGATTCCTTGGGACACATGGCCGTGCTTTCAGCTATTCAAGAAGAATTCGACTTTGACCTTGATGCCGAAGAAATGCTTGACATCGAAGACCTTAAGGACATTGTCAACGTTGTAAAAAGTAAAATTGCTTAACGAAAATTAGTGAATGACTCTCGTTGAATCGATTGCCCAGCACGCAGCTTCGTTTCCCGAAAAGATAGCCGTCATTTCAGGAAACGAGGAAATATCCTATTCCGTCTTATGGGACAAAATTCAAGCCGTCGCTGCCTATTTTCTTCATCAGCCCGATTTGAAAAAGGGCGATCGAATTCTGTTGGCAGCCGACAAGAACCTTGCATTCGTTTATGCCTATTTTGGCATCCATTTGGCAGGATTCATCGCCGTTCCCATCGATTCGAACATCAACCAGACCAGGCTGGAACGCATTATTTCAATTGCTGAACCCGCCCGCAAGTTAGACAATTTGGACTTCGTCAACAGCCTGGAACCAGCCATAAAAAAACCAACTTTCCCCGACGAAAACCAGTTTGCCGACATCCTTTTCACCACAGGTACCACCGGCCTGCCCAAAGGCGTCACCCTGACCCACAAGAACCTGTTTGCCGCCGCCACCAACATCAACACCTTTATTCAGAACACCCAAGAAGACGTTGAATTACTGGCACTTCCCATCAGCCATTCCTTCGGATTGGGCCGGTTGCGCTGCATCATGCAGAAGGGTTCGACCATCGTTTTGTTGGGCAGCTTCGCCAACGTCAAGAAATTCTATAGACTGTTGGAAGAAAAGCACGTGACAGGCTTCGGAATGGTACCATCCAGTTGGAAGTACCTATCCATGATGAGCGGCGATATGCTTCAAGAATTCGCCAATCAGCTGAAATACATTGAGTTGGGAAGTGCCTATTTGTCCAAAGAAGAAAAAGAACACCTGATGCACCTCTTGCCCCATACCCGCCTGATGATGCATTATGGGTTGACGGAAGCCTCCCGCAGTACCTTTCTGGATTTCAAAAAAGACATTCAGCGGCTGAACTCCATCGGAAAGCCCTCCCCAAATGTGGAGGTCCGCATAATGGACGAAGCAGGCCAAACATTGCCCATCGAAATGGACGGCGAAATCTGCATCAAAGGCCAGCACGTCTGCACAAACTATTGGGGCCAAAGCGACGCAGCATACAAAAAAGACTTCCACGGCGAGTATTTCCGAACCGGCGATTGGGGGCACCTCGATGCCCAAAGCTATGTTCATTTGCAAAGCCGCATTAAGGAAATCATCAACATCGGTGGCAAAAAAGTCAGCCCTTACGAAGTGGAAGAAGTCCTCAACACGATACCAGGCATTGTCGAATCCGTTTGCATCGGCATCCCCGACAAAAATAACGTCTTGGGCGAAGTGGTCAAAGCCTTTCTGGTCGTCAGCAACCCTGCGCTTCACACCGAAGAAATTACCAAATTCCTGTCAGGCAAATTGGAACCCTTTAAAATCCCGGTGGAATACGAATTCATAGATGCCATTCCCAAAACTGAATCCGGCAAAATCCAACGCTTAATGCTTAAATAAGGATGGAAACCCCCAAACTAGACCAACTCTACATCGACCAACTCTTTGAGAAATCACCCTACCAGCACGATGCTCAAGTAGATGAACTCTTTTTGAATGCCCTTCAGGAAGAACTGGTCTTTCACTACGAAAACAACGCCTTCTACAAACAATTCTGCGAACGAAAACAGTTCAATCCGTATCAAAAAATTCAGGACATCGCATCCATACCACCCGTTTCGGTCAGCGTATTCAAGGAATTGGGCTTTGAGCTGAACTCCGTATCGAAAGAAGACGTAAAATTTGCCCTCCAATCATCCGCCACTTCAGGCATTCCCAGCACCATCGTCGTAGACAAAATCACTGCCAAACGGCAAGCCAAAGCCATGGTGAAAGTGATTCAAGACTTTATCGGGCGCGAAAGCAAACCCTTCCTCATCATGGATGTCGACCCCAATTCAGCCCACAAAAAACTGTTGGGTGCCCGTTATGCAGCCGTGAGCGGTTACCTCAAATTCGCCAACAAAATAGGCTATTTCCTCAAAGCCGATCAAAACGACCGATCGTATTTCGACGTCGAAAGCATCAACGAATTCGTTACAAATCTAGACCCCGAAAAACCCGTCGTTGTTTTCGGGTTCACCTATATCTTATTCTCCGAGGTGCTGAAATCCGTCGAACAATCCGGATTGACCTTCAAATTGCCAGCAGGCTCCAAAGTCATTCACATCGGCGGTTGGAAAAAGCTCGAAAGCGAAAAGATCGACAAAAAGACCTTCAACGAAAAAACGGCCAGATGCTTTGGTGTGGAAGAAGTCGATGTCATTGACATCTACGGCTTTACCGAACAAATGGGCCTCAATTACCCCGATTGCCCCTGCGGATGCAAGCACACGCCAGCCTATTCCAAACTCATCGTTCGCGACGTCGTCACCCAACAAGCCTTACCCGCCGGCCAAGAAGGCATGCTTGAATTCATAACACCCATTCCGCATTCCTATCCCGGCAACGCCGTATTGACAGACGATATCGGCGTGATACTGGACGAACCCTGTCCATACCAAAGAGCCGGAACACGCTTCCAAATACTTGGCCGCTTAAAAAAGGCCGAAGTGCGCGGTTGCGGCGACGTTTTATCCAACAAACTGACCTTCCAGACCAGCACCACAAGCCACTACGTGCCCCAAAAAGAAGACCTGAAACCACTCTTGTTCAGTTCCTATTTGTCCGCAACAAATACCAGCGAGCAAAACCTCCAGTTCATCATCAGCGAGTTGAAAAGCCACGCCGAATGGCTCAAAAAACAACCCATCGACGCACTCATCGGCTTGATCGGAGCTGCAGCCACTAAATGGGGAGCCGCCAATGAACTGTTCCTTTCCACCTGGTGCCAACCCAAACACTTGGAAAGCGTCGTAGAATTCGGACTACGCGGCAACAAACAATACATCGACCAATTTTTGCCCTTTTACAACTCCGAAAAGCACTTCCTCAAAGCCAATCCAAGAGGCCTAACCTGCCACTGGCTAGCCGGTAACGTACAGATACTGGGCATGTTCGCATTGGTCCAATCCATATTGACTAAAAACGTCAACCTGCTGAAAGTCTCCGCCAGAGACAACGGCGTCTTTGTTTCCCTACTGAACGTATTTAAGGGACTCGAATACACGACCGAAACCAATTACATTATAAAAGGTGACGATTTGCTCAAAACCATCGCCCTGATTTACTTTCCCCGAGAAGCCGCTAACCTGGGCAAAATCATGTCCATGGAAGCCGATTGCCGCATTGCATGGGGTGGGAGAGAGTCCGTCGAAACCGTTTCGACCTATCCAGCCAAATTCGATGGCGAAACCGTTATTTTCGGCCCCAAATTATCCTTCTCAGTCATCAACCGCGAAGCCCTTAGCAGCGAACAAGAAGTCAAGAAATTGACCCGCAAGATGGCCGTCGATGTTTTTGTCTTTGACCAGACTGGATGCGCATCACCTCATAATTTATACATCGAAAAAGGCGGAAACATCAGCCCCAAAGCCTTCTGCGAAGCATTGAGCCTAGCCATGAACAACGTCGAAGCACAAATGCCCATCACCACATTAACACCCGAGCAGGTTTCGGCCGTGCATTCTATAAGAGGTGTTTACGACTTTAAAGGCATGGTGTACGGCAGCGATTCCATGTCCTGGACCATCCTCTACGACGATCGCAACGAATTGAAGAAACCCGTTTACTCCCGCGTCCTGTTCGTCCATGAAGTCGAAAGCATCAACGACGCCCTCATCCACATCGACGACAGCATCCAAACCATCGGACTGGCCTGCCCGGATATCGAAAAAGCAAAAGCGTTTGCCATAGAAGCAACCAACAGAGGCGTTTCCCGCTGTCCGCTCATTGGCCGCATGCTCAACTTTGAAATGCCTTGGGACGGCATTGTCCTGATTGACCGACTCGTCAAGTGGAACACGCTGGGCGGACCCCTCTGCTAATTATGACGGATTCCAACCAACGAATCGCAAAAAATACAGTGATGCTGTATTTCCGCATGCTCCTCACCATGGGCGTTGCGGTCTATACCTCCAGAGTCGTATTGGATGCCCTTGGCGTCAAAGACTACGGACTTTACAACGTCGTAGGCGGCGTGGTGGCCATGTTCAGCGTCATTAACGGAGCCATGAGCGCCGGAACCTCCCGATTCCTCACGTTCGAACTGGGCAAACGCAATTATGCCAAGCTCAAAAAGACCTTCAGCGCCGCACTGACCATCCATTTAGCCGCCGCAGGCTTGATCTTGATTTTGGCCGAAACCATCGGCCTTTGGTTTGTCACAACCAAATTGGTCATTCCTCCAGACCGCATGTACGCCACGATCTGGGTCTATCAAATGTCCGTGCTCAGTTGCATGGTCCAAATCACCCAAGTACCCTACAACGCTACAATCATTGCCCACGAACGCATGAACGTGTACGCTTGGGTCAGCATCATCGACGCACTCTTGAAGTTGCTCATTGTCTTCGTACTCGTTTGGACGCAAAACTTCGACAAACTCATATTCTATTCCGTTCTCATACTGTGCGTTACAGTCGTCACAGCCATGATCTACCGCATTTACTGCGTGCGCAAGTACGACGAATGCGCATATCATTTCCTCTGGGATTCCAAACTGTACAAACAACTCATCAGCTACTCCGGTTGGGATCTGTTCGGCAGCGCCTGCGTCCTGTCCCAAGGAGAAGGCGTAAACATCTTGCTGAACCTCTTTTTCGGCACCGTCGTCAATGCAGCCCGAGGCATCACCTTCCAAGTTCAAACCGCGCTGAACTCGTTCACCAGCAACTTCATGACCGCCGTTCAGCCCCAAATCGTCAAATCTTATGCCGAAAACGACGTGCCCAACATGCTCAAGCTCGTTTTCTCCAGTTCCAAATATTCCTTTTACCTGCTTTGGCTCTTATCACTGCCCGTTTTGTTGGAATCCAACTACATCCTTCATTTATGGCTGAAAGCAGTACCCGACCACACCTTGGTTTTTTTACAGATCGTACTGATATCCAACCTTGTAAGAAGCTTTGCACGTCCAGTCGTCATTGCCGTCCATGCCACCGGCGAAATCAAGAACCTGAATTTGTTCGCAGGCAGCCTCGGTTTGCTAGCCCTCCCCGTAGCTTATCTGTTGCTAAAATTAGGCTATCCCTCCGAATCAGCCTTCATCGTCATCGCCATTTGGGGCGCCCTGGCCAACATCGCCGAATTGATCCTGCTCAAACAACGCATCGACTATTCCATCCGCAAATACACGATGGAAGTCTATGTCAAATCGCTGATGGTCTGCGTCTCCTCTGGCATTTTGCCCATCGCCGTGTTTTCCATGATGCAACCTGGAATCGTCCGGTTCTTATTCGTTGGAACAATCTGTGTGCTCTCTGTACTGACTTCCGTCTATTTCATTGGAATTGAAGCCAATATGCGCCAAAAAGTAAACCAAAAAATTCAATCGATACGACTATGGAAATTCCGAAACTGATCCTGGGCACTTCCACCAACGACTTGCGAGGTGATAAAAAGACCCTGGACAAAACGCTGGTAAACGCCATCGATACCGCCCTAAAACTTGGAATCCGCGCTTTCGACTCCGCACGCGACTATGACAACGAACCCTTACTGGGCAACGCCTTCAAAAAATTAGGACCCAAATACGGATTGAAACGCGAAGACCTCTATATCACCACCAAAGTGGGCAACAGCCAACAGCTCACCAGAAACATGTCGGCACAAATTGATATCTCCCTCCAGAACTTCCAAACGGACTACATCGATTTGTGGATGCTCCATTGGCCCTATCCCGGCTATTTCCTCGACAACTGGCAAGAAATGGAAGACATCTATAAATCGGGGAAAGTCAAGGCCATCGGCCTCTGCAACTGCCGGGAACGTCACCTGGATCAACTCATCTTCAGTGGCCTAACCGTCTATCCCACAGTCGTTCAGTTCGAATACCATCCGTTTCGAACAGTTCCCATGCTGGTCGACCTGTGTAAAGATTTCAAAATCCACATCCAAGCCTATTCGTCTTTGTGCTGCATGCTCCCCTTTGTCACCGAAAACGAACTGCTCCAAACACTGGCCAAAAAACACGGCAAAACCATCGCCCAAATCATCCTACGGTGGCATATCCAACAAAACGTCACACCCATTTTCAGATCCTTCAATCCCGAACGCATTAAATCAAACATGGATGTTTTCGATTTTGAACTGACCGACGAAGAAATGACCCAGATTTTCTCCTTGAACACCGATTACAAGTTCCATCCCGAGTCCATGAATTGCCCAGGATTTTAATGCATTAAGCCATGATCAAGAAACTTAAGATAGGAACCGCCTTTTTAATGGTGTTGCTGCTGGTAGTCGTTTACTGCTACTCCGGTTCGCTCCTCAGAGCCGTGTCCACCTTCACCCTGACCACCCTCGTACTCGTCCTATTTTACAGGACCTTCCTCTTTTTGAACGAACTGGTTCGCAAAACCAACTGGTACCACAACCAATTCCTCGATTCCGAACGCTTCGTCACCAACAGCGGTTACCGGGACGACCTGCGACGCAATTACGACATCGTGAACCTGGGCAGCAACCCAGCCAAATTTGCCTTCCAGTACCAAGACCTCATCGGCTTCAATTGGTCCACCGGCACGCAATCCCTCGAAACCGACTTCAAGATCCTGAAAAATTACTTCAGCTACCTCAAAGAAGGGGGCACGGTGCTTATCCCCTTGTTGCCCTTCAGCAGTTGTTTCGCAGACAATTTGATCAAGGACCCCAGCCACTATGCCAAATTGTACACCATACTGGATCCGAAACTGATTGACAATTACTCCAGCACCTTTGTATTGCGCTACATCACCTATCCCTTGCTCTCCAATCCGCTGCGGGCACTGTATGCAATTTTCAACGATGTTCCAAGAGACAATCGCTTGGAAATCAGCGTACAGCTTTTGGGCAAACGCGAATTGGAAAAGGACGCCCAATTTTGGATGGACCTATGGAAAGAAGAGTTTCACCTCAAAGACCTGAACGCGCCCCTGGACAAACCAAATGCAGTTAGGCAGCAACACAACATCTATGTTCTCAAATACATGATTAAATTCTGCCTGGAACGTGAACTCAAACCCGTCCTCATCATTCCCCCGATGACCAAAGCCCTCAGCTCCAAATTCTCGGAAACATTTAAGGAAAACCACATCCATTCGTTCGTACGCGAAGCCAATTACAAGAATATACCCTTCCTCAATTACATGGATGACGAACAATTGTCGAACCCCGACCTCTACTTCAATTCCTTTTTCTTAAACGCCAACGGCCGAAAGTTATTTACCAAGCGGGTTCTAAACGATTTGAAATGAAAATAGCCATCGTCACGCAGCCCCTGCATACCAACTACGGAGGCATCCTTCAGAATTTTGCCCTCCAAACGGTCTTGAAAAAGATGGGGCACGAGGTTTATACTGTACAGACCGATCGGTATTCCTATATGGGTTATGGCGTCCGAAGCATGAAGCACCTCCTTAAAAGAACCTTGCGCAGACCGTCCGTCGCTCCCTTGCCTCCCACGCACGTCGCTATTATTAGGCTAAACACGAACAAATTCATTCGCCGCCACATCACCCTGACCAAAGCGCATAAATGGATCCCCAAAAACATCCAATCCACGTATGGATTTGATGCCTACATCGTAGGTAGCGACCAAGTTTGGCGTCCCATCTACAACCGCGTGATCGAAGACATGTATTTGAATTTTTTAGGGGACACCCATGTCAAACGAATCGCCTACGCAGCATCGTTCGGAACGACCAATTGGGAATACACACCAGAGCAGGAACGAGCTTGTTCCGCATTACTGAAAAAGTTCGATGCCGTATCCGTTCGTGAGACCAAAGGCGTCGAATTCTGCAAAACCTATTTTGGCGTGGATGCCAAATGCGTGCTCGATCCAACGCTTTTGTTGCAAAAGGAGGATTACCTTAAATTGATTCCTACGGTTTCAAATTCGGCCCCAAAGCACCTCTTAACCGTTTACATGCTCGACATGACCGACCAAAAAAAGGAACTCATCGAGAAAATAGCACGCATCAAAGGCCTGACTGTCCATTCTATCGGGGCTAGTTCTGTTCAAGACGGAATACCCATCGCAGCCTCAGTGGAAAGCTGGTTGCAAGGCTTTCAGGATGCCGATTTTATCCTCACCGATTCCTTTCACGGCACCGTCTTTTCCATCCTTTTCGAAAAGCCCTTCCTGACCATCAGCAATGCCGACCGCGGCAATGCCCGCTTTGAGTCGTTGTTGGGCAACTTAAATTTAAGGAACAGACTCATCGGTACGTCCAATTTTGACTTGGATGCACAACTCGATAACACAATGGATTATAGCTCCATCCATGCAATCCTTGCCACCGATCGAGCTAAAAGCCTTTCATTTTTACGTGATCACTTAAAATAGGTTATTCTAGTTCTTGCGGAAACGGTGGTAATAGGAATGGCATTCAGCAAATTATACGCTGTACCACACTCTTTTATATCTTTTTCATTAAAAAACTGCATCTAAAAGTTTTTTGTCTCCTGTTTAAGCACTATCTTCGCAGTATTAATGAGTAACTAATGTACTCATAATTCTTGGGTAAAATATGCTGGAAAGCCTTATAACCTCCAAAACGCGCATCAAGCTCCTGATGAAATTCTTCATCAACAGCGATACGACCGCATATCTCCGCAACCTAGCCGGAGAATTTGGAGAGTCTACCAATGGTATCCGACAAGAACTCAACCGCTTCGAAGACGCCCAACTGCTTCAATCCGAAGTGCTGCAAAACAAAAAGATTTACAAGGCCAACATCAGGCACCCGTATTATGGTGAGATCCATCACCTCCTGCTTAAATACGTCGGCATCGATCAAGTAGTTGATGAAGTCGTCAAGCGGGTGGGGGCCCTCCAAAAAGCCTTTATCATAAACGACTTTGCTCAGGGCAAGCCCGGCAAAGTAATAGACCTTGTCCTGGTCGGAAATGAATTTGACCAGGAATACCTGAACCATTTGGTTCACAAAGCCGAAGAAAACATCTCCTTCAAGATACGCTACATCACCGTATCGCCCGAGGAGCTTGTAGACTATTTGCCAGAAAAGACCAAGTCTTTGCTGGTTTGGACGTCCGAAGACACCACTGCCTTAAGCAGCTAGGAGCCTTCTAGGCGTCTTTTTTATAACGAATTATCCACGCTTCGTCGCACCCCACACCTGGGAGTGACGAACATTGACACGTAAACATGTTTCCTTCCGTAAATATCGAATCTTTTTCACCCAATCTTTTTTGGGATGTTGAACTCACTAAATTGAGTCTCGACATGAACAAACGATTCATTATCCAACGCGTTTTGGAATATGGAACCTTGACCGACTGGAAACTCATCAAAGCATACTACGGTCTTCCAATCATATCCGAAGAAATGCAGAAAACCAGAACGTTGGATAAAACAGCACTCTCATTCATCTGCACTATTGCCAACGTTTCAAAAGAAAACTTCAGATGTTACACCTCGAAACCGTCGAACCCTCAACACTGGAACTTCTAATCCGATTGCAAGGACTTGATTCTTTGAAAGAAACTCGTTTAGTTGGTGGAACATCATTATCACTGCAATACGGACATCGTATTTCTGTCGATTTGGATTTGTTTGCCCATAGCAATCAATTTGATTTTTTAGCCGTCATAGCCGAAATCAATGCTCTAGGACTTCAGATGCAGATCAGGAAGCAGTCTCCAAACATGCTGATTTCAATGATAGAAAATGTTAAAGTAGACATTATAAACTATCCTTACGCCTGGATTGATCAACATTTAGCAGAAAACAATATTGTAATGGCAACCGACAAAGAAATTGCTGCAATGAAAATTTCTGCTATTACTAACCGAGGCACCATGAAAGATTTTATCGATCTTTATTGCCTCTTAAAGCACTATTCCCTCGAAGACATCCTCTCATTTTATTCAGCAAAGTACCACGACGGTTCTTTGCTGATGGCATTAAGAAGCCTTACCTATTTTGAAGATGCAGAGGCTGACCTCTCGCCTCGAATCTTAGACAATGAAATTACTTGGAAATTAGTAAAACAAACTATATCGCAAGCTGTAATAAAGCTCTCTTAACAGATAATTAAAAAACAACCAAAACATACCCTTTCATGAAATCAGTATCCAGTCGAAAGAAGCTCCTTTACGCATGCTTGCTCACCGCTTTCGCGCTCACAGCAACCATCCAACAGGTACATGCCCAAAGCCCCGCAATGATGCAAATGGCCCAAGGTGAATTGCAGAAACGCGGCCTCACCGAAGCAGAAGTACGTGCCCGCCTCCTACAAAAAGGCATCGATGTGGACAACATACAACCGGCTGAATATGCCAGCTACCAAACCAAGGTGACCGCCACGCTCGATGAGCTGGAAGCCGAAAAGAAAAAAGGCAGTACGGCAGCCCCAGTCACAGTGATTGTGGGAACCAATTCGACAGGCACCAATGCTGCAACTACCCAGACACCAGCCACCACCGGCACCATCAGCACCGCTTCCCTGCCTAAAACCACCCCTCAGGAAGCCACCGCCGAAGCCACCCAACGGGTAGCTCAGTCGGAAAACGCCAGAGCCGCCTCCAACATCTACGGTCACTCCGTCTTTACCGACCACTCACTCGACGTATTCCGCACCACCGACGGCGCACAAGCCCCCGACACCTATATCTTGGGCGTAGGCGACGAAGTGCACATCACCATCTTCGGTGCATCCCAAACCGACCTTCAACAACGCATCGCTGCCGACGGCTCCATCCAACCCACCGGTTCAGCCCGCATCTTCCTGAAAGGATTGTCCTTGGCCCAAGCACGCCGAGTCATTAAAGAATCGCTCTCCAACTCCTATCTGTTTCGTGCCGACCAACTAGCCGTCACCATTGTCACCGCCCGCACCGTACTCATCAACGTGTTTGGTGAAACCAAAATAACCGGCGGATTCACCCTCTCGGCCCTTAATTCCGCCCTGAATGCCTTGAGCGCAGCCGGCGGCGTCACCAATTTCGGGTCCGTCCGTAACATCCAACTCATTCGCGGTACCACCCGAAAAACCATCGACCTGTACGAATTCATGAACGATCCAGCCGTACAGTTCAACTTCGACCTGCAAAATAACGACATCTTATTCGTACCCGTCGTTAAACGCATTGTCACCATCGAAGGTGCCGTTAAACGCCCCATGCAATACGAAATGACCGATGGTGAATCCATCACCGACCTTATTAAATACGCCGGCGGACTCACCATGAACGTTTACCCGGAATTCATCCAAGTGCAACGCTACATCAACGGCGAAGAAAAGCTCTTTGAATGGAACTTGGCCGACATCATGAGCAACAAAACCAAAGTAGCCTTAACCGACGGCGACATAGTCCGCATCAAATCCATCAACAAACCCATGGATGCTTATGTTGAAGTTGTAGGTAGCGTTTATTATCCCGGTCGCTTCGACTTAACGAGCAACACCACTCTAAGCAAACTGTTGGCCAATGCCAAGCCAAACTACCAAGCCAAAACCGATATCCTATTTGTGGAACGCACCCGTCCCGACCAATCGGTCGAATTTCTGAGCGTACCCTTCCCAGGCTTGAACAATGCTCCCGACTTCAACCTACAGGGCCGCGACATCGTCCACATCATGGACCAAGCCTCCTACCGCGACATCGCCACCATTGCTGTAAGCGGCCAAGTGCGCAAACCCTTCACAAAAAGCTTTGCCCTCAACGACCGCCTTACCGTAGCCCAAGCCATCGAATACGCCGGCGGCCTCAAAGAAAGCGTATATCCCATCGCCTACATTTTCCGCCGCAACCTTTTTGTTCCCACCGAAATGAAATACATCCGCCTGGAACTCGAAAAAGACGGATCGATGCAGCTCCAACCCGGCGACAAATTGAACATCTACGACAACACCACCTACAAGAACGTGGGCGAAATCCGCATCTCAGGCGCGGTAAAAACCCCAAGTTCGTACACCTACGACCCCAGCATGAGCCTTCGCGACCTGCTCACCAACGCTGGTGGCTTCAATCTGGGTGCAGCCCTCAACCGGGTAGAAGTTTTCCGTACCGTGTTGTCACCCACCGAAAAAACCAAATTGGAGCTCATCACCCTCCAAGTAGACAGCACCTACCGTTTGGTACAACCCGCCACATTTGCCCTGCAACCCTACGACCAGATAGTAGTGCGCATGACTCCCGAATTCACTCTTGGACGCACCGTCGAACTCAACGGCCAAGTGAAATACCCGGGTGTATATGTGCTCGAATCGCGCGATGCAACCCTCTACGACGTGGTTAAAAAAGCCGGTGGCCTATTGAAAGACGCCGACCCCTACGGCACCACCTTCTTCCGCACCTACAACAACCGAGGCAACATCACCGTGCAACTCCGTAAGGCCATGCACCACCCCAAAGACCTTAGCCAAAACCCCATTCTCTTCGAAGGCGACGTGGTTAACATCAACCGTTTGGAAAACACCGTAGCCATCCTCGAAACCGGCACCCGCATTTCCCAATACTCCACCGATACCACAACCGGTAAAATTAGAAACGTCGTGTTCCAAGGCCGTCTATCGGCTAAATGGTACATTCGAAATTTCGCCGGTGGCTTCCAAAAGAACGCCGACCGCAACAGCGTCACCGTAACCTACCCCAACAACCAAATGCAGTCCACCAAACGCTACCTCATCTTTTTCAACGCCTACCCAACCGTTGTACCAGGCTCCATCATCACCTTAAAAATGGATCCTGAAAAAATCGAGGCGGAATTGAAACCAAAAGAAAAGATTGATTGGGAATCCACCGTATCTAAAGGACTTGCTACTTTGATGTCCACACTTTCTGTCATTCTACTTCTACGAAGTATCAAATAAGATTTTTTAGCTATTTAACAAAACTGATATGATACCCGACACTAATTTGTCTTCCAATCCAACCAATCAAGCAATCGAATCCGAGGACGAAATTGATCTCATAGCCATTGCCAAAACAATATGGGGAGGACGCATAACAATACTAATTTCCGTCTTATTCGGTGCAATAATAGGTGTGTTTGTTGCCATACTTACGCCTAATGTATATACAGCAACCTCCATTATGGTACCACAAACCGGAGCGAAAAGCCAATCAAGTCTAAGTAGCCTTGCCTCCTTAGCCGGTGTAGATCTAGGCATGACCGAAAGTTCAGAATTATCCCCCGTCATTTACCCCCAAATTGTCAATAGTATTCCATTCAAACTTGAGTTGATGAATACCCCAGTCAATTTTAGTAATTTTGATAAACCAATTTCACTGTACGACTACTACACCAGAGAGCAAAAACCGTCTATCCTCGGTACTCTAAAAAAATACACCATCGGTTTACCAGCTGTAATTATCGGTGCTATCCGGAAAACACCTCAGGAGTTGCCACTCCCAAAAGGAATAACCAATCAACCACTAAATCTCACCAAAAAACAATATTTGGTTAAAAGGGCTCTTGATAAATGCATTTCTTTGGAAGTCGAAAAAAAAGAAGGCTATTTAACCCTTGTTGTTCAAATGCCTGAAGCATTGGTTGCCGCTCAAATTGCACAAAAAGCACAAGAATTGCTCCAGCGTGATATCACTAAGTTTAAAGTTGAAAAATCACAAGCGAATCTTGAATTCATCCAAGAACGTTATAATGTAGCTAAAGCTGAAGCCGAAGGCTACCAAGTAAACATTGCTGTCAATACCGACCGCTACAAAAGCCTAACTAGCAATGTCCCTCAAGTAAGTAATACTCGTATCCAAACAAAATATGGTATTGCTAGTGGGGTATATCAAGAACTAGCAAAACAACTTGAACAAGCTAAAATTCAAGTAAAGAAGGACACTCCTGTATTTACAATTATTGAACCTGCATCTGTTCCATTTCAAAAATCAAAACCTAATCGACCACAAATTATCTTTATATGGATTTTTCTAGGAGGATTTTTAGGTCTTGGATTAGTTTATGGAAAACTGTTTGTTTTGAGTATTAAGCAAAAATGGAATGAAAATATTACTAAATTATAATTAATTTAAATGTTTGTGGTTTTATTGAGTATAAATTCATAATCTAGCATTCTTGTGACTCAGAAATCGATAAAACTCAACGCTTTATTTAATGTCATAAGGACAATGTCAACAATGATATTTCCTTTAATTACATTTCCTTATACTTCACGAATTTTGGGACCTGAAGGAATTGGAAAAGTTAGTTTCGCAACATCATTTGTCAGTTACTTTGTTTTAATGGCATCAATAGGAGTTCCATTGTATGGCATTCGTGAAATCGCCAAGGTTAGGGACGATAAAAAGAAACTGAATGCATTGACTCAGGAATTGTTTGTGATGCATCTTATAACTTCAATTTTTTTTTTACTTGTATTTATAATTTTGATTTTTTTGAACGGGAAACTATCAGATGAGAAAACACTATTTTTTATAGTTAGTTTTTCAATCATCCTTACTACTCTTGGTATGGAGTGGTTATATCAGGGCCTTGAACAATATTCCTATATTACAATTAGAAGTATTATCTTTTCTACAATATCGACTATTGCCATATTTATTTTTATTCATAAAAAACAGGATTATTTAGTTTATGCTTTGATTGGTGTCTTTGCTTCATTTGGATCTTCTGTACTAAATTTTTATAATGCCCGTAAAATCTTGTTTTCTAAAAGGACTCAAGCCTGGAATTTTAAAAGGCATTTTAAACCAATGGCAATGGTTTACTTAATGAATTTTATAATTAGTATCTATATACAGTTAGATACTGTCATGTTGGGATTCATGTCAAATGCAAAGAATGTTGGATTTTATGCAAGTGGTTTAAAAATCAACAAAATGTTATTGGGTTTAGTAACATCTTTAGGAAGCGTTCTTTTACCTAGACTTTCATATTATATATCAAATAATATGAAAGAGGATTTTATTAGAATTCTAAAAAAATCATTTGAGGTTATTTGGATATTTTGTTTGCCAATTGTTGCAGCATTAATGTTGTTAAGTAAGGAAATAATTTTAGTATTTGCTGGCCCTCAGTATCTTCCGGCATATACGTGCATAATAATTACGGCTCCAATTATTCTCTTTATTGGATTGACCAATATTTTTGGAATTCAAATTTTGTATCCTTTAGGAAAAGATAAAGAAATTGTATATTCAGTTGCGTTTGGTGCAACACTTTCTTTTATTCTTAATTTAATATTAATTCCAAATTTCACATATGTGGGGGCTTCAATAGCAACATTGTTATCAGAATTAATTGTACTAATAGTTCAATTTGTTTTAATATCTAAAGAATATAGAATATTAATGCCTTTTAAAACAATTCTAAAATATTTTTTTGCGACATTATTACTTTCATTAATGGTGTTATTAATTAAATGGTGGTTGCCTCAATTTTGGTTGCGATTAATTGTTTCTGTACCAATAGGTGTTATAATTTATTTTGGGACATTATTTTTGATAAAAGAATCATTAGTTATTGAAACTTATACAAAACTTAAAGTGAGATTTTATCATGTATGATTATTTAATTGTTGGAGCAGGGCTTTATGGTTCTGTATTTGCTCATGAGGCAGCAAAAAAGGGGAAGAAATGTCTTGTCATTGATAAGCGAAAGCATATTGCAGGGAATATATATACTGAAAATATTGAGGGTATTAATGTACATAAATATGGCGCTCATATTTTTCATACAAATAACAAAGAAGTCTGGGATTATATCAGTTCTTTTATTGAAATTAATCGTTTTACTAACTCTCCAATTGCTAATTATCAAGGTAAATTGTATAATTTGCCTTTTAATATGAATACTTTCTACCAATTATGGGGGGTGAAAACCCCCGAAGAAGCTCATAAAATAATTGAGGAGCAGCGTGCTGATTATGCTAATATTTTGGAACCACAAAATCTAGAAGAACAAGCCTTAGTGTTAGCTGGTAAGGATATTTATGAAAAACTAATTAAGGGTTATACTGAAAAACAATGGGGGCGTAAAGCAACCGAAATACCTGCATTTATTATCAGGCGACTTCCATTTCGATTTACATTTGATAATAATTATTTTAACGATAAGTATCAAGGCATACCGATAGGAGGGTATACTCAGTTTGTTAATAAACTATTAATTGATTGCGAGGTTCGACTTGGGGTTGATTATTTTGAAAATAAAATAGAACTTGATTCTCAGTCAAAAAAAATTGTTTTTACCGGTAAGATTGACGAATTTTACCAATATAAATATGGGAATCTAGAGTATAGAACTTTAGAATTTAAGCATCAGATCCTAAATACTAATAACTATCAAGGTAATGCTGTAGTCAATTATACTGAGGCTATTATCCCTTTTACAAGAGTTATTGAGCATAAACATTTTGAGTTTGGTACTCAACCCAAGACTGTTATAACTCATGAATATTCTAAAGAATGGGAGTCAGGAAATGAGCCATATTATCCTATTAACGATACTAAAAATGAATTAATTTATAATAAGTATAAAGAATTGTCGGAAAAGGATAATAAAATTTTATTTGGAGGACGTCTAGCAGAGTATAAATATTTTGATATGCATGATGTAATTGCAAAAGCATTGATAGAATCTAAAAAAATAATAATTTGATGTCAAAAAGAAAAATCCAAGTATTTATTGAGGTTTGTTATATTAGACCTGGTGGTGGACCTCCTGGGTATGTGTATAATTTTTTGGAGGGGCTAAAGAAAATTGAACTAAAAGAAAATGTTCCAGTAAATATAACAACATTTACTGAACCTAACTCTTTAAGAGAAAACACAATCTCAATAATTAAAAGTAAAAATATTATATCAAAAATTAATATAAATATTCATAAGTTAATCCCCGATTTATTTAGACGAATTAAATTAAAGAAATCAAAAAAGTGGAAAGAATTAATTAAAAATGATATTATAGTTTTTCATGGTTATCAAGAAGCAATAGAAATTGAAGAAGCTAGCAAAATTGCAAAAACAGTTTATATGCCTCATTGTCCAACTATAGCAGCAGATGAATTTAAGATGACAAATAATGCTTTAGGTTTAAAGTTTAGTAAAAAAGATTATTTAAAGGCCGTAGGAACAGAACGAAGACTTATTAACTCAGCACATTATATTGTTTTTGCATCTAAAGGTGCTTCGGAAGAATACTGGAAATATTATAAAAATGAATTACAAAATAAAAAAATTGAATATATAAATTCTGGAATAGATTTACCTAAATATGCTTTGAATAAAAGTTCACAAATTAAGAATGAAAATATTTCAGAAGGTTTTGTTCTTTTTGCAGGTAGGTATGTTTCACATAAAGGGTATGATTTATTTTGTAAAGCTGCAGAATATATTTCAAAAATAGATAAAAAAATAAAATTTGTTTCTATTGGGGGAGGTGCCAATATGAATTTTGAGTATGTTAATGATTTAAACTGGCAAGAAAATCCTTATGAATATATGAAGGCTGCATCAGTAATTGTAATTCCTAATAAATTTGCATATTATGATTTGTTTCCACTTGAATGTGCTGCTTTAGGAAAGCCATTAGTTATGACTGCGGTTGGGGGTAATGTTGATCAAATAAATGAATTGCCAGATACAATTGGGTGTAGTCCAACCGTAGAAGATTTAAGTCGTTCAATTATTTTCGCTTATGAGAAAGTAAAACAAAATCCAAAATGGGGTATGAATAATCAAATTAAATATAATAGTTTTTTTGATTCAGAGTCTTTTGCAAGAAGATGGGTGATTTTTTTGGAAAAGATAACCAATTTGCAAACTTAGAATAGAGTATTATTCACTAGTGTCCCGTTAAACTTTTCCGAGACCATTATAACTTATTAAAATACAATACATTATATAGCCTTTTCAGTTTCAACGATTTGAATTTGTACTTTCAGTGCCAAATCGAAGAAAATCAGGC